>Ga0209266_1000039_pt1 | contig 119583 bp, 114 predicted proteins | sample GraSoiAngelo_132_FD_185889 | JGI IMG/M metagenome (GOLD analysis project Ga0209266, IMG submission 185889) | Grasslands soil microbial communities from the Angelo Coastal Reserve, California, USA - 14_0929_02_40cm (SPAdes) (version 2) | ecosystem: Environmental > Terrestrial > Soil >...
CGGAAGCGTCTGTTCAGCTTCATGGCGCGCAACGCGAGTGCGGCGACCGACTTCTTCAACATCCCGCCAAACCGTGTCGTTGAGCTCGGCGCGCGCATCGAGTTCTGAGTCTTCGCCAACTGGCCCCGATGTTCGGCCATCAACACTCGAGACTGTCTTCCCGCCACGCTAGGATGCGCTTCCGCGACGCCGCCAGGGCTTCGCCGGCGGTTCGGATGTTCTGCGGCGGCGAGGCCGGTGCACGCCTGTTCTGAAAGGAACTTTTTCTCGCGTGTTTTAGTCACGTCGAATTTTTTCGAGTCAGGCAACACGGAAGCGATCCGAAAGAAAGAATGACGAAAACGTGACCATGATCAAAGACGGGATCGAATCCGGTTACAGCTCAGGCTGGCAGAGCCCTCGAGGGGACCTCTAGGGGCCACGGTCCCTGTGAACTCGCAAGGCTCTTGGACCCCCCGGGGGTTTCGAACTCGCGACGGGGGGCCGCGAGCTTGGACGGCGACGCGGAGCTCTGCTCGCGAACGTGCCCGAAAACGTGTCCGCGACGGTCTACGCTCGGCCCAAAATGAGCCAACGCCAGCCAACGGGCCACGAGGAAACCCCTCGGCAAATCAGCGATTCGCCGAGGGGCCCCGGCGTGAGTTGCGGTCTCATAACCCTGACCTATGGCAAGCCGGAGGCTGGTACAGCATGGTCGTCGGTACGTGGCCGAATGCCCTATATCGCCCACGCCCTGCTAGCCGGGAACGGGTCTACGGGGTTCATGATGAAACTGAAAGAGTTGGCTCAATCATTGTTTGCGATCCAAAAAGAAGGCGGGGGTGACTGATAGAGACGCACGACCCCGCCATGACGGCCGGCGGGCGACACCGCTGAAGTGGATGCCGGCGGCGAGTCGCTGAGCGTTGACATCGCCCGCGGCTGAATGGCAGGGTGTGGGGACGGGCATGGCCGACACAGGAGACGTGGATGTTGCCACTATTCGGAGCGTGCTCCTGGAGGTTAGAGATGGCCTCTCGAGGGAGTACAGCCATCTGCAAGCCAGTTCGGTCCTCCAAGAGGCCGTCGGAAGATTAGCGAACGGGCGCGATTTGCAGACGGAGCAGGCCCTCCTTGCTTCCTTCTATGATCTGTTCCGAACCGGATACCTTTCCTGGGGCCACGATCTGGCAAATCCGGCCCCGCCGTTCTGCCATGTCACCGTGCTGGGACGCCGGGCTCTCGCTCAGCACAGCCGAGACCCCGCCAATCCTGATGGCTATCTCTTTCATCTCAAAAACCGCGCCGCCATCGGCCCTGTCACTGCTTCGTACATTGCTGAGGCCCTGAACACGTTCAACGCCGCGTGCTTCAAGGCCACAGCGGTCATGGTCGGCGCGGCCGCCGAGAGTCTCGTTCTTGAAGTTCGCGATGGACTCGTCGCCAAGCTGCAGGCACTCAGCCAACCGGTTCCGTCAGGTCTCAGCGACTGGAGGGTCAAGCGACTCCTCGCGACGCTTGAGGCCACCATTGTCGGTCGGAAGGCTAGTATGCCTTCCACGCTCTTCGAGCGCTTTGAAGCGAATTGGCCGGCGTTCACCCACCAGATTCGTACCGCGAGAAACGAGGCCGGCCACCCGGTCAGCATTGAACCGGTGACTCCGGAAGAGGTTCATGCGTCGCTGCTCATCTTCCCCGAACTGGCAGCTCTGGCGGGCCAGCTTCAAGCCTGGATCGCAAATGAGTACGGGTGATGGCGCTGTGGGCCGTGAGCACTGTCCAAGTTGCGCAGTGCGAGGACGCTTAGGCTCACATGACGATTCGTAACCAAGTCGCAAAACTAGAGCTGCTGGCAGTTCGACGGTCCGGTAGACGCTCGGTGGTTGCGATCTCGATCGGGCGGCCGTATGAAATTCATGACGGCCGAGGGGCGAACCGCGCCGCCTGTTCAATCTCGGTACGGGGGCTAGGACCACACCGATACAATCCGCGCCGAATCCTTGGGGAAGACACGTTTCAAGCACTCTCAATCACGCTCGCGTTCGTGCGTTTGCGCCTGCGTGATTTCGTTAGAGCCGGAAATCGGCTGCTCTTCGCCGACGGGAAGCACAGATTTCCGATTGAGGCGTACTTTCCGCGCTATGGGAGCGAGCTTAATTCAGGCGCTTCACCCGACCGCGGCCGCCGAACTCAGCGAGGCGGGTGGCGAGGGTCGCGTGGCGACCCCGGTAGGCGGGCGCCGATTTCACGCATCTGACGTGATGGACTCGCACGAAGCTCGAACGGTCCTTGGCGAGGCAATCTGCCGGTATCGCGCTATGACCTCCGAGAAGGTTCAGCGCCTCCTCAAGGAACAGGACTGCTTCCGGACTCGGGGAGCCTCTGGGGTCCCTTACCAGATCGCGGTCGAGGCAGTGTGGGACAACAAGCCGGGGGGGAAACCTGCGCGTCTTGGTGCACGTTGACGACGGCGGCCTTCGAGCCTTCGTTCCACTGACGGAGGATTTCATTATGGCTCCCGATGGGTCATTCATTGGGGAATGAACTGCGGGCGGATGCCTTACGAGCAGTTGAAGCCCGCCGGCGCACACCCGGTGGTCACCTCTTGACTGCGGAGGGCTCCGGCCGCTCAACCGGGCGTCACCCAGACAGACGGCGGCGGTCATGGCGGACACCCCAAAGCGAGTAAAACGCCTTCTCCGTGAGTGCGCAGCTGCGGCGCATGAGGAGGAGTTGCGTCGCGCTCTTTTGCCGATCGCTGAGGCGTTCAAGCTGTGGGAACAGGGCAGGCTTGGCAGCGGCGAGCTGAGCGAACTGATCCACCGGTTCCACCAGGGTCCCGCGCGCGAGCTCTATGTTCGTTACGACACCAACGATCTCGAGGCGCCGGTGGCCTACGCCATCGTGACGGGTGTTTTGGACCGCAAGGCGGTCCCGGCCGAGGTGTTGGATCATGTCGCACGAATGATCCGGTTCTACGAGGAGCGAGCAGGCGAAGCTACGCGCGATGAGTAGGGATTCTGGTTGCGTCTGGGTTGCGTCCGGTGCAGCGTTTCGCCTCGGTATGCAACCCGTAAAGGGCTAACATACCGAGGCGATGATCCCCTCAGTTCTTCCGCAGCAAGTTCAACGTAGCGCTCGGCATCGAGGCCCAGGGGTTCTGCGTGCTGAGGTAGTTCGCGGACTTACCGCTCGAGATTCTCTCGCGCCTCAACCACCCGTCGAACCTCTGGTGACACCGGGGTGACAGCCGGAGCCGGATCCTGGTGCATCCGCCGCGCATAGACGCGGAGCAGGACACTGGCGCTGCGCCGGTAAGGGCACGACGCACCGGCGACACCAGCGGGCGGGCTCGTTGAGCGGCGGCGAGAAGCACATGCTCACCATCGCCCGCACGATGATGGTGAACCCCGAGGTCCTGCTCCTCGACGAGCCGTCGGAAGGCCTGGCGCCACTTGTCGTCGAGATGCTCGAGGAGCAGCTCGCCTCGCTGAAGGCCCCGATCGGTAAGCATGCCCGCTCCGCCGTGGGCATGGCTGAGCTACCGTTCAACATATCGGTGGAGATCGAGATGATCGCCGAGGTCGCATAGCGATGGCTGAACCGGCAGCATGGCCGTCGAACTTCGCGCTGCAGCGGGCCGAGGCTCTCGTTGCTCGCGCCCGGCCGCTGAGCGCGCGGTTAGCCAGCAGCATGGCCGCTTTTCTTTGCGGCCCGGCGGAATGTTAGACTAGGGCACCGACTCAGGGTCATGGGCAAGGTCGAAAAGATCGAGCAAGAGATCCAAGCGCTCTCTCCGGACGAGCTTGCGCAGTTTCGCGCCTGGTTCCTGGAATACGACTGGGCAGCCTGGGACCGTCAGCTCGAGCGTGACGTTCAAGCCGGGAGGCTTAACGACCTTGCGGAGCAAGCCCTTCGTGACCACGCAGCCGGTAAGACAAAACCTCTCTGACTCATCACGCGTCTCCCGATTTCTGGGCGTCCTACCGGGCCTTACCGTCGGATGTCCAGAGCCTCGCCGACCAAGCATACGCGCGCCTGAAGCAAGACCCGCGGCACCCGTCGCTCCACTTCAAAAAAGTCGATCGCTTCTGGTCAGCTCGGGTTGGAGCCCACTACCGCGCCCTGGCCGTGGAAGCGAAAGACGGGCTCGTGCGGTTCTGGATCGGCACCCATGCCGATTACGACCGGCTGCTTGGCTAACGAACGCACGCAGCCGATGAGGCGCAAGGCGCCCCGCGGCTGATATGGCACACTGGACGACCCCGTAGCGCGGGAGGTTCGGTTGGATGGCACGTTCTGGCCGCTTTGCGGCGCTGCGAGAGAGATCACGACGGGGCTTCCGGGGCTACCCGGTCGGTCAATCGTGATTTCGCGCGTGGCTCACCGAATGACCTCTCCCGTCCGACCAGGATGTCTGCGGCGAGGCGCTTGACTTCATGGCGGCCCATCACGTGAAGACTGTCGTGATAAGTCCGGGGATCATCGGATGCCCACACGAAGAAGGCGTCGACTACGCGGTCGGGGAGAAATGCCCTGCGTGTCCATACTGGGCGGACAGGAATCGATGGAACCGATGCCCGTTTCGGATCTCAGGGTGATGATGGGGAAGCCGGTCGTCGCAGGGAGTCGCCCCGGCAGTGGGATTGCTCGCCCCGGGGTCATGGGACGGGCGGAACTCCCAGTGTCGTCACCGCTGCGCGTGAGGGCGGCGCCGACGACCCGTGTGAACTCGAACGGTTTGGTGACGTACGCGAAGGCCCCCAACGCTCGGGTCTGCTCCGCGAGAGTGGCGTCGGCCCGTGCCGTCACGATGATGACCGGGAGCGTGGCACGCAGAGCGAGGATTCGCTGGAGGACCTCTACGCCATTCATTCCCGGCATCATGAGATCGAGGAGCACGAGATCCGGCGGATCATGCTGGACCAGCGTCAGGGCATCCCCGCCGTGCTGAGCGAATTCCACGCGATAGCCAGCGGTCGCGAAATACTGCTACATGACTGTAATGACCGAGTCGTCATCGTCGACGACGAGGATACGGGGCGACTCGCGCGCCACAGTTACAGCTCTTCACCTCTCTAGACTCTAGACCTGGGTCAGACCCAAGCGAATCGCGTATCGGACGATGCCGGCGGTGTTCGGCGTGTCGAGCTTCTTCATGATCTGGGTCCGGTGGGACTCGACGGTCTTGGCGCTGATCCCGAGGAGCTTGGCGACCTCCTTTGTCGTCTTGCCCTCGGCGACAAGCTGCAGCACCTCGCGTTCCCGGGGCGTCAGCGGATCGGCAGGCAGCGCCGACTTCGCCAAGTACGCCTGCACCAGGGTGCGCGAGACCCGCGGGCTCAGGTACACCATGCCCCCCAACACCTCGTGGATCGCCTGCATCAAGTCCGCCGGTGCCTGACTCTTGACGACGAACCCCCTGATGCCCATCCGGAGCGCTTCGAGGACGTAGTGGTCGTCGGTGTGCATCGTCAGGAGGATCACCTTCGCTCGCGGGCACACCCGCATGATCTCGCGCGCGGCGCCGATGCCGTTCAGGAGGGGCATGCCGTAATCCAGCACGGCGACATCCGGGCAGTTTTCAGCGGCGAGGCGGATCGCATCCTGGCCGTTCGCCGCTTCGCCGATCACCTCGAACCCCTCCCGTTGGAGGAGGAGCCGTAGACCCTGCCGAACAATCTCATGATCGTCGGCCAAGAAGATACGCGTCGTCATCTTGGCAAAAGGCTATCGGGGGGAACGTCCGGAATCCGGGCTTCCCACGCAGCAGCGGGTGAAGTTATCTCGTCGAGGAGAGCACTCATGGTCCGCGCTTCGCCAGCGCCCAGCCGTACGTCCGGAGATCTTTGGTGATGTCCCATTGGCGCCGGTCCTCGTGACGTCTCTCGGCGGCCGTTCGCTCATGGCGCCGCCGCCGCTCCTCCACCCGACGGTCGAGCATCACGTCCACGGTCTCGTTGGCGAAGACATGCTTGAGGTACGTGAACCGCGACGGTTCCGAGCGCGAGACGATGAAGAGCAGCAGAGCCATCAATCGCCTCCACCGAACCACGGCCTCCGGTCGACACCTTCACGACCGGGCTCCGTCGCGCGGCTCCAACGACGCTCGACGCGGCCCTCACCCCTGACCCAGGTGAAAGGAGGCTCAGGTCTTCTGTATTGTTTGTATTGTTCCGGAAATTAATGGTTCCGAAAATCAGGGGAATCACCGAAGTCGGAAGGGGAAACATCCTGACGAGGCCGTCCGGCCAGACCCGGGACCGGGGGCGCAACGATCGCGGGCCCGGGATTTACCTGCTGCGATTTGAGGCGTCTGCCCGATTTCCTCGGCGTCCAAAGCCGTTAGAGACATTCTTGGTGCGAGAGGCGCTACTGGTAAGCGACACCGTCCCGGGGGCAGCCGCCCATGAAAAAGGCTGCGCAGTAGGATCGCTCTCTTACTGACCCTCGATAGCCCGCGTCACAGCGCGGTAAGTGCCTGGTATTTCCGGATAACCCTCTTCGTCCCGATGAACACCCTGGGACGGCGCTCTTTGGCCCCGCTCTCCGACTCGGTCGTGCGAAATGAGTCATTACCGGTCCCGGCTTGATGCGGGCGACCCGTGGAACGAGGTGACCGGTCACGCGTTCCCCGATGGCACCCCTCTTGCTTGGTGGTACAGCGAGGTCCACTGACGCGGCAGCGCCCCTGAGGCGCGGGGCACGTCAAGACATGGGGAGGGAGCCAAGATGAAAACCCTGCTGGTCGTTGCGATCATCGCGCTCGCTGGCTGCTCCACGACAACCCGCATTAGCGACGGGGAGTGCGTCGTGTTCAAGGACTCGTGGTTCAGCTCGGAGCGAACGGTCATCGGGCATGGGTGCGATACGAAGAAGGTGTACCAGTAGTCGACACGCCGCGACCAGGGCCTGTCTTCGATCACATCTCCATCGTGTGGGGCGGCATCAGGTCCCACACGCGCCAGAACTCCCGCATCTCGTGCGGCTTGCCCAGAGACACTCTGATGTACTTCGTCATCGACGGAATCGGCGGCGCCACGAGGATGTTGTGTTTCCTCAAGTGGTCGATGGCCGCTTCCGCTGGGCCACCCGTATTCAGCATGACGAAGTTCGTATGCGAATCAATGACGCGGAGCATGCGCGCATTGGCCTGGTTGTAAAATTCCTGGCGGTCGTCTGCATTTCGGCGCACGCAGAGACTCACATACTCGCGATCGTAGAGTGCCGTCACCCCGCCCCGTAACGCGAGGACATTGACGTTCATCGGCGACCGCATGGAGGAGAGCTGGTGCGCCGGCGCCGGGGCGGCGATCGCATACCCTAATCGGAGACCTGCGAGCCCATAGATCTTGGAGAGCGTGCGCGTCACGACGACACGACGGTCGTCCACGGGGCGGTCGATAAACGATGCGTACGCCGATGAGGTGCCGGCGTAGTGGTGATACGCCTCGTCGATCAGGACGCGGGTCGTCGGGGGGAGTTTGCGGATGAAGGTCTCCAGGTCTTTTCGGGGGGTCAGACTCCCGGTGGGGTTGTTCGGGTTGCAGAGATAGACCAATCCCGTCGAGGCATCGGCGTGGGCCAGCATGGCGCCGAGGTCGTGCGCGTACTGCTTGGTGAGGGGGACCGTGGTGACCTCGGCACCCGCGCGTCGAGCGTAGTCGATGATCGGATCGAACGTCGGCGAAGCCACGACGAGCTTCTTGCCGCGCCCGAGAAATGTCGCGGCAGCCAGACGCAGAATCTCAGTGGAACCGCACCCCAGGACGACCTGCTCGGGCTTGACGGCGTGCAGACCGGCGATCTCTCCGACCAGGGCGCCGGCCGCCTCCGGGTAGCGGTTCACGAGGCTCAGGCTTGCGCGCATCGTCGCCGTGACTCGCTCCGACGGACCATACGCGTTCTCGTTCATGTTCAGACGAACAGGACCACCGTGCTGCGTTGTGCCCAGCGACTCTGTCGTCCCGGCGAACGAGGACTCGCGAATTACGGGAATCGCCGCGCTGACGACGGCGCCTCCACCTAGTCGGCGCAGGAGATGTCTCCGGGAGATGAGCATCACGCGTCTCGGGTCGCGGCTAGGGGAAAGGCGCGAGTCCCACGATCAGGGTGACGGTGGTGCTGTGGACGAGTCCGCCGCTGTTGCCGGTGATCGTGAGCTGATAGGCCCCCAGGGGCGTGACGACGCTGGTGGTGACGCTCATGGTGGTCGAGCCGGCACCGTTCACGGAGGTGGGATCGAAGGTGGCGACGGCCCCCGACGGGAGCCCGTTGACGCCGAAGCTGACGGTTCCCGTGAATCCCGTGCCCGGGGCAACCGTGGCGGTATAACTCGTGCTCCCGCCCGGCAACACGGTGCGTGAGGCCGGCGTGGCCGACAGGGCAAAGTCGGTGGTGAACGCCGAGAGGTGCACAAAGCTCGCGAGCGAAGGCACCCCCGCCGAGTTCAGAATGAACAGCATGTAGTACCCCGGAGGCGCGATGCTGCCGTTCGGGGGCGCCGTCACGTTGAGTACCCCGCTTCCCACGGTGTACGACACCTTCACCAGCCGCTGGTCCATATCGAACGCGTGGGTCGGCGCGCCGGGCCGCATGAGAACCACCGACGTGATGGTTGCCGCGTCCGGTGTTTGCACCTCGAACGCACCGCCATAGCCGATCGCACCGGGCACCCCGGCGATGGTCGGGCGCGCGGCGAGGCTGCCATCCGCGTTGAACACATAGGCCGGAGAGTAGATCTCCATGTGCTGCTCGTACGTGCCGCGCTGAGGGTTCCCACCAACGACCCACACCGTGCCATCCGGCAGGAGCAACGCATTGGAGTGGTACAGGCGCGGAAACGCATTGGCCCCCGCCGAGCTGAACGTGTTCGTGTCCGGGTCGTACAGATCGGCATTCAAGCTCGCCGTCGTCGCGTCCTCATCGTGCGTCGAGCCGCCGAGGGCCAGCACTTTACCGTTCGGCAGGATCGTCGCGTTCATCTCGATCCGCGGCTGCGACATCGGCGGCCCGTACTGCCATTGGGGGGTGGCGGCGGACAGGTCGATGATCTCCGTGGTGGCGGTCGCAGGATCGCCGCCGCCGAAGATCATCACACGCGGTTTGTATCCGTCCGCGGGCGTCAGGGGCAGGAGCACCGACGAGCCATACGTGCGCGTGCCGCTGTAATTGGTCGTGGCCACCGGGGACCAGGCCTTCGTGGCCGGATTGAAGATCATCGTGACCGGCGCGGGGCCAGAGACGAAGACGTGACCATCGGGCAAGAGGTGCATTCGTGGGTACAGGGGAGGGGTCCAACCGGACTGATACTCCTGGCTCCATCCCGACCCGACCGTGTAGATCTCCACCGCCGTATTCGTCATGCCGAATTCGGACAGCCCCGAGAAGGTCATCACGCGGCCATCGCCGAGTGTCGTCACCGTCGGATACCAGCGCCCGTGCGCCATGTTTTCCAGGTCGGTGAATCGGCCGGTCGTCGGGTCGTACGCCGAGCTCCGCGGCTCCCCGAGGAAGGGGTCGTAGCGCAAGTTGCCGCCGTTGATGAAGACACGGCCGTCGGGTAAGACCACCATTCCGTTGCAAAACATGTCCCATGCGACCGGCTGCGTGGTGATCGTGTCGGCCCGTGGGTCCCACACCGCAGCTTGATAGTTCGTGTTCGTCGGGAGGTTCCCCGATCCCGCAACGATCAGCACCGTGCCGTTGTTCATCAGTGCCACGTGAACAGGATTGATCGGCATCGGATACGGGAGCGTCTTCCATTGACCCTGGGCGGCCGCCTGCCCGATGGCGAAGGAGCAAAGCGCACCCGACACCAAGAGGCTCACCCAGAGCGTCCGCGGCGCGGCTCGTTTCATCTCGATCCTGCCCTACGAATCCTCGTCATCGCCTGCGCGTCTTCGGCCGATGCAGGAAGTTGCACACGGCCCTGTTCGGCGCACCCCCGGCTTCTACGGATCCACCGAGGTACGCGTACGCGCTGATCTTCGCATCATCGACGCCGTCCGCCTTCGGACGGTGCGCGGTGCACCAGCGAACGTCGAGAATCTCCTTCACCGGGTCCACGTTCGGCTCGCATCCCGGGCAGTACAAGCGCGCGACCGATAGCGTCTCCAGGAGGTCCCCGCCCATCGCCCGACGCCCGCGCCGTTCCTACGGCCCCGCCCGGCGCTCGGCGACCGCGGTGTCGAAGGTCTTCGTCTGCAACCGGTCGCGCAGCGCGCCGTACGACTCCGTCCGGATCACGCGGTCGAACTGGCTCCGGTAACTCGAGACGACGCTCGCGCCGCCGATCTGCACGTCGTAGGCCCGCCAGCGCCCGTCGCGCACGTGCAGGAGGAAGTCGAGGTCGATCACCGTGCCTCGCCGGGTCACGACCTTCGCGCGCACCGTCGCGAAGCGACCGTCGACCGACTCGCCGACGAACGTGATCTTCTCGCCCACAAATGCCTCGATCTGCGCGCCGCAGGAGCGCTCGAGCAGGTCCGTGAACAGCGCCACGAACTCCGCTTGCTCCTCCGGTGTGCGCGCCTGCCAGTGGCGGGCGAGCGCGCGCCGCGACATCTCGTTGAAGTCGAACGTCTCCCGGGCGATCTTCCGGATTTCCGCCCAGCGGTCGGGCACGGACGTGCCGTCGACCTCGCCGTCCCGCATGAGGGTCAGGACCCTGACGATCGCCGATTCCACCACGTCACGCGGTCCCACGGGCGGCGACGCCATCGCCGCCTCCGGCACCGTCAGCCACGCCGCCGCGAAGGCCACCCCGATCCATCGGCTCATCGTCGTCTCCCACGCTCCGAGTCCACAATAGGTGGGAGAGCTCGGAGAGACCATCGGGTGAGTACCCGAGGGGACGCCCGGGGAACCCTTGAGCAAACGGGTCGGCGGCGGGCCCGGCCCGTCCAGAGGGGTCGAAGGAGGGCGCAGTGTGACGATCGCTTTCGACCCGGGGTTGCGTCCCGTGCGGGGATTTGCGACGATCGGGACACCGATGACCGCTCGACTGAGGGGTTCCGCGTGAGACCGCGTTGAGGCTCACGGGGCCTCACATCCTGCCCGTCGCGATGTTCTTTGACACCTTCGCCTGGTCGTTCGTGTACGTGAGCCTGTCCTTCCATATCCGTGCGATAAGCCCGCTCGACGCCACGGCGACGCTCACCTGGATGGGGCGCGCGGTGGCGGGCGCATGAGCGGGACGCCCGGCTCTACCCGGCCGCTCGTGGACGTCCGCCTCGAGGCGCTCAGCACGCGCGGCGGGCGCCCGCCGGGCGTCCACGAGGTCGGCGTCCACGTGCGCTACGGCGAGTTCTTCACCTTCCTCGGCCCGCCCAAGTCGGGGAAGTCCGACGTGCTGCGGGCGATCGCGGGCTTCCTGCCGATGACGAGCGGCCGCGTGCTGGTCGACGGCCAGGACATCTCCCTCTTGCCGCCGCGAGCGCGTGGCCTCGGCTACGTGTTCCAGGAGGGGGCGCTGTGGTCCCACCTCACGGTCGCCCAGCACATCGCCTTCGGCCTCGAGCAGCAGGGGCTCGCGGGGGCGGAGCTCGCGCGCAAGGTCGAGACGGTCGCCGGCCGGCTCGGCCTCGCCGGGCTCGCGGCGCGCCGCCCGCCCGAGCTCAGCATCGAGCAACGGCGCCGCCTGGCGATCGCGCGGGCGCTCGCCGTCGAGCCGCGCGTGCTCCTCCTCGACGAGCCGCTCGCGAACGTCGACCCGGCGGCGCGAAAGACGCTCCGCCTCGACCTCACGAAGCTCCACCGCGACCTCGCCGTGACGACGATTCACGCCACGCGCAACGCCGCCGACGCGCTCGCCCTCTCCGACCGCCTTGCCGTGATGGGCGAGGGGCGCCTCCTCCAGGTCGGCGATCCCGACGAGCTCTACCGCGGTCCCTCGAGCCGTGCGGTAGCCGAGACGCTCGGTCCGGCGAACTTTCTGCGCGTCAGCGTGGTGGAGGTCCGCGACCTCGGCGTCGTCGTCGAGACCGAGGGCGGCCACCAGGTGCCGGTCGCGGGCACCGGCGCCTTCCGGAAAGGTGACCGGGGGCTGCTCGTCCTCCGTCCGGAGACACTCTCACTCACCGAGGCGGCGATGGCGCGCGGCCCGGGCATCCCCGGGAAGGTCGCGCTCCGCGTGTTCGAGGGCGCGCGGCACCTCTACGAGATCGAGATCGGCGGCGCGCTTCCGGTGCGCGTCGAGGTGCCCTCGACGGGCGACATGCGCATCTACCGGCTCGGCGACCGGGTGCGCGTCGAGGTGTCGAGCGAGACGGTCGTGCTGGTGCCGGACGCCTAGCGGCCGGTCACACCGCGTACGTGCGGTCCTGCTCCAGGATGCTGACGCGGGCGCTGCCGATGCGCTCGAGCTCTTCGGCGATCTCCTCGTGGAACTGGGGCTTCACGTGGTAGATCAGGACGGGGAGGTCCGGCGGGAGCTTGTCGAGCTCGCGGCTGATCAGGGCGGGCGTGAGGTGCTTGGCGATCTCCGCGAGCGGGCCCAGCCGGTTCGGGAAGGCGCATTCGAGGATCACGGCGCGGAGACCGTGGAGCCCGCGGGCCGTGCGCCAGAGCGTCTCGGTCGGGCCCGTGTCGCCAGAGTAGATGAGGCCCGACGAGCCGTCGTGGATGATGAACCCCGTCGTCGGCACGGTGTGATTCACCTGGACCGGCGTCACCCACAGGTCCGCGACGCGCTGCTCGACGTCTTCGACGAGCGCCCGGTACTTCACGACGGGGACATCGGCGTGAGGGATCTTCGAGAAGTCGGGCCACAGGATGTTGTTGAAGACGCTCCACCGGAGCGTGCTCACCACGGGGTCGATCCCGGTGACCGTCACTGCGGCGCCGGTCTCACAGAAGCCGAGCGTCTCGCTGAGGTACACGAGGCCGGCGACGTGGTCCAGGTGCGAGTGCGAGATCAGCGCGTGCTCGATCGAGAGCTGCTCCGGGACCGTCAGCGCGCTCGACACCGTTCCCGCATCGATTAGCGTCCGGTCATTGATGAGAAACGCGGTCGGGCGGTGCCCGAGCCCCTCGCCGCCGAAGGCGCCGAGCACGCGGAGTTTCATCCCGTCGCAATACTAGCACAGAAAAATAGTAAGATTGGCGCATGGGCGGCGAGAGCTTCGACTATCCGACGATGGCGCGGGCGCTGATCGTCGGCGACAAGGACACCGTTGCGCGCAAGACCCGGGAGGGGCTCGACCTCTCCCTCGACCCGAAGACGCTCATCTTCAAGGGTCTCATCCCGGGGATGGACGTCGTCGGCGAGAAGTTCCGTCGGAACGAGTACTACGTGCCCCAGGTCCTCCTCTCCGCGCGCGCCATGTACGCCGGGCTCGACCTCCTCAAGCCGCTCATCACGGCCTCGGCCAAGGGTGACGACTACTACGGCGTCGTCGTCATCGGCACCGCCCAGGGGGATCTCCACGACATCGGCAAGAACCTGGTCGCCATGATGCTCGAGGGCGCGGGGTTCAAGGTCGTCAACCTCGGCCGTGACGTGGCGCCCGAGGCCTTCGTGCGTGCGGTCGAGGAGCACAACGCGAACATCGTCGGCATCTCGGCGCTCATGACGACCACCATGCCCGCGATGAAGCGGACGATCGACGCGCTCGTCCGCGCGGGCCTCCGCGCGCGGGTAAAGGTGATGGTGGGGGGCGCGCCGGTGAGCCAGGCGTTTGCCAGCGAGATCGGGGCCGACGGGTACGCGAAGGACTCGACCCTCGCGGTCGTCAAGGCCAAGACGCTCCTCGGCGTCGGGGCCGAGGTGGCACCGTGACGACGCGCGGCCGGGAAGTCCTCGAACGCGTCCGCGCGGGCGAGGTCCTCGTCTTCGACGGCGGGTACGGCACCATGCTCTTCGCCGCGGGCCTCGCCAACGGTGGGTGCCCCGAGCTGTGGAACGACACCCACGCCGAGATCGTGCAGGGGATCCACAAGGGCTACTTCGACGCCGGCAGCCAGATCGTCGAGACCAACACCTTCGGTGGCAGCCGCCTCAAGCTCGACGAGTACAAGCTCGGTGAGCGGACGCGCGAGCTGAACGCGAAGGGTGCGCGGCTGGCCCGGGCGGTCGCCCCGCGCGACACATACATCGCGGGCTCGATCGGCCCCACGAGCCGGCTGCCCCGCGACTACGCGCTCGACGCGGGGGTGACCGACGAGGAGTACGTCGCGACGTTCCGCGAGCAGGCGGAGGCGCTCGCCGAGGGCGGCGTGGACCTCTTCGCGGTCGAGACCATGATGTTCCCGCAGGAGGCGACCGCAGCGGTGCGCGCGTGCAAGCAGGTCGCGGACGTCCCCGTGATGGCGACGATGTTCTTCCAGTACGAGGAGCTGCACGACCGCGACCGGACGATGTGGGGCGAGAGCCCGGCGGACGTGGCCGCGAGCCTCCTCGCCGCCGGCGCCGACGTCGTCGGGATGAACTGCGGGCGCGGGCCCGACCGGGCGATCGTCATCATCCGCGAGATGCGCAAGGTCACGGACGCGCCGCTCGTCGCGTACCCGAACGCGGGGCTCCCGATCACGAAGGGCGACACGGTCACCTACGAGCTCGGGCCCGAGGCGATGGCGCGCGACTACCCCGCGCTGCTCGACGCGGGGTGCAACATCGTCGGCGCCTGCTGCGGCTCCAACCCCGAGCACATCCGCTTGATCGCCCAGGTCGTGCGAGCCGAGCGGCGGCCGCGGAGGCTCGGCGACGCGCGCCGCGAGGCGAGTCTGTGATTCCTGGTCGTGCGAGCCGCAGGCCGTCGCGGGGCCGCAGTGCGAGCCGCAGCCGTAGGCGAGGCGAGTCTGTGATCGAGTCCCCGCCGTCTGAGGCGAGTCTGTGAACGAGGTCGTGCGGAAGCGCAACGAGCAGTGACGGCACCGGCCGCTGCCGACGCGCCCCGCGTTCTCGCCGACATCGCCCTCGAGATCGATCCCGACGAGATCTTGCGCTTCCAGGGCTACAAACGCGGCGTCGACGTTCCGGGCCCCGAGGTCCAGGCGCTCCTCGACGAGGCGCTCGCGCTGGGGCGGCGCCTCATCGAGCCGCGCGCGGTGGTCCACTGGGTGGCCGTCACCCGGCGCGAGGGCGACACGCTCGATGCGGGCGGGGTCGCGTTGACGGTCCCGGGGATCGAGCGCGCGTGGGGTCCCGTGGCCGAGCTCGCGGCGGCCGTGTGCACGATCGGCGATCCGCTCGAGCGTCGTGGCGCCGAGCTGTGGGAGGCGCGGGAGCTGCCCCTGGCGGTCATGCTCGACAGCGTGGGCTCGGGCGCCGTCGAGAGCCTGGCCGAGTACGTGAACGACGTGCTGTGCCAGGAGGGGATCGCGCGCGGCCTCAAGGTCACCAACCGGATCAGCCCCGGCTACGGCGCCTGGGACGTGGCGCAGCAGCGGGAGCTGTTCCGACTCTGCCCGGGGGACTCGATTGGCGTCAGACTCAACGCGTCCTGCTTCATGACACCGGTGAAGTCGATCTCGCTCCTGGCCGGCGCGGGGGTCACCGCGCGCGTCGACCACTACTTCAGCCAGTGCGCCCGCTGCTGGATGCGCGACTGCGCCTATCGCCGCGTCCCCGCCCAGAAGACCGTGCACCGGTGAAACCACGACGGGACGGGGGAGGCCCTCCGAGACGCGTATCTTCTGGGCGTCGGCTCGCCGCCGGTCGCGTGAACCGACCTCTCGCTGCGAGTGCTCGCGTGGTCGAGGAGGGCCTCCCCCGTCCCGGCCCTCGTTCTCACGAGCGCGCGATCTGATACGATGCGGAGGATGCCGGCGGACAACCTCATTCTGGTGGGCTTCATGGGGGCGGGGAAGTCGGTGGTCGGTCGGCTGCTCGCGCACCGGCTCGGACGCTGCTTCGTGGAGACCGACGACATGATCGTCGCGCGCGAGGCGCGCTCGATCCCGGAAATCTTCCGCGCGGAGGGGGAGGAGCGCTTCCGCCAGCTCGAGACCGAGGCGCTCGAGGCGCTCACGCTGAAATCGGGCGACGTGATCGCGACGGGCGGTGGCCTCCCGTGCCGCGAGGGACGCATGGAGGCCCTCCGCGCGCTCGGCACCGTCGTGTGGCTCGCGGGCGACCTCGCCGACCTCTGCGAGCGGGCGGGCCGGTCGGGAGACCGGCCCATGCTCGCGCGCCGGACCGTCGAGGAGCTCCGCGCGCTCTACCGCGCGCGCGAGCCTTTCTACCGGCGCGCGCACATCGTGGTCGACACGGGCGGGCTCGGCCCGGACCAGGTCGTCGCGCGTGTCCTGGCCGCGCTCAGGGGAACCCATGCCGAGCGCGTTTAGCCAGCGTCTGGACGCCGGGCCGCTCCTCTGCGACGGCGCGATGGGCACGATGCTCTACGCGCGCGGGGTGTCGCTCGACGCGTGCTTCGACGTCCTCAACCTGAACAATCCGAGGCTCGTGCAGGCGATCCACGCCGAGTACGTCGCGGCGGGGGCCGACCTGATCGAGACCAACACCTTCGGCGCCAACCGCTTCAAGCTCGCGGCGCACGGGCTCGAGAGCCAGGTGCGGGAGGTCAACCGCCGCGGCGTGCGGCTCGCCCGTGACCTGCGCGAGTCGACGGGCCGCGACGTCTTGATCCTCGGGTCCGTCGGGCCGCTCGGCAAGTACCTGGCGCCGCTCGGGAGCGTGACGGCGGAGGACGCGCGCGCCGCGTTCCGCGAGCAGGCGGAGGGACTCCTCGAAGGCGGCGTCGACGCGTGCATCGTCGAGACGTTCTCGGACCTCGCCGAGATCGCGCTCGCGATCGAAGCGATCCGCTCGGTCACCGACCTGCCCATCGTCGCGCAAATGGCCTTCACCGACGAGGGCGTGACGTTCACGGGACGCTCGCCCGCCGAGGTGGGCCGAACGTTGCGCGCGCTGGGCGTCCAGGCCCTGGGCGCGAACTGCTCCGTGGGCTCGAGCACCTTGTACGGAGTGCTCGAGCAGATGGTGCCGGCGGCCGGGAGCCTGCCGCTCGCGATCCAACCGAACGCGGGGCTCCCCAGCCGCGTCGGCGAGCGGCTCATCTACCTCTCGTCGCCGGCGTATATGGCGGAGTACGCCGCGCGCATGGTGGAGGCGGGGGCCCGCATCGTCGGGGGCTGCTGTGGTACGACGCCGCAGCACATCGCGGCGATGCGCGAGGCGCTGGATCGTCAGCGCCCTCCGCGGCGCGATGCCGTGCGTCCCACGATCACGGTGACCGCGCCGGTCCTGCGCGAGTCGGCCGGCCTCTTGACCCGGCGTCCCGCGACGACGCTTCAGCGCAAGCTCGAGGCGCGGGAGTTCGTCGTCACCGTCGAGCTCGACCCGCCCCGGGGCCACACCGTCGAGAAGCTCGTCCAGGGCGCGAAGGTCCTCAAGGAGCGCGGCGTCGAGATCGTCGACATCAACGACGGCTCGCTCGGTCGTGTGCGGATGGCCGTCCTGCCGACGGCGCTGCTCGTGCGGGAGGCGACCGGGCTCGACATCAACATGCACTTCACCTGTCGCGACCGGAACCTGATGGGCATCCAGGCCGACTTGCTCGGCGCCCACGCGCTCGACGTCCGCAACATCCTCGCCCTCAAGGGCGACCCGCCGCGCGCCGGCGACTACGTCAGCACCACGGCGGTCTTCGACGTCAACGCGATCGGCCTCATCGAGGTCCTGAAGCGGATGAACCAGGGACTGGACGCGACCGGTAACAGCATCGGCCTGCCGACCTCGTTCTGCGTCGGCGCGGCGCTGAACCCCGGGGCCGAGAATATCAAGGCGGAGATCAGCCGCTTCCACCGCAAGGTGCACACGGGGGCGCAGTGGCTTCAGACGCAGCCGGTGTACGACCTGGCCGAGCTCGACCGCTTTCTCGAGCAGGCGGGCGGCCCGCCGGTTCCCGTGATCGTCGGCGTGCTCCCGCTCCACAGCTACCGCCACGCCGAGTTCCTCCACAACGAGGTGCCCGGCATCACGGTCCCCGAGCAGATCCGCGCGCGGCTCAGAGACGCCGGCGACGGGGCGCTGCGGGTCGGCATCGAGATGGCTCAACGGCTGGTCCGTGAGATCCGCAGCCGGTACGCCGGCGTCTACCTCATGCCCTCGTTCGGGCGCTTCGAGGTCGTCGCCGAGGTGCTGGATGCTCTCCATTAATCGGAGCGCGAGCCAGGTTCACACCGTGGGTGGCCTGCGAGAGGAGCGGCATGGCTCCGTTAATCGGAGCGCGAGACCGGTTCACACCGTGGGTGGCCTGCGAGAGGAGCGGCATGGCTCCGTTAATCGGAGCGCGAGACCGGTTCACACCGTGGGTGGCCTGCGAGAGGAGCGGCATGGCTCCGTTAACCGGAGCGCGAGACAGGTTCACACCGTGGGTGGCCTGCGAGAGGAGCCGGATGGCTCCGCTTGAGCTGGCGGCGCTCGGCGTGGCGGAGGCTCGAGAGCGAATCGGACGCGGGACGCTGAGTCCCGTGGCGCTCGTCGAGGCGTGCCTCGAGCGCATTGCGGCACTCGACGCGACGGTGCAGGCCTGGGTGCACGTCGACGCGAAGGGCGCGCTGGCCGCGGCGCGCCTGGCGGAGCACGCCGCCGTCCGCGGGCCACTGCACGGCATCCCCGTCGCGGTGAAGGACATTTTCGACGTCGCCGGGCTGCCGACGACCGCGGGCGCCCCGCCGTTCGCCCACCGCCGACCCGACGAGGACGCGGCGTCCGTTGCGCTGCTCCGCGCCGCAGGCGCGATCGTCCTCGGCAAGACTCACACGACGCAGTTCGCCTACCGCGACCCGGCGCCCACGCGCAACCCGTGGAACCTCGCACACACTCCGGGCGGCTCGTCCTCGGGCTCGGCGGCCGCGGTGGCCGCGCGCATGGTCCCGCTGGCGCTCGGCTCACAGACCGTCGGGTCGGTTCTGCGCCCCGCGGCCTACTGCGGCGTGGTCGGCTTCAAGCCCACGCACGGCCTTGTGCCTACCGCGGGTGTGATCCCGCTCGCCTGGTCGCTGGACCACGTCGGCGTCTTCACCCGCGAGGTCGCCGATGCGGCGGCCGCGTTCGCGGTGCTGACGCAGAGGAGCGTCGCCGCCGAGCCCGGCGGTCCGCCGCGCTTGGCGCTGGCACCCGAGCTTCTGCGTCGCGCCTCGCGTGAGGTCGCCGCCCACGTCCAGGCGACGGCCGACGCCTTCGCCCGCGCGGGCGCTAAAATTACCGAGGTGAAGCTCCCGGGGTCGTTCGACGGGATCCACGCGGTCGGCCAGACCGTCCTGGAATCGGAGGCGGCGGCCTCCCACGAGCCGCGGTTCGCCAAGCACGCCGACCAGTACGGTCCCGAGATTCGCCGGCTCGTCGAGACGGGCCTGACGATCTCCGCCGTCACCTACCTCGGCGCCAACCGCGCGCGGCTCGCCTTCCGCGAGGAGGTCCTGGAGCTGCTCGCGGCCCACGACGGGCTCCTCTCACCGACGGCGCCCGCACCGGCCCCCGAGGGGCTCGCGTCGACGGGCGACGCCTCGCTGTGCGCACCGTGGAGCTTCGCCGGCGTCCCCGCGATCTCGCTGCCGAGCGGGCTCGCGCCGTCGGGGCTTCCGCTCGCCATCCAGCTCGTCCAGGCTGCGGGGGCGTCGGCGCGACTGCTGAGCGTGGCGGCGTGGTGCGAGCGCCAGCTCGCCTTCACCCGATCCCCGGGCCTCTAGCCATGCTCGATCTCAAGATCGAGGGCGCCCAGGTCATCGACGGCACCGGCGCTCCGGGCAGCCGCGCCGACGTCGGCATCCGCGACGACGTCATCGTGGCGGTCGGCGACCTGTCCGGCGAGTCGGCCGGCTCGTCGCTGTGGGCCGCGGGTCGCGCCCTGGCGCCGGGGTTCATCGACATGCACTCGCACTCGGACTGGCGGCTCTGGGAGAACCGGCGCGCCGAGTCGAAGATCCGCCAGGGGGTGACGACGGAGGTCGTGGGCAACTGCGGCTTCTCGCCCGCACCCGCGTCCAGGGAATTTCTCCAGGAGCTGCGCGGGTTCGCCCTCTACCTGCCGCGGGGTATGGATTTCCGGTGGCAGTCGGTCGGCGAGTACTTGAAGGCGTTCGACGCCGAGGGGACGGCCCTCAATGTGATGCAGCTCGTCGGCCACGGCACCCTCCGCATCGCCGCGATGGGCTTCGCCCGTCGCGCGCCCGATCGCAAGGAGCTCGCCCGGATGCAGCGGCTCATGGCCGACGCGATGGAGGACGGCGCGTGGGGCCTCTCCACGGGCCTCATCTACGCGCCCGGCTCCTACGCCTCGACCGAGGAGATCGTCGAGGTCGCGCGCGTGGCGGGTCGGCACCGCGGCTTCTACGCGAGCCACATCCGCGGCGAAGGCGCCACGCTCCTCGACGCCGTCGGCGAGGCGATCCGCGTGGGACGCGAGGGCGAGCTGTCCGTCCAGGTGAGCCACATCAAGGCCGCGGGCCGCCCCAACTGGGGCAAGGTCGCCGACGCCCTCGCGCTCATCGACGCCGCACGCGCGGAGGGCCTCGACGTCATGGCCGACGTCTACCCCTACACGGCGTCGAGCACGACGCTCCGCACGCTCCTGCCCGACTGGGCCCTCGAGGGTGGCCTCGAGGCGATGCTCCACCGGCTCCACACGCCGGAGGTGCGCGAGCGGATCCGTCATGAGCTCGAGGCGCCGGTGACGGGCCAAAGCCTCCTCGACCGCGTCGGCTGGGAGAACATCATGCTCGCGTCCTGCCCGCAGCGGAAGGACGCCGAGGGCAAGCGCCTGTCGGAGGTCGGCGCCGAGCGTGGGATGGACCCGCTCGACGCGGCACTCGAGCTCATCGTGGATGAGGCGGGCAGGGGCTACATGATCCTCTTCCAGCTCGACGAGGCGGACCTGCGCCGCGCCCTCGCCCATCCAGCAGTCATGATCGGCTCCGACGGCTCGGCGCTGGCGCCGTACGGCGCTCTCGGCGCGGGCAAACCCCACCCGCGCAGCTACGGCACGTTCCCGCGCGTGCTCGGCGAGTACGCGCGCGAGCAGCGTATCCTCGGGCTGCCCGAGGCCGTGCACAAGATGACGGGACTGCCGGCAAAGCGGCTCCGGCTGCGCGACCGCGGCGTGATCCGCGTGGGCGCGAAGGCCGATCTCGTCGTGTTCGATCCCCGGCGGATCGCCGACCAGGCGACGTACGACGAGCCCCACCGCTATCCCGTCGGTATCGAGCACGTCGTCGTGAACGGGAGCATCGTCGTCAAGGACGGCGCGCACACCGGAAGCCTCCCCGGCAAGCTCCTGACGCCCCTATGACGCTCGAGGGCGTCTTCCCCGATCTGCTGGCGCCGCTCCCGAGCATCGCCGCAGTGGAGGCGGAGCTCGCCCGGACCCTGCGCCGGCTGGTCGCGCACGCCCGTGCCGTAGCCGGCGCGCTGGGCTTCACGCCGCCGGGCGACGCGCCGGTGGTCGTCACGGCGGGTCGCGGGCGCCTGCCCGCGGAGCTCGACGCGTGGTTGCAGGCCTCGGTGCGGACGCCTGTCGGGCGGCTCGCGCTCGCGCGGGTGACCCCGCCCGGCTGGACACGGGGCCGCGCGGTCGCGCTGAAGACGCCGCTCGTCGCGTCGGGGCGGCGCGTCGGCGCACTCCTGCTCCTCGGGCCTCTACTGACACGCGGCGTTCTGGCGGCCGACGTCCCTCGGGCCCTCGGCGAGGCGCTCGACCGCGTCTGGCGCCTCCACCGGCGCGCGCTCCGCACGGCAGTGCTGGACGAGCTCACGCGACTCCTCGTCTCGACCGACGCGCTCGACGACGTGTTGCACGCCTTCGCCGAGGCGGTGGCGAAGCTCGTGGCCTTCGACTCGATCGCCGTGTCGCTCGTCGACGTCGAGCGCGACGAGTTCGAGATCATCGACGTCGTCGCGCGCTCCGTGCCCCTGCGCGTGACGCTGGACGATCGGATGCCCCTCGCCGGGACCCTGTTCGCCGAACTCGTGGCGCGCGGCGCGCCACTCCGGGTGGACGACGTTCGCGAGGGACGGGTCCCCGAGGTGAGCCGGCGGGTCTTTGCGGAGCGCGGCTACCGCGCCGTGGCGCTGGTGCCACTCCTGTCGGCTCGTGGCGTCTTCGGCGCCGTGACGCTGGCCTCGGCTCGCGCGGGAGCCTTCGACGACGAGGACGTCGAGATCGTCGGCGAGCTCGGCCGGCCGCTCGCGTCGGCGATCGAGCTGAGACGGCTCCTCGCGGAAGGCCACCGGCGGCAGGACGAGCTCGCGGCGCTCTACGCGACGAGCCAGCTCATCAGCGCCCGCCTCGAGATGCCGTGGGTCCTCGACCGGATCAGCCAGGCGGTCAGCGAGCTGATCGGCAGCTCGGGCTGCGGAATCGGCCTCCTCGATCCGGAGGGGGCCCACATCGGCCACGTGGCGGCCCACGGCGTGGGGAGCGAGGCGTGGCGCACGCTCTCGATCCCGGTCGGCGAAGGGATCATGGGCCGGGCCGCCCAGAGCGGCACGGCGATCCGCGTCGACGACGTCCGCACCGATCCGCGCTCGGCGCGCCGCGACGTGGACGAGCGCGAGGGGATCCGCTCGATGCTCTGCGTGCCGCTCAAGGACGCGGGCGAGGTGATCGGCGTCATCTCGGCGTTCGCGACGCGTCCGGGCGCGTTCACGGCGCACCACCAGCGGGTGCTCGAGGCGTTCGGAGAGCAGGCCGGGATCGCGATCCACAACGCCCGGCTCTTCGAGGAGAGCGTCCGTCGGGCCCGTGAGACGCGCGCGCTCCTCGAGGCCGGCCGCGCGGTGACCGCGAGCCTCGAGGTGGACCGGACGATCCGCGTGATCCTCGAGGAGGCGCGCGGCGTCCTCGGCGTTGACTCGTGTGGCCTCGCCACGCTCGAGCCGGGGACGGGCGAGTTCGTGACGGTGGCGAGCCTCGACCTGCCTCCGGCGATGGTGAAGGACATCCGCATCAGGGTGGGGGAGGGGATCGGAGGCCTCGCCGTCCGAGAGCGGCGCCCCGTCCAGAGCCGCGACCTCTACAACGACCCGCGTGCCCGCTACCCCGAGCTCGCGCGCGCGACCGGCTTCCGTTCGATGCTGGCCGCGCCGCTCCGCGTGGGCGACCGCGTCATCGGGTTGATCAGCGTCTTCCGGAGGGACGTCCACGCGTTCTCGGACTCGGACGAGGAGCTGCTCCTGGCCCTCGCCGACCAGGCCGCGATCGCGCTGGAGCACGCGCGCCTGTACGCCGAGCTCGAGAGCATGGTCGCCGAGCGGACGCGAGAGCTCGATGCGCAGAAGCGCTTCGTGGAGGTGGTGCTGGAGACGCTCCCCCTCGGCGTCTTCGTCCTCGACGCCGAGGTCGGCGTCGTCCGCGCCAACCGCGAGGGCGTGCGGGTGCTCGGCTGCGAGCCGGGTGCGCGCGCGTCGTTCGCCGCGCTCTTCGGCCCCGGCACGGCGGGCACGGTCGAGGCGTTCGTCCGCGACGCGTTCGCGACGCGGCGGGACGCCGCGCTCGAGGTGGAGGTCGCCCTCGCGGGCGAGACGAAAATCTTTCGGCTGACGCGGGCCCCCGTCGAGCCGACGGAGGCGAGCGCCCCCCACGCGGTGGTCCTCGTCGAGGACGTCACGCGCGCCAAGCGGCTCGAGCGCCAGATGCTGCTCACCGAGCGACTCACGACCGCGGGACGGCTCGCGGCGGGCGTCGCGCACGAGCTGAACAACCCGCTGGCGACGATCGCCGGCTGCGCGGAGTCGCTCCGGGAACGGCTCACGGAACGCGAGCTCACGAACACGTCCGAGCTCACCGACTTCCCGCACTACCTCGGGCTGATCGAGGAGGAGGCGTTCCGGTGCAAGGAGATCACCGGCACTCTGCTCCAGTTCGTGCGCGACCCCGGGAGCCAGCGGGCCCCGACCGACCTCAACGCGCTCGTGCTCAGGACGACCGAGCTCCTCTCCCACCAGTCTCGCTTCGCCGAAGGCCGGTTCGCGACCGAGCTCGATCCGGCGCTCCCTCCCCTCGCGGTCAACGAGGGCCAGCTCCGCCAGGTCTTCATCGGCCTCGCCTCGAACGCGCTCGAGGCCATGGAGGGGCGCGGCCGGCTGACGGTGCGCTCACGCCTGCACCGCGGCGAGGTCGAGGTGGAGTTCGAGGACGAGGGGCCGGGCGTTCCCGACGAGATCCTGTCGCGCATCTTCGATCCGTTCTTCACGACCAAGCCGCCGGGGCAGGGGACCGGTCTCGGGCTCGCTATCGCCCAGGGGATCGTGACGGATCACGGGGGCCGGATCGAGGTCACCTCGCGGCCCGGTAAGGGGAGCCTCTTCCGCGTGGTGCTGCCGGCGTGAGTCGCAAGATCCGCGTGCTGGTCGCCGACGACGAGCGCAACCTGCGCGAGCTCGTGGTGCGCGAGCTCGGGCGCAAGGGGCACGACGTGGAGGGCGTCGCCGACGGCGCCGCGGCGCTCGAGCGGCTCGCGGAGACACCGTACGACGTCGTGATCCTCGACATGCGGATGCCGAAGAAGGAGGGGATCGAGGTCCTGCGCGAGCTCCAGGCCTTCCCCGAGCAGCCGCAGGTGATCGTGGTGACGGGCTTCCAGGAGGTGTCCACGGCCGTCGAGGCGATGAAGCTCGGCGCCTACGACTACCTCACGAAGCCCATGAAGATCGAGGAGCTCGACGTCCTGATCAAGAAGGCCGCGGAGAAGGCCCAGCTCCTCCGGGACAACGAGGCGCTCCGCGCGTACGCCCCGGGCGCCGAGCCGTTCGGCGGCATCCTCACCAAGAGTCCCCAGATGCAGGAGGTTCTCCGGATCGTCGAGCGGGTCGCGCCGACCGACTCCTCGGTGCTCATCCTGGGCGAGAGCGGCACGGGGAAGGAGCTCGTGGCTCGCGCGATCCACGCGCTCTCGGCGCGGGCCGCGCGGCCCTTCGTCCCCATCCACTGTGGCGCCTTGCCGCGCGAGGTGTTCGAGTCGGAGCTCTTCGGCCACGAGAAGGGCGCGTTCACCGGCGCCGTCGCCGCGAAGCCTGGGCTCGTCGAGCTGGCCGACGGCGGTACGCTCCTGCTCGACGAAATCGGCGAGCTGGAGCCGGACATCCAGGTGAAGCTCTTGCGTGCGCTGGAAACCGGCACCTTCTTTCGCGTGGGCGCCACACGCCCGCGGCGGGTGGACGTTCGGCTCGTGGCGGCGACCAACCGCGACCTCGCCGAGGCGATGAAGGCGGGCGCGTTCCGCCAGGACCTCTATTTCCGCATCAACACGATCACGGTCAAGCTGTCGCCCCTGCGCGAGCGGCCCCAGGACATCGCGCTCCTCGCCAACCACTTCGTCGCGGCGAACGCGACCTACGGCGCCAAGCGCCTCAGCCCCCGTGCCCTCGCCGCGCTCGAGGGCTACGCGTGGCCCGGCAACGTCCGCGAGTTGCTTCACGCCATCGAGCGCGCGGTCATCCTCTCGAAGGGCGAGGAGATCCAGCCGGACGACCTGCCACCGGAGGTGCTAGGCGCGGCCCCGGCTCCGGCCGTGTCGTCGGGGGCGAGCCTCGAAACGATGGAGCGCCAGCACATCGTCGCGACGCTGCGCCAGGTCGGCGGTCACCGGGGGAAGGCCGCCGCGCTGCTCGCCATCGACCCGAAGACGCTCTACCGGAAGATCCTCGCGTACGGGATCATCCCCGAAGAGTTCCGGTAGGTCGGGCTCCGCGGCTCTGCGTCGGGCGTTCTGCCCGACGCCGTCGGCGAGTTCCGTCCGCGACGTTGCGAAATCGTGAGCGTCCCCACTGCCGCGCGGCTGGCATCGCGCTTGCCTCGAGCGACTCGGGAGGATGAGCGCCCGCGCGCCATGGGTGTTGTTCTGTTGATCGATCAGGACCAGACGGCGATCGACGCGCTCGGCCACGCCGCGCTCGAGCGCGGCGTCGGCGTGGCGCTCGCGGAGACCCTCAGCGAGGGGGTCCGGACGCTGCTCGTGACCCCGGTCTCACTCATCGTCATCGACCACGCCCTGTTGCGCCTCTCGGCCCGCGAGCACGCCGTGCTCTTCGAGCGCGTGGCGCCCCGCGTTCCCGTCGTCGTCCTCGTGCGGCCCGGGACGCCGCTCGAGACGCGCCTGTCCTTCGAGCTCGCGGGCTTCAGGGTTCGGACGCGCCCGGTCGCCCTCGAGGACCTGATGGCGAAGGCGCCGCGCTCGCCGTGACGGGTGGCTTGCGCGGTCCGGCCGCCCGTGTACACTGGACTGGGCGGCCGGATCGGCCGGACCTCGCCTCGGATGCAACGTGTCTTCCGGTTCGCGGGGCGTGTACGACAAGCGGAAGCAGAGTCCAGGGGGTTCACATGGCGTCCAAACTGTATATCGGCGGTCTCGCGTACTCGACGACGAGCGACGGGCTTCGCGAGTTCTTCAGCCAGTGCGGCAACGTGCTGTCAGCGACTGTGATCACCGACCGGTTCTCCGGACAGTCGCGCGGCTTCGGGTTCGTCGAGATGGCGACGGCGGAAGAGGCGCAGAACGCGATCTCTCAGCTCAACGGGCGTGAGTTCGACGGCCGGAAGATCACGGTCGAGCTCTCGAACCCCCAGGGCCAGCGCAGCGGCGGCCCGCGACCCGGCGGTAACCGGCCGGGCGGCGGTGGGCGCGGTCCGGGCGGTGGACGGGGCCCGGGCGGCGGGCGCGACAGCGGCTACGCCCACCGACCCTCCAAGCCCGTGAAGTGGTAGTGCGAGCCGGAGGACGTCGCGGGGCTGGGGCCCCGCCGTCCGAGGCGAGTCTGTAATCCTGGTCGTGCGAGCCGGAGGACGTCGCGGGGCCGCAGTGCGAGCCGCAGCCGTAGGCGAGGCGATTCTGTGATCGAGTCCCCGCCGTCCGAGGCGAGTCTGTAATCCTGGTCGTGCGAGCCGGAGGACGTCGCGGGGCCGCAGTGCGAGCCGCAGCCGTAGGCGAGGCGATTCTGTGATCGAGTCCCCGCCGTCCGAGGCGAGCCTGTAAGCGGGGTCGGAGGGGGCCGTCGAGCCCCCTCCGACTGTCTCAGGCCCCCGCCGAGGCGAAGATCCGGTCGTAGCGACCGTAATCGTGCGCGGCGTCCATGAACCACTTCACGGCGTCGGGATCCGAGCGTGGCGGGATCTCGCACGACGTGGACAGGATGAACGCCGAGCCGCGCGCCGCCGTGTCGACGCAGCGCCGGACGTCGGCCTCCATCGCCTCCTTGGTCGTCTTCTCGAACTTCGTCGCGTCCACGTTGCCGATCGCGACGGCGCGGCCGCGGGACACCTCGGTGAACCGCTTGAGCTGGTCCACGTAGAGCTTTGGATCCGCCTGCTGATCGAGGTCGAAGGAGATCGTCGTGAAGCCGCAGTTCACCAGGTCCTCGTATATCGGATACGTGGTGCCACAAATGTGCGTCGTCACGCCGACCTTCTTGGCCTTGAAGTAATCGACCAATTCTTTGTGGTAGGGCGCGATGAAGTCTCGGTAGTTGTCGGGCGAGATCAGGCTGATCGAGGCGGTCGGCTCCGAAAAGCTGAGCCCGATGCCTGTCTTCACGATCGCGTCTCCCCAGCTCTTGCAGAAATCCGTCGTGATCCGCATCAGGTCGTGGATGAACTTCGGGTCCTCGAAGGTGTCGAGGAGCATCGTCTCGGGGTTTCGGAGCAGCATCGCGATCGTCCACGGGCCCACGGCCACGGCGCCGATCGCCGTCGGGGGTTTCGCCTTCACGAGCGCCTCGCACTGCTCGAGGAAGCCGGGGAGGCGCGCCGTCTTGTACGGGTCCGGCAGCGCGAGCTTCGCGAGCCTGGCCTTGTCGTCGTGCAGGACGTGCCGGTCGATGGACGGCACGACGTAGTCCGAGTACTTCACGTGGCATCCGAAGGCTTCTGCTTCTTTGGCCAGGTCGTTATAGGCCAGCACCACATCGGGTTGATATCGCTCGTAGTAGTTCAGCATCGCCGTGATCGCCTTGGGCACATTCGTGCAGTACGCCTCGATCGAGAGGCCGTCGAGGGTGCCGGCGAACGAGGCGACGATCGGGTAGACGGGCACCCGGTCGGCGAACGAGCGCTTGTAGGCGGCGACGACCCGGTCGCGCGGGGTGTACTGGCCGCGGCCGTGCTCCACGTCCCAGACGCGGTTCGCCTCCATGTACTTCGGCGGGAGCTTGGCTTCGTACTCCATGAACTGCGTGATCGGGTAGCGGATGCCGCCCGCGTGGGTGCCCTTGAGACCCTCGATGATCTCCTCCATCTGGCCCCACGGGATCGTGAACGCCATCTCGTGATCCTGGGTCTGGCCGAAGATCCGGTCGCCCGAGCAGGGGAGGATGACCTGCGGCGCGTCGGTGCGCATCGTCGTCACGATGATCTCCGAGCAATCGATGCGACCGCCGAAGGAGGACGTGAGCTTTCCGCCCCGCTTCCACAGCGCCGCCTGGGTGAGGCGCATGACCTGGGCCGGGTTGGCGTAGATGCAGACGAGGTGGGGCTCGAACGGCGCCCGGTCGAGCGGCGCCACTAGGAGGCAGGCGTACTCGCCCGGCGCGAACTTGTCGACGGCGGCTTCGGACCGGACCCCCGCCTCCTTCGTCGCCGTGTACATGCCCTCGCACAGCGTTCCGGAGTTGTGCAGGTGCGTCGGCTTCTCGAAGCCGAGCGCCGCGATGCCGAGGGAGCAGATGTGGTCCTCCCGCGTGAGAGCGATCATCCAGCCGTAGCGCCGGGCCATGTCGATGACCTGGCAGTTCATGCTGAGCTTCTTGAAGTCGCGCGCCGGCCGCTTGGCCTTCTCGGGGATCTCCTCCCCGGGCTTGAGCATCCGAATCGCGACGGGAAACGTCTGGGGCCGGATGTAGAAGTGCAGCTCCCGGTCAGCGGTCTTGGCGTCAATCATGGGCTCTCCTTTGGAGCGGGGTCCGCGAGGCCGGCTCCAACCGGGGGTGGCCTGCCTCAGGCGCGTGTGGCTCCGCTCGCCTGTTCAACGGCCCTCAGGCGGGTGTGGCTCCGCTCGCGTGTTCAACGGCCCTCAGGCGCGTGTGGCTCCGCGCGCGTGTTCAACGGCGCGGCCGGCGCCGTGTGGCTCCGCTCACGGACTTCCCGCTGAAGCCTACTCCCTCGCGGACCCAACTAGTATAAGATACCGCGCACTCGCGGCCGGCGTTGCTCGCCGCGTCAAGACCGGGGAGCGGGAGAGTGCGACCCGGTCGGGGGAGGCCTCGAATGCAGGCTCCAAGCGCTAGCTACAGCCTCACGGTCCGGCTCGAGATCGTGAACAAGCCCGGGATGCTCGGTCGGGTCACCTCTGCGATCGGCAAAGCCGGCGGCGATATCGGCGCCATCGACCTGGTCGTCGTCGGCAAGTCCACGATCACGCGCGACATCACCTTCAAGGCGCGCGACGAGCCGCACGGCCAGCAGGTCGTCGACGCGATCCGTGCGGCGCAGGGGGTGAAGGTCGTCAACGTGTCGGACCGTACGTTCCTCATGCACCTGGGCGGGAAGATCGAGGTCCGGGGCAAGATGAGCGTCAAGACCCGTGACGACCTCTCCATGGCCTACACGCCGGGTGTGGCGCGGGTGTGCATGGCCATCCACCACGACCCCGAGAAGGCGTACGCGCTGACGATCAAGCAGAACGCCGTCGCGGTCGTGACCGACGGCACCGCGGTGCTCGGCCTGGGCGACATCGGCCCGAGCGCCGCCCAGCCGGTGATGGAGGGCAAGGCGCTCATCTTCAAGGAGTTCGCCGGCGTGGACGCGTTCCCCGTGTGCCTGGCCACCAAAGACACGGACGAGATCGTCGCGATCGTGAAAGCCATCGCGCCGGTCTTCGGTGGGATCAACCTGGAGGACATCTCCGCGCCGCGGTGCTTCGACATCGAGACGCGGCTCCAGCGCGACCTCGAGATCCCCGTGTTCCACGACGACCAGCACGGCACCGCGGTCGTGGTCCTCGCGGCGCTCCTCAACGCGCTCAAGATCGTGAAGAAGCGCCTGAGCGACGCGCGGATCGTGTTCACCGGCGCCGGCGCGTCCGGCATCGCGACGGCGAAGCTGCTCATGCGCGCGGGCGCCCAGCACATCATCGCGTGCGACCGGGCGGGCGCGCTCTACCGGGGCCGCGCGGACAACATGAACCCGATGAAGGAGTGGTTCGCCAAGCACACCAACGAGAAGAGGCTCCGCGGCTCCGCCAGCGACGCGCTCCAGGGCGCCGACGTCTTCGTCGGCCTCTCGGGCCCCGGCGTCGTCGCGCTGAAGGACATCAAGGCCATGGGCCGCGACCCGATCGTCTTCGCGATGGCCAACCCGATCCCGGAAATCCTGCCGGAGGAGGCGGGCCCCTACGTCCGCGTGATGGCCACGGGGCGCTCGGACTACCCGAACCAGATCAACAACTCGTGCTGCTTCCCCGGCTTCTTCCGCGGGATGCTCGACGTGCGGGCCCGGCGCGTGAACGACGAGATGAAGCTCGCGGCCGCGCACGCGCTCGCGGCCATCGTGTCCAAGGGAGAGCTCTCCGAGGAATACATCACGCCCTCGATGTTCGACGGTCGCGTGGTGCCGGCGGTCGCCGCGGCGGTCGCGGAAGCCGCCAGCCGCACCGGGGTCGCCCGCCGGCGCCGGCGCGGGCCGGCCGCGGCTGCGCCGGCGTCGCGGTAGCCGGTGAAGGCAACGGACCTGCTCGCCGCGAGTAGGCTGACCGGCGCGCGCGAGCGCGTCCCGCGCCGACCTTGAATTACCCCCGCCCGCCGATATAATCGGGGACGCTCGACTGCGACCGACGCCATTCACGTTGAGGGGTCTGACTATGCCGAAAAAGGCGCAGGACGTTCCGATCCAGGCCTTGCTCCGCGAGAACCGGAAGTTCCCGCCGCCGAAGGCGTTCGTGAAGAATGCGCTGATCAAGACGCCCTCGGTCTACGCCGAGGCGCGGAAGAACTTCGTCCGATTCTGGGAACAGAGGGCCCGTGACCTCCACTGGTTCAAGCCGTGGAAGAAGGCGCTCGAGTGGAAGCCCCCCTACGCCAAGTGGTTCGTCGGCGGCAAGCTGAACGTCGCATACAACTGCCTCGACCGTCACGTCATCGGTCCACGGCGCACCAAGGCCGCCCTGATCTGGGAAGGCGAGCCCGGGGACAGCCGCGTCCTGACCTACTGGGACCTCTACCGCGAAGTCAGCCGGTTCGCCGCGGCGCTCAAGGGGCACGGCGTCAAGAAGGGCGACCGGGTCACGATCTACATGCCGATGGTGCCCGAGCTCCCGATCGCCATGCTCGCGTGCGCCCGGATCGGGGCGGCGCACAGCGTGATCTTCGGCGGCTTCTCGCCCGAGGCCGTCCGCGAGCGCATCCACGACGCCGATTCGAGCCTCGTCATCACCGCCGACGGCGGCTTTCGGCGCGGCTCGACCGTCCCGCTCAAGAAGAACACCGACGAGGCGCTCCGCGGCGCGCCCGGCGTGAAGACGGTCATCGTCCTCAAGCGCACCGGGCAGCCCGTCGAGATGAAGAGCGGACGCGACGTCTGGTGGGACGACTTCGTCAAGGGCGTGCCGGCTCGCTGCCCGGCCGAGCCGATGGACTCCGAGGACCTGCTCTACCTCCTCTATACGTCCGGGTCCACGGGCAAGCCCAAGGGCATCATCCACACGACCGGCGGCTACCTCACGGGGATCACCGCCACGCACAAATGGATCTTCGACCTCCATGAGGAGGACGTGTACTGGTGCACCGCCGATATCGGCTGGGTCACGGGACATTCGTACATCGTCTACGGCCCGCTCGCCAACGGCGCCACCTCGGTGATGTACGAGGGCACGCCGGACCACCCCGACAAGGACCGGTTCTGGCGCATCGTCGAGAAGTACGGAATCACGATCATCTACACCGCGCCGACCGCGATCAGGACGTTCATGAAATGGGGAGAGGAGTACCCGAAGCGGTGCGACCTCTCGAGCCTCCGGCTGCTCGGGACGGTCGGCGAGCCGATCAACCCCGAGGCGTGGGTCTGGTACTGGAAGGTCATCGGCGGCGGGCGGTGCCCGGTGGTCGACACCTGGTGGCAGACGGAAACGGGACAGATTCTCATCACGCCGCTCCCCGGCATCACCGTCCTCAAGCCCGGCTCGGCGACGAGGCCGTTCCCCGGCGTCGAGGCGGAGGTCTTCGACGAGAAGGGCAACCCGGCGAAGTCGGGCTACCTCGTCCTCACGAAGCCCTGGCCGGCGATGCTGCGCGGCATCTGGGGTGACCCCGATCGCTACGTCAAGCAGTACTGGTCGAAGTACGACAATATCTATTTCACCGGCGACGGCGCCAAGCGCGACGAGGACGGCTACTTCTGGCTGCTCGGCCGCGTGGACGACGTCATGAACGTCTCCGGTCACCGCGTCTCGACGATGGAGGTGGAGTCCGCCCTCGTCGACCACAAGGCGGTTGCCGAGGCCGCCGTCATCGGCAAGCCGCACGACATCAAGGGCCAGGCGATCGCGGCCTTCGTCACGCTCAAGCAGGGGGTCGAGAGCACGCCCGGGCTCCAGGACGAGCTCAAGCAGCACGTCGCCAAGAAGATCGGTGCCCTCGCGCGGCCGGACGACGTGATCTTCTCCGCCGAGCTTCCGAAAACTCGGAGCGGGAAGATCATGCGGCGGCTCCTGCGCGACATCGCCGAGGGGCGGGCGCTCGGCGACACCACGACGCTCGCCGATCCCGCGGTCGTCGCGACGCTCAAGAACAAGTACGAGGAGCAGGAGTCCTAGCGGGCGACGTCACGTCTCTCGTCAAGCGTCGTCCCGGCCCGGGGCCTCCCGGCTTGTGGACGCGCGCCGTCATCCGTATACTGCTGCCCCAACGATGAGCCTGATCCCCGGGCTGCCATCAACGGACCGGGGCGCGGTGCCGACGCAGCGTTGCCGCCGCCGTCCTCTTCATAGGCCTGCTTGCGCTGGTCCAGTTCTCTGGACCGCAGGCTTCGCTGAACATCCTCTGGCGATTCATGGTCCTCTCGCTGGACAACCCTGCCACCCGCCCCTTCTTCGACACCCTCGGAGATCTCCTCGCAGTCGCGCGACTGCTCGCGAGGGCGTACGAGTCGGAGAAGTCGTCGCGTGGGAAACGCATTCAACCAATAGGGGAGGCTAATGCCGGCTAAGGTTCCACCCAAAGAACTCCGCCGCGTCGTCATCGCCGCATCCGTCGGCAACATCATCGAGTGGTACGACTTCTACATCTTCGGCAGCCTGGCCTCGATCCTCGCGGTCAAGTTTTTCGAGAAGGGCCACCCGGTGGCGGCCTTCCTCAGCACCGTGGCGATCTTCTCGGTCGGCTTCCTGATACGCCCGCTGGGGGCGTTCCTCTTCGGCTGGCTCGGCGACAAGGTGGGTCGGAAGTACACCTTCATCGTCACGCTGACCGGTATGGGCGTGGGGACGGCCCTCATCGGCTTTGTTCCAAGCTACGCCTCGATCGGCCTCGCCGCGGCGTTCATCCTCTTCGCGCTCCGCCTGATCCAGGGCCTCTGCCTCGGCGGGGAATACGGCGGGGCCATCACCTACGTCGCCGAGCACATCGAGGACGAGAATCGGGGCTACTACACCGGGTGGCTCCAGACGTCGCCGACGCTCGGCATCGTCGTATCGCTGGCGATCATCATCGGGATCCGGACCTATCTGGGCGTCGAGGCTTTCAACGACTGGGGCTGGCGCCTGCCGTTCATCATCTCGCTCCTCCTGGTCGGCATCGCGATCTGGATCCGGCTCTCGCTCGGTGAAACGCCGATCTTCCAGGAGATCAAGGCGAAGGGCCGGACCGCGACCAATCCGTGGCGCGAGGCCTTCATGAGCCGCAATTTCAAGTACGTGGTGATCGCCAGCGTGGTCGTGCTGGGGCAGGGGTGCGTCTGGTACAGCGGCCAGTTCTGGGCGCTGTTTTACCTCCAATCGGTCAAGAAGCTCGATGTGCTGACGTCGAGCTGGATCATCGGTATCGCGCTCCTGATCGCCACCCCGACGCTCATCTTCTGGGGCTGGCTCTCGGACAAGATCGGTCGCAAGCCGATCATCCTCGGCGGCATGGCCCTCGCCTCCCTCACCTACTACCCGCTCTACACGGCCCTGGGTACCTACGCGGATCCCAAGAGCCTCAACTTCACGATGGCGACCATCATCGTCGTGATCCTGGTCAACTACGTGGGCATGACTTACGGACCGATCGGGGCGTTCCTGGCGGAGTTCTTCCCCTCGCGCATCCGCTATACCTCGGTGTCAGTGCCCTATCATATCGGCAACGGCTGGGGCGGCGGTCTCGTGCCCATCATCACCACAGCGGCCTACGCCAAGGCGGTGGAGACGGGCTCCAGCGACCCCCTCTTCTGGGCCCTGGTCTATCCCATCGCGCTTCCCGCGATCATGTTCCTGATCGCCCTCTTCGTCATGCCGGAGACGCGCAAGCACAGCATCTGGGAGGAAGGGGCAATCGAGGCGAGTCGGAGTCGCGCGTGAGCCGCCGCCGGTAATTTCCCCCTGGCTCATCGGACGCCCGGGGACTCGCCCCCGGGCGTTCCTTCGCCTCGGAGCGCCCGGGAACCTCTCATCCGTCCTCGAGGTGGCTCGGAATCTCCCACCGTTTGCCAATAGAAGTGTCAGCATTCTGGCATTTTGCCCGGCCTACCTGCCACCATGACTATCCACGGGCTTTTCTTTTCAATGAATTGTGAGCAGGGGTGGACCGTCCAATCCGCGGCACGGCAGTTGCACTGCCGGGGCGAGAGCTATCTGGGAGGTCCACCATGGACAAGAACGTTAGGAAGCGGCTCGAGCAGGACCTGCAAGCTGCGGTGTCACGACTCCGCCAGATGAGTGGGGCCGTGGCGGTCGAGGAATACCCCGGGGCGATCGGGGACAACTCCCCCTTTGCTGACGAAGTGGACGAGATCCAGGCCAACGAGAGACGGGAGATCGGCTTCGCGACGCGTGAGCTCCTTGTGGAACGCGTCAACCGGTTGTCGGCCGCGCTCGACCGGCTGAGCGAGGGCGAGTACGGCACGTGCGTGGAGTGCGGCGAGGAGATCTCTCCCGCCAGGCTGCGGGCGATGCCCGAGGTCCAGACCTGCGTCCGCTGCCAGGACCGGATCGAGCGCCTCGGTCGGCAATACGAGCCTGAGGAGTCGGAGCTCCAGCTCGACGAAGATTAACAAGTCAGGGCGAGGGATCCACGGGGCCGGGACGCTTCCCGGCCCCGTTTTCTTTCGTGTATAACGCTAGAGGGGTGCGCACGCCCGTCCTCGACCTGGTCCGCCCCGGGGTCCTCGCCCTCTGCCGGGCCTACTTCGGCCTCGAGCTGGTCGGCGTTGAGCACATTCCGGCGACGGGACCCTTGATCGTCACGCCGAACCACCAGACGTACGCCGATCCGCCGCTCGTTTCGATTCCGGTCCGTCGGCGCGTCCACTACATGGCATGGAGCCGTCTCTTCGAGATCCCCCTCTTCGGGCCATTCATCCGCCTGCTCCGCGCGTTTCCCGTCCAGATCGAGTCGTCCGACCCGCGGGCGGCGCGCGAGGCCGTCAGGCTCCTCCAGGCCGGGCAGGTGGTGATGATCTTCCCCGAGGGCGAGCGAAGCCCCGACGGTCGCGTCCAGCGTTTCAAGCCGGGCGCCTTCCGTCTCGCGGCATCACTCGCCGCCCCGGTGCTGCCGGTGACGATCGCCGGCGGTCACGACGCTTGGCCACCGGGTCGCCTCTTGCCGCGTCCCCGGCGGATCACGATCACGTACCACCGAACGCTCCATCCCGATCCGAGCCTCGGGCCGCGACAGGCCGCGGGTGACCTGGCCAGGCGGGCCTACGCGGCCGTCGTCAGCGCGCTCCCCGACGCCACGACGCGCTAGCCCTTGACAACCGGGCACCCCTGGCGACGATGGGGCGCGGACCACTGTCCGAGGGGGGTGCGCGTATGACGGTCAAGGTGCGGATCAACCTCGCCAATCCCCTAGAGCTCATGGAGCTTCCCGGCCTCAGCCACGAGCAGGCCATGACCATCGTCAAGTTCCGCGCCGAGCACGGCCCGATCCAGGACGTGGCCGAGCTCGCCCGGATCCTCCACGGATGGCGCGTGAACGACGCCGACCTGGAGCGTCTGGCGTTCGACCCTGCCGACAGCACGGCGCCCGAATCGCCGGGCGCGTAGCGCTGACTCGGCGGGGGGCTTCGCCCCCCTTCCGAAACCTCCCCTCAGATCGATTGCGCCGACTCACTCAGGCTCGCCTCGGGCGTCGGACGCCCTGCGGCTTCGCACTCCCACGCCGGCGCTCGAACCGCGTCTCGTCCGACGCGCTCGACGCTCGCTCGCCGCGAACGGGGTCTGCCATGGCGGGGGATGGACGAGACCCGTTCCCGCGACGTCGAATGCGGACGTCATGGCACCGCGACGGAGCCCAGCCGCGACGGGCCATGCGCACGCGAGCCGCGTGGTCGAGCCATCCTCGGCCATGGCAGACCCCGTCCGCGGCTATGCCGTCCGCTCCTCCACCCGGTAGCCCGCGGCTTCGAGCCGCTCCTTGAGCGCATCGATCTGCGCGCGCCCTGAGGTCTCGAGCGTCAGCCCGACCCGGGTCTCGCCGATCGCCCCGCTCGAGAAGGCGCGGTCGTGCTCGATGTTCATGATGTTGGCGCGCTCGGCGGCGATGAGGGCGGTGAGGCGGGCGAGCGCACCGGGCCGGTCGCGCAGGAGGACGCCCAGGCGCACGAGCCGGCCGTCCTTGACGAGGCCCCGCTCGATGATCCGCGCGATCACCGTCACGTCGATGTTGCCGCCGGAGAGCACCAGCACCACGTTGAGGCCCGCGAGCCCGAGCGTCCGGTTCAGGAGCGCGGCCAGGGGCGCGGCGCCGGCGCCCTCGACGACCGTTTTCTCGATCTCGAGCAGGAGCAGGATCGCGTTGGCCAGCTCCTCCTCGCTCACCGTCACGATCTGGTCCACGTGACGCTGCGCCAGGGCGAGCGTCAGCTCGCCGACCTGGCGGACCGCGATGCCGTCGGCGATCGTGGAGGCGGGCGGCAGCGTCACGCGCTCGCGCGCGTCGAGCGCGCGCTTCATCGCGGGCAACGTCTCCGCCTGCACGCCGATCACGCGGACCTCGGGCCGATGGGACTTGATCGCGAGGCCGACGCCTCCGACGAGCCCGCCGCCGCCGACGGGGACGAGGACCGCGTCCATGTCGGGTCGCTGCGCGAGCAGCTCGAGGCCGAGCGTGCCCTGCCCGGCGATGACGCGCTCGTCGTCGAAGGGGTGGACGAAGGTGAGTCCGCGCTCGGACTGGACCTCGCGGGCGCGCCCGTACGCCTCATCGTAGTTCGCGCCGTGCAGGATGACCTCGGCGCCGTTGCGACGCGACGACGTCACCTTGATGAGGGGTGCCCACTCCGGCATGACGATGACGGCCGGCGTCCCGAGACGCGAGGCGTGGAAGGCGACGGCGAGCCCGTGGTTGCCGGCGCTCGCCGCGACGACCCCGCGGGCGCGCTCCGCGGGGTTGAGCTGGAGCAGGAGGTTGGCGGCCCCGCGGTCCTTGAACGAGCCCGTCATCTGGAGGTTCTCGAGCTTGACGAAGCACCGTGCGCCGGAGAGCTCCGAGAGCGTCTGCGAGTAGGGGCAGGGCGACTCGTAGATGGCGCCCTCGAGGCGCTTTCGGGCGCGGTCGAGATCGGCGAGCTCGAGCATCCTAGTGCGCCTCCAACTTGGCTCGGCGACTCGCCGAGCGAGACCGCCGCGTGCCCGGCACTAGAAGGGCACGCGCGGTTCGGCGAAGGCCGGGCTCATCAGCGCGACTGGCATCAACGGTGTCGAGTGCGCCCAGCCCATGCGGCCCCGCCAGTCGAGGAGGATCAGCCCGCCGTGGCCGCGGCCTTCCTCGACCAGGAGATCCACCGCGACCCGCGCCGCGTACTCGGGGTCGTCGGCCTCCTTGAGGTCGTCGAGGGCCCGACGGGCGAGCACCACCCGCATGATCGCCTCGCCGTCGCCCGTGCACGAGACGCCGCCGATCGAGCTCTCGGCGTAGGTCCCGCAGCCGATCAGCGCGCTGTCGCCGACGCGCCCCGGAAGCTTGCCCGGGAGGCCGCCGGTGGAGGTCGCGGCGGCGATCGTGCCGTTCCTGTCCAACGCGACGGCGCCCACGGTTCCCTTCGTCGCCGCCACGAGCTCGCGGTGGCGCAGTCGCTGGCGCTCGGTGACGAGCGCCTCGGGGTCGCACTCGGGCAGTCCCTGCGCGCGGGCGAAGGCGAGGGCACCCTCGCCGACGAGGAGGATGTGGCGGCTCGCCTCCATCACCCGCCGGGCGAGCGTCACCGGGTTGGCGATCCGGCTCACGGCGCCCACGGCGCCACACTGGAGCCGATCGCCTTCCATGATCGAGGCGTCCGTCTCGACCGCGCCGGCGGAGGTGAGCACGGAACCGCGCCCGGCGTTGAACCGCGGATGGTCCTCGAGGGCACGCACCGCGCGTTCCACGGCGTCCAGCGCCGAGCCGCCTCCCGCGAGGATGCGCCAGCCCTCCAGGATGGCGACCCGGACGCCCGCGCGGAGCTCGTCTCGCCCCTCAACGGGGTCGGCCCCGGCGCCGCCGTGAACGAGAATGGAGGGGACGCGCGGGCCAGCCACCCGGTCGCGCTGTGGCGGCATGGCTCTCACCGTGTCACAATCCGGCCGGATTGCAAAGCGCTCTCGAGCGGCTCTGCGGCGCGATCGTGCGGTGTCGCGCCTGCCCGCGGCTCGTCGCCCATCGCGAGGCCGCCGCCGCGTCGCCGCCGCGCCGGTACGCGGGTCTCTCCTACTGGGCGCGGCCGCTGCCGGGCTTCGGCGACCCGCGCGCGCGCCTCCTCCTCGTCGGGCTAGCGCCCGCGGCGCACGGCGGCAACCGCACGGGCCGGATGTTCACGGGCGACCGGAGCGGCGACTGGCTCTTCGACGCGCTTCACCACGCGGGCTTCGCCAACCGGCAGACCTCGCGACATCGGAACGACGGCCTCCGGCTCCGCGGCGCGTACATCACCGCCGCGCTCCGCTGCGCGCCGCCCGCCAACAAGCCAACGCCGCAGGAGCTCGCGCGCTGCGAGCCGTACCTCCTCCAAGAGCTCGGGCTCTTGGACCGCGTGAGCGTCGTCGTGGGGCTCGGGCGGATCGGTTGGCAGGCGTACCTACGCGCACGGCGCCGCCTCGGCGCGCCCCCGCCGCCGCGCGCCCCGCGCTTCGCGCACGGCGCCGTGACGACCTTCGGCGACGGCGTTGCGCTGATCGCCTCGTATCACCCGAGCCAGCAAAACACGTTCACGGGCAAGCTCACGCGGCCGATGCTGCGGCGGATCTTCACGACCGCGCGCCGCCTGCTGGCGCAGGGGCGACGGGTCACTCCACGAGATCGGCGGGGAGGCGGGGGCGTTCGGTGACGGTCAGCGTGAGCTCGCGGCTCTGGCCGTCGCGCACGATCGTGACCTTGACGCGCTGACCGGCCTTGAGCGTCCGCACCTTGGCCAGGTACTCGGCGTGGGTGCGGATCGGCGCCCCCTGGATCGCGGTGAGGACGTCGCCACCCAGCAGGTACTCTTCGCCCTGGACGACGACTGACGTGGTGCCGCCGCGCACCCCGGCGCGGTCGGCCGGGCCCCCGTCGTAGACGATCTCGACGAGATAGCCGGCGGTGAGTGGCAGCCGTACGATCGAGGAGAGGCTCGCGTCCACCTCGCGTCCCTGAAGGCCGAGCCACGGGCGGATCACGCGCCCGGTCTCCCGAAGGTCGCGGAGGACCGCCTTCGCGCTGTTGATCGGCACCGAGAAGCCGATCGATTGCGCCTCTTCGGAGACGAACGTGTTGATGCCGACGACGTTCGCGCACCGGTCCACGAGCGGGCCGCCCGAGTTGCCCGGGTTGATCGGCGCGTCGGTCTGGATCATGGGCTGCTCCGCGAGGCCCGGCAGGATGCGGTTGAGCCCGCTCACGATCCCGCGCGTCATCGTCTGCTCGAGGCCGATCGGGTTCCCGATCGCCGCGACCTCGTCGCCCACACGGAGCGTGGACGAGTCGCCAAGCCGCGCGGTGGCGAGCGAGCTTGGCGTCTCGATCCGGATCAGCGCGAGATCGAGCAAGGAGTCGAGTCCGATCACCTTCGCCGCCGCCTTCGTGCCTGAATCGAGCGTGACCGAGAGGGACGCGGCGCCGTCGACGACGTGGGCGTTGGTCAGAATCTGCCCGTCACGCTCGATCACGACACCCGAACCGACGAGCGTCTCGAAGCGGCGCTGGGGCTTCGCCTTGTTGATCTTCGTCGCCTGGATCGACACGACCGCCGGCGAGACCTTCCCGTAGATCACGGCGAACGACTCGGTACACGACTCTGCGAACGCGTGCGCCGGGAGCACCAGCAGGAGGGGAAGGAGCGGGCCGAGACGCATCAGCACGGATGATACACTACTCGTGGATGTGGAGGATTCCCGCCGTCCTGCTCGGGTCGCTCCTCCTCGGCTGGGCGTCGGCCTGGGCCGCGGACGGCGTCGTCGCGGAGACGCTCGACAACGGGCTGCGCGTGCTGCTGCTGGAGGACCACCGCAGTCCGATCGTGTCCTTCCAGGTCTGGTACCGCGTGGGCTCACGCAACGAGGCGCGCGGCGCCACCGGCATCGCGCACTTCCTCGAGCACATGATGTTCAAGGGCACGCCCGCCCACGGGCGCGGCCAGTTCGCGCGGCTGGTCGAGCAGAACGGCGGCCAGGACAACGCGTTCACCTCCCAGGACGTCACCGCGTACTTCGTCGACATCGTCGCGGACAAGCTCGACCTCGTGCTCGAGCTCGACGCGGACCGCATGCAGAACCTCCTGCTCGACCCCAAGCAGATCGACTCGGAGCGCCAGGTGGTCCTCGAGGAGTGGCGGACGCGCACCGAGGACGACCCGGGTGGGTTCCTCGGCGAGGAGGTGGCCTCGCTCGCCTTCAAGGCGCACCCCTACGGCTTCCCGATCATCGGCTGGCGGGAGGATATCGCCCGGATCACGCCCGAGGAGATCCGCGCCTTCTACACGACGTACTACGTCCCGAACAACGCGCTGGTCGTCGCCGTGGGCGACTTCCGGGCGGAGGAGACGCTCGAGCGGATCAAGCGCCGCTTCGGTCCTCTCCCAAAGGCGCCGGCGCCACCGCCCGTGCTCGCCGTCGAGCCGTCGCCGAACGGCGAGCGGCGCGTCGTCGTGCGGAAGCAGGCCGAGCTGCCGATCGTGTACGTCGCCTACCACGTCCCGAACCAGCGCTCGGACGATGCCGCGCCCCTCGAGGTCCTCTCCACGGTCCTGTCTGGCGGGCGGGCCTCACGGCTCTATCGGGACCTCGTGTACGTGCACCGCCTCGCGCTCGAGGCCGGCGGCGACTACTCCTACTTCTCGGTGGACCCGAACCTCTTCTGGTTCTGGGCGACGGCGATGCCGGGGAAGACCCCGGAGACGCTGGAGAAGGAGCTCGGCGCCCAGGTGGAGCGCCTCAAGAAAGAGCCGGTCACCGACGAGGAGCTCCAGCGCGCGAAGAACCAGATCGAGGCGTCGTTCGTGTTCCGGGAGGACTCGGTCCACAGCCGGGCGTCGCTCCTGGCGCGCTTCGAGGTGATCGGCGGCTACGCGCAGAAGGACCAGTTCCTCGCGAAGATCCGGGCCGTGACCGCGGCGGATCTCATGCGCGCTGCGCGCGCGTGGTTCCCCGAAGACAAGCGGAACGTCGGGATTCTCCTCCCGATCAACTGATGACGCGGCGCCTGAAGCTCGGCGGCGCCGGCGCGCTCGTCCTGCTGCTGGTCCTCGCCGCGACCTGGACCGTCCGTCGTCTCGATGGCGAGGACCGCGCCGTCGCGGTCACCGGCACGATCGAGGCCCTGCAGGTGGACGTGAGCGCCAAGATCACCGCCCGCATCGTCGAGCGCACCGTGACCGAGAGCCAGCCCGTCGAGCGCGGCCAGCTGCTCGTGCGCCTCGCCGACGCCGAGCCCGCCGCCGAGGTCCGCCGCGCCGAGGCGGCCGTCCGCACGGCGCAGGCCCAGCTGAGCGACCTCGCGGCGGGCGCCCGGTCCCAGGAGATCGAGCAGGCGCGCGCGGCGCTGCGCAACGCGACGGTGACGCGCGAGTGGGCGGAGCGGGAGCTCGCGCGCGTGCGGCAGCTCTTCGCCAAGGAGTTGGTCGCCTTCCAGGAGGTGGACCGCGCGGTCAACGCGTTCGACGCCGCCCTGGCCAACGAGACGGGCGCCCGCGAGAAGCTAGCGCTCCTCGAAGCGGGCCCGCGCCCCGACGCGGTCGTCGCGGCGCGCGCCCAGGTCGCCGAGGCGCACTCGGCGCTGGCGCTCGCCCAGGCGCGCCTGGCCGACACGCGCCTCGTGTCGCCGCTCACCGGCCTCGTGCTCCGAAAGGCCATGGAGGTGGGCGAGACCGCGACGCCGGGGGCCCCCATCCTCACGCTCATGGACCCGAACGACCTCTGGCTGCGCGCCTACGTGTCTGAGACGGATCTCGGCCGGATCCGGCTCGGCCAGGCGGCGACGCTCAGCGTAGACGCGTTCCCGGGCCGGAGGTTCGCCGGCGTCATTCGTGAGATCGCGTCGGAGGCCGAGTTCACACCGAAGAACGTGCAGACGAAGAAGGAGCGCGTCAACCTCGTCTATCGCGTGAAGATCGCCGTGGCGAACGCGGGCGGCGCGCTCAAGCCTGGCATGCCGGCCGACGCGCAGATCCACCCGTAATGGTCGTGACGGGAGCGGCCGGGGGGTCTCCCGAGACCCGTAGCTTCTGGGCGTTGTCTCGTCGGCTACCGATGAGGTTGTCCTCGCGTAGTGAGTGCTAGCGTGGTCGGGGGAGACCCCCCGGCCGCTCCCGCCGACGACCAGTACGCGGTCGTCACGCGCGGCCTCACGAAGCGCTTCGGCCGGATCGTGGCGGTGGACGGTCTCGACCTCCGCGTGCGACGCGGTGAACTGTACGGCTTCCTCGGGCCCAACGGCGCCGGAAAGTCGACGACACTCCGCATGCTCTGCGGGATCCTCGAGCCGACGGACGGCGAGGGGCGCGTGCTGGGCATCGACCTGCGCCGCGACCCCGAGCGCGTCAAGTCGGCCATCGGCTACATGTCGCAGCGCTTCTCGCTCTACGACGACCTGACGGTCGAGGAGAACCTCACGTTCTACGCCCGCGTCTACATGGTCCCCCGCGCCGACCGCCCGGCACGCATCCAAACGATGCTGCGCCTCGGCGACCTCGTCGGGTACCCGCGCCAGCTCGCCGGCCAGCTCTCCGGCGGCTACCGGCAGCGGCTCGCGCTCACGTGCGCCCTTGTGCACGGCCCGCGGCTCGTCTTCCTCGACGAGCCCACCGCCGGCGTCGATCCGGTCTCACGGCGCACGTTCTGGGCGGTCGTCCGGCGGCTCGCCGACGGGGGCACGACAGTCCTCATGACGACCCACTACATGGACGAGGCGGAGTTGTGCGACACCCTCGGCTTCATCTACCAGGGCCGGCTCATCGCCCACGGGAGCCCGGCGGAGATCAAGGCCAAGACGTTCGACCGACCCGTGATCGAGCTCCAGCCGGTGGACGCGCGGGCCGCCGCCGATGTCCTCGCGGATTGGGACGCCGTCGAGGAGGTGGTCCGCGCGGGCGCCCGCGTGCGGCTCATCGCCGCGCGGAGGGACCTCCCGGTCGCGGCCGTGCGGGAGTACCTCGCGGCCCACGGCGTCGCCGTGGAGTGGGTCAACGAGGTCGACCCGAACGTGGAGGACCTCTTCGTGTCGTTCGTCGATCGCGAGCGCAAGGCGCGCGTGCGCGAGCAGCTCCGAGCGCTCGAACCCGGGAGGCGTTGACGTGGGCAGCCGGCTCCACGGCATCATCGCGAAGGAGTTCCTCCAGCTCTGGCGCGACCGGCTCGCGCTCACGCTCATGCTGTTCGTCCCGGTCGCCATGCTCTTCATCTTCGGCTGGGCGATCAATACCGACGTCAAGCACGTGCCGACGGCCGTCGTCGACCTGTCGGGGAGCGTGGAGGCGCGGAAGCTCCTCGAGGCCTTCGAGAACAGCCAGTACTTCGACATCCGTCACCGCGCCGCGAACGCGCGTGAGCTCACGCGCATGATCGACGACGGCTCGGCGAAGGTCGGTGTGGTGATCCCGCCCGATTACGCGAAAGAGCTCGCGCGCAGGCGGGCGCGGGTCCAGGTCATCGTGGACGCCTCGGACCCGCAGGTGGCGACCTCCGCGATGAACGCGGCGGCGGCGCTCGGGGCGGACCGCTCGCTCGGGATCCTGACCGAGACCACCGGGGGCGCCGTGCTGCGGAAGGACGCGCCGCCGCTCGACGTCCGGGTGCGCGCCTGGTACAACCCCGACCTGGTGTCGGCCATCTTCATCGTGCCGGGGCTGATCGGGGCCCTCCTGATGCAGACGACCGTCAGTGTCATGGCCATCGCGATCGTCCGCGAGCGCGAACGGGGGACGCTGGAGGCGCTGGTCGTCAGCCCGATCCGGCGCTGGGAGCTGCTGCTGGGCAAGATCATCCCGAACCTCCTCGTCGCGTACGGCCAGATGACGATGGCCCTCCTCGTCGCGCACTTCGTCTTCGAGGTGCCGATCCGGGGCAGCCTCGCGCTGCTCTACGGGCTCTCCGCCGTGTTCATGTGGGGCACACTCGGCATCGGCATCCTCGTTTCCGCGGCGTCGCGGACGGTGTCCCAGGCGATGCAGCTGTCCTTCATGACGTTCCTGCCGTCGATCTATCTCTCGGGCCTCCTGTTTCCGATCGAGGGGATGCCGCAGGGCGCGCAGTACATCGCGAGCATCATCCCCCTGACGTACTACCTGCGCATCGTCCGGGGCATCGTGCTCAAGGGCATCGGCGTCGAGTACCTCTGGCCCAGCGTGCTCCCGCTCGTGGCGTTCGGCGCGGTCGTGTTCAGCTTGTCCGTCCTCCGCTTCCGCAAGCAGTTAGACTAGGCTCGATGAAGCGGTCCCTCGCCCTGCTCCTGCTCCTCGGGCTCGCGTCGCCGGCGATGGCGGCGCCGATCGCCCGGCGTGAAGTCCTGCCGAACGGCATCGTCCTGCTCGTCGCCGAGCGCCCCGCGGTGCCGATCGTGGCCGTGCGCGTCCTGCTGGAAGCTGGCGCCGTGTACGACCCCCCCGACCGCGTGGGGCTCGCGAACCTCACCGGCGCCCTGCTCACCCGCGGGACGGCGACGCGCACGGGACCCGCGCTCGACTCGGCGATCGAGTTCGTCGGCGGCAGCCTGGAGGCGGGCGCTGGACGCGACAGCGTCAGCGCGTCGCTCCGCGTCCTCCGGAAGGACCTCGGGCTCGGCCTCGATCTCCTGGCCGAGGTGATCCAGTCGCCCACGTTCCCCCCGGAGGAGGTCACACGGAAGCTCGGCGAGATCCAGGCCGCCATCAAGCGCTCCGAGGAGGACCCCGGCACGGTCGCCGCGCGGGCGCTGGCCCGGCTCATCTTCCCGAGCCACCCCTACGGCCGCCCGGTCGAGGGCACCCGAGAATCCGTGGCGCGACTGACGCGCGATGACGTGGTGAAGTTCCACCGGGAGCACTTTCGTCCGGACGCGACCGTCGTCGCGGTCGTCGGCGCCGTCACGGTGGACGAGGCGCGGCGGGAGATCCTCGCACGGTTCGGGTCGTGGCCCCGGCCCGCCGCCCCGCTCGCCGCCGTGCCGAGCGCCTCCGCCGGGCGAGAGCGGCACGAGGAGGCGATCGCACGGGACCTGACGCAGGCCACGATCGTGCTCGGCCGGCAGGCGATCCGTCAGACCGACGCCGATTATTTCCCGCTGGTGGTGGCCTCGTACGTGCTCGGCGGCGGCTCGGCCTCACGCCTGTACACGCGGGTCCGCGAGGAAGCGGGGCTCGCGTACTCCGTGTACAGCTACGTCTCACCGTCGAAGTACGGCTCGGCGTTCTTCGTGAGCGCCCAGACGCGGAGCGCGGAGGTGGCGAAGGTCCAGGCCCTCCTCGCGGCCGAGCTCGCCCGCATGACGCGCGAGCCCGCCTCCGACGCCGAGCTGTCGCTCGCCAAGGCGTACCTCGTCGGGAGCTTTCCGCTGCGCCTCGACACGTCCGGGAAGGTCGCCGACTTCGTCTCGGCGGTCGAGGAGCTGGGGCTCGGGCTGGATTACGCCGAGCGCTACAAGGCGGGCGTCTCGCGCGTGACGGCCCGGGACGTCCAGCGCGCCGCCCAGCGGTTCTTCGCCCCGGAGTCGTTCAGCCGGGTCGTGGTCGGCCGGATCCCGTGAGTCGCGCCGGACTCGCCGTCACCGCGCTCCTCGGCGCGCTGCTCCTGGGACCGTCGGCGCGCGCAGCGTCGTTCGCGCTCACGCCCGGCGAGCGCGAGGATGCGCTCCGCATCGGCGCGCGCTCTGTGACCGTCGAGACGTTCGACGCGGAGTGGCGTGTGGCGAACGCTGCGGGTGAGAGCGTCACCGTGCTCACGCCGTTCCACCGGCTCGTCCTGGCGGCGCGCCACGCGGCCTTCCGGCACGAGCCCCTGAAGCCCGACGCGCCGGACAAGCTCCTGCGCGAGCAGCAGGATCGCCTCCTGCTCTGGGCGAGGCTCCAGGGCCCGCGCGAGGACTTCGCGCGCTTCTACGCGCCCCGACTGCTCGTGTCCGACCGCGAGATCGAGCCTGCCTTCATCCAGAACGAGCGGTCCGCGGCACGGCAGGAGGACGGGCGGTACCTCGCCCGCTGCGTCTACGGCTTCCCCACGCGGTACCTCACGGGGACGTCGCGGGTCGCGCTGGTCGTGCGCGATGCCGACGGGCGCGACGTCAGCCGGTTCACGATCGATCTCTCCACGATGCGATGACGTGGTGGTGCGGACCTTCGGATCTCGCGGGGCCGCAGTGCGAGCCGTAGCCGCAGGCGAGGCGAGACTGTGACCGAGGCCCCGCCGTCCGAGGCGAGCCTAAGGGGGGGACCCATGGTCACCAAGGAGCGGTTCGCGCAGGGCATGACGTTCCAGCAGTACCTGGACCAGATGGGGACGAACAAGGAAAAGTTCGTCCAGTTCCTGGACGAGATCAAAATCAAGCCGGAGGACCGCGCAGCGCTCGACCGGCTGGGCACGAAGCTCAAGATCCTCGTCCTCACGGAGGACTGGTGCGGCGACGCCCTCTACAACGTCCCGGTGCTCGCCAGGATGGTCGAGGGGAACCCGAATATCGAGCTGCGTGTCTTCCTGCGCGACAAAAACCCCGACCTCACGAACCAGTACCTGAACCAGGGGATCTACCGCTCCATTCCCGTGTTCGCGTTCTTCGACGAGAGCATGAACGAGCTCGCGCGCTTCATCGAGCGGCCGCCCGCGCAGACCGAGGAGATCGAGAAGAAGATGCTGGAAGCCCGGCGCGCGCTCCGCGCCGAGCGCTCCCTGGAGTGGCGTGAGGGCGTCGTGAGGGAAATCCGGTCGCTGCTCAAAGTCTAAGAACAGGGCGGGGAGGGGGCGGACCCGCTTTGCTCGGAGGAACACTCGCACGCGGGCGCGCCCCCTTCCGGCCATCTCCATCAGGATGAGCGGGCCTCGGTTCCCGATTCACGGGCTTGTCGGGGCGGCGGTCATCGTCGGCGCCGAGCTCCTGCTCGTCTCCGGGTCCGAGCTGGTCGGGCGATGGTTCACGCCGATCGTCTGGACCGGCTACGTCTTCATGATGGACGCCGTGGTCTGGTCCCTCACCGGCCGCTCGTACCTCACGACCGACCGGGTCGAGGGTGTGCTGGTTGCCCTCGCGTCGGTCGCCGGGTGGTGGCTCTTCGAGCTCTACAACGCCCCGCGCTTCTGGCGGGGCGGCGGCGACCTCGTCGGGCTCTGGTGGCAGTACCACACCATGGAACCGAACCTCATGCTGCGCCGGGTCGGCTACGACTGGGCGTTCGCGACAATCTTCCCCGCGCTGTTTCTGACGGCGGCGGCGCTCCGCGCGACGGTGCTCAGGCGCGCGCACGTGACACCGTGGCGGCCGTCGCCGGGCCTGCTCCGCGCCGCCGTCGCCGCGGGCGTGATCGGCGTCATCCTCCCGCTCGTGGTCGTCTCGGCCTGGCTCGTCCCGCTCGTGTGGATCGGCTGGGTGCTGCTCCTCGAGCCGGTGAACTACCGGCGCGGCCGGCCCTCGTGCCTCGCGGATCTCGCGGGCGGCGACGCCTCGCGCGTGCTCGCGCTCCTCGGGAGTGGTCTCGTGTGCGGCGTCCTCTGGGAGTTCTGGAACTACTGGGCGGTGACGAAGTGGACCTACACGGTGCCGTACCCACCCGACACGAAGCTCTTCGAGATGCCCGTGCTCGGGTACCTCGGCTTCCTGCCGTTCGCCCTCGAGTGCTTCGCGATGTACCACGGGCTCCGCGGCCTCTTGGGGGAGCGCGCGCAGACGCCGGTGCTGTAAACCGCCCCAAGGGTTCTCGTGGCCGCGGGCCGCCTGCTAGAAGGGTCGCCGCGACGGCGGCGACAACTCGCACTCGGAGATCTTGTTGAGCAGGGTCTTGTAGCTGACCCTGAGCATCCGGGACGCCTCGGCACGATTCCACTGCACTCGCTCGAGCACTTCCTCAAGCGCTTTGCGCTCGGCTTCGCGCGCGCCGCGGCGCGCGATTTCCTTCAAGCTCTCGCTGCCGAGTTGGGCGGGTCGAGGGGCTGTGCCCTTCCCGTTCCGATGGCGTGCGACCAGGGCCTCGAACGCCTCTTCACCGTCCGGGAGCACCACCATGCGCCGAATCACGTTCTCCAGTTCTCGGACGTTGCCCGACCACGAGTGCTCCGTGAGGCGGGCCATCGTCTCGGGCGAGAGCCGCTTCTGCCGCCCGTACTGCGCGTTGAACCTGGACAGGAACGACGACGCCAGGAGAGGAATCTCCTCTCTGCGCTCCCGGAGCGGGGGGATGCGGATCTCCACCACATTGAGGCGGTAGTAGAGGTCCTCTCGGAACTCGCCGCGCGCCATCGCGTGCTCGAGATCCCGATTCGTGGCGGCGATCACGTGTGTGTCGACATCGATCGACCCGTGACCCCCGACCCGAGAGAAGCGAAAGTCCTGGAGCACGTGGAGGAGCTTGGCCTGGAGGGCGAGCGGGAGCTCGGCGATCTCGTCGAGGTAGATCGTGCCCTGGTGCGCGTACTCGAATTGCCCGGGCTTTCGCCTGTGCGCACCGGTGAAGGCGCCCTTCTCGTGGCCGAAGAGCTCGGACTCGAGCAGCCCCGGAGGGATCGCGGCACAGTTGACCTTGACGAACGGACCCTCGCGACGCGCTGAAGCCGCATGGAGGGCCCGGGCGACGAGGTCCTTGCCCACGCCACTCTCTCCACGGATCAACACCGTCGCATCAGTATCGGCGATGTTGTCGATGACCGTCCGGATGGCCCGCATCGCGGGGCTTCCGTCGAGCAGTGGGCGGTAGTCGGTGAGTTGACGCTCTGGCACTGTCTTCGGGGGCCGCCGGTCCGGTACGCCGGCTTGATCAGCATTCACGGGCACCTCCCCCGCGAGGGATCCCCGACGTCAGGATCCGGCGACTTGTCGGGAAAGCGCGCCCCTTCGATGATGACGCGCGAAGTATGCCATCCTCGCAGCCCCGTGTCACGTTGAAAAATTCACGGTGTCCCTGAGATGATGGGGGCGTCCCTGAGGGACGGGAGGGGGGATGGATGAAGCTCCTCTTGATCGAGGATGACGTGCGCGTGGCTCAGATTCTGGCGGAGGCGTTCGTGGCGGACGGCCACGAGACGACGATCAGGCATACCGGGGAAGACGGCTTGGCCTATCTCGCGCGCGAGCGCCCGGACGCGGTCGTGCTCGATGTCCGGTTGCCGACCATGGGTGGCGTTGCCGTGCTGCGACAGATCAGGTCAACCGATCCAGGGCTTCCGGTCATTATCATGACGGGCCTGGCCACGCGAGGCGAAATCGCCGAAGCTCGTCGTCTCGGGGTGACCGAGATCATCGAGAAACCCGAGGTCTTGAAGCGCTTCAGCGAGGCCCTGACTCGCGTTGCGAGTCTCCGTCGACCTTAGGACGCAAGGGGCGGCGTCAGTCGTTGGCCGTGTCGCTCGCTCCATCGCGCCGTCCGCCGCTTCTGTCACGCTGAGCTCGCGTTTTCAGTCCAATGAATCGCGTCAACGTCTCTCGGAGGACGCGATCATCGTCGTCAACGGCATTGCTCTCTGGGCACAATCGGCGCTGAAGCCGATGTCGATCATTCGGAACAACCGAGCGCCGGGCGTCGTGGAGGCGACGCCATCGCCCGTGACAGCTCCGATCGATCGGCCTCCCCGGGTGCGGTCACGCACGGGTGCTATAATCCGCTGCGCCGATCGAATCCGCTCACGGAGGTCGACCCCATGAAAGCGGTTCGTGTCCACACTCCCGGTGGCCCCGACGTGCTGAAGTACGAGGACGTGCCCGAGCCCCAGCCGAAGGCAGGCGAAGCGATCGTCAGGATCGACGCTGCCGGGCTCAACTACGTCGACGTGTATTACCGCTCCGGTCTGTACAAGGCCGAGCTCCCGATGACGCTCGGGCTCGAGGCCGGCGGTACCGTGACGGCCGTCGGGCCGAACGTGACCGAGGTGAAGGTGGGTGACAAGGTCGCGTACACCGGCGTCGCGGGTGCCTACGCGCAGTTCGCCGCGGTTCCGGCGCAGCGCCTGGTGGTCCTCCCGGCGAGCGTCAGCACCAGGCAAGGGGCGGCGGCGATGCTCCAGGGGATGACCGCGCATTACCTCGCGTGCTCGACCTATCCGTTGAAGAAGGGCGACACGTGCCTGGTCCACGCGGCGGCCGGGGGCGTCGGGCTGCTCCTGTGCCAGATCGCGAAGATGCGCGGCGCCCGCGTCATCGGCACGGTCTCGACCGAGGAGAAGGCCAAGCTCGCGCGTGAGGCCGGGGCGGACGAGGTCATCCTCTACACGAAGCAGGACTTCGAGGCCGAGGTGAAGCGGCTGACCTCCGGCAAGGGCGTGCAGGTCGTCTACGACTCGGTCGGCAAGACGACGTTCGACAAGGGGTTCAACTGCCTGGCGCTCCGCGGGCTGATGGTGCTCTACGGCCAGTCGAGCGGCCCGCTCGGCCCGTTCGATCCACAGGTGCTGAACGCGAAGGGCTCGCTGTTCCTGACGCGCCCGAGCCTCGTCCACCACGTCGCGACGCGCGACGAGCTCCTCGCGCGCGCGGGCGACGTGCTCGGCTGGATCCGCGACGGCAAGCTGCGCCTCCGGACGGAGTTCGAGTTCGCGCTCAAGGACGCCGCCGAGGCCCACCGGGCCCTGGAAGGGCGGAAGACGACGGGCAAGGTGCTCCTGATCCCGTGAACGTCGCGCAGGTGCTCGAGACCGCGGCGCGCGACCACGCGGATCGGACGGCGCTCGTCGTCGGCGACCGCACGTGGGCCTACCGCGATCTCGACGCCGCGTGCTCGGTCCTCGCCGGCCGCCTGGTCCACCTCGGCTTGGTCCCGGGCGACCGGATCGGCCTGCACCTTCCCAACTCCGCCGAGTTCGTTCTGGCCTACTACGCCGCCCAGAAGCTCGGCGTGGTCCCGCTCTCGCTGAACGTCACCTACGCCCCCGACGAGATCGCCTACATCGTCGGCGACGCCACGCCGAAGGCGATCGTCACGGCGGCGGCGGTCGCGGCGAGCCTGCCGCCGCGCGACCGCATGCCGTCGGTGCGTCGCGTGCTCCACGCCGAGGACCTGGCATCCCTCGAGGGCACCAAGCCCGTGCACGCCCTCGACCGCGACCGCGACGAGACGGCGGCCATCCTCTATACCTCGGCGACGACCGGCCGCCCGAAGGGCGTGATGCTCACGCACGCGAACATCGTGTCGAACGCCTACGCCACGGTCCATCACCTCGGGCTGACGGCGGACGACCGCGGTCTCTGCGCGGTGCCGATGTTCCACTGTTTCGGTCAGAACTTCATCATGAATGCCCTGGTCACCGCGGGTGCCCAGCTCGTGATCCATCCCCGGTTCGTCCCCGACGCGTTCCGTGAGGCGGTCGTCCGTCACCGGATCACGCTCTTCTACGGCGTCCCGGCGATGTACATCGTGTTCCTCGCGACGGAGCGGACGCTCGACTTCGCGTCGATCCGGCTCTTCTTCTCGGCCGCGGCGACTCTGCCCCTGGACGTCGAACGGCGCTGGTCCGAGCGCTACGGGCGGCGGATCACGCAGGGGTACGGGCTCACCGAGTGCTCGCCCTTCGCCGCTTGGAACCACGACGTCGAGGTGCGTGTGGGCTCGGTCGGCACGCCGATCGAGAACGTCGAGATGAAAGTCGTGGACGGTGAGGGCCGCGAGGTGGCCGACGGGGAGCTCGGGGAGATCCTCATCAAGGGGCCGAACGTCATGAAAGGCTACTTCGGCAACCCCCAGGCGACCGCCGAGGCGATCCGGGACGGGTGGCTCCACTCGGGCGACATCGGGTATCGCGACCCGGACGGCTACTATTTCCTCGTCGACCGCGTGAAGGACATGATCAACGTTGCGGGCTTCAAGGTCTTCCCACGCGAGGTCGAGGAGGTGCTCTTCCGCCACGAGGCGGTGCGGGAGGCCGCGGTCGTGGGCGTCCCCGACCCGCTGCGCGGGGAGGCCGTGAAGGCGTTCGTCGTGCTGCAGGAGGGCCGGCGCGTCACGCCGGAGGAGCTCCAGCAGGTCTGCCGCGAGTCGGTCGCGGCCTACAAGGTCCCCGAGACGATCGAGTTCCTCGGCGCGCTCCCCAAGAACCCGACGGGGAAGATCCTCAAGAGAGAGCTCCGCACGCGGTGAAGCGCCCCCTCAAGTGGACCGTGGTCGTCCTCGTGGTCGTCGCCGTTCTGGCGCTCGTCGCGCTGGTCGCGGTCCCGTTCGCGGTGGACACCCCGCGCATGCAGACCCTGATCGCGTCCGGCGCCTCGCAGGCGCTCGGCCGTCCCGTCAAGTTCGCGTCGATCTCCGCTGTCGTCTTCCCGTGGCCCGCCGTCGAGCTGTACGCGCTCGAGATCGGTGAGGATCCCCACTTCGGGACGGCGCCGTTCGTCAAGCTCGACACGGGCCGACTCACGCTCCGGGTGCGGCCCCTGCTCTGGGGGCGCATCGAGTTCGGTGCTCTCACGCTCACGCGGCCAGCCATCACCCTCATCCGGAACCCGGACGGTCAGCTGAACATCGCGAGCCTCGGCCCCGGCGCCGATCCGCGGGTGGCCGCGCGCGCCGGGCGCGGCGGCGCCGCCGGCGCGGGCGGCGGCGGGACGGGGGCGGCGACCCTCGCGTCGAGCGTCCGGATCGAGAAGGGGACGGTCACGTACGTGACCCGGGGTGGCGCGCGCGCGCTCACGCGCTATCGTGCCGAGGACGTCGACCTGACGCTGACGGCCGGCGGCGCCACGCTCCGCTTCGAAGGCGGTGCGCGGCTCCAGCCGGGCGACCTCGCCGTGAGGATCGCCGAGGGGCGCCTCGCGACGAACGGCGCGCGGAGCCTCGCGGAAGCACCCCTGAGCGCGCTCGTGACGGTGGAGGGACGGGACGTCGCCGCGCTGGTCGCGCTCGGTGCGGGCGCTGGCACGTCGGTGAGCGGCGCCGTGAGCGCGACGCTTACGGTCGGCGGGACCCTCGGGGCGCCGACGGCCGCGGGCACCCTGGAGCTCGCGAGTCCCAGGATCACGGAGACCGTGCGCGCGTGCCCCGAGCCCAAGGGGCGGACCCTCGCCCTCGGCACGCTCCGGCTCGCCGACGCGTCCTGGCAGGACGGGCGCCTGAGAAGTCGCGCGCTGACGACGAGCGTCGGAACCGGGACGATCTCGACGGGCCTGACGGTGACGCTCGACCACGGCGCGCGCGTCGCGCTCGACGACCTCGCCCTCAAGGCGCTGCCGCTCGAAACGGTGCTGGTCGATTTTCTGTGCCTCGGCTACGCGGTCGCCGGGCCGCTCGACCTCACGGGCGCGCTCGCGTTCGACCCCGCCGATCTCGCGAACACGCTGTCGGGCGCGGGCCAGCTCCGCATCGGGCGGGGACGTGTCGTTGGCCGGCAGGCCCTCGCGCTCATCGGCGGCGTGGTGCGGGTCGGCGGCGCCGTCTCGTCCATGCTGAGCGCGGACGTGCCGGCGTCGCTGTTCACCTCGCCGGTCGAATTCGACTCGATCACGGGCACCTACCAGATCGCGAACGGCGTCGTGAAGACGCGCGACCTCTTGTACGCGAGCCGGGTCATGAGGGTCGCGGTGGCGGGCGAGTACCGGCTCGCCAGCGGCCGCATGAACCTGGACATGGTCGTCAACCACGGGCGCGGTGAGGTGACCGCGAAGGTGACGGGCACGGCGGCGTCGCCCTCCATCAGGGTCGCGCCGACCACGAAGACGCTCGAGACCGGGCTCCGGGAACTCCTCAAGCGCTTCCGCTGAGGCGACCGCCGCCGAGCTTGCCGTCCTCGACCAGCCCGACGAAGAACGCATAGAGCTGCTCGTACTCGCGGACGCGCGCCTCGCCCAGGCGCGCGGCGGTGTCCATGCCCATCGCCCGGAAGGTCGCGAGCCGCGCCTTCACGAGCGGCCGCCATTCGTCGGAGAGATCCTCCGTCTCGACCCGGACGAAGCCGGCCCGCCCGAGGAGCGCACGGTAGCCGTCCAAGGACTGGAGAGTCGTCGCGGCCATCCACGCCGCGAGGCGCGCACGCTCCCGCTCGCCGAGGGTCGCGCGGGCGATCCAGTCCGTGAAGACGAAGCGCCCGCCCGGGACGAGGATGCGACGGCACCCCGCCAGCACCGCGAGCTTGTCGTCGACGTGCAGCAGCGCCTCCTGGCTCACGCACGCGTCGAAGCTCCCGTCGCGGAACGGAAGGGCGGTCGCGTCGCCCCGCACGACCGAGACCAGGCCGTCGAGCCCGACCAGGCGATTGAGCCGCGCGGCGCCGGCGGCCCGGCCGGCGTGGAGCTCGAGCGCCAGAACCCGGCAGCCGCGTCGGCTCGCCAGGAAGCGCGCGGGACCGGCCAGGCCCGCGCAGACGTCGAGAACGCGGCTCGCCGCCGTGATACCGGCCCGCCTCGCCACGTCATCCACGGCCTTGAGGCCACCGTAGTGGTCCTGGTCGAACTCGAAGAGATCGTCGGGAGTGAGCCGCGCGAGGTCACCGCCGCGCCGCCGGGCGACGGCGGCGAGCACCTGCTGCTCGCTGATCGGATGGCGGTCGTAGAAGTTCATGCCCGTCGCTTGAAGCGCCTGGCAACGTATGATAAAAGCAAACCGTTCTCACCACGCGGCGGCGAGGGGAGCCCCATGAGCAGCGAAGCCAAAGGCGGCCTCGAGGACGTCGTCGTCTCGACGTCGGACATCTGCTTCATCGACGGGCGGGAAGGCCGGCTGGTCTACCGCGGCTACGACGTCAACGACCTCGTCGAGCACTCCTCGTTCGAGGAGGTGGTCTACCTCCTGTGGCACGGCTCGCTGCCGAGCCGCAAGGAGCTCGACGCGCACGTCAAGGCGCTCACCGCCACCGCGACGCGGAAGCTCCCGCCCGGGCTCCTCGCCCTGCTCCGCGCGCTCCCGAAGAAGACCACGCCGATGGAGGTGCTGCGCACCGGCGTGTCGGCCCTCTCGGCCTTCGACCCCGACGCGACCGACAACTCGCGCGAGGCGACGGCGCGCAAGGCGGTGCGGCTCACGGCGCAGATGCCGACGCTCGTCGCCGCGTGGGAGCGGATCCGCCGCGGCAAGCCGCTCGTCGCGCCGAATCCGAAGCTGTCGCTCGCCGCCAACTGCCTCGCGATGCTGCGCGGGGGCAGGCCGACGCCGCTTGAGGTGAAGACATTCGACGTCGCTCTCATCCTGCACGCTGACCACGAGTTCAACGCCTCCACGTTCGCCGCACGCGTGACGGCGGCGACCATGTCCGACCTGCACTCGGCGATCACGTCGGCGATCGGCGCCCTCAAGGGGCCGCTCCACGGCGGCGCCAACGAGCAAGTGATGCGGATGGTCGAAGAAATCAAGTCGCCGGCGCGGGCCGAGGCGTGGATTCGGAAGGCGCTCGCCGACAAGGCGCGCGTCATGGGGTTCGGCCACCGCGTGTATCGCGTCGAGGACCCGCGGGCCAAGCACCTGCGCCGGCTGGCGACCGAGCTCGGCCGGCAGGCGGGCAACACGAGCTACGTCGAGATCCTCAACACGGTGGCCCGCGTCGTCACCGAGGACAAGCACATCTACCCGAACGTCGATCTCTACTCGGGCGCTGCGTACAAGTCGATGGGGATCCCGACGGACCAGTTCACGCCGATCTTCGCGATCAGCCGCGTCGCCGGGTGGGCCGCGCACGTCATGGAGCAGCACGCCAACAACCGGCTGATCCGGCCGCGCGCGGAATACACCGGCCCGACCCACGCCACGTACGTTCCGATCGACCGCCGCTAGGGAGGCCGTGCGCGCCGCGCCGCGCGTGAGCCTCGTGATGTGCGTCTTCAACGGGCTCGAGGACACGCGCGCGTGTCTCGAGAGCCTCCGCGCCACGACCGAGCCGTTCCGGCTGGTCGTCATGGACAACGGCTCCACCGACGGGACGACGGAGTTTTTCACGCGTTTCCCCTATCCGTACGCGTTGACCTTCGCGCGGAGCCCAGCCAACGACGGCGTCATCGCCGCGCTCAACCGCGCCTGGCGGCTCGCCGACACCGAGGTCCTCTGCTTCCTCCACAACGACACGGAGCTCTCCGAGCCCGCGTGGCTGGCGCGACTGCTCGAGGCGCTCGCCGAGCCCCGCGCGGGGCTCGCCGGCGTGTACGGCGCCAAGCGGCTGCGCGCCGACGGTCGCGCGGTAGGCCGGACGATCGTCTCGAGCCTCTTGCCCGCGCCGACGGTTCGGGCGCCGCGGGAGGACGTGGCCTTCGTCGACTCGGTCTGCATGTGCCTGCCCCGCGACCTGATGGAGACCGTGGGCGGCTTCGACGAGGGCTATGGCTTCTATCATGGCCACGACCGCGACCTCTCGCTCGCGGTCCTGGAGCGCGGCCGGCGCTGCCTCGTGGTCCTGGCACCGTTCCGCCACCACGGCGGGCGGACCCGCACGCGCGACTTCGCCCGGGACCCCGCGCAGGAGCGCGCCGACCTCGCCATGCGGGACGCGGCGCTCGCGCGCTTCGCTCGGAAGTGGCGTCACCGCCTGCCGTGCGATGTACGCTCCGCGCGCCAGCGGATGGGCGACTGGCTCAGGACGAAGAGCGCACCCCTCGCCGGCCAGTCGACCCCGGCCTCGCGGGCCCCGATGGAATGAGGAGCGATATGACGAACGTCACCGGGGCGCGCCTTGTCTCAGGTCGATTCACGCAGGCTCGCCTCGCGCGTCGGACGCGCTGCGGCTTCGCACTCCCACGGAGTGCCCCGGCCTCGCGGGCCCCGATGGAATGAGGAGCGATATGGAGAACGGCACCGGGTCGCGCCGCGTCTCAGGCCACCCACGGAGTGCCCCGGCCTCGCGGGCGCCGCTACCATGACCCCCTTGCGCATCGGGATCGTCGGGGCGCGCTTCGCCGCCGAGCTCCACGCCGTCAATTACCGGCCGCTCGTGGGCTCCAAAGTCGAGCTCGCAGCCGTGTGCGCCCGCACGCGCTCCCAGGCCGAGGCCTTCGCCAAGCATCACGCGGTGGCGCGCGTGTTCACCGACTACCGCGAGCTCTGCGCGTCGCCGCACGTGGACGTCGTCGACATCTGCTCGACGACCGACACCCACCACGAGGTCGCCATCGCGGCGGCGCGCGCCGGCAAGCACGTCATCGTCGAGAAGCCGCTGACGGGTGCCTTCTGCGAGGCGACGGAGCCGCGCGAGGCGATGCGCGCCGCGGCGCTCCGCAACTCGGACGCCGTGCTCGACGCCGTCACGAGTGCCGGCGTGACGCTCTGCTACGCGGAGGACTTCGTCTACGCGCCGCCGGTCGCCAAGCTTCGCCGGCTGCTCGACGCGTCGGGCGGCGCGATCCTGGAGCTCCGCGCGGAGGAGAGCCACGGGGGCTCCCACGCCGCGTATGCGGCCCGCTGGCGGACCTCGGGCGGGGGCTCGCTGCTCCGGATGGGCTCGCATCCCGTGGGCGTCGTCCTCCACCTCAAGCACTCCGAGGGTCTCCGGCGACACGGGCGCCCCATCCGGGCGCGGACCGTCCTGGCCGACGTCGCCCAGCTCACCAGGCTTCCCACGGTCGCGCAGGAGACACGCTACCTGGCGACGAAGGCGGAGGACGTCGAAGACTGGGCGGTCGCGGTGATCACCTTCGAGGACGGCACGAAGGCGACCGTCCATTCCAACGACACCACCCTCGGCGGCGTCCGAAACGTCGTCACCGCGTACCTGACGAACGGCGTGGTCCACGCCAACATCAATCCGAACACCACCGTGGCGGCGTACGCCCCCGACGGCGCCGTCTGGGGCGACGAGTACATCACGGAGAAGGTCGAGACCAAGGCCGGCTGGCAGTTCCCGAGCCCCGAGGAGGACTGGATGCGGGGCTACCCGCAAGAGCTCGCCGACTTCGTGGACGCGATCCGTGAGCGGCGCGAGCCGCTGGCGGGCGCGCTGCTCGCGCGAGAGGTCGTCGAGGTGATCTACGCGGGGTACGTGTCCGCTGAGAATGGGCGGCGGGTGGAGCTCGGCCGCGCATGATCCCCTTCGCGAAGGGCCACGGGCTCGGCAACGACTACGTCGTCGTCGACCAGGCGGATCTGCACGAGCCGTTGTCCACCCGCGCGATCCAGAAGATCTGCGACCGGAACTGGGGGGTCGGCTCCGACGGGATCCTCCTGCTCGTGCCCAGCACGCGCGCCGACTTCGGTCTCCGCATCTTCAACCCCGACGGCAGCGAGGCGGAGAAGTCGGGCAACGGCCTCCGGATCTTCGCGAAGTACCTCTGGGATCACGGGCGGGCGAAGACGCCGACCTTCACGGTGGAGACGAAGGGCGGCCTCGTCGAGTGCCAGTGCCACGTCCGGGACGGGCGGGTGAACTTCGTGACGGTCGAGATGGGCCGCGCCACGTTCCGCGCGCCGGAGATCCCGATGAACGGACCCGACCGCGAGGTCGTCGGCGTCCCGCTCCAGCTCGCGGACGGCACCACGCTCCGCGTGACCGCCGTCTCCGTCGGCAACCCGCACTGCGTGACATTCGTCGACCGCCTGGACGACGCCGAGTGCCGCCGGCTCGGGCCACTCATCGAGACCCATCCGGCCTTCCCCAACCGGACGAACGTCCAGTTCGCGCGCCCCCGCGCGCGCGACACGCTCGACATCCTCATCTGGGAGCGGGGCGCGGGGTTCACGCTGGCGTCCGGCTCGTCGTCCTGCGGCGCCGCATCCGCCGCCGTGAAGAACGGGTTGTGCGACTGGGGGCGCGTGCGGGTGCGCATGCCGGGCGGCGAGCTCGTGATCGAGGTCCGGCCCGACTGGTCGCTCCGCCTCGAGGGGCCGGTGGAGGAGGTCTATCGCGGGACGCTCTCGGCGGAGTTCGTGGCGTCGCTCCGGGGATGATCGCCGGATGAGGCGGATCTGCGTCTTCTGCGGCTCGGCCGAGGGCGCGCGCCCCGCCTATCGCGACGCGGCGCGCGCGCTCGGCCGGGAGCTCGCCACGCGCGGGCTCGGGCTCGTCTACGGCGGCGGCTCGGTGGGCCTCATGGGCGTGCTCGCCGACACGGTCCTCGCCGAGGGCGGCGAGGTGATCGGCGTGATTCCGGGACCACTCGCCACGCGCGAGCTCGCCCACACCGGGCTCACGGAGCTCAGGGTGGTGGGCTCGATGCACGAACGGAAGGCGACGATGGCCCGGCTCTCCGACGGGTTCGTCGCGCTTCCCGGCGGCCTCGGCACCCTCGAAGAGACGCTCGAGGTCCTGACGTGGACGCAGCTCGGGATCCACCGGAAGCCCGTCGGCGTGCTCAACGTCGAGGGCTACTGGGACGGGCTCGAGCGGATGCTCGGCCACGCCGTCCGGGAGGGCTTCGTGCGGGCGGAATACGCCGCGCTGCTCCTCGTCGGGAGGAGCGCGCCCGAGCTCCTCGACCGGTTCGCCGCGTGGCACGCCCCGGCCGTCCCGCGCGCCTGGCTCGACCCGAGTCAGACCTGAGGCGCGCCGCGCCGCCGCGGACGCTCTAGAGGATCTCCTTGTCTTCGAGGTTACTCGCGTCCGTCCATCCGACGAACGTCACGCGCGAAACCTGTCTGTGCAGGATCGCGAGGCGCTTGCGGAACTGCACGGTGAACGTCACCTTCACTTTGGCGCCTTGACGCTCGAGGACCTTGGCGAAGGGGACCATCATCTTCTCGACAAACTCCGCGTCGGCGTAGATGCACAGCTTCTCCGCGACGAAGCGCTCTTTCAGGTCCTCCAGATTGCTGTTGGGCTTTCGCGCTTCCGCGATCGCGAGGTCGTAGGTTTCGGGTGTGGTGCACACCCAGGAGCCCTCCTTCAGCGTCTGCAGATATTCGCCGGCGTGGGCGAGCCCCACAACGACGCCGACCACCAGGATCACGGCCGATGGAGCCTTCATGCTACTTCCAGTTCGCACCTTCTTCGGCGAGGGTCTCGAGAAAGGCGCCGAGTTGTGCGATCTTGGCGTCGTCCAGGACTTCCTTCCACGGCGGCATTTGCCGGTCGACCCGTCCGTTCTTCACAATCGTGACGAATTCGCCGTAGCCCCGCCAGAAGACGCGCAGGTCCGCCGCGTACTTGCCGAATCGCGACACGCCGTCCGCCTTGGGGCCGTGGCACTGGACGCACCAGATGACGTAGAGCTTGCGTCCGGCGTCGATCGCCTCGGGCTGGCCTGAGACCGGGTTGGTCGCAGAACTCTGAGATTTGGGGGACCGCTTCTCCTCGGACGGCGGGCCGGTCATCTGCGCCCCCGCCGCCACGACGCCGACGACCCCGCAGAGCGCGAGGACGAGGGCGAGACAACGCACTCGCCGCGTGCCCAGGTTGAGCGTCATCGCTGGTTGTCCTCGGTCGTCGGGGACGAGGCCCGCGCCTTGGTGGGCGGAGGAAGGTCAGGTGGGACAAGGGAGCACGCCCTTGTCCCACCTCGCGCGTACATCTCAGTCGAGCGAGAAGACCACGACCGCGGCGCTCTCCTTGAAGTTGAGCAACTTGTCCTTGTGGTAGTGGTCGGCGAGGGCCCTCCCGACGTAGGAACCGTGGCCCGTCGCCACCGCGATGTACTGCTTCCCTCCAACCGAGTACGAGACGATCCCTCCGTTGTGGGAGGTGCCGTTGTTGAACCGCCACAGCCTGTCGCCCGTCTTGGCGTCGAGCGCCTCGACGAAGCCGTCGATGGTCCCCACGAAGACCAGCCCGCCGGCGGTGGACAGGAGCGCGGAGTGCGGAATCAGGTCGTACCGCTTCTCCCAGGCGATCTTCCCGCTCACGGGATCACGGGCCGTCAGGCGGCCGTGGGCGGTGTCGCCTGGCGGGTTCGCGCCCACCCATTCGGCGCTCATGAACGCCTGCGCGAAGGGCTCGGTGATGCGACTCTCGGATCCCGCTGTGATCGTCGTTCCCCCGCCCTTCGGGGAGACGGTCAGGTCCATGCACCACTCGTTGGCGATGCGATAGAAGAGCTTCGTCTGGGGGCTGTAGGCCCCGGCGTTCCAGCTATGCCCCCCATCGATGGCCGGGCAGACCAGGGTCTTCACCCCGGCCTTCGGCCACAGCATGTTCTCCCACTTGCCCGTCTCCAGGTTGAACCCGGTCGTCCAGTTGAACGACTTCATGTCCGGGTAGACGTTGAGGGGTTTGCCCGTCTTCCGGTCGTGCACGTGGTTGAACCCGTTCTTCCCTGGATGCAGCACGAGCTTTCCCTTCTGCGAGTCATCGAACAGGACGTACTCACCGGGGGACGCGTCGTAGTCGTAGGGATCGGCCGGCGCTTCCTGGAAGTACCAGTTCAGCTTGCCCGTGTTGAGGTCGAGGGCGACGGTCGACGAGGTGTAGAGGTTCCCGCCGGGTCGCCAGCCGTCCGCGTTCGGGTCCAGGCACTTCTCACCGCAGTAGTCGTAGTCCGGATTCGGATTCCCGACCCCGATGATGATCTGGTTGTTCTCGTAGTCGATCGACCCCGGCTGCCAGGATCCGCCGCCGCCATACTTCCAGGAGTCGCCCTTCCAGGTCGCCAGGGCCTTCGGATCGTCCCGCCCCGTCGTGTAGAAGATCCATTTGATGTCGCCGGTCTTGGGGTTGATCCCGAAGATCTTTCCCTCGACCGGATACTCGCCGCCGTTCTGCCCCATGACGAGCAGGTTGGCGTTGACGAAGGTCGCCGCCCCGCTGAAGCCCGCGGTGTCCTTCTTGGAGTTCACGATTTGCCGGTCCCAGATGACCTTGCCGGTCCCCTCATCGAGGGCGACCAGACGGCCGTCGGCGAGCCCCATGTACACGCGCCCGTCGCCGATTGCCAGGCCTCGGGTGTGGCCGAAGAACGAGCGGGACACGATCGCGTCGTCCATCTTGGGGACGTACGCCCAGATCCGCTCACCCGTCGTCGCGTTGAGCTTCCAGACCGTCGACGGGTTCGTGGACACGTACATATTGCCGTCGATCACCAGCGGTGTGCTGTGAAGGCCCATCCGCGGGTCGCCGGGCTGGAAGATCCAGACCGGGCGCAGCCGCTTCACATTCGTGGTGTTGACCTGGGTCAGCGGGCTGTGCCGCCACGCGGTATCCACCGTGCGATGGTAGGCGCACCAGTTCTGGTCAGGGCAGTTCTTGATCTCGTCCGCCGAGGACCCGGCCAAGGCGGCCGGTGCGGGCAACAGGACGGCCAGGGTGAGCAACGCAACCACCAACTTGAAGAGGTCGGTCCAATGTTTCATGGGTGTCCTCCGGCCTGTCGTTGGAGAGAGCACGTGGTATCGGCCGCGCACCCGAGGAATGGGAGGGCTACGCAGACACGGGCCGCGCCAGCGATCCGCGTCGCCAGCGACGACCCGCAAATGCTCGCCATCCCGAGCCACCGGCATCACTCCTCATCGCTAACGACCGCAAAGCTTGCGAAGCGGGGCAACCCTACGCCTACCTCACAGGGTTGTCAAGGCGCGATGTGCCTCATGTGCGCGATGTGCCTCATGCCACCGGCCGCTGACCGCGCTGCCGGCGCCGGAGCCGCGCGAGAACCGGCATCGCGGCGAGCTGCGTCGGGGAGAGCTCCTCCCAGCGGATTCCCTTCGGCTTCGGGAGCGTGCGCCGTGTGCGGGTCACCCGCTCGGGCGTCGCGATCAGGTCGAGCGGAACGTCATGGTCCGTCATCGGGAGTGGCTCGTCGAGCATCTGGAGCTTGTGGACCGTTGTCGCCACGGGCGTGTCCTCGCCGACTGCGCCGAGGTCGCGGGCCAGGGCGAACTCGAGGTCGCCGTACCCGCCGCCCTTGCCGACGCGCGCGCCGCCCGGGCTCACCGCCACGCTGCCGACGATCACGAGGTCGATCGCGCCGAGCGACTCCGGCGGCACGGGCGCGCCGAGCCTGGCGGCGCCGGCGATCGTGGCGGCCTCGGCGACCCGATGACCGAGCTTCGCCGGGTCGAGACAGAGGAAGCACCGCTCCTCGCGAAGGCGCGGCACGGCCATGAAGACGAGCTTGCCCTCACGCAATGCTCGGAGCCTCACGGGGCGCTGGGCCGCGTCGGGATTGCACTTGAGACGCGTCGCGGCCTTCCACTCGGGGGTCTCGGCGAGCCGCTCCGCCGCGCGCTCGGCGCCCGCGAAGTTGGGGATCCGGTCCGCGAGCGGCAGCGGGAAGCGCGCGACGCGGCGGGCGGTCAGGAGCGCCCAGACGCGCTCGCGAATCTCCTGCTTGTCACTCGCGCGCACCCGGCCTCCCCCGGTGCGCCCACGCGAGGAGGTCGGCGAGCGGCAGCGCGTTGACGACCTGCGCGGGGCCGATCCACGCGCGCCGGGCGATGCCGAGGCCCAGCTCGAGGTTGTCGAGGTTCGCGAGCCAGTGGGTGTCGGTCGAGATCGCCACCGGCACGCCGAGCCCCGCCGCTCGCCGCGCGTGGACGTCGTTGAGGTCAAGCCGCTCGGGCGACGCGTTGATCTCGACCGCTTTGTTGTGCGCGCGGGCGGCCTCGAACACGGCGTCGAGGTCCACGTCGTACGGCTCGCGCGCGCCGAGCAAGCGCCCGGTCGGGTGGGCGAGGATGTTGACGTACGGGTTCGCGAGCGCGCGGACGATGCGCGCCGTCATCTCGAGCCGCGCCTGCTTGAAGCGGGAGTGGACCGCGGCGAGGACCAGGTCGAGCTCCCTCAAGGTGTCGTCGGGGAAGTCGAGCGTGCCGTCGCCGAGGACGTCGCACTCGCTGCCCGCCAGGATCCGGATCCGGTAGCGGGGCTGAAGCGCCCGGATCCTCGCGATCTGCGCCCGCAGCTCGTCGGCGCCTAGGCCGCGGGCCACGGTCGCGGACTTCGAGTGGTCGGAGACGATGACGTACTCGTAACCGCGCGCCTGGGCCGCCTCGATGAGGTGCTCCAAGGAATGGTGACCGTCGGAGGCGTCCGTGTGCGCGTGAAGGTCGCCGCGGATCGCCGCCCGTGTCACGAGCGCTGGCAGGCGCCCGTCGCGCGCGGCCTCGAGCTCGCCCGCGTTCTCCCGGAGCTCGGGTGGAATATACGGGAGCCCGAGGACCCCGTACACCTCCGCCTCGGTTTTTCCGGCGACGCGGACGCCCGTCTTCTCGTCGAAGACGCCGTACTCGCTCACGGAGAGCCCCTGGCGCCGCGCCAGCTCGCGGAGCCTCACGTTGTGGTCCTTCGAGCCCGTGAAGTACTGGAGAGCGGCGCCGAACGCGTCGGGCTCGACGACGCGCAGGTCGATCCGGAGCCCCTCCGCGTGGCGCACCGACGCCTTCGTGTCGCCCCGAGCGGAGACCTCGAGGATCGACGGAAGCGAGACGAACGTCTCGATCACGCGTGCCGGCTCGGTGGAGGTCACGAGGATGTCGATGTCTTTCACGGTCTCACGCATCCGGCGGAGGGAGCCGGCGACCTCGATCCGGTCGGCGCCGCCGTGGGCCGCGAGCGCCTCGGCGACGCGCGCCGCGATCTCGCGCGCCCGGGCGAGGGGCGTGCGCGCGCGGCCGGCCTGCCAGAGGGCGATCGACTTGAGAATATTCTCGCGCGTCTTCTCGCGGATGCCCGGCACGCGGAGGATCTCGCCCGATCGAGCGAGCGCCTCGAGCCGCGAGACGGAGTCCACGCCGAGCCGGTCGTAGAGCAGCCTGGCGGTCTTGGGACCGAGGCCACGGATCTCGAGGAGGGTCAGGAAGGTCGGCGGGAGGCCGCCGCGCAGCTCGTCGAGCTGCGCGAGGCGACCCGTCGCCAGGTACTCCCCGATCTTCGCCGCGAGCTCGCGCCCGATCCCAGGGAGTTGCGCGAGCTCGCCGCGCGCGGCGACGGCCTCGACGCTCTCGCCGAGCGTTTCGAGCGTCTGCGCCGCGCGCGCGTACGCGCGCGCACGGAAGACGGATTCGTTTCGGACTTCGAGGAGGCGCGCCATCTCGTCGAAGAGGCGCGCGATCTCGAGGTTCTTCACGGGCTCATGATACACTCCGACCGTAGTGATTGCCCCGTGGTGCTGGGAGCTGATCGAGCCGTACCTCAAGCGGAACCTGATCAATCGTGGTGTCGAGCGACCGTCACGCCGACAGACCCTGGAGGAGTTCGCGCGCGTCTGGCCCGGATTCACCGCGACGCTCGGCGTCCAGGAGCCGTTCGCCGGCACGATCCGGTTCAAGTGGCTCGTGCGCCTCTCCGCGACCGAGATGGCACCGTTCCTCGAAGACCCGGCGGGGTGGATCGCCGCGCGATACGGCGGCGGGAAGTTCAAGCTGAACCTCCACCACGGGATGCACTTCGTGACCACCAAGAACTTCAAGCCCGAGGGCGAGCCGCGCTGGCGGGACGTGCCGGAGCTCCGCCTCGACTGAGCGAGCATCGAAGGAGCGAAGAGATGCCGAGCGAGGAAACGCGACGGGTCCTGAAGCTGTTCGGCGTGGCGGTGACGAACCTCGAAGACGCCATCGACCGCAAAGCGCCGCGCGACGAGATCATGAAGTGGGACGCGGAGGTCGCCGAGCGCACGCGCGAGACCCTGGCGCTCGTCGACCGCATCCGGAGCCGGCGGATCGCGTGAGCGCCGCGCTCGTCGACGCCTCCGGCGTCCCGCTCGCCTCCGACCGCGCGCCGCGCCGGATCGTCTCCTTGATCCCCTCGACGACCGAGACCCTCTGCGCGCTCGGGCTCGCCGACGCGCTCGTGGGCGTCACGGTGTACTGCCGCGAGCCCGCCGAAGTCACGCGGACGAAGACCAAGATCGGCGGCGAGAAGACCCCGGACCTCGAGGCGATCCGTGCGCTCGGACCCGACCTCGTCGTCGCCAACGTCGAGGAGAACGTGCGCGAGCACATCGAGCAGCTCCGCGCGTGGGCGATCCCGGTGTGGGTGACCTACCCGCGCACCGTGGCCGACGGGTTGCGTCTCGTCCGCGAGCTCGGGGAAGTCACCGGGACGCGGGTGCGTGCCGCGGCGATCCTGCGCGAGCTCGAGCCCCTCTACGAGGGCGTGCGCGCCGCGTCCGCGACCCGGGCGCCGGTGGCGGTGTTCTACGCGATCTGGCGGGACCCGTACATGACGGTCGGGTCCGACACGTATGTCCACGACATGTTGATGGTCTGCGGCGGGCGGAACGTCTTCGGCGATCGCCCGGAGCGCTACCCGCCGGTCACCCTCGACGAGGTCGCGGCGCGGCGGCCGGCGGTGATCCTCCTGCCCGACGAGCCGTTCCGGTTCCGCCGCGTCCACGTGAAGGACTTCGCGCGATACGCCGACGTGCCCGCCGTCCGCGACGGGCGCATCCACCTCGTGGACGGCAAGCCCTTCTCGTGGCACGGACCGCGCATCGCGGAGGCGCTCCGCACGATCCCCCCACTCCTCCGCGGCTGAGCCTTAGCGCTTCTTGCGCACGGGCAGGAGCTTGTCGAGCCACGGCGTCAGCGCTCCGAAGAACATCCCAGGGATCGCGACTCCCGCGACGAGCCCGATGATCGCGAGGAAAACGAGCGAGACGAGGGTGCTGAGCAGGTCGAGCAGTGAGGTCATGGGGCCTCCGGTGATTCGACGTCACTCGATTTCTGAATGTCCAGCATCGGCGGCAGCCCGGGGCGGGCGTCCGTCCGCTCGATGCGGGTGATCCGCGTCATGCGGGCGACGATGTCGCGGATGCGCTGCGCTGCGGCGTTCGCCCGGTCGAGCCAACGGCGCTCCTGCTGATCGCTGCCGAGGTGGCGCGCCAGCAGCTCGAGCGAGCCGACGACGACGGTGAGGGGGTTGTTGATCTCGTGCGCCGCGGCGCTCGCCAGGAGCGCGACGGCGCGCAGGTCGGCGGCCTCCCGCTGCGCCGTCTCGGCCGCCTCGCGCTCCACCGACTCGCGGTAGATCACGATCTCGTACCGGCGCCCGTGGTGGTTGACGATGCGACGGGTCGAGTCCACGCGGATGAGCTCGCCCGTCGCGCGGCGGTAGGGGGTGCCGAAGGCGCGGGCGAACCCGTGGTCCCGGGCCTCGGCGATCGTCGCCTCCCGCCGCGTGCGGAGGTCGGGCTGGTCAGGCCAGAAGTGGCGCACGTCGCGTCCGATCAGCGCGCCCCGCGTGTAGCCCGAGATCTCGCAGTCCCGGCGGTTCACGTCGAGGATCTTGAGCGTGTCGGGGTCGACGATGCGGATCGCGTCGGAGGCCTCGTCGATGATGCCGCGGAAGCGCGCGTGGGCGTCGACGGCCTCGGCGCGCTCCACGACGTCGCCGAACAGCCGAGCCACGACGCCGGTGCCGACGACGGAGATGGCGAGGAGCGGGAGCCAGGCCCGCTCGACCAGCGTCAGGCCGCGAGGGCCGAGCAGGGCGAAGCTCGCGAACGTCGTGACGAAGACGACCAGGCTGAGCGTGAGCGCGTGGCGGGGGCGCACGCCCCCGTCGCGACGCGCCCAGACGTGCGCGAGGCTGCCCGCCGCCGCGGCAGCGCCGAGCGAGAGCAGGCTCGCCCACGCGTCGTTGCCGCCGAGCCAGACGCGGTATGCCGCGGGCAGGGTCGTGGCGACGAGCGCCGTCGGCCATCCCTCGAAGAGCGTGATGAGCGCCAGGGGCACCGTGTGCGCGTCGAGGTCGATGCCCTCGGGGGTCTCGACGCGCGCGGTGATGAGCACCACGGCGAGCCCGCCGAAGGCCGCGCCGTTCAGCAGCACGCGCCGGCGGCCGTTCCCCGGGGTTCCCGGCTCGAACCACCGATAGGTGTACGAGTAGAAGAGGACGCCGAAGACGAGGACGCCGGCGACTTCGACGAGGTGATGCGGGCCGATGGCTACTCGACCTCGAGGACCATCTCGATCTCGACGGGGATGCCCATCGGGAGCTCGGCCATGCCGACCGCGGAGCGCGCGTGCTTGCCGATCGCGTCGCCGAAGACCTCCACCATGAGGTCGGAGAAGCCGTTGACCACGCGGGGCTGGTCGCCGAAGCCCTCGGCCGAGTTGACCATGCCCAGCACCTTGACGACGCGCTTGATCCGGTCGAGGCTCCCGACGCTCGCGCGGATCGTCGCGAGCAGGGCGAGCCCGACCTCGCGCGCGACCTGGTAGCCCTGCTCGACCGTGAGCTCCCGGCCGACCTTGCCCCGCGCGGAGGGCTTGCCGTCGACCCGAAGCGGCCCGTGGCCGGAGACGAACATTAGATTGCCGACCCGCACCGCCCCGACGTAGTTCGCGAGCGGCGTGGCCGGCTGCGGGAGCATGATGTTCCTCTCTTTGAGACGCGCTTCTGCGCCCATTCGGCTCGGTCCTCCTGGGGATGAATGACAGCGGCGGATCATCGTGGCACACTACGACGTGCCCGTCAAACCGCCGCCCGCCACGCCGGCCCACGCCGCGACGCTCGTCCTGCTGCGCGATCGCCCCGCGGGCGGATTCGACGTCCTCCTGATGCAGCGCCACCGCGCCAGCAAGTTCGCCGCGGGTGACTTCGTCTTCCCGGGCGGAAAGATCGAGCCCGACGACGCCCCGGCCGACGCCGCGACCTGGTGCGCCGGGCTGGATCGTCAGGACATGAGCCGCATGCTGGGCACGGCGCACGCGCCAGAGACCGCGCTCGCCTACTGGATCGGCGCGATCCGCGAGACCTTCGAGGAGGTGGGGATCCTGCTCGCGCGTGGCACGCGCTGGCCCGATCCCACACGGGTCGAGACGTACCGCCGCGCGTGCCACGCGGACAAGCAGGCGTTCTGGACGATGCTCAGGACCGAGGGGTTGACGCTCGCCACGGATCGGCTCGTCTACTTCGCGCACTGGATCACACCGGAAGAGTCGCCCCTCCGCTTCGACACGCGCTTCTTCGCCGCCGAGGCGCCCGCGGGGCAGGAGGCGACCGTCGATGGCAAGGAAGTCATCGCGGTCCGCTGGCTCTCGCCGCGTGAGGCGATCGACGCCGCGGCGCGGGGCGAGATCTCGCTGCGCAACCCGACCGTCCGCAACCTGATGCTCCTCGAGGGCACGCCGTCCGCCGCCGCGGCGCTCGGGCGTCTCGCGGGACGCTCGGTCGAGACGATCCGACCGCGCGTGCTCGAGGAGGGCGGGGTGCGGCGTGTCCTGATGCCGGGGGATCCCGGCTACTATTAGACGTCGGGGGGGAGCGGCGCCGCACTCTTCGACCGAGGAGGGCGACGCCCCCCTCGGACTCCCCCGGCCGACACCCCAACGGTCACCCGCGGTGACTACGCGCGGCCGACGACGGGGGCGAAGCGCTTGAGGAACTCGCTCTCGCTGACATTGCCCGCCTTCGCGAGCGCCGCCACGGTCGCCGGGTTGTCGAAGTCCTCCGGCTTGAGACGGATCATGTACGCGTAGAGCGTCTGATACATCTCCGAGTCGACCTCGACGAAGCGCACGCGGACCTTGCCTGTCTTCGGGTCGAGCAGGAGTCCGAAGGGGATCGGCACGAGGCGCCCGGCCTGGATCGTCAGCATCGCGTTCGAGCCGCCCTCGAGCAGGAAGCGCGTCGCCCAGTAGCCGAGGCTCCGGGCGTACTGGATGTCGTGCGCGCCCGGCGGCGCGCAGCGCAGCTCGTACCCGAGATCCTTCGCGACGATCGTCACGTCCACCGTGCGCTCGCGCAGGTGCGCGGCGACCCGGTCCTTGAGCACGCGGCCCAGGTCGAGCTCGGCCAGCCGGACGTTGCCGTACTGGTCGCGCTCCACGGGACCGAGCGATTCGAGGTCGAGCTTCTCGGCGAGCCCCTCCGAGAGGATCGCGACCCCGTGGTCGCGCCCGTGCATGCGGCGCTTGATGATCGCGCCCTCGAGCACGTCGGCGAGGCGGTCCAGGGTGATCTTCGACTCCGGGAACTCCTCGGCGACGACGGTGAGCGTCGCGCCCGCGGCGCCGCCGATGCCGAGGGCGAGGTGGCCCGCGCGCCGGCCCATGACGGTCACGAAGAACCAGCGTTCCGTGGTCGCGGCGTCCTGCATCAGGTTGCGGACGAGGTCCTTGCCGAGGTTGCAGGCCGTCGAGAACCCAAAGGTGTCAATGTCGCTCGGCAGCGGGAGGTCGTTGTCGATCGTCTTCGGCACGTGCGCGACGGCGAGGCCGGGCAGCGCGCGGGCGACGCGCGAGGCCGCAAAGGCGGTGTCGTCGCCGCCGATCGTGATGAGGTAGTCGACGCCGAGGCGCTTGAGCGTCTCGGCGACCCGGCCGGGGCCGTCGGGCGTGCGCGCGGGGTTCGTGCGGGAGGTGCGGATGATCGAGCCGCCGTCGAAGTGGATCCGCGACAGCTCGTTGATCGTGAGCTCGGTCACGTGCTCGATGTCGCCCTCGACGAGCCATTTGAATCCGTCGTAGCAGCCCAGCACGCGCGCGCCGTGGTTCCGCGCCTCGATCGTCGCCGCCGCGATCACCGCGTTGATCCCGGGGGCCGGGCCCCCGCCGACGAGGATGGCGAGTGTCTTCATGGCCTCATTGTACCCGCGACGCGGAAGTGGTCGTGGCCGAGCGGCGTGAGGACGACCAGCTCGCCCTCTGCGGGGTGGACGCCGGTGAGGGCGCCGATGTTGAGCTGGTGGGTCACGAGCACCAGGGTCCCCGTCGCCGGGCGCGCGGAAACGACGGCGCGGACCTCGCGGGTCCGCTCGGCCTCTTGCGTGCGGTCGCGGAAGAACGAGTTGAGCGCCGGCCAGGGCGCGGCCCCCCCAAAGGCCAGGCGCGCGGTCTCGAGGCAGCGACACCACTGGCTCGAGAGCACGCGCCCGATCGGGATTCCTCTCGCGGCGAACGCGGCGCCCACGCGGCGCGCCTGGGCGCGGCCCTCCTCAGAGAGGTTGCGCTGGGTGGAGCACTCGTCCAGGCGGAAGCCCGGCGGGTCGCCGAGCGAGCGGTCGGTCGCCGCGTGGCGCATGACGATGACCTGGCCGCCGGCGCGCAGGAGCGCCCACAGCGCCTCGTCAGCGGCGGCCAAGCGTGGCGCCGCCAGGGCCAGCGCGGCGAGCGCGAGGGTCGCCACCCGGCGCGGCACGGGGCGGCTCACACGGCGAGGACGATCTTCCCGAACTGCCTGAAGGCGAGCGCCCTCACGTCGACGCGCCCTGTCCGGATGTCCGGGCGTTCACCAGGACGGCCATGTTCCCGTACGGGTGCTTGTTCTCGAGCATCAGCTGGTGGCATTCGGGGATGTCGTCGAAGGCGTAGGTCTTCGACAGGCACGGGTCTACCTGGCCGTCGGCGACGAGTCGCGTGACCGCGGCGGCCTGCGCGTCGTTGGAGAGGTGGCTCCCCTGGAACCGCTTCTGGCGCATCCAGAGGTAGCGCAGGTCCAGCGAGGCGTTGTAGCCGGTGGTGCCGGCGCAGATGACGACCATGCCGCCCGTCGCGCAGACGAATACGGAGGTCGGCAGCGTCGCCTCGCCCGGGTGCTCGAAGACGATCCGCGGACCTACGCGCTCGCCCAGCGCGTCCCAGAGCGCCTTGCCGAACGCACGGGCGCCTTTCGCCCACTCGCCGTAGGCACGGGCGTCCTTGGTATCGGGCAGGGGACCCCAGTGCGAGAACTGGCCGCGGTTGACGACGCCCGCGGCGCCGTGATCGACGCAGAACTTCCGCTTCGCCTCGTCGGAGACGACCGCGATCGCCCGGCCGCCGACGGCGCGCGTGATCTCGAGCGCCATGCTCCCGAGCCCGCCGGCCGCTCCCCAGATCAAAACCACATCCCCGCGCTCGACGACGTGGGGCGGCCAGCCCATGAGCATCCGGTACGCCGTGGATCCGCAGAGGAGGAAGCAGCCCGCCGCCTCCCAGGTCAGCCGCTTCGGCTTCGGAACACATTGATGGGCCTGGCAGCGGGCAAACTGGCCGTAGCTGCCATAGTTGGTCTGATAGCCCCAGATGCGCGTCGATTCGGCGAGCATCGGGTCCTGGCCCGAGCGCACCCACGGGTCGTCGGGTCGCCACCAGCCGCTGTGGACGACGACCTCGTCGCCGACCCGCGCGTTCTTGACGTCGCGGCCGACGGCCCAGACGATGCCGGAGCAGTCGCTGCCGCCGGCGTGGAAGTCCTCGGGCTCGCCCGCCTTCTGGCGCTCGCCGATCACGTCGAGCGGCGCGCCCAGCGCCGCCCAGACGTTGTTGTAGTTGATCCCCGACGCCATCACGTAGACCAGCACTTCGTCGGGGCCGAGGGTCGGCGTCGGGATGATCTCGCGCCGCCACGCCTCGCGCGGCGGGCCGAAACGGTTCTGCCGCACGACGTACGCGTGCATGCGCGTCGGCACGTGGCCGACGGGCGGTCGCTCGCCGAGATCGTACAGGTCAGCCATGTCACCCCCCCTGTCCGCCGGTCTCCCCGCCGTTGAACTCGTTGACGAGTCGGGCCAGGCGCGGGTCGTCGAGCCCGGGTTCCCAGGGCTGGTAGAGCGACGTGCGGTCGAGGAGACCCGCGTAGCGTTCCTTGAGCTTCCGCCCGATCGTCGCGTACGTTCCGGTGACGGCGAACGTCTCGACCATCTCGTCGGTGATCAGGTCGGCCATGCCCTTCCAGTCCCCCTCGACGGACTTCCGGTGGAGCGTGGGGGTGAGGCCCTGCCACCCGTGGGCGGCGAGCACGGGCTCGTAGGTGCGCGTCGAGGCGTAGAAGGCGATCTGCGCCTTCACCGAGCGTCGGTGCTGCGCGAGCTCCTCCTCGGTATCACCGACGACCACGAACGTCGAGGTGGCGTAGACGAAGTCCTCGCGCTTCCGGCCCGCCGCGTGAAGCCCGTCGTTGACGGCGGGCTGGACGTACTCGCGCAGGTACTTCGGGCTGTTGAACGGGTGGACATGGAGGCCGTCGCACACCTCGCCCGCGATCCGGCACATGTACTGGTTCACGCCGGCGACATACACGGGGATCCTCGGGTGCTCGATGGGTCCGGGGTTGAAGAACGGCGTCATCAGGTCGAAGCGGTAGAACCGGCCCTTGAAGTCGAGCTTGGTCCCATTCTGCCAGCAGTCCCAGATGGCGCGAAGGGCCAGCACGATCTCGCGCATCTTGGGGCCGGGCGACTCGAACCTCACCGAGAAGCGCCGCTCGTTGTGGCCCTTCACCTGCGTGCCGAGCCCGAGGACGAACCGGCCTCCGGAGGCCCGTTGGAGATCCCAGGCGAGGTGGGCGAGCACCATCGGGCTCCGGGGAAACGCGACCGCGATCGCCGTGCCGAGCTTGAGCTGCGAGGTGACCGTGGCCGCGATGGCGAGCGGCAGGAACGGATCGTGCTTCGTCTCCGAGGACCAGAGGCAGTCGTACCCCAGCGCCTCGACCTTGCGGGCGTAGCTCGGAATGGACGTGAGCTCGTGGGTCAGCATGCCGATGTCAAGTTTCACGGGGGGATATTGTATCGGGGTCCGCGTGGCCGCAACAGGGGAAGGTGGCGAGCGAGACACGCGTGGCTCCGACCCGCCTGTGCGGGCCGCTCAGCGGCCGGTCGCCTGCGCGCCCCGGAGCGTCATGACCGTCGAGCTGGCCCGCGCCACGAGCCGGCGCTTCTCGTCTACGACGTCGCACTCGACCAGCCCGATCGTCCGGCCGTCCTGCACGACGCGGCCCGTGGCGGTGAGCTTCCCCGTCCAGACTGGCTTGAGGAAGTTGATCTTGAGCTCGAGCGTCGTGAACGTCTCGCCCTCGTCGAGCGTCGACGCCCAGGCCATCCCCATCGCCGCGTCGGCGATGTCGCAGAGGACGCCGCCGTGGAGCGTGCCCATCGGGTTCGCGTGGCGCGGAGTCGCCTCGAACTCGACCACGGCGCAGCCGGGTTCGACGGAGGCGAGCGTGAAGCCGATGAGCGCGGCGACGGGCGGCGGCGCGATCTCCCCGCGCTGCATCATGTGGATGAGGTCGAGCATCTTCGTCATCGAGGGCTCCTCAACGCGCGCGTCGGACGAGCATCGCGAAGATCATCGCGTGCGTGACGAAGAGAGCCGGCACCGCGAACGTCGGGATGTAGTACGCCGCGCCCAGGCTCACGTCGAGCCGGAGGCCTTGGGCGAGCGCGTTGACGAGGTCGACGGTCCCCACGACGTTGAAGAGCCAGACCAGCGGGAGCCCGAACGGCCACCGGGACCGCAGCGCGACGATCGCGAGGAGCGCCAGGAGCGCGGCGAGCAGGTCGCCGTAGGCGGCCGGGACCGCGAACGCGGGCGGGAGGGAGGAGCCCACCACGGTCGGGACGAGGAACACCATCCCCAGGTGGCGAAACGCGTGGAGGAAGAGCAGCGGCGACAACGCCGACGCGAGCGGCAGCGCCGCCAGCCGCGGCGCCACGTGCCAGCGGGCGATGAGCGTGTACAGGACCAAGCTGAGCAGGAACTGCAGGCCGAAGATTTGAAGCGTGGTCATGACGTCCTCCGTGGCTTGTGATTCTATAGTGACTAGCTTTTCTGTCAAGCTCTGCTAGACTCGGGCCGTGCCGAAGCGTTACGGCCAGGCGTGCCCGGTAGCGAAGTCGCTGGAGGTGGTCGGCGACCGCTGGACCCTCCTGCTCGTGCGCGACCTGCTCTCGGGGCCGCGGCGCTTCGCGGACTTCGCGCGGAGCCTCACGGGGATCGCGCCGAACATCCTGTCGGACCGGCTGAAGCTCTTGGAGGAGCGCGGGCTCGTCGCGCGGCGCTTCTACTCGGCCCACCCGCCCCGGGCCGAGTACGAGCTGACCGACCGCGGGCGCGAGCTCGGCGTCGTCGTGGGCGCGCTCGCGAGCTGGGGAACACGCCACGTGCACCGCTCGAGCGCGCTCGTGCACGACGCCTGCGGTCACCCGGTGGAGATGAAGTACTTCTGCCGGCACTGCGCCACGCGGGTCGGCGGGAGCACGGTGCGCATCGGACGTCGGCGTCGCGGGGCGCCGGCGCCCGCGCGCGAGCGTCGGTGATCCCGACGCGGCGCTACGTGAGACGCACGCGCCGGGGGAGCGCGTCCAGGACGGCGCGCGCCTCGCGAACGACGGTCTCCACCACCTCGCCCGCGCCGGGAAGGTCGCGGATCAGGCCGACCGACTGGCCGGCCATCATCGCGGAGTACTCCGGGTCACCCTGCTTGAGCGCGGCCAGGAAGACGTCGCTGGCGGCGCCCCGCTGCACGAGCGGCGGCAAGACCGGGGCGCCGGACGCCGTGTACTCCCGGGTGAAGGTGTTGGCGAGCGCCCGCGCCCAGAGGCCGGTGAGGACGTCCGTCACCGTGGTCGCGCCGCTCTCGCTCTCGAGCACGCGCTTCTTGTAGACCTCCGAGGCCATCGACTCCCGCGTCGCCACGAAGCGCGTGCCCAGCAACACTCCGCTCGCGCCGAGGGCGAGGGCGGCGACCAGGCCGCGGCCGTCGGCGATGCCCCCCGCGGCCACGACGGGCACACGCACCGCGTCCACGACCTGGGGCAGGAGGGCCATGAGGCCCACGGTCGTCGCCTCCGGCGACGCGGGCTTGCCATCCACCGAGCGATGACCACCGGCCTCGCCCCCCTGGGCGACGATCACATCGGCGCCGTCTCTCGCCGCGGTCCGCGCGTCGTCCACGGTCGAGACCATGGCCATGACCTTGATCCCCCGCCGACGGCACGCCTCGGCCAGCCTGGGCTCGAGCCAGCCGAGCGCCGTCGAGAACACCGGCGGCCGCTCCTCGAGGACGACGGCGACCGCGGCGTCCACGAGGTCCGGCGCTCGACCCGGGCTGGTCGCCGTCGTCGGGATGCCGAGCCGCTCGCGGAAGCGATTGAGCATCGCCTGGGCGCCGTCGAGCGTCTCCGCGGGCACGGTGTCGGGGTCGATCGGAGGTCGGAGTGCCTTGTGCAGCCAGAGGTTCACTCCGAACGGGCGGTCGGTCAGCCCGCGCACGCCGCGGATCATCTTCCGCAGGTCGTCCGGCGGGACGTTGAGCCCGGCGAGGATGCCGAGGCCGCCGGCGCGGCACACCTCCGCCACGAGCTCGGGCCCGGCGACGCCCCCCATGCCCGACTGGACGATCGGATACTCGATGGCGAGGAGCTCGCAGAGCGCCGTGCGGAACACGCTCACTCCGCGTGGAAGAGCGCGGCCGCGTTCCTGTGGGCGACCTGCTCGGCGACGCCCGGCGCGAGCTCGCCGAGGATCCGGCGCGTCCACGTGAAGAGCCGATCGAGCATGGCCGGCTCGAAGAGACGCGGGGCCCACACGTCGATTCCCATCAGAAAGCGGTCGGGCATCTTTTCGAGCAGGGCCTTCCACGCGGGGTCGAGCGGGCCGGTCTCGGTCGCGAGCGCGGGCGTGCGCTGAAAGTGCATCCCGGAGAGATCGACGATCAGGTTCGGGTTCCGCGCGAGCAGCCCTTCCACGCGCGCGGGCGGCCCCTCGCCGGCATGGGCGAGGACGAGCGTCGCCTTCCGGTGCGCGGCGAGCGCGCGATCGAGCGCGGCGGCGGCCGCGTCGGTCAGCTCGTAATGCACGACGACGGGGACGCCGCGCGCCGCGGCGACCTCGAGGATCCTGCCGAACGCAGGATCGCCCGGGTCGCGGTCGATATTCCGGCGTCCCATCTGGCGCAGGTGGACCTCGCCGATCGCGCGTGCGGGCGATTTCGTGAGTGCGGCGTCGAGCCGCGCCGCCGCGCCGTCGTCGGTCGGGTCGGGGAGCGGGAGCGCCGCGACGACGCGGTCCGGGTACTTGTGTGCGGCGGCGGCGATCCACGCCGGGTCGTCCTTCTGCACGCCACCGACGCCGAGCAGCACCACCTTGACGACGTTGTGTCGCTTCATCGCTTCCACGTAGGCGTCGATCGCCCTGGCGTTCGGCAGGTGCGAGTGCGCGTCGATCAGCGGCCCCTTGTACTCGGCCGCGCCGGCGGAGGCTCCCCGGGCGAGCGAGACGAGGAGCACGATGGCGATCGGTACGAGCGAGCGGCCCGGTCGAACCGTGCTAGATGATCCCAACACGCTTGAGCTCGTCGATCTCGGCCGCACCGAGCCCGAGCGACGTGTAGACGTCACGGTTGTGGGCGCCGAGCGGCGGCCCGGCCCAGCGGACCGAGGCGGGCGTGTCGGTGAGGCGGGGCGTGGGCGCGGTCATGCGCACGGTGCCCAGGTCGGCGTCGGGGACGTCCACGAGGATGGAGCGGGCGACCACGTGCGGGTCCTTGATGATGTCCGCGATGTCGTAGACGGGCGCCGCCGTGAGGTCCAGCGTCTCGAACCGGTGGAGCATCTCGTCGAGCGTCCGCTCACCGATCGCCCGCGCGAGCGCCGCGTCGACCAGGTCGTTGTGGGCCACCCGCGCGTCGTTGGTCGAAAACCGGGGATCCTCGAGCAGGTCGGCGAGGCCGAGCCCGTCGAACAGGGCCCTGGCCGAGGCGGGCGTCGAGGCCGAGAGCGCGATCCACTTGCCGTCGCGCGTCCGGTAGGTGCCGCGGGGGCTCGCGTTGTCGGACTGGTTGCCGTGGCGTGTCCGGATCGTGCCGTCGAGCGCGTACTCGGCGGCGATGGGCCCGAGGAGGGAGAGCAGTGGCTCGTAGAGGGAGAGGTCGATGACTTGCCCACGACCGGAGACGTGATCGCGATGACGCAGCGCCGCGAGCACCGCCGCGGCCCCCGCGAGCGCGGCGACCATGTCGGCCATCGGGAACGAGGGCAGCGTGGGCGGGCCGTCCGCCGGCCCCGTCGCGGCTGCGAAGCCGCTCATCGCCTCCACCATCGTGCCGAAACCCGGACGGTCGCGGTAGGGGCCGTCCTGCCCCCACCCCGACACGCGGGCGAGGACCAGCCGCGGATTCTCGGCGGAGAGCACCTCCCAGCCCAGCCCCCACTTCTCGAGCGTGCCCGGGACGAAGTTCTCGACGAGGACGTCGGCGTCCTTGACCAGACGCGTGAGCAGAGTCTGGCCGCGCGGGTGGGCGAGATTGAGCGTGATCGAGCGCTTCCCGCGCGCGTAGACCTTCCACCACAATTCGCCGCGCTCCTTGAGCCAGGTGCGCAGCGGATCGCCGCCCCGCGGATTCTCGACCTTGACGACGTCCGCGCCGTGGTCGGCGAGGATGGTCGCGAGTACGCCGCCGGCGATCAGCCGGGAGCAGTCGACGACGCGGAGGCCGGCGAGCGCCCCCCTCATCGGCGGGGCCGACCCTTGAAATGCCGCGCGAGGGCCTCCATGACCCGCGCGAGAGCTTCCGTCTCGCTGCGGCCCGTCGCCGTGACGTCGTAGGCGACGGCCGTCGCTACCCACTCCTTCGCCTCGTTCTGGTAGACCTCCACCTCGACCTTCACGGGGGGCTATTGTAGCGGGTACCGTGAGGCCGGAACAACCGAAGGTGGCGTGCTGGAGGAGCCCGGGGCTCCGCTCGCGGAGTCCGGCGCTCGCCGGTCGCCCCTAATGACTCTTGGGAAGCTCGGGGTGTCCCGCGGCTTCGTCGGCGATCGTGTGGTCGTTATCGGCGGGGACCGCACCGCTCACGCCGACGGCGCCGACGATCTGCCCATCCTCGACGATGGGCACGGCGCCGCGGCCGAAGACGAACGCGTAGTCGCCGAGCGTGGCGACGTTCGACGCGAAGAGCTGGCGACCCTTGCCGAAGCGCTCCTCGAGCTCGAGCGTCGTCGTGCGGAAGGCGGCGGCGGCGTTCGCCTTCGCCCGGGCGATCTCGGGCGTGACCCAGAGCGCGCCGTCCATGCGCTCGCACGCGACGAGGTGGCCCGCGTCGTCCACGACGGCGATGGCGACCTTGAAGCCGAGGGCGTGCGCCCTGGCGAATCCGCGCTGGATGCACTCGTGGGCGTGTTTCTGCGTGAGCGCCATCGTCAGGGGACCTCCACCCAGACCTCGCCCGCGTCGATCCGGATCGGATAGCTCGCCACGCGGTGGCCGCGCCCGGGTAGCACGCACTCACCGGTACGTACGTCGTACATCCACCCGTGCCAGGGGCAGGCGAGGCGCGTCCCGGAGAGCTTGCCCTCGCTCAGCGGGCCGCCCTGGTGGGCGCAGACATCGTTGCACGCGAAGACCTCGTCCTTGACGCGGGCCAGGACGATGCGCGTGCCGCCCGCCTCCACCAGCGTGAGCTGGCCCGCCGGGAGCTCGTCCAGGCGGGCCACGCGGATCAGAGGCATGGACGCGCCTCGCCTGCGGCTCCCCCTGCCACGATCACCGACTCGCCTACGGCTCTTCCTTCAGGATGAAGGCGCGGTGGAGCCCGGTCATGTACTGCCAACGCATCAGGGTGGCCTGACGCACGGCCTCGATCGCCTCGGCCTTCTTCTCGGGGGTCGTGGCGTGACGCTCGACGATCGCGTAGCCGCGCTCGCCGTGCACCTCGTCGGCCTCGATGTGGATCGTGAAGAACTCGACCTCGTGGTCGGTGAAGCCGTAGTGCGTCTTGAGCGGCGGCAGGTTGCGCCTGTAGATGCCCGGCACCTGTGACTCGAGGCCGACCAGGAGCCCCGCCGCGGCGATGTGGAACGACCGATGGGACATCTCGTAGCACCAGGCGGTGAGCCCGCGTGTGGTCGGTAGCTGCCGCGCGGTCTCGACCTCGGCGCGGCTCACGCCGCACGCCTCGGCGAAGCGGATCAGGAGATCCACGTGCTTGGTTCCCGACTCCTCCTCGATGATGTTCTCGAGCAGGAAGTCGCGCGCGTCCGGGTCCGGGCACTCGCCGTACACGGTGGCGCACCACCGCGGGAACTGCGACACGTACTGGTAGTGCTGCGCCGCCCACGCGCCGAGCTGGGCGCGCGACAGCTCGCCCTTCACCCACTTCTCGGTGAACGGGTTCAGCCGGCTGTGCCGGGCATTGACGGCGGCCTCGAGCTCCTTACGGAACGGGCTCGGCGCGGTCATGGGAGGCTCCTTTTCATTGGCTCACCTCGGACGGCGGGGGGCTCGATCACAGACTCGCCTCGCCTGCGGCTGCGGCTCGCACTGCGGCCCCGCGTATTCTAAAGGTCCGCACTGCCACTCAGTCGACCAGCCGGAAGATCGCGTCGCGGACGCGCCGTACGTGGAGCGTCATCAGCCGCTCCGCGCGGCGCACGTCTCGCCGCTTGAGCGCGTCGATGATCGCGAGGTGCTCGCGGACGAGCGCCTGGACGCGCCGGGGCGCCACGATGGCCATGGTCCAGACGGGTCGGACCTGCTCGCGCATGTGCTCGAGGACGTCGACGAGCTTCGCATTCTCGGCTCGCTTGAGCAGGTACTGGTGGAGCTCCTCGCCAAGCGGGCGCACCTCGGTGGCGGTGGCCCTGGAGCCACGCGCCCGGAGCTCGCGGAAGCGCGCCTCGAAGCCCTCGAGCTCCTCGCGGCTCACACGTGGCCCCCCGAGCCGGACCGCCAAGGCCTCGAGCGCCTCGCGCACCTCGTAGAGGTCGCGGATCTCGTCGTGCGACAGCGTGCGCACGAACGCGCCCTTCTTCGGGACCACGCGCACGAGGTGGTCTCGCTCGAGCTTGGCGAGCGCCTCGCGGACGGGCGTCCGGCTCACCCGGAACCGCCGGCTGAGCTCGAGCTCGGTGAGCGGCTCGCCCGGATCGAACTCGCGGTCGAGGAGGGCCTGGCGCAGCGCGGCGTAGACCGTGTCGGCCAGATACGTCCGGGCCGGCGCGCGCGTCGTCATCGGCGGCGAACGATTACATACGAGATGTATACGTGTCAAGAAGGCGTCGCCGCTAGCGGCCTGGCCGGGTATCATCGGTCCCACTCCGATGGTGACGACACGCGACGCGAGCCTCCCGCCCCCCTTCGGCGAGGCGCTGGACGCCCTCTCCCTGGGACCGCTCTGGACCGCCCTCCATGTCCTCCTGCCGAACGAGCGCGTCACCGCCGCGGTGCCGCACCGCTGGCGGTGGCAGGACCTCCGCCCGCTCCTGCTCGAGGCGGCACGGCTTGTACCGATCGAGCAGGCGGAGCGTCGCGTGCTCGTCTTGAAGAACCCCGGCCTCGACGGGGCGTACGCCGTCACCTCGACCCTCTTCGCTGGGCTGCAAATCATCCTGCCCGGCGAGGCCGCGCCCAGCCACCACCACACGCCCGCGGCGCTCCGGCTGGTCGTCGAGGGGCACGGCGCCTTCACCAGCGTGGCCGGCGTCAGGTGCGCGATGGAGCCGGGCGACCTGATCATCACGCCGCCGATGCGCTGGCACGATCACGGCCACGAAGGGTCCCGGCCGGTCGTGTGGCTCGACGGTCTCGACCTCCCGCTCGTACGCAGCGTCGACGCGAGCTGGGGGTCCAAGATGCGACCGGCGCGGCCGCCGTCCACCACGGTCGACTCGTCGCAGGACGAGTTCACCGCGGCCGGGCTCGTGCCGCGCCAGTCGCGTTACGAGGACACCGGATACCCGCAGGTGCGGTGGCCCTGGGCCACCGTGCGCAACGCGCTCGCCAGCATGGCGGACGCGGCGCCGGCGGGGGCGCCCGTGGCGCTCGCCTACGTCAATCCAAGGACCGGGGCGTCGCCACTGCCGACGATGGGCTGCGAGTGCCAGTGGCTCCGCCCGGGCGAGACGACGCCCGCCGCGCGCCGCACGGCGAGCGCCGTCTATCACGTGCTCGAGGGGCGCGGCGAGTCGCGCATCGGTGACGCGCGGCTCGCGTGGGAGGCCGGTGACACGTTCGTGGCGCCGCCGTGGCACTTCGTCGAGCACCGGAACGCGGCGCCGTCTGCGCCGGCCGCTCTCTTCCAGTTCAACGACGAGCCGGCGCTCCGCGCGCTCGGGCTCTACTGCGAGGAAGCGCGCGTCTGAGAAGGGGACCGTGGTCGACCGAGAGGCTCAGCGCTGCGCGACGCGATTCCGGCCGCGCGATTTCCCCTCGGTGAGCGCCTGCTCGGCCCGGGCCATGAGGTCCTCGGCGCTGGCCGCGTCGGCGGGGAAGGCCGCTACGCCGAGGCTCGCCGTGACCGGGCCCGGCGGGAACGGGTGCTGCTCGAGGACGCCCCGGATGCGCTCGGCATAGCTCATCGCGCCGGCCTTCGGCGTGTTCGCCAGGATCACGGCGAAGTCGTCGCCCTCCCGGCGCGCCACGATCGTGAAGCTGCGCGAGTGCTTCACGAGGAGCCGCGCCACCTCCCTGAGCACCTCGTCGCCCGCCGGCCGCCCCTTGTCCTCGTTCAGCTTCTTGAAGTCGTCGAGGTCGAGGTAGACGAGCGACAGGGGGTGGCCGAAGCGCGCGGCGCGTTTGGCCTCCTCGTCGAGGCGGAGCGCGAAGTAACGCCGGTTGAACAGATCGGTCAGCGGGTCCTTGAACGACAGGTCTTCGAGCCGTGCGTTGCGGATCGCCAGGGCAGCCTGGGAGGCGAGGGCGCGGACCAGCTTCTCGTACCCCGGGTCGAACGGGACGACCGAGCCGTCCTCGCCCAGGGCGTTGAGGAGCTCGAGCACGCCCACGATGTTGCCGTTGATGTCCTGGAGCGGCACGACGAAGACGGAGCGGGTCGCGTAGTCGGTCGTCTCGTCGACCGTCTTGTTGAACGCCACGGTCCGTTGCCCGACGATCGCGTACGCGTCGCTCACGTTGATGAGCTCCCCGGTCTGGGCGACGTGGCCGGCCAGGCTCGGCTCGCCGAGCGGCATCGGCTCGGCCTGCAGCCGTCGTTCCATCTCGCGCTTGCCCAGCCGCGCCTCGAGGAAGTCGTTCTGGACGACCGCGAAGCGGAGGTGGTCGCCGTCGCGCAGGAACACCGTGCCGGCCTCCGCACGCGTGACGCGCCGGGCCTGCGAGAGGATGCGCTCGAGGAGCGCCCCGAGATCCCGCTCGCTCGTGAGCGCGATCCCGATCTCGAGGAGCTCGTCGAGGAGTCGCGTCAGATCAGCCATGACCCCGCTCAGAGCGGCGCGACTCGATTCCGTCCCAGCCGCTTCGCATCGTAGAGTGCCTTGTCGGCGGCGACGACGAGGTCGTCGCCGCAGGCGCCGTCCTCGGGCAGGGAGGCTGCGCCCAGACTGACGGTGACGATGCCGTGGCGGAACTCGTACTCCGCCACGACGGACCGGATCCGCTCGGCGTACGTCAGGGCGCCGTCCTTGGGGGTGTTGACGAGGACGATGGCGAACTCGTCGCCTCCGTACCTGGTGACGACGCTGAAGCTGCGCGAGTGCCTCAGGAGGAGCGCGGCGATGCCGCGGAGCACCTCGTCACCCGCCCGGTGGCCGAAGCGGTCGTTGACCTCTTTGAAGTGGTCGACGTCGAGCATGACCAGCGACAGCGGCTCGCGGAACCGCGTGTGGCGCTTGAACTCCTCCTCCAGGCGAATCATGAAGTACCGACGGTTGTACACGTCCGTCAGCGCGTCCTTCAGCGACAGGTCCTCGAGTCGCGCGTTGCGGATCGCGACGGCGGCCTGCGCGGCGAGCGCTCGCACGAGGGGCTCGTACTGGGGGACGAAGGGGACCACTCGACCCCCGTCCAGGGCGTTGATCAGCTCGAGCACGCCGAGGATGTTCCCCGAGGGGCCCTGGAGCGGCACCACGAGGATGGACTCGGTCCGGTAGTTCATGCGCGCGTCCACCCGCGCGTCGAAGCTGTACGGCCGGTCGGGCGGGATCGCGTAGGGCTCGGGAAGGTTCAGGATATCGCCCGTGAGCGCGACGTGCCCGGCGAGGCTCATCTCGCGGAGGTCGAGGGGCTGCTCCTCGAACTGACGCCGCATCTCCTCCGTGCCGAGCTTCCCCGACAGCCGGTCGTTCTGGACCACGGCGAAGCGGAGCTGCTCACCCTCGCGGAGGAACAGCGTGCCGGCCTCGGCGCGCGTGAAGCGACGCGCCTCGGTCAGAATCCGCTCCAGCAGGACGCTCAGGTCGCGCTCACTGGTCAGCGTGATCCCGATCTGCACCAGCTCTCTGAAGGCCTGGGTGAGATCGATGGCTGGGGGTTCCGGTGGCGCCAGCGTGGCCTCCCGACGTTCCAGAGTGCCTAGACCGCGACGACGCGATTCCGGCCCAGGCGCTTCGCCTCGTACATCGCCTTGTCCGCGGCGACCACGAGGTCGTCGCCGCTCGCGGCATCCTCCGGGAGGCTCGCGACACCCAGACTGACGGTCACGGTGCCGTGGGCGAAGGCGTGCTCCGCGATGATCTCGCGGATCCGCTCCCCGTACGCGACCGCGCCGTCCTTGCCCGTGTTGACCAGGAGCACCGCGAACTCGTCGCCCCCGTACCGGGTGACGACGGTAAAGTTCCGCGAGTGCTTGAGCAGGACCTGCGCGACCTCGCGCAACGCCTCGTCGCCCGCGCGGTGCCCGAACCGGTCGTTCACGTCCTTGAAGCGATCGAGGTCCAGCAAGACGAGCGACACTGGCTCGGCGAACCGCAGGTGCCGCCGGGACTCCTCCTCGATGCGCACGCTGAAGTACCGCCGGTTGTACACATCCGTCAACGCGTCCTTGAACGAGAGGTCCTCGAGCCGCGCGTTCCGGATCGCGACGGCGGCTTGCGAGGCGAGCGAGCGCACGAGGCCCTCGTACTCGACGTCGAACGGTACGACGCGTCCGCTCTCGTCGAGGGCGTTGATGAGCTCGAGGACCCCGAAGATGTTCCCGGCCGGGTCCTGGAGCGGCACCACGAGGGCCGACCGGGTCTTGTAGTCGCATCGGACGTCGAAGAGCGGATGGAAGCTGTAGGGTCGGTCTGGCGGGATCGCGTAGGTGTCGGGAAGGTTGACGATCTCGCCCATCAGCGCGACGTGGCCGGCCAAGCTCGGCTCGGACAGCTTCAGGGGCTCGGACTGCAACAGACGCTGCATCTCCGGGTCGCCCAGCCGTCGGGCGAGCCGGTCGTTCTGGACGACCGCGAAGTGCAGCTCGTCCTTCTCGCGAAGGAAGAGCGTGCCCGCCTCGGCGCGCGTGAAGCGACGCGCCTCGGTCAGGATCCGGTGCAGCAGCGTCGCGAGGTCCCGCTCGCTCGTGAGGGCGATGCCGATCTGCACGAGGTCACGGAACGCCTCGGTGAGGTTGATCGCAAGCGACATGGTTTCAGTGGCCGTCATTCCCAACGCCGGTCCACCGTGGGCTCGGACGGTGCCATCAGATTCCCTAGAGCCAGCAATCCGGGTGCCACGGTCCTTGAGTGGGGCCTCATCCCTCTTTTCTCTTGGAATCAATGCGTTAAGACCCTGCCTCCTACCAAGGCACGAGACCACATGCCTAGATTTTGACCGCCTGTCAACACTGGTCAATTTCTGGCCGATCACTACGCTCGACCCCGCGTGACGGCCGGTCGTGTTCGCGTGTGCCACTGTGGCCGGCCCCTGACAGGGTCCAGAGCGTCCACGCCGCCCTAACCTCTTGATTCGGCGGGCTGGAGTGGGCCTCCGCCACTGGCACACCGGTTGCTCGATCAGTGTCCGAATGAAGCTGACATTCAGGAAGCACGAAGTCAAGGACCTGTCCCAGCTCCAGGCGCTTGTCGCCGAAAACGCGGAGGCGGTGGAGCCTGGCTTCCGCGTACTCTCCACCACCGTCAACTTCGGCCGGTCGACAGTCGAGCTCGTCGGCGTGGATCGACGCAAGACGCCGGCGCTCATCGCGCTCGGCTTCACGGGCGACGACACGATGCTCTTCAGGATGGTCGAGGCCTACGCGTGGACGCTCGAGTATCCGGAGTCCGTCCGGCGTCTGATGCCGGGGGGCGACAGCGCCGGTGGCTGGCCTCCGCGCGTCGTGTTCATCGCCGAGCGCCTGCCCGAGTCGTTCCTCAGAAAGATCAGGCTGCTGGCTTTCCCGGCCGTGAACTGCTTCGAGTATCGGTGCGTCGAGGTCAACGAGGCGACCGGATTCTACCTCGACCCCGTCGACTGGGCGGCAACCGAGCCCGCGCGAGCCACGCCGCCGGCGACTGCCGCCGCCGCGCCCGCGGACCCCGTTGTCTTCGGCCGCCCGGCGCCGCTCGCGGCGTCGCGTCCGGCCGCCGAGCCCGCGCAACCGTCCCGGTGGTTCGGCCTCCTGACACCCCAGACGCAGGCGCCCCATGGCTCACCCAGACAGGCTGAGTCCACGGCGTGGGCCGCTGCCTCGAGTGCACCGGTCGCCGAGACCCCGGCCCCCGCGATGCCGTCCCGGGAGCCCGTGTCGCAGCCGGCAGCACCGGCGGCCGACGCCAGGCTGGACGACGAGCACGAGATGACCCCCGCATGGCGGAAGTTCCTCGAGAAGCTCGCCGGCACGTTCGACCCTCGCTCGGCCGACCCTGTCCCCGCCGCCGCGCCCGAAAGGCCGGTGAGCCCGACGCCAGAGCCCGAGAAGGAGCCCGTAGGCGCGCACGTCGGACCCTTCCACAACGGAGGCGCCGGGCGACACGCGGACGCCATGCGGCGCGCGCTGCTCGACGTCGTCAAGCTCCCGCCGAATGGCGAGCTGGTGCCGCAGTGGCGGAAGTTCCTCGAGAAGACCCCGCTCGACGACGCGAAGGTCGGGACCTTTCTCGAGAAGCCCGCACTCGACAACGTGAAGGTCGGGACGTTTCTCGAGAAGCCCACACTCGACAACGTGAGGATCGGGCAGTTTCTCGAGAAACCCGCGCTCGACGACGTGAAGATCGAGAAGTTCCCCGAGACGGCCCCGCTCGACGACACGAAGACCGGGAGGTTTCCGGAGAAGCCCCTCCTGAACGACACCGAGGCGAAGATCGCCTCGGTGCGCGAGTACCTGCATCACGAATTTCCGATGTGCACGATCTACGACTTCCACGATCATCAGCGGAACGCGCAGGTCGTCCAGCTCCAGGACAGCCAAGGCAAGGTCTCCAACCTCGCGGTGATCAGCGTCGAGTTCCTCGACGCCCATGGCGAGTCGGAGCTCCGGACGGTCCTCGACAAGCTGGGGCTTCCCTATCAGATGCGGCAGGCAGGCCAGGCCGGCGTGGTGGTGACGCCGGACGGGCTCCAGGATCAGAAGCGCTAGCTGGCGTACCTCCAGGCGAGCGCCCGTTCGGGCGCGATTCGAATGACCGTCGCCCCCTCCCGGTCGAGCCCCATGGTGCGGTACTGCGCGTACTTGGCTCGCAAGAGGTCCACGGCCAGCGCGCGCACGGACCCCTCGGTCACGAGGGCGGCCCGACCCTCGACGATCACCCAGGCGAGCCGCGACCAGTCCTCGTCGTAGCGGTCTACGACGAGCGACACGTGTGGATTCTGCTCGATGTTGCGCACGCGTCGGAGGTCACGGCCAGCGACACGCTTGGGCTTCGCGTCGATCGCCGAGAAGCAGGCGCGTCCGTCGAAGGCGTAGCAGACCGGGACCACGAGCGGCCGCCCGGCGCGGTCCGCCGTGCCGAGCCGCGCGACGCGGCTCTCGCGCAGGAGCTCGGCGGCCCACGCCGGGAGGTCCAGGCTCACCGGACGAGCTTGGCGTACTGATCCAGGAGCGGCAGCACCCGGTCGCGCGGCTCCGACGGCAACCTGAGAATTGCGCGCGTCACGCCGGCCGCCTCGAGCCGGTCGAGCGCGGCCGCCTCGGGCTTGGCGCCGAAGACGGAGACGGAGATCGTCTTCATGTCGCGCCCCGCGTGGGCCGCGCGCGCCCTGAGGTCCGCGAGCCCCGTGAAGATCACGTCGCCCGCGCGCCCGCGGGGGAACCAGCCGTCGCAGAAGTCCACGACCCGCTGCAGCGTGTGGCCACTCTCGCCGCCGAGGAGGATCGGCGGGTGGGGCTTCTGCACGGGCTTCGGCCACATCCAGATCGGGTCGAAGCTCAGGAACTTCCCGTGAAACTCGGCCGCCTCCTTCGTCCAGATCTGCTTCATGGCGAGCACCTGCTCACCGAGCCGCTTGAAGCGCGTCTTCGGGTCGGTGCCGTGGTGCTCCATCTCCTCGACGTTCCAGCCCCCGCCGATCCCGAACAGGAAGCGCCCGTTCGACACGAAGTCCACGCTCGCCACCTCCTTGGCGGTCGTGATCGTGTCCCGCTCGATGATCAGGCAGATCCCCGTGCCGAGCCGGATCCGGGTGGTGACCGCCGCGGCGTGGGCCAGCGCGACGAAGGGATCGAGCGTGTGAGAGTACTCGCGCGGCAGCTCGCCGCCGCTGGGGAACGGCGTGCGGCGGCTCGCGGGGATGTGCGTGTGCTCGGGGACGAAGAGGGACTCGAAGCGGCGCTCCTCGGCCGCGCGGGCCAGCTCCTCGATCCGGATCGCGTAGTCGGTGTTGAACATGCAGACGCCGATGTGCATCGCGCCCTCCTCCGGGTGTGCGTTAGGGGTTCACGCGAGAGTCAGATGGTGTGAGCGAGAAGTGGGTGTGCACGGCGAGCCAGCGACCCGCGCGCCGCGCGAAGGCGATCGTGAGCCGCCCGGGCCGCGGGAACGTCGTGCCGTCGGCTCGCACGCCGAGCGTGTCCCAGGGCGCCGCGACCCAGGCCTCGTCGCCCTGAACCGCACCGCGTGCCTCATCGATACGAATCGTGAAGTCGCGAATGCTTGGCCACACGCGGCGCCACTGCGCCTCCATGACCCGGTCCACGCCCTCGACGAAGTCGGCGACCGTGCCGAAAGCGATCAGCTCGGGTGCGCACAGGCGTCGGCCGCCCTCGAAGTCCCGTGCGCGTACGCACGCCTGCCAGCGCCTGAGCCACTCCCGGAGCTCCGCCAACCCGTCCTCGGCCATCCCGAGCTGGCGGGCGATCTCGAGCAGGTTGCCGTCGGGGTCGCGCAGGTAGATCGACTCGATCGGGCCGAGCGCGCCCGAGCGCTCCACCGGCCCCTCGAGGATGGGCACCCGACACTCCTCGAGGTGGCGGCCCCAGACCTCGAGCGGCTCGTCCGTCAGGAAGCAGAGGTCGCCCGAGCCTGGCGTCGGCCGCGCCGCCTTCAGCCCGAGCTCCCGCCCGGCCGGGTGCAGGTTGATCTTCTGCGATCCGAATCGCAGCGCGAGCCGGCCCGCCGCGAACCTCACCGGCTCCATGCCGAGGACCCGGCGGTAGAAGTCGCACGTGGCGTCGAGATCGCGGACGGTCAGCACCAGGTGGTCGAGGCGATCGAGCGTCATCGCGCCCGCTGGGTGAAGACGGACTCGGGGAGGAACGCGGAGACGATCCAGTTGGGGGTGTCCACGATCTCGCTGATCTTGAGGTCGACGGCGACGCTCGAGAGGATGTACGCCTCCTCGCGCGAGAGCCCGCGCTCCGTGACGAGATGGTCGATCATGTAGCGGACGGCCTGCTGCGCGGCGGCGAAGAGATCGGGACCGTGCGCCGTCGTCGCGAAGAACGGTCCGTGATTCGTGCCGGCGGCGAGGGGCCCGCGCGTCCGGAGCTGGGGCTCCTTCAGGACGCGTCTCGGCTGGAGGTCGAACCGGAGCGTGACCCTCGCCACCATCTCGACGGCGGTCACGCACACCTCGCCGTCACCCTGCGCCGCGTGCGCGTCGCCGACGCTGAACAGGGCACCGTCCACCCAGACCGGCAGGTAGAGGGTCGCGCCGGCCACGAGATGTTTCACGTCCATGTTGCCGCCGTTCTTCCTCGGCGGCATAGTGCTGTGGCCGCCGGGCTCGTCGAGCGCCGTGCCCATCACGCCGGGGAACGGCTCGATCGGCACGGCGATGCCGTGTCCCATGCGCGCGTGGGTGCCGTCGGCGAGATCCCAGATTTGTAGGAATGGCTTGGCGAACTCTGCCTCCGGGAGGAGACCGCGCCCGGGTCGGATCGCGGTCCAGCCGAAGGACGCCCGCGGCCGGACCTCCACGATCTCGACCACCAGCACGTCGCCGGGCCGCGCGCCGTTGACCCGAACGGGCCCCGTCAGCGGGTGGCCGCGGAACGGACCCCGCGCGAGGACATCGGCGTGCGACGAGGCGGGCCGGTAGTAGCCGTCCGCGGAGTCGCGCGTGTCGAAGACGACGGTGTCACCCGGCTCGATCTCGAGTCTCGGCACGAGCGCGTTATTCCACTCGTAGTGGACCGTCTCGCAATCCAGCGTGTGCGTGGTGGGCATCGGCGTGGCGGCGGGCTCGCGCGCGTTCAGTCCCCGGCGAGCTCGCCCCACGCGACCATCCCCGTGCCGGAGCGCCAGGCGACCGCGGGCATGTAGGCGAGCACGTCGGCCGGGCCGCGGGTCATCGCGAGAACGAGGAACCAGGAGAGGAGCTCCGCGGTGCCGCCCGAGCCCGCCTCCTCCATGCGCTCGAGGGTGCACTCGGCGAGCAGCGTCTCGTGGTCGCCTTTCGCGAGCAGGTCGAGGAACCACCGGTCGAACTCCTCGTCCACCCAGAAGTAGCGCGGACCCCCCGGCTCGTGCGAGAGCCCGCCCGTCGCGATCACGGCGATCCGATCGTCGCCGGGGTACGCGTGCAGCACGTCGCGGAGCACGGACCCGACGTGGTACGCCCGCTCCGGCGTCGGGATCGGCGGCACGGTGCAGTTCATCCCGACCGGGACGAGCCTGAACCTCGCGTCGGGGTTCAGGTAGTGGGTGGGCACCGAGATCCCGTCGTCGAACTGCATCCGGCGCAGCCAGGCGAACTGGAGGCGCCGACGCGCCCCCTCGTTGACGATCCACCGGGCCAGCGCGGGATGGCCGGGGACGCGGTACTTCTCCATGCCCAGCCACTCGTCGAACCAGTCGGCCGGGCCGACATGCTCCTCGCCGATCCCGACGGCGTACTCGGGGATGTTGTTGATCGGCCAGTTGAGCAGGTGGTCGTTGGTGAACATCACCAGGGCGTCAGGGCGCGCGGCCTCGAGGCGTCGCCGCATCTCCGCCGTGGCGCCGAGGACGAGCTGCTGGTACGCCTCGGGCGCGCGCGTGAACCAGCCGGTGAGTCCGGGAGAGTGGGTTATCGCCATCGCCGCGACGATCCGCGCCATCGCCTAGGTCCCCTCCCGTCGCGTCTCCAGCGCCATCGCCTTCGCCGTCTCCTCCGGGAAGGCGCGCCGGTAGCACTGGAGCGCGGCACTCGCGTTCTCGTTCTGGGCGGCGCCGAAGAAGAGGCGCAGGATCTGGGGGACGTAATACTGGTGGACACCGAGGTCCATGAGCCGCTTGGGGTCCTGATCCCGGATCGCCTCGTACTCCACGCGGCTCAGACCGAACTCCTTCGCGATCCCGGGGAGGTCGGTGAGCCAGCGCGCCCGAAGCGCCGGGTCGCGCCGGACGTAGAACATCATCTCGTTGGTCGGCAGCGTCGTGTCGCAGCGCTCGACGTTACCCATCGGACGACCGCCTCAGGAGCTTCGGGTTCGCCTTGACGAACATGATCACGCAGCGCGCGTTCTGGACGTTGCGGACGTCGTGGGGGACGTTGCTCGGAAACTTCACGATGGCCCCGGCGGGTACCACGACCTCCTCGCCCGCGATGTTCATGTTCGCCGTGCCCTCGAGCACGAAGATCGCCTCTTCCTCCCGGGGGTGCGTGTGCATGACGGTGGACTGTCCCGGCTCGTAGCAGGCGATCTCGGACCAGAGCTGATCGGTCTTGAAGAGCATCTTCCGGACGCGCGTGTCCGGGGCGAAGCCCTTGAGCGCATGGAGGTCGAAGACTTGCGCGACCCCTGTCCTGGTGGCGGCGACTCTGACCTCGTCCTCCATGGGCGCCTCCTCGTGAGTGGCCCAAGTGTACTTCGTCGTCGCGATTCCCGCGAGGCCGCATACCGACGCCCCGTCCGATCCGTCAGCCTAGACCCATAGGTGCTGGGAGGCGACTAAGTCCAGCCCCCACAGGCGAAAATGCTTTCATGTCTCACGTGAGACATTCTGTGGTAGAACCTGCGTGGAATGAGCCGTTTCCCCGGGGTCGGCCAGCGGGTCAGGCAGCGCTTGAGGGCGCTCGGTTACTGGAAAGACGGCCGACCCGACGTGGGCCGGTTCTGCAGCGAGAGAGACTACCGGCCCCAGTACCTCTATGCCTGGCTGGGCGACCGGATCCCGACCTACGACAACCTCGCCCGGCTCGCACGCGACCTCGAGGTTCCCCCCGAATGGGTCATGTTCGGGACGGGTTCCCCCACACGTCGCGACGCCCTCGACGCCGTCGACGCGACGCGGGGTCCGCGGCGCGGCGCCCAGATCATCGACTTCGCGCGCCTGCGGGACGTGACGAGCAAGCTGGTGAGGCTCGAGGCCGAGCTCGAGGCCATCTTCCGCGCGTTCCCCGACCTCTACGTGTGGCTCGACACCGAGGGAAGGGTTCTCGCCTACGAGGGCGGATCGGGCGGGAGCTTCGACGTCTCGCTCGAGCTGGCTCGGGGCAAGAAGATCGCGGACGTGTTCCCGTCGGCGACAGGGCTCAGGCTCGAGGCGGCGCTCCGCCAGTTCCTCGACGCGCCGTCTCCCGTGTCGACGGAGTTCGCGCTGGGCGCAAAGCGCTACGAGGCGCGGCTCCTCCCCCTCCCCGTGGAGAGCGGTGCCCAGCGGCAGCTCCTCATGATCGTGCGCGACATCACCGAGCGAAAGCAAGCGGAGGAAGCCGCGACCGCCCTCGCGCGCGTCGGCCACGAGCTGGTCGGCACCCTCGACCTGGAGGAGGCGACCGCGCGCGTCGTGACCGCCGTGCTGCACCACTTCCGCGTCGACCGCGCCTGTTTCTTCGAGCTCGACCGAACCTCCGGCAACCTCCTCTGCGTGGCCACCGCCGGCGAGGACGGCGACGCCCAGTGGACGGGGCGGATGATCCCGGCGGGGGCGAGCGTCGCGGCGCTCGCGGTCCAAGAGTGCCGGCCGGTCGCCGCGCGCGACGTCACGACCGACCCGCGAGTCGACCTGCCGGCGTGGCTCCGCGAGCGCGCGGCCGTCGAGGGCCACAAGTCGGTCGTTGCGGTGCCCCTCGTCTCGCGCGGCGAGGTGCTCGGCGCCCTGTCGCTCGCGTCGAGCACGGAGCGGGAGTTCTCGGAGCTGGAGCTGGGGCTTCTGACGGGGTTCGGCGCCACGGCGGCGCTCGCGCTCGAGAACGCGCGGCGCTTCCACGAGACCGAGCAGGGCAAGGCGCTCGCCCAGGCGGCCGCCGCCCACTCCGAGCGACGCTTGCGGAACCTCGCGCAGGACCTGACCGCCATCGTCTGGGAGGTCGACGCGGCGACGTGGCGCACCATCTACGTGGGCCACGCGGCCGAGAAGATCCTGGGCTACCCCGTGGAGCGCTGGTACACGGAGGGCGATTTCTGGCTCAGCCACCTCCATCCCGACGATCGCGTGCGCTTCCTCACGATGCGGCTCGAGCCCGTCTCGCGCGAGGATCACGAGCTCGAGTACCGGATGATCGCGGCCGACGGCCGCGTCGTGTGGTTCAGTGACTTCGTCCACGTCGTCACGGACGATGACGGTGTGGTCCGCCGGCTGCACGGCGTCATGGTGGAGATCACCGAGTCCAAGCGCGCCGCCGAGGCCACCCGGACGCTCGCCGAGGTCAGCCGCCTGCTCGCCCGATCGCTCGATCGCGACGCGCTCGCGCATCGGATCGCCGACGGCGTGCGACAGCTCTTCGACGCAACCGTCGCCCTGCTCTACCAGCTCGAGCCGGGCTCCGGCGCGATGATCGCGGTCGCCCGATCGAACGACGAAGACGAGTTCGACTGGAACCTGCCGCCCGAGACCGGCCTGGTCGAGCTCGCCATGCGGGAGCGGCGCGCCGTCTTCTCGGCCGACGTTCTCGCCGATCCCCGCGTCGGCTACACGCCCGAGGTGCGCGCCCGGATCGAGCTCGGGACGGTGCGCGCCGGGCTCGCGGTCCCGCTGATCGCGCGGGGGACGGTCATCGGCGCCCTGGCCGTCGGCGCCCGGGCGGGCCGCGTCTTCGACGCGCGGGAGATCCGTCTTGCGGAGGCGTTCGCCGACCAGGCCGCGGTGGCGCTGGCCGGCGCCCGGCTCCACGAGGAGGCGAGCCATGCGCACGATTTCCTGAGATCCGTCGTCGCGAATCGAGCCGACACCGTGCTGACGACAGACGTCCACGGGCGGATCACCTACTTCAGCGCGTTGGCCGAGAAGGTCTGCGGTTGGGAGGCGAAGGAGCTCCTCGGGCGGCACGTCAGCGACTTCTACAAGGGCGGGATGGACGAGGCGCGGGCGCTCATGCGCCGGCTCCGCGCCGAGACGCGCGTGCCGGGTTACCGGACGACGTTCCGGAAGAAGGCGGGCGGCTGGGCCGAGATCGACACCTGCGTGGCGCTCGTGCGCGACGCGCGCGGCGCAGTCGTCGGAACGGTCGGCACGGCGGAGGGCGCGGCTCCCTGAGACTCGCCTCGCCTGCGGCAGCGGCTCGCACTGCCGGTCCGGCGCTTGACTTCGCCGTGCTTTGGTCCGACAGTTACCCGCACCATGGGGAGGCTCGCCATGAGACGACACCGTGTCTCCGCCACGCTCGGGACCCTCCTGCTCCTCACGGCGCTCGCCGCGCCTGTCGCCGCGCAGGCGCCCATCAAGATCGGGGAGATCAACTCGTTCAGCGGCATCGGCGCCCCGTTCACCGGACCGTACCGGCAGGCGGTCGAGATGGCGGTCGAGGAGGTCAACGCGAAGGGCGGCGTGCTCGGCCGGAAGCTCGAGGTCGTCTTCCGCGACGACAAGGGCCAGCCCGCCGAGGCGCAGAAGCACGCGCAGGAGCTGGTGGCGTCGGAAAAGGTCGCGCTGATCTCGGGGACGTTCCTGTCGAACGTCGGTCTCGCGGTCTCGGACTGGGCCAAGCAGAACCGGGTCCTCTTCGTCGCGGCGGAGCCGCTCACCGAGGCGCTCACGTGGGCGAAGGGCCACGATCACGTCTTCCGGGTGCGTCCCAACACCTACGAGCAGGGGCGCATGCTGGCGGAGAAGGCGGCGAAGCTCAAGTACACGAAGTGGGCGGCGATCGGGCCGAACTACGAATACGGCAAACGGGCGTGGGAGACGTTCCGAGACCGGCTGAAGGAGCTGCGGCCCGAGGCGCAGACCGTCGGCGAGCACTGGCCGACGCTCGGCAAGATCGAGCCGAGCCAGTTCGTGACCGCGATCCTCGGAGAGAGCCCCGACGCGCTCTACGTCTCGTTGTTCGGGAGCGACTGGATCGCGTTCGTCCGCGAGGCGGACAAGCGCGGACTCTTCAAGAAGATGTTCGTCGTGGGCATCCTGCTCGGCGAGCCCGAGTACATCGATCCGCTCAAGCTCGAGGCGCCCGAGGGGATGCTCGTGACGGGCTACCCCTGGTACGACCTCCAGCTCCCCGCGCACAAGGAGTTCGTCGCCAAGTTCACGAAGCGCACGGATAAGAACCCTGTGCTCGGCTCGCTGGTCGGCTACATCACGTACCTCTCCATCGCGGAGGCGATCCGGAAGGCGGGCTCGACCGACACCGACAAGCTCGTCGCCGCGTTCCGAGGGCTCAAGGTCGAGACGCCAATCGGGCCGATCGGCTTCCGGGCGTCGGACGGCCAGTCGACGATGGGCGCGTGGGTCGGCACCACCAGGCTCGACGCCAAGCGCGGTGTCGGCATCATGGTCAACTACGAGTACATCCCGGGCGATCGCGTGCTCCCGTCCGATGACGAGGTGAAGAAGATGCGCGTCGGGAATTAGTGTCACCGTCGCTCGTCCTGATCCAGCTCCTGTCGGGTCTGGCGCACGCCATGGTCCTCTTCCTCATCGCGTCGGGGCTCTCGCTCATCTTCGGCGTCACCCGCATCGTCAACTTCGCCCACGGCTCTTTCTACATGCTCGCCGCGTACCTGACCTACACGCTCGCCGCGACCCTGCCCCTCGGCGCCGCCGCGTTTTATGTCGCCGTGCCACTGGCCGCGGCGTCGGTCGGCCTGGCCGGCCTCGGCGTCGAGGTGGCCCTCCTGCGACGCGTGTACCGGGCGCCCGAGCTCTACCAGCTCCTCCTCACGTTCGCGCTGGTGCTGGTCGTCGCCGACGTGGTGAAGCTCTTCTGGGGCAGCGAGAACTTGACGGGCCCGGCTGCGCCAGGACTCGCCGGCTCGGTGGAGATCGCCGGCCAGCTCTTCCCGACGTACGACCTCGCGCTGATCGGGCTGGGGCCGCTCGTCGCGGCCGGCCTCTGGTGGCTGTTCTACCGGACCCGGTGGGGTGTATTGATCCGCGCGGCGACGCAGGACCGAGAAATGGTCGCCGTGCTCGGCGTCGACCAGGCGCGCCTCTTCACCTCCGTCTTCGTCTTGGGCTCGTTCCTGGCGGGGCTCGGCGGGGCGCTCCAGGTGCCGCGGCAGGCGCTGACCAACGTGATGGACGCGTCGATCATCACCGAGGCGTTCGTGGTGGTCGTCGTCGGCGGCATGGGTTCCGTGCCCGGCGCGCTGCTCGCCGCGGCCCTCATCGGCGTCATCGACGCGTTCGGCGTCCTCGTGCTCCCGCGGGCGTCGCTCGTGGTGCCGTTCGTCGTGATGGCGGTCGTCCTGATCGTGCGGCCGTGGGGGTTGCTCGGGCGGCCCGAGGTCCAGCAGCGGACCGCAGGGGGCGCGATCGTCACGGCGGGCACCGTTCGCGTCCCGCCACGGTGGGTGGCCGCCGTCCTCGCCGCGCTGCTCGCCGTGCCGCCCTTTCTGCCGACGTTCCACGTCTGGGTGCTCGTGGAGATCCTCGCCTTCGCGCTGTTCGCCGCGAGCCTCCACCTCCTCATGGGCACGGGCGGGATGGTGTCGTTCGGCCACGCCGCCAGCTTCGGCCTCGGCGCCTACGGCGCGGCGCTGCTCGTGACGTGGACGAAGGCGCCGATGCTCCTCGCGTTCGCCGCTGCGCCCCTGGCCGCCGCCGTGGGCGCCGCCCTCTACGGCTACTTCTGCGTGCGCCTGTCGTCCATCTACTTCGCGATGCTCACGCTCGCCTTTGCCCAGATCGCCTTCGCGATCGTCCACCAGTGGTACGACGTCACGGGCGGCGACAACGGCCTGCTCGGCATCTGGCCGGCCGCGTGGCTCGCCGGACCGCTCGCCTACTACTACCTGGCGCTCACCGCGTGCGGCGGGGGGATCGCCCTCCTCGCGCGCATCGGGCGGGCGCCGTTCGGCCTCACGCTCCGGGCCGCCCGGGACCACGCCCGGCGCGCCGAGACGGTCGGGATCAACATCCGGCTCCACCAGTGGACGGCGTTCGTCGTCGCGGGGTTCTTCGGCGGCGTCGCCGGCGGCACGTTCGCGTTCCTGAAGGGCAGCGTGTTCCCCAACCTTCTGGCGGTGCCGATGTCGGTGGAGCCGCTCGTGATGGTGCTGCTCGGCGGCGTGCAGGCGCCGGCGGGCGCGCCAGTGGGGGCGGCGATCTACAAGCTCCTCGACACGGTGGCGACGAGGTACACGGAGTACTGGCAGCTCGTGCTCGGCGCCATCCTGATCCTGCTCGTGCTGGCCTTCCCGCGCGGAATTCTTGGCGTGGTCGGCGACCGTCGTGCCTGAGCCGCTGCTCCGGGTCGTCGGCGTCCGTAAGGCGTTCGGCGGCGTCCGTGCGGTCGACGGCGTGAGCTTCGACCTGGCGCGCGGCGAGATCCGCGCGCTCATCGGCCCGAACGGCGCCGGCAAGTCGACGTTCTTCAACATCCTGGCCGGCCTGCTCCGCGCCGACGACGGCGCGGTCGCGTACCGCGGGGAGGAGATCCTGGGGCTCGCGCCGCACGCGATCTGGCGGCGCGGCGTGAGCCGCACGTTCCAGATCACCGCGACGTTCGCCACGCTCAGCGCGCTCGAGAACGTGCAGGTCGCCCGCCTCTCGCACACGAGACGCAGCCGGGCGCTCCTACGGCCGGCGGGCGGCCTCGAGGTCGAGCGGTCGCTGGCGCTCCTCGCGCAGGTGGGACTGGCCGAGCAGTCCGGGCGGCCGGCGGGCGTCCTCGCCTACGGCGACCTCAAGAAGCTCGAGCTCGCGATCGCGCTCGCGAACGACCCCGAGCTCCTGCTGCTCGACGAGCCGACGGCCGGCATGGCCCCGGCGGAGCGGGGCGCGCTCATGGCGCTCACCGCGTCGATCGCGCGCGAGCGGACGCTGACGGTGCTCTTCACCGAACACGACATGGACGTCGTCTTCACGGTCGCGGAGCGCGTCATGGTGCTGCATCAGGGGCGCGTCATCGCGGAGGGCGCGCCGGACACGGTGCGCGCCGACCCGGAGGTCCAGGCGGTGTACCTGGGGGAGGCGGCGTGGGCGACGTGATGCTGGAGCTCCGCCAGGTCCACGCCTACTATGGTCGGAGTCACGTGCTGTATGGCGTGGACCTGGCGGCGCAGGAAGGGGAGGTCGTCTCGCTGCTCGGCCGGAACGGCGCCGGCAAGACGACGACGCTCCGGGCCATCGTCGGGCTCGTGGACGTGACGGGAGGCGAGATCCTGTACGCGGGACGGTCGCTGCGCGGGCTCCCGACCCACGAGATCTCCCGTGCCGGCATCGGCCTCGTGCCCGAGGACCGGCGCATCTTCGGCGACCTCACGGTGGTCGAGAACCTGGAGGTCGGTGAGAAGCCGGGCGGTCCCTGGACGCTCGAGCGCGTCTTCGCGCTCTTCCCGAAGCTGCGAGAGCTGGCCGGTCGGCGCGGCGGGAGCCTCTCGGGCGGCGAGCAACAGATGCTGACGATCGCACGGACCCTGATGACCTGCCCCCGGCTCCTGCTGCTCGACGAGCCGTCGGAGGGGCTCGCGCCGGTGGTCGTGCGCGCGCTCGCGGAGAACATCGCGGCCCTCAAGGGCAGCGGGCTGACGATTCTGCTGTCGGAGCAGAACGTGAAGTTCGCCCGGCGGCTCGCCGACCGCGCCTACATCATCGAGAAGGGGCAGATCAAGTTCGAGGGGCCGTTCGCGCGTCTGGACGCGGACCTCTCCCTCCGGAGGGCGTACCTCAGCGTATGAAGACGCTCATTCGAAACATCGGCCAGCTCGTGAGCGGGGACATCCGGCGCCCGCTCCTGGACGGCGACTCGCTGGTGATCCGGGACGGAACGATCGTCGGGCTCGGCCGCGGGCTCGACGACGACGCGGACACCGTGATCGACGCCCATGGTACGACGGTGCTGCCGGGCCTCATCGACTCCCACGTCCACCCGGTGTTCGGCGACTTCACGCCGCGCCAGCGCACGGTCGACTTCATCGACTCGATGATGAACGGCGGCGTCACGACCGCGATCTCGGCGGGGGAGGTGCACCTGCCCGGGCGCCCGAAGGATATCGTCGGGCTCAAGGCGCTCGCGATCGTCGCCGCCAAGGCGTACGCGAACTTCCGGCCCGGCGGGGTGAAAGTCCATGCGGGCGCGCCCATCCTCGAGCTCGGCATGGTCGAGTCGGACTTCGCCGAGATGGCGGCCGCCGGCGTGACGCTCGTCGGCGAGATCGGGCTCGGCTCGGTCAAGACCGGCAAGGACGCGGCCCCGATGGTCCGCTGGGCCAAGGCGCACGGAATGACGGTGACGATCCACACGGGCGGCCCCTCGATCGCCGGCTCGAGCCCCATCGACGCCGACGTCGTCCTCGAGGCGAGCCCCGACGTCGTCGGCCACATCAACGGCGGCACCACCTCGCTCGCGCCCGCCGAGATCGAGCGGCTCGTCGCCACCGACATGGCCGTCGAGATCGTCCAGTGCGGGAACGTGAAGACCGCGCTCCACACGCTCCGCGTCGCGACCGCCGCGCGCGCCACGCACCGGATCATCGTCGGCAACGACGCGCCCTCGGGCACGGGCGTCATCCCGCTCGGCGTGCTGCGGACGCTCTCGCTGCTCGCGGCCGTGGGCGGCCTGTCGCCGGCCGAAGCGGTCGCGTGCGCCACGGGCAACACCGCGCGCGTCTACCGGCTCGGCAGGGGCACGCTCGCGGAGGGCCGGGAGGCCGACCTCGTCATCTGCGACGCGCCGACCGGCGGGGTCGGCCGGGACGCGCTGTCGGCGCTCGCCGCCGGCGACCTCCCCGGGATCTCGATGGTCCTGATCGACGGTAAGATCACGGTCGGTCGGAGCCGCAACACGCCACCCGCGGCGCGCGCCGCGGAGGTCGTCAAGGGGCACGGGCCCGCGGGAGGAGGCCACTGAGCGTGCACATCGAGCCTTTCCGCGGCTACCGCTACGCCCTCGGCGCGAGCCGCGATGTGTCGCCGGTCGTCGCGCCGCCGTACGACCAGATCAGCCCCGAGCGCCAGGAGCGCCTCTATGCGATGAGCCCGCAGAACATCGTGCGCGTGACGTTCGCCCGGGACGAGCGGGGTGTCGACAAGTACGCCCGCGCGCGCGAGGTCCTCGACGCCTGGCTGGCGCGCGGGGTCTGGCGGCGCGAGGAGCGCCCCGCGATCTACCCCTACACCCAGACGTACCGTGTGGGCGGCCAGGTGGTCACGCGGCGCGGGTTCGTCGCGCTGGGCGAAGTGAGCGAGTACACGCATGGCCGCGTGCTCCCGCACGAGCGGACCCACGCGGGGCCGAAGCAGGACCGGCTGGACCTGCTCGTCGCGACGCGCGCGGACCTCGGGCTCCTCTTCATGCTGGTGAGCGACCCCGAGGGCGAGCTCCTGCGCGCCACGGCGCCCGAGGGCGAGCCGATCGCCGAGGCGCGCGACCTTCAGGGCGAGCTCCACCGCCTCTGGCGGATCACGGACGAGGCGCGCGTCGCGCGCGTGCAGAAGCTGATGGAGCCGCGGCCGGTCTTCATCGCCGACGGGCACCACCGGTACGAGACGGCCGTCGAGTATGCGCGGCGCCACCCCGAGGCGGCAGGGAAGCTGATGGCGTTCTTCACGCTCGAGGCGCCGGGCCTCACGATCTTCCCGAACCACCGGCTCGTTCACAACGTCGAGGGCTTCGATCTCGACGCTCTCGTGGGGGCCGCGCGCCGATGGTTCGAGGTGGCACCCCTGCCGGACCCGCTCGACTTCCGCCCGGCCAACCGGACGATCGGTGTCGTCGCCAGGTCCGCCGCCGCCGTGCTCACCCTGCGCCCCGACGGGTTCGACACCATCGCGTGGCCCCCCGGGACGTCGCGCGCCTGGCGCGAGCTCGCGGTGTCGATCCTCCACGAGGGGCTCCTCAAGCCGCTCCTCGGGATCACCGACGCCAAGCTCGACGCCAGGACCCATGTGGACTACACGGCGGATCAGGGGGAGGCGACCCGCCTGGCGCGCGCGGGCGCGTACCAGGCCGCCTTCCTGATCGCGCCGACCACGGCGGAGGAGCTCCAGACGGTGGTCCGTAGCGGCGAGCTCCTCCCACAGAAGTCCACGCACTTCTATCCCAAGCTCCTGGACGGTCTCGTGTTCCACCGGTACGGGGAGGGTTCTACGCGATGGTGAAGATCCGGAAGCTCGTCACGGTCGTGGAGGAGATCCTGACCGACGGCGGCCGGGCCGCGAGGCGTCCCGTACGGAAGGTCGCGGCGGTCGCTGTCATCGAGAACCCGTTCGCGGGGAAGTTCGTCGAGGACCTCACGCCGCTCGTCGACGCGGGGGAGGAGCTCGGGGCGCTGCTGGCGAAGAAGGCCACGGAGGCCCTCGGCGGCCCCGCCGAGTCCTACGGGAAGGCCGCGGTCGTCGGCGAGGCCGGCGAATACGAGCACGCCGCCGCGCTGCTTCATCCGAAGCTCGGCGCGCCCCTTCGCGCGGCGGTCGGCGGGGGCAAGGCCATCATCCCCTCGGCCAAGAAGCTCGGCGGCCCCGGCACGACGATCGACGTCCCGCTCCACTTCAAGGACGCGGCGTTCGTGCGCACCCACTACGACGCGATGGAGGTGCGGCTCCACGACGCGCCGCGCGCCGACGAGATCGTGCTCGCGATCGCCGTCACGGACGGCGGCCGGCCCCACCCGAGGGTGGGCGGCCTCACGAAGGACGAAGCCAAGAAAGAGGACGGCCTCCGATGAGACACGGGCTCCGGATCCCCTCGTTCGCCCTCGGACCCCGCACGGCGACGCTCGAGGAGATGGGGCGGTACCTCCGCCGGGCGGAGGATCTCGGCTTCGACTGCGCCGTGTCGATCGACCACCTCCTGCTGACGCCGCCCGCGTACGCGTGCACGTGGCTCGAGCCGATCGCGCTCCTCGGGGCCCTGGCGGGCGTCACCCGAACCCTCCGGCTCGGCACGATGGTCCTGGTGTTGCCGCTTCGCAACCCGGTCTCCTTCGCCAAGGAGTGGGCGACGCTCGATCTCCTCTCGCGGGGGCGATCGATCCTTGGGATCGGCGTCGGTTGGCACGCGGAGGAGTTCGCGCTCATGGGCGTGCCCTACCGGGAGCGCGGCGCGCGGATGAACGAGGCGATCGAGCTCCTCAAGGCGCTCTGGGCCGGCGACCATGTGAGCTACGAGGGCAGGTACTACCGCGTCCGGGACCTCACGATCGATCCGAAGCCCGTGCAGCGGCCGCACCCGCCGATCTGGATCGGCGGCGGCTCGCAGCCGTTCGAGAAGGTCTACGGCCAGTCCGTGACGAACATCGACCCCGTGCTCCGGCGCATCGCGAAGTACGCCGATACCTGGGTGCCGCATTCCTCCGCGACGCCCGCGATGGTGAAGGGGGACTGGGAGAAGGTGCAGCGCTTCGCCCGTGAGCTCGGGCGTGACCCGACGAAGATCGGGCGGGTGTACTCGAACTTCATCTGGGTGCTCAGACCCGGTGAGCCGCCGGAGTCGGCGATTCCCCACTTCTCGGTCTTCTCGGGCATGGACCTCGAGTACTGGACGACGCATTACCTGCTCGGCGAAGCCAAGGAGCTGGCGGAGCGGATCAGCGCCCGGGTCGAGGCGCTCGACGGCGGCGTGGACACGATCGTGCTGAACCCGCTCAACTGGGGGATGGAGCAGCTCGAGCTGATCGCGGGCGAAGTCCTGCCGCGGGTCCGGGGCCGCCAGTAGCCCGTGATCCGGCCCCGCTACACGGGCGCCCGCGTCAAGCGTGTCGAGGACCCGCGCCTCTTGCGGGGCCGCGGCCGCTACCTCGACGACATCGTCCTCCCGCGGATGGTGTCGCTCGCGTTCGTGCGGAGCCCGCACGCTCACGCGGCGATTCGCCGGGTGGACCCGAGCGCCGCGCGCCGCCTCGACGGCGTCCTCGCGGTGCTCACGGCCGCCGACCTGCGCCAGGTCGCCCGGCCTCTCCACCCTCGACTCGAGGGCGACGGGTTCACGCCGACCGCGTGGCCCGTTCTCGCCGATGACCGCGCGTGCTTCTGCGGCGAGGCCGTCGCCGCGGTCGTGGCGACGAGCGCGCAGGTCGCCGCCGACGCGCGTGAGCTCGTCCGGGTCGAGTACGAGGCACTCCCGGCGACCGTGTCGATCGACGCCGCCCTCGCGGCCGACCACGTCCTCTTTCGCCGCCACCACCGCCGGGGCGACGTCGAAGGCGCGTTCGCGGGCGCGCCGCTGGTGCTGCGCGAGACGTTCGAGCACGGGCGCTGCGCCCCGTCGCCCCTCGAGCCGCGCGGTGTCCTCGTCGACTGGGACGGCGAGACGCTCACCGTGTGGGCCTCCACCCAGACGCCGTCCATCATGCTCGCGGCACTCGCCGCCGCGCTCGACCTCCCCGAGACCCGCGTGCGGGTCATCGCGCCCGACGTCGGAGGCGGCTTCGGTCTCAAGACGCACGTCTTCCCTGAGGACGTGGCGGTCGCCGCGGCCGCGCGCGTGCTCGGACGCCCGGTCAAGTGGGTCGAGGAGCGTCGCGAGAGCCTCGCCGCGGGGTCGCAAGCCCGCGCGCAACGGATGGAGGTGGAGGTCGCCGCGGAGGCGGACGGCGTGCTCCGTGGCCTCCGAGCGCGCGCGGTGTCCGACGGCGGGGCGTACCACATCTACCCGCTCACCGGCGCCCTCGAGCCACTCGGGAGTGCTGCGATCCTGCCAGGCCCGTACCGCACGCCCGCGTACGAGTACCAGGCCGTCACCGTCCTGACCCACAAGCCGCCACTCGGCGCCTACCGCGGCGTCGGGATGACCATGGGCGCGTTCGTCATGGAGCGCCTCCTGGATATGGTCGCCGAGCGCCTCGGCCTCGACCCCGCCGAGGTGCGCCGGCGCAACCTGATCCCGCGCGAGGCGTATCCCTTCACCTCGGCGAGCGGGCTGACGTACGACAGCGGCGACTTCCCCAAGGCGCTCGAGCAGGTCCTCGCCGCGGTGGACTACGACCGGCTCCGCCGCGACCAGGCGGCGGCGCGTGCCGCGGGCCGCCTCGTCGGCGTCGGCGTCGCGTGCTACACGGAGTACACCGGCATGGGCGCCGCCGTGTTCCGCCGGCGGGGGATGGTCCACGTTCCCGGCATCGAGGCCGCGACCGTGACGATGGGCGCGGACGGGACGGTGAGCTGCGTGACGAGCTTTCCGTCGCAGGGCCAGGGCCACGCGACGACGATCGCGCAGCTCGTCGCCGACCGCCTCGGCATCTCCATGGACGCGGTCCGCGTGCTCGCGGTCGATACACTCGCCGCCCCGCGCGGGAGCGGGACCTTCGGGAGCCGCGGCGCCGTCTCGATGCTTGGCAGCGCGGCCGTGGCGGCGGAGCGGGTGAGGGAGAAGCTCCAGGCGCTCGCCGCCCACTGCCTCGAGGCCAGTCCCTCGGATGTGACGCTCGAGGAGGGGCGAGCGTGGGTGCGCGGCGCTCCCCATCGCGCGGTGATGCTGAGCGAGGTCACGCGTCTCGCGTACGCGCCGCCGCCGGGCGGGCTTCCCGCCGGGCTCTCCCCGGGCCTCGAGGCCACCGTGTACTTCGACCCGCCGGGGCCGACGTTCTCCGGCGCCGTGCACGTCGCCGTCGTCGAGGTCGATCGCGAGACCGGGCGCGTCCGACTCAGGCGCTACGCCCTCGTCGAGGACTGCGGCCCCGTCATCAACCCGCTGATCGTCGAGGGTCAGATCCACGGCGCCGTCGCCCAGGGGATCGGCGAGGCGCTGCTCGAAGGCGTCGTCTACGGCGACGACGGCCAGCTCCTCACGGCGACGCTGATGGACTACGCGCTGCCGAAGGCGGACGACGTGCCGCCGCCCGAGATCGGGCACCTGGAAACGCCTTCGCCCGTGACGCCCGGCGGCGTCAAGGGCATGGGCGAGGGGGGCACGATCGGCGCCCCCGCTGCGATCGCCAACGCCGTCGCCGACGCCGTGCGCGGCCTCGGGGTGCGCGTGACGCGACTCCCGATCCGCGCAGAGTCGCTCGTGCGCGCCGGGGTCGCGTGATGCTCCACCACTGGCCATCGGAGGAGGTGCCGCTCATGGAACGGACGCGACGCGGATTCGCTGCGGTCGTGGCGGTCGGGCTCGCCCTGCTGCTCGGTGGACCGGGGCCGGCCGACGCGCAGTCAACGCTCGAGGTCGTGAAGAAGCGGGGGAAGCTCATCGCGGGCGTGAAGACCGACTTCCCGCCCTTCGGGACGATCGACGCGAGTGGGAGGAACGTCGGCTTCGACGTGGACGTCGCCCACCGCTTCGCCCAGGCACTCTTCAACGACGCGAACCAGGTCGAGCTGGTCGCGGTCACCTCCGGCAACCGCATCCCCTTCCTCCAGTCGGGGAAGATCGACATCATCATCGCGACCGTGACGATCACCGACGAGCGCCGTCAGGTGGTCGAGTTCTCGGAGCCGTACTTCCTGTCGGGCTCGCTGCTGCTCGTGCCCAGGGCCTCGACGGCCCGCGGGCTCGAGGACATGGCGGGGAAGACCGTCGCCGTGGTCCAGGGCGCCATCCAGGACAAGGACGTCGCCGAGCTCATGCCGAGGGCCGACCGGATCAAGTTCGGCAAGGTCTCGGAGGCCGTCCTGGCGGTCAAGGGCGGGCGCGCCGACGCCTACGTGCACGACGACATCGTCATCCTGAGCCTCGCCAAGGAGAACCCGGACCTCAAGGCCGTCGGCAAGCCCTTCGTGCCGCGCCCGTACGGCATCGCGGTGCGTAAGGGCGACACCGCGTTCATCACGTGGGTGAACGCGGAGCTCGCGCGGATGCGGAGGGACGGGACCTACGACCGGCTCTGGAAGACGTATTTCGCCGACGTGGAGGCGAACCTCGTCAAGCCGTGACGGCCGGGCCGACCGCCTACTCGTTCGCGTGGTCCGCCGTCTGGCGGGGCCTGCCCTACCTCCTCCAGGGCGCGGCGTTCACCGTGTTCGTCTCGGCCCTGGCCATGGTGGTGGCGGTCGCGCTGGGGCTCGTCCTGGCGGCGCTCACCGAGGTGCGGGGCGGCGTCGCGCGCCCGCTCGTGCGGGCGTACGTGGAGGTCTTCCGTAACACCCCGCTCCTGATCCAGATCTTCATCGTCTACTTCGGGCTGCCGCAGCTCGGGTGGCGGCTCTCGCCCTTCCTGTCGGGGCTCTCGGCCCTCGTGATCTATGCCGCGGCGTACAACGCCGAGATCTTCCGCGCAGGGCTCGAGGCGGTGCCGCGGGGCCAGCACGAGGCCGCGCGCTCGATCGGCCTCTCCGAGCTCGGCGCCCAGAGGTTCGTGATCGTTCCCCAGGCGATCCGGATCGCGTTCCCGGCCCTCGGCAACAACCTCGTCTCGCTCGTCAAGAACTCGTCGCTGGTCTCGACGATCGGCATGGTCGAGCTGATGTTCGTCGCCAACGACATTGCCTTCAACAACTTCCGCACCTTCGAGATCTACGGCGCCGCCGCCCTGCTCTACGTCCTGCTCGTGCTGGCCCTGACTCGCGCCCTCCACCTGGCCGAGCGCAGGATGGCCCGGGCGCGATGAGCGCCCGCATCGTTCTCGAGAGCCTCCCGTACCTCCTCCGCGGCACGCTCGTCACCGTCGGCCTGTCGCTCGCCGTGATCGCGCTCGGCACCGCGGCGGGGCTCACCCTGGGCGTGCTCCGCTTCGTGCCATGGCGGGGGGTCGGGAGGGGGATCGGCTGGGCCGTCGAGCTGGTCCGCGCCGTCCCGCTCCTGCTCCTGATGTTCTTCATCTTCTTCGGGCTGCCGGCGATCGGAGTCGGGCTCCCGACCCTGCCCGCCGCCGTCCTCGCGATGAGCCTCTGGATGATGGTCAACACCGCCGAAGTGGTGCGGGGCGGCATCCAGTCGATCCCGACGGGCCAAGTCGAGGCGGCGCGCTCGCTCGGCCTCGGCTGGGTCCCCATGATGCGCCACGTGATCGTCCCCCAGGCGGTCCGCCGCATGATCCCGCCCTTCGTCGGCCTCTGCACGATTCTGATCAAGGACACCTCGCTGGCGGCGATCATCGGCGTCTTCGAGCTCACCCGGGCCGCGCAGGAGACCATCGAGCGCACGCTGCGCTCGTTCGAGATCTATACGGTCACGGCCGCCATCTACTTCGTCATCTGCTTTCCCCTGACCCGGCTCGCCCAGCGGGCCGAGGCGCGCCTCGCGCGCCCGTCCTGACGTCGCTTTGCGCACGCTCCGTCCGGTGATATGAGTGGAGCATGGGCCGTGCGCTCGAGCTGATCCGCCGGTTGGAGACGAACGTCGGCCGCGCCCTGGTCGGCAAGCCGGAGGTGGTGCGCCTCGCCGTGATCGGCCTGGTGGCGCGCGGTCACCTGCTGATCGAGGACGTCCCCGGCGTCGGCAAGACCACGCTGGCCGCCGCGCTGGCGCGATCCATCGGCGCCGGCTTCCAGCGCATCCAGTTCACCTCCGACATGCTCCCGTCCGATATCCTCGGCGTCTCGGTCTGGCAGCCCGAGCGCAGCGCGTTCGTCTTCAAGCCGGGCCCCCTCTTCACCAACATCGTCCTGGCCGACGAGATCAATCGAACCACCCCGAAGACCCAATCGAGTCTGCTGGAAGCGATGAATGAAACCCAGGTGTCGCTCGACCACTCGACGTACCAGTTGCCGCGTCCCTTCATGGTGCTCGCGACTCAGAACCCGCTCGAGTACGAGGGGACGCACCCGTTGCCCGAATCGCAGCTCGACCGATTCCTCTTGCGCATCCGGATCGGCTACCCCGCGAGCGGCGACGAGAAGACGATCCTGCGCGGCACCGGTGTGCCGTCGGCGGACGCGCTCGTCCCGGTGCTCGGCGTCGAGGAGGTGCTCCACCTCCAGGCGGAGGCCGAGCGCGTGCACGCCGAGGAGCCGATCCTCGATTACGTGATGACGCTCGTCGCGGCGACGCGCGCGTCGCCGCTCCTCCCGCTCGGCGTGAGTCCGCGCGGCGCGCTCGCGCTCCTCCGCGCGGCGCGCGCGTGGGCGCTCGCCGACGGCCGCGACTACCTCGTGCCCGACGACGTCAAGACGCTCGCCGTTCCGGCGCTCGCCCACCGCGTGCTCGTGCGGGGCGCCACCGGCCGGCCGCGCGACGGCGGCGTCGACGCCGAGTCCGTCATCCGCGCCATCGCCCACGAAGTCCCGGTGCCGCGGTGACGCGCGGTGAGCCACCGGGGATGGGTCGCCGGGCGGGGGGCGGCTCGACCACGCGGCTCGCGTGCGCGTGGCCCGTCGTGGCTGGGCTCCATCGCGGCGCCGTGACGTCCGCATTCGACGCGGCGGGAACGGGTCTCGCTACCCCCCGCCCGGCGACCCATCCCCGGTGACTCCCGCGTGACATCTGGGCGTCGGGTCGGGTGGTGGCTCGCGTGGCCGCGACGCACGCTCTGGCCCACGCGCGACGGCTGGTGGTGCCTCGGCGCCGCGCTCGGCCTCGGATTCGCCGCCATCAACACCGGGAACAATCTCTTCTATCTCCTCGTCTCGATGCTGCTCGGCCTGATCATCGTGTCGGGGGTGCTCTCCGAGCAGTCGATCCGTCGAGTGCGCGTCGAGCCCGCCCTGCCCGCCGAGCTCTTCGCCGGACAGGCCGCGCTCGTCGCGGCCCGGGTGGTCAACCGCAAGCGCTGGCGCACCTCCTACTCGATCACCGTCGAGGTCCTGGGCGGAGGGCATCGCGCGTATCTCGCGAAGCTCGAAGGGGGCGGCGCGCGGCTCGTCACGTGGCAGGAGACCCCACGGGCGCGGGGGCGCTGGCGGGTCGCGGGCTTCAAGGTCGCCACGCGGTTCCCGTTCGGCCTGTTCGTCAAGGCGGCGCAGCTCCCGCCGAGCGCGGAGGTTCTCGTCTACCCGGCCGTGAGCCCGATCTCGGCCGACCGGCGCCGTGAGCTCGCCGGCACCGGCGGCGCCCCCGCGCCTCGTCGGGGCCGCGGGCATGGCCTCCACAATCTGCGCGAGTATCGGTTCGGCGACGACCCCCGGCTCATCCATTGGCGCTCGAGCGCCAAGTCCGCCGCGCTGATGGTGCGCGAGCTCGAGGCCGACGCGGGGCTCGACGCCCGGCTCGTGCTCGAGGGGACCGGGCGCGGCGATCCCGAGCGGCTCGAGCGCGGCCTCGCCGAGGCGGCGTCGCTCGCCGTTCACCTCCTCGAGAAGGGCGCCGCCGTCGAGCTGGTCGGACCCGGCGTCCACGTTCCGCTCGGCAGCGGGCTCGCGCAGCGCACGCGCGTCCTCGCCGCGCTCGCCCTCTTCGATCCCGGCGCTCCCGCCGAGCCGACGCGGGTCGTCCCTCCCCCGTCCGACGCGCGGCTCCGCGAGCTCCGCGTGCCGCTCGGCTGAGCGTGTCGCACTTCGTGGCGCTCCGCCTCGCGACGCTCCTCCTCGCGTGCGACGGCCTCGCGGCCCTCGAGCTCGCGGGGCTGGTCAGCGACGCGGGCACCGTGGCGGCCGCGCTCGCCGCCCTCGCGACGTGGTGGAACGAGCCGCTCCGCGACCGGGTGAACGCGGTGCCGGGGCTCGCGCGCGGGTTCGTGCTCGTCGCCGCGCTCGCGTCGGCGGTCGACCTCGGCTACCTCGCGGCCTCGATGCTCGACGGCCTGGCGCGGCTGCTGCTCTTCCTGCTCCTCTACCGCCTCGCGATGCGCAACGCCGTGCGCGATCTGCGCGACGTGGCGTTCCTCGCGTTTTTCATGCTGGTCGCCGCCGCGCCGTTCACCTTCGGAGTCGGCTACCTGTTCGTGTTCCTCGTCTTCCTCGTGGCGGGCACGTGGATGCTGATGCTCTACCACATCGCCGTCGAGTCCGAGCGGGCGACGGCCCGCCCCGACGCGCCGGTGGCGGGCCTCGGCCGAGACCTCCTCGGGCTGTCCCTCGGAGCCTCGGTCGCGACGCTCGCCATCACGGGCGCGCTCTTCTTCGTGATCCCGCGCATCGGTCAGGCGGCCCTCACGCTCCGGACCCACACGCCCCGGATGGTCACCGGCTTCTCCGAGCGCGTGGAGCTCGGCTCGTTCGGCCAGATCGAGACTGACGGCGCGATCGCCATGCGCGTGCGCATCCCCGAGCAGGCGGTGGGCGAGCCCGACCGGCTCCCGGGCCTCCGGTGGCGGGGGGTCGCCCTCGACACCTACGACGGGCGCGCGTGGTCGGTCGCGCGGCGCGAGCGGTCGGAGATCGCGCGCTCGCCGACGGGGGAGTTCGAGCTCGGACGTTTCCAGGCGATGGGGCCCGTCCTCATCCAGGAGGTCTACCTCGAGCCCTTCGGCACCGACATCCTCTTCGCGGCGCCGCGTCTGCTGCACCTCTCGGTGCGCGCCAACGCGATCGTCGTCGACGACGCGGGCGGCGTCTCCGTGCAGAACGCGGCCGCGCGGTTCCGCTATATCGCACAGTCCGAACTCGAGTCGGGCGCCTCCTGGTCCGGCGAGCCGCTCGACGGGGAGACGCGCGCCCGGTTTCTCCAGCTCCCGCCGCTGTCGGCCGCGGTCCGGGCGCTGGCCCGCGAGGTCACGGCGGGCGCGCGCGGGGCGCGGGAAGCGGCGGCGGTCCTGACGGCGCACCTTTCCGGCCGGTATCGCTACTCGCTGGCGCTCCGACGGACGACGACACTCGATCCGGTGGAGGAGTTCCTCTTCGTCCAGCGGTCGGGCAACTGCGAGTACTTCGCCGCCGCGCTCGCGGTCATGCTCCGGTCGCTCGACATTCCAGCGCGTGTGGTGAACGGGTTCCAGCGGGGCGAGTGGAACCCCTACGGCCGGTACTTCATCGTTCGGCTCCTCGACGCCCACTCCTGGGTCGAGGCGTACGTGGACGGCGCGTGGGCGACGTTCGATCCCTCGCCGCGCGGCAGCATCGAGCCCGGGGGGCCGCCCGCCGCGGTGGCGCTCTACCTGGACGCGCTGCGGGTGCGCTGGTACCGCTACGTCGTCGGCTGGAGCCTTCAGGACCAGGTGCTGGCAGCCGTCAGGCTCCATCAGGCGGCGCTCGCCTGGCGTCTCTCGGCGCCCGACCTCCGCGCGTGGCGAGCCGTTCCCCGAGGGCTCGTCATGCTGGCGGCGCTCGTCGCGCTGCTCGCCGTGCTCCTCGCCTCCCGCCGTCGTGGCGCCGCCGACGCGCGCGCCGCCCTGCCGACCTTTTACGCGCGGGCGCTGCGGACGCTCGCCCGTCGCGGGCTCCGGCCGGGTGACGGGGAGACGGCGCGCGAGTTCGCGCAGCGGGTCGAGGCCGCGGTCCCCCCGTGCGCCGAGCCGCTCGCGCGGCTCACGACAGCGTACGAGCAGGTCCGCTTCGGGATCCGCCCCCTCACGACGGAGGAAGCCACAATCATCGAACGATCGGTCTTGGAACTACGGAGCCGGGTCGCGCCTTTCTCAGGCCACCCACGATCTGCCGCGGCCTCGCGGCCCCCGCTCCAGTAAATGGGCACCCGAGACCTGGAGATCGCCCGCGCGGTCAAGCTCCGGCCGGTCGAGCAGATCGCCGAGACGCTCGGCCTCGACCCCGACGATCTCGAGCCCTACGGCACCTACAAGGCCAAGGTTCGCTGGAAGGCGATCGAGCGGTCTCGCGCGCGGCCCGATGGCGCGCTCGTGCTCGTGACGGCGATGACGCCGACGCCGGCGGGCGAGGGGAAGTCGACGATCGCGATCGGTCTTGCCGACGGCCTGCGCAAGCTCGGCTCGCGGTCGATCGTCGCGCTGCGCCAGCCCGCGCTCGGGCCGGTCTTCGGCGCCAAGGGTGGCGCGACCGGCGGCGGTCGCGCGCAGGTCGCGCCGATGGAGGAGATCAACCTCCACTTCACCGGCGACATCCATGCGGTCGGAGCCGCCCACAACCTGCTGGCCGCGATGGTCGATAACCACCTCGTGCAGGGCGACGCGCTCGCGCTCGACTCACGGAAGATTTTCTGGAAGCGCGTCGTGGACATGAACGACCGCGCCCTCCGGAACGTCATCGTCGGGCTGGGCGGTCCCGCCCACGGCGTGCCGCGCGAGAGTGGCTTCGAGATCACCGAAGCCTCCGAGCTCATGGCGATCCTCTGTCTGGCGACGGACCTCCGCGACTTCAAGGCGCGTGCGGAGCGCGTGGTCGTGGGTGCGACCGCGGGCGGCGACCTCGTGAGCGCCGGGCAGCTCCACGCCGCGGGCGCGATGGCGGCCCTCGTCAGGGAGGCGCTCAAGCCCAACCTGGTCCAGACGCTCGAGGGGACGCCGGCGCTCGTCCACGGTGGGCCCTTCGGCAACATCGCCCACGGCTGCTCGAGCCTCATCGCCACCCGCCTCGGTCTCAAGCTGGCGGAGGTCGTCGTCACCGAGGCCGGCTTCGCGACGGACCTCGGCGCCGAGAAGTTCGTCGACATCAAGTGCCGGACGGGCGGGCTGGCGCCCGCCTGCGCGGTGGTCGTGGCGACGGTCCGCGCGGTGAAGGTTCACGGGCTCGAGAATCTCGCGAAGCACATCCAGAACGTACGCCGCTTCGGCCTGACGCCCGTCGTGGCGCTCAACCGGTTCGCGACCGACCCCGACGCGGAGGTCGCGGCGATCCTCGAGGCGTGCCGCGCGATGGGTGCCCGCGCCGAGGAGGTGCGTGCGTGGGAGCTCGGCGGCGCGGGCGCCACCGGTCTGGCCCAGGCGGTGCTCGATGCGGTCCGCTCCGCCGACCCCGCGGCGTTCCGCTACCTGTATCAGGACGACTGGACGCTCGAGAAGAAGATCGAGACGATCGCCACCGAGATCTACGGCGCCGACGGCGTACGGCTCATGCCCGCGGCGGCGACGAAGCTCGAGCACTGGCAGGCGGCGGGCTACGGCCGACTCGCCGTGTGCATGGCGAAGACTCAGAACTCGCTCTCGGACGATGCGAAGAAGCCCGGCAGGCCGCGGGGCTTCACCGTGAGCGTCCGCGACGCGAAGCTCGCGGCCGGGGCCGGATTCGTCATCGCCTACACCGGTGATATCCTCACGATGCCCGGCCTCCCGAGAGTGCCGGGCGCCGAGTCGATCGACATCGATCTCGACGGCAACATCGTGGGCCTCTTCTGAGCACGATGTCGACCACCGTCTACGAGGCCTTCATGGCGACCGCCGCGACGGCGCCCGACAACGCCTTCCTCGTGGTGCCGCCGTCCCCGGGGCGCGCGTACCATCCCGACGGCGTCGAGCTCACGTACGCCCGCACGCGAGCCGAGGTCGTGAGGATGCGGGAGCCCTACGCCGCGGCGGGCTACGGCCACGGCCACCGCGTCGCGCTCTTGCTCGACAACCGCCCGGAGTTCTTCTTCCACTACCTGGCGCTCAACAGCCTCGGGTGCGGGATCGTCCCGATCAACCCGGACTATCGGCACGACGAGATGCTCTACCAGATGGACCACTCCGAGGCCGACCTCGCCATCTCGATCGCGAGCCGTGTCGCCGACCTGGACGCGGTCGCGCGCGAGCGCCTGAAGCCTCTGCCCGTCGTGAACGTCGAGACCATGCCCGCGAGGCTCCCGAAGCCTGGCCCGGTGCCCCGGGCGGGCGGGCCGTCACTCGACACCGAGTGCGGCCTCCTCTACACCTCGGGGACGACGGGACGGCCGAAGGGGTGCGTCCTCACGAACTTCTACTACCTGAACGCCGGCGCCTGGTACCGGGATCTCGGCGGACGCGTCACCTTCGAGCGAGGCCGCGACCGGATCCTGAACCCCCTCCCGCTCTTTCACATGAACTGTCAGGCGGTGACGGCGACGTGCGTGATCTTGACGGCGAACGGCCTGATCCTCCCCGAGCGCTTCAGCCCCACGCGCTGGTGGAGTGACGTGGTGGCGACGCGCGCGACCGTCATCCACTACCTCGGGGTCGTTCCGCCGCTGCTGCTCAACCAACCGCGGGTCCCCGAGGAGATCCGGCACCGCGTGAGGTTCGGTCTGGGCGCAGGCGTCGAGCCCCAGCTCCACGAGGTCTTCGAGAAGCGGTTCGGGTTCCCGCTGATCGAAGTGTGGGGCATGACCGAGACCGGGCGGATCTTCGGCGACTGCCACGATCCGCGACGGACGTCGACGCGCGCCTTCGGCCGGCCCGGGGGGGAGTTCGAGGCGCGAGTGGTGGACGAGGGTGACCGTGAGGTCCCCCGCGGGACGGAGGGCGAACTCGTCGTGCGCTGCGCCGGCCCGGACGCCCGACGGGGATTCTTCTCGGGCTACCTCAAGAACCCGGAGGCGACCGAGGCGGCGTGGCGCGGCGGCTGGTTCCACACGGGCGACGTCGTGCGGCAGGCCGAAGACGGCATGCTCTATTTCGTCGACCGCAAGAAGAACATCATCCGGCGCTCGGGCGAGAACATCGCCGCCGCCGAGGTGGAGGCGGCCCTCCAGGCCCACGAGGCCGTGGCCCAGGTCGCGGTCCTCGCGGTGCCAGACGAGATCCGCGAAGAAGAGGTGATGGCCTGCGTCGTGCCGATGGCGGGCGCCCGGGCCGACCACGGGCTCGCCGAGCAGCTCGTCGACTGGTGCATGGACAGGCTCGCCTACTTCAAGGCGCCGGGCTGGATCCTCTTCGTCCCGGGCCTGCCGACCACCGGAACCCAAAAGGTGCAAAAGACCCAGATCTTCCCGCGCGGTGAGGACCCACGCTCCCGCCCGGACGTGATCGACCTCCGCGCGAAGAAGAAGCGGCGCTAGGGGCGAGCCGCGGCCTCGTGCTAACATCCGCTGTAGCTCCCCAACACGGAGCCCCATGCTACGCGCGATTCTCCTCGGCACCGGTTCCCCGCCGCCCAACCCACGACGGCACGGCCCTGCGACGCTGCTCTCGCTCGAGGGCGAGTGCTTCCTCGTCGACGCCGGGTCGGGCGTCGGCGTCCAGCTCGTGCAGGTGGGCATGCGGCCCTACGACTGGCCGCGCGTCTTCATCACCCATCACCACTCGGATCACACGATCGACCTGGGGCACCTGTTGATCACGCGCTGGATCGTCGGCCAGAACGCGCCGCTCGAGATCTGGGGCCCGGCCGGGACGCGCGCGCAGGTCGCCCGGCTGCTCGACTACCTCGCGTGGGACGTCGAGGTGCGCCGCGCCCACATGCACGACCGGAAGCCGCCGGACGTGCGCGTGACGGAGATCGAGGAGGGCAGGCTGATCGAGGCCGGCGGCGTCACGGTGAGCGCGTTCCTCGTCGAGCACGACCCGGTGAAGCCTGCGTACGGCTTCCACTTCGAGGGCGGCGGCCGGAGCGTCGTCGTCTCCGGCGACACGCGGCCGTGCGAGAACCTCGTGCGCTGGGCGCAGGGCGTCGACTGCCTCGTCCACGAGTGCTGTGAGATGGCGAAGACGTCGTGGTCCCCCGGCTGCGGCTGGCCGACGATCGAGGACAAGATCAGGGACCTCGCCGCGTACCACACCCAGCCCGACCAGATCGGCCTGGTCGCGAGAGAGGCGCGCGCGAAGGCGCTCGTGATGAGCCATCTGATGCCCGGGTCCGACCCGGAGGCGCTCCGCGCCGCCGCCCGGGAGCACTACGCTGGGCCCGTCGTCGTCGGGGAAGATCTGATGGAGGTGTGATGCCGCAGAGTCCCACGCCGCCCACCGGGCTCCGGGTGCTCGTCGTCGACGACGAGCCCGGCATCCGCCGCCTCATCCAGACCTCGCTCCGGGGCTGGGGCTACGAGGTCTTCGCGGCGTCCACAGGCGAGGAGGCGCTCGCGATCCTCGAGCGCGAGGACGCCCCGGCGCTCGCGATCCTCGACTGGACGATGCCGGGGATGGACGGGCTCGAGCTGTGCCGGAGGGTCCGCGAGCTGCCCAAGCCGCTCAAGCCCTACCTGATCTTCGTGACGGCGAGGGCGCGCACCCAGGACATCGTGACGGGCCTCACGGCCGGCGCGGACGACTACATCGTGAAGCCCTTCCAGCGGGAAGAGCTGCGTGCCCGGGTCCGCGTCGGCGAGCGGCTGCTCGAGCTCCAGGCGATCCTCGCCGACCGGGTCAAAGAGCTCGAGGACGCGCTCGCCCGCGTGAAGCTGCTCCAGGGGCTCCTACCGATCTGCTCGTACTGCAAGAAGGTGCGCGACGACCGGAACTACTGGCAGCAGGTCGAGAGCTACATCGAGGAGCACTCCGAGGCGCAGTTCACCCACGGCATCTGCCCGGAGTGTCGGACAAAGTTCGTCGAGCCCGAGCTCGAGCGCCTGCGCCAGCAGCGGCGCACGGCCGACTAGGTCGGGCGCCTCAGCCCAGGTCGAACAGGAGGACTTCGGCCGCCGCGGCGCTGGCGATCGTGAGCCCCGGCTCGCCGCTCACCCCCGCGCCGTCTCCGTGGACGAGCGGCTGGCCGTCGAGCGTCACGGCGCCCCGCGTGACCTGGATCCAGGCGTGGCGGTCCTCGCCGAGGGCGTGGCTCACCCGCTGGCCCGGCTCGAGCAGAGCCGCGTAGACCCTGGCGTCGGAATTTATCGTCACCGAGCCACCCGCGCCGTCGCGCGCGGCGATGAGGCGGAGCCGGCCGCGCTTCTCGCCGTCGGAGAAGTGCTTCTGCTCGTAGCCGGGCTCGAGCCCCTGCCGCTCGGGTGAGATCCACACCTGCAGGAAGTGCACGGGCTCGTCCTTCGAGTGGTTGTATTCGCTGTGCCGGACGCCCGTGCCCGCGCTCATGCGTTGCACGTCACCGGGCCGGATGACCGAGCCCGTCCCGAGGCTGTCCTTGTGCTCCAGGGCGCCCGCGAGCACATAGGACACGATCTCCATGTCACGGTGGCCGTGCGTCGGGAACCCCTGGCCGGGCTGCACGCGGTCCTCGTTGATCACGCGGAGGTTTCGGAAGCCCATGTACTTCGGGTCGTAGTAGTCCGCGAACGAAAAGGTGTGGCGCGTGTCGAGCCAGCCGTAGTCGGCGCGGCCCCGCTCCTGCGCGTGTCGGACGAGAATCATGTCGCGTCTTTAGAGTGGCGGCCGCTCGATCGGGATTCTGAGCTCGCGGCGGCGTGTAGCGCCTGGAGACCTGGCGAGACCTGGCGACCCTTTGACATCCCCGACGCACGTCCCGTACCGTTGGGTCGCGGTTGTAAAGATACCGCGTGTGGCCGGTGAGGTGGAGGCTCAGATGGAAGTCGAGGCGAAGGTCAAGGCGCTCGGGCTGGCCGTGCCGAATCTCGAGGACCTCTACCGGAGCAACCTCTCGGGCGCGCACTACGTCTCGCATTTTCCCGTCCAGAGCCTCCTCTACCTCTCGGGGACCGTACCCATCCGGGACGGGAAGCCCTACCTCACGGGTGTGCTCGGCCGGGACCTGACGGTGGCGCAGGGCTACGAGGCTGCGCGCTACGCGGCGCTCACGACGCTGGCCGCCGTCAGGTACGCGCTCGGCGACCTGGACCGGGTGCAGCAAGTCGTCCACATGACCGGCTTCGTCAACTCAGCGCCGGGCTTCAACGACCAGCCCCGCGTGGTCAACGGCGCGGCCGACCTCCTGGTCGAGCTCTACGGCGACCGGGGTAAGCCGACGCGCGCCGCGATCGGCTGCCAGGGGCTCGGTGGCGGGGCCTCGGTCGAGATCGTGGTGACGCTCTCCTTCTCTGGCGCAGACGTGAGGCCGCCGCTCGCCCGGGACCACTTCGCGAAGTAGCCGCCTCTGCCGGGGTCTGGCCGGCCCGCCCAAGCGTCCGCTCGGTGGCGCCATCCTGGCCGGACCGCCCAAGAACTTATCGGATTCGCTCTGCGTCATTGGGCCCCGGCCGACGTCAAAAGGGGGTGACTCAGGGAAAGCCGACCGGAAATTCAATAGCTTTCCGGATTGGAGCTTCGGCTGGCAGGGGGCTTGCTAGAATGACATTCGGCATGGACTGGATTGAGCGCGCCAAGGAGCTCTGGCGACCCCGGCAGCGACCCCGCTGCGCGCTGGCGCTTGCGGGTGGCGGCGTCATCGGGGGGATGTATGAGGTCGGCGCGATCACCGCCCTCGAGGAGCGGATGAACAGCCACGGCCGGTTCGACATCTACATCGGCTGCAGCGCAGGGGCGGTGGTCGCGTCCCTCCTCGCCAACGGCGTGGCCGCCTCCGAGCTCTTCCGTGTCATCGACCACGACCTCGACGACCCGCTGAACTTCCGGCGCAACGCGGTCTACGCCTCGGACTCGTTCCGGCACGCCGCCGGGCGGTTCGGCCGGCTCGTCTGGGCCATCAGCAAGAGCGCGATCAAGGGAATGCGCGGCTCGGTGCCCGATATGCTCGCCAACGCCGAGCGCGATCTCCCCACGGGGTTCTTCGGCCTCCAGACGCTCGAGCGCTTCATGCGGGAGGCCTTCGACAAGCGCGGGCTCCGGAACTCCTTCGCCGAGCTCGAGCGCATGCTCCTGATCCCGGCGATCGACCTCGACAGCGCGCAGCGCGTCGTGTTCGGCCGAGACGAGCTCCGTGACGTGCCGATCAGCGTCGCGATCGCGGCCTCCTCGGCGATCCCCGGCTTCTTCGAGCCCTACCCGATCGACGGCCGCGACTACGTCGACGGCGGCGTGGGCTTCAGCGGTCACGCGGACCTCGCCGCCGAGGCGGGCGCGCGGCTCGTGATCGTCGTGAACCCGCTCGTGCCGAACGACGGGAAGACCGTCGCCCCGCTCCGCAGCCGGGGCCTCTACTCGATCATGGAGCAGGCCGGTCGGATCTACAGCCAGAACCTCCTTCAGCTGGGCCTCACGACGCTTCGCATGAAGTACCCGCGGACCGAGTTCTTCCTCATCCAGCCCTCGCAGGCGGAGGCGCCGCTCTTCGGGCCCTCGATGGGCTTTGAGGCGAGCCGTGCGGCCCTCCGCTTCGGCTACGACTCCACGCGGGGCTGGCTCGCCGAGCACGGCGCGCCCCTGCTCAGGCGCCTGCAGCCGCAGCCGGTCGCCGTCTAGCGACTCGGAGGGGGGCTTCGCCCCCCTTCCGAAACCTCCCCCCCGGACCGGTTGCGCCGGCGGAAGCCGGCGCTCGAGCGGCGGTTAACCCGACACCCTCCGAGTTTCCTATCGGCGGCCCCCGGCGAGCTTCGTCGCCTCGGGGAGCCTGCGCAACCGGCCCATGGCGACGACGCCGAGCGCCGGTCCGAACGCGAGGGCCGCGAACGCCCACGACCACCC
>Ga0209266_1000040_pt1 | contig 117354 bp, 129 predicted proteins | sample GraSoiAngelo_132_FD_185889 | JGI IMG/M metagenome (GOLD analysis project Ga0209266, IMG submission 185889) | Grasslands soil microbial communities from the Angelo Coastal Reserve, California, USA - 14_0929_02_40cm (SPAdes) (version 2) | ecosystem: Environmental > Terrestrial > Soil >...
CGCCGCGTGGTGAGCATGTGGATGACGTTGGCGTGGACCTCGATGCCGGCCATGAGGCCGTGCGGCGTCTGGTAGAAATCGCGGCTGTCCTGAAAGGCGCCGCCCAGCATCGCGATGCGCCCGCGCAGCGGGTTGTCGGCGGCGATCTCGGCATCGGGCTCGGCGAGCGCGGCCACGACGTCCGAGGGGACGGTCAGAAAGCTTCGCGCCGGGCCGACGTAATTGATCGGCCACAGGTCGCCTGCCCGCACGGCCACCGGCGCTGGTGCCTCCATCGTCCCGCCCGCGCGCGTCTTCGGGATCGGCACCGTGCCGCCCGTGCGCACCGCCGCCAGCAGCGTCATCGGATCGGCGCCGCCGACGCGCGCGGCCACCGCGACACCCAGCGCGGCCACGACCCCGTCGCGAGCCGGCACGACCGGCGCCACGTGGCGGATGAACCCGTCGTCGTCGACCGGCATCTGCGGCGAGCCGGTGACGACCGCGCGGCCCAGCGCGCGGGCGCCGAGCGGGCCCCCGACGGCGCCGAGTGGTCCCGCCACGACGACGCGGCTCACGCCGTCTTCGCTGAAATCGCGGATCGCGCGCGCCAGCGCGGCATCGTCGGCCGGCGTGGTCGGCGTGCCCAGCGTGACGTCGAGCCCGACGGCGGCGACGCCGCTGCGCTGCAGCCCGCGGATCACCCGCGCGAGGTAGTCGCGCGGGATCGGCTGGCGCCGGCCGAGGCCCTCGAAGGCCGCCTCGTCGATCGCAACGACGACGACGTCATACGGCGTGCGGTGCCCCTGCAGGCGCAGGAGGAGGTCGAGGCCGCGCGCCTGCCACCCTTCCAGGTAGCCGAGGGCGGAGGCGGCGGTGACGAGCACGCTCGAGACGAGACCGACCGCCCAGAGCTGCAGCAGACGGGCACGGCGCGCGCGCCACCAGCTCACCGCTTGCCGACGTTGGCGCAGGGACCGAACTGATGACGGACCTCCCAGTCGACGCGGAAGGCCTTGTAGGTCTTGCCGCCGACCCTCACGTCCTCGTACGCCTTCACCTCCCACTGCACGCGCGCGGGACTACCGGTGGGAAAGCCGTGCCACCGCCACTTCACGTTCGACACGCCCCACTTGCCGACCTCGAGCGGCCATTTCAGCACCGCTTGCTGCTCGATCTCGACCCAGTAGCCGCTCACGTAGACCCGGAGCCACACGAGATCCTTGGCCAGGTGCAGCTCGCGGTTGTTGGGCGCCGTGAAGACGTACCGATCGGCCTCGATGCGCGTGAGCTCGAAGACGCCGTCGCTGCGGAACCACTGCTCGCCGAGCTCATAGGTGGGTAATTCGGCCCGCGGCTTCTGCGCAAAGGCCCAGGTGGGAGCGCACAGGAGCAGGGCGGCGGCGACGCCGGCCACCGCACGAATGGCTTCCCGCACACTCACCCGTCGAGGATAGGTGGCGTGGCGGCTTGGGTCAACGACGTTATAGAGTTAGGGGCCATGTCCTCACACCTGGCGAACATCGACCGCAAGCGCCTCGAGCAATCCATCGACGAGCTCGGCCGGATCGGCGAGACGCCGCGGGGCGGTCTCACCCGGCTCGCACTGACCGACGAGGACAAGCGCGGGCGCGACCTCATGGTCCGCTGGATGCGCGAGGCGGGCCTGCGCGTGACGGTGGACCAGATGGGCAACATCTTCGGCGAGCGCGCGGGGAGCCAGGCGCTGCCGCCGGTCATGATGGGCTCGCACGTGGATTCGGTGCCGACCGGGGGCAAGTACGACGGCCAGCTCGGCGTGCTCTGCGGGCTCGAGACGATCCGCGCGCTGAACGCGCAGAAGATCCGCACGCGCCATCCGGTGACCCTGGCGATCTTCACCAGCGAGGAGGGCGCGCGCTTCCAGCCCGCGATGATCGCCAGCGGCGTGATGGCCGGCAAGATCGCGCTCGAGGACGCCTACAACGCGCGCGACAAGGACGGCATCCGGCTGGTGGACGAGCTGGAGCGCATCGGCTACCTGGGATCCGAGCCCTGTGTTCCCCGCCCCTTCCGCGCCTACCTCGAGCTGCACATCGAGCAGGGGCCGCTCCTGGAGGAAGCGGGCCTGTCCGTCGGCGTCGTGGACGGCATCGTCGCCATCTCGTGGGCGCGCCTCACGATCCACGGCGTGCAGGACCACGCGGGGCCGACGCCGATGCGCATCCGCCACGACGCGCTGGTGGCGGCGGCGGAGGTCGTGACCGGCGCGCGCACGATCGCGACGGAGCTCGGCGGCGATCTCGTGACGACGGTGGGCAACCTCGTCGTGCACCCCAACATCGTCAACGCGATCCCCGGCAAGGTCACGATGTCGATCGACATGCGCGACCCGCGCGACGAGACGCTGGAGGTGGCGCGTCGCTGCCTCGACGCCGTGGTCGAGGTGGCGTGCGAGCGCGAGGGCGTCCGCTATGAGCTGGAGCACTACTGGCGCGTGCCCTACACGCCGTTCGCCCACGATGTCGTGGCCGCCATCGAGCGGGCGGCGAACGCCGCGGGCGCGCGCTGGCGGCACATCCTGTCCGGCGCCGGCCACGACGCGCAGTACATGGCGGCGATCGGCCCCGCGGGCATGATCTTCGTGCCGTCCCGCGGCGGCCGCAGCCACTGCGAGGAAGAGTTCACGCCGATGGACGACATCGAGCACGGCGCCGCCACGCTCTTCCTCGCCGTCCTCGACCTCGCGGGCCGTGTCTGACATATTGGGGGCCCCGAAATGGCCCCCAAACAGACAGGAGGTCGTATGAAGATCGACGCGTACGTGAAGGTCGTGCTGACGGTCATCGCGGTGGCCCTCGTGGCCCTGGCCGCCCACCCGTGGATCGAGCGCGTCTCGATATCCTCGGCCGAGGCACAGGAGCCGAGGTCCATGGTGACGATCCCAAAGGCGTGGGGCAAGATCATCGGCTTCTCGAACAACAACCTCTTGATGGAGGCGCCCGACGGCACGCTGCGCTCCGTCGACCTGGAAGCCAAGTCGGAGGCCACGCGGCTGAAGGTGCAGGCGAAGTTCCAGTAGCGTCAGCCGCGCAGCAAGAGCAGCACGCCGAGCGCGGCGGCCACGTTGTTGGCGATGTGCGCCACCGTGTTCGGCAGCAGGCTGCCCGTACGCTCGTAGGCGATCGCCCACAGGAGCCCGCTCAGGAACACGCTGCCGAAGCCGGCGGCGCCGTAGCCGTGGGCGATCGCGAAGATGGCCGCGCTCAGCGTTGCCGCGATCGGCCACGCCAGCCGCCGGCGCAGCGTGGCGTAGAGCAGGCCGCGAAACACGAACTCCTCGAACACCGGCGCGAAGACGACCGTGCCGAGCAGGCTCACCCCGGCCACCACCGGGCTCCCCCACGCGAGCTCCTCGTCGAACCATTCGGTCCAGTGGGCCGAGATGTTCGTCGCCTCGCTCAGCAGCCCGAGCGCGAGATCCGTCGCGGTGCCCGCGCCCACGAGCAGCGCCGTCGTCCAGATCAGCGCGCGCCGCCCCCCGGGCGCCGGGAGCCAGCCCAGGCCGCGCGCGAGCCCGACCCCTGCCGGCGCGAACAGGCGCCGCCGGGCGAGCCAGAGCAGCGGCACGTACATCATCGGCATGCTGAGGGCGCCGAGCAGCGGATCGCTCGGGCCGCGCCATCGGCCCAGCGCATAGACGATCATCAACACGAGCACGCCGGCGCCGGCGCCGCGCACGAGCACCTCGAGGCCATCGCGCGCGCGCCACGGCGGCGGCACCAGCGCCGAATCCACACGCACCGGCCGGCCGCGCAGGACGAAGACGAGGCCGGCGAGACCGAGGCCGAGGGCGATCACCTCGGTGGCCGTCAGCGCGCGTACGCGGCGCAGGAGCGGCGCCGTGCGCGCGCGGGCCGCCGCCAGGATCGCCTCGCGAGCGGCCGAGTCGCCGGCGCGGTCGGCGAGACGCAGCAGGAGCCGATCGCGGAACCAGCCGGGCTCGACCATCCGCGTGGCGGTCGCGCGCAGCCGCGCGAGCTTGCCGTCGAGCGGCGCGTCGAGATACGCCGCCGCCAGCACGTCGGCCCAGGCGACGTCGCCGCGGGCGCGCCAGCGATCGACCGTCTCCAGCACCTCGTCGATGCGTCCGCGCTCGCCGTACAGCACGGCGAGCCGCACCTGCACGCCGGGCTCGCCGGGCACGGCGTCGGCGACCTCCTCGTACCACGCGATCGCCTCCTCCAGCTCGTTGCGGCCGTCGCTCACCGTCAGCTCGTAGAAGCGCCGCTCCCACGGCGCGGCGCGCTCCAGCGCGTCCTGGAGGTCCATCGTGCGCTCGACGATCAGCGCCAGCGCGCGCGCCGGGTCGTCGATGCTGTCGAGCCGGCTGCCGCCGAGGTGCACGCGCAAGGCGAGCGCCACGAACGCCAGCAGCAGGCAGGCGGCGGCGCCGGTGACGAGCGCGCCCGGCCAGCGGCGCGGCCGCGGCGGCGCGACGATCGCCTCGGAGGCCTCGGGGAGCGGCGGCAGCGCGTCCAGGCGTTACTCGGCCGGCGGAAGCGCGTCGCCCGTGACGTACGGCGTGGCGACGCGTCGGCGGACGCGCAGCCGCACCATCACCGGGAGGTGGTCGGAGGCGACGCGCGCGAGGCGGCTCCGGTGGACGTGGAAGGCCTCGCCCTCGAGCTCCACGTCCCAGTAGATGCGGTCGAGCCGGAAGAGCGGGAAGACGGCGGGGTGCGTGCGGCGCATGCGCCGCATCGGCGAGGCGAACTCGAGGCGGAGCCCGCGCGTGACGGGCCCGCGGTGCCACTCGTTGAAGTCGCCCATCACCACCCGCGGTCCCGCGCACGAGCCCGCGCGGATGAAGCCCGCCAGCAGCTCGAGCTGCGCGCGCCGCTCGCGGAAGGCGAGGCCGAAGTGGCAGTTGAAGACGTGCAGGACGACGTCGTTGACGGCCACGTCCACGCGCAGGCAGCCGCGCGGCTCGCGCAGGCCGTGGCTCAGGTCGTGGCGGACGGAGCCGACCACGGGCAGCCGCGTGAGCACGGCGTTGCCGTAGATGCCGGCGCCGTGCGGGCGCGTCTCGCCCATCACCAGCTCCATGCCGAGCTTGCTCGCGAGGTACGCGGCCTGGTCGGCCGTCGACATGACGTTGCCGTCCTCGCGGATGACCTCCTGCAGCCCCACGACGTCGGGATTCATCTCCGCGATGACGATGCCGATGCGGTCGAGGTCCCGGCGGCGGTCCAGACCGACCCCGCGGTGGATGTTGTAGGAGGCGATGGTGATCGGCGTCACGCCGCGGACTCGCGCTCGGGGACCTCGAGATAGCGCACGAAGTGCGGGTAGAGCTGGACCGGATGGTTGAGCGGCTCTGGAAACCGGGCGGCGGGCGGCGCCACCACGAACGCGTGCAGCTCTTCGGGCGAGGGCCCCGCGTGGGCGCCCGCCTCCGCGATGTACGAGACGTGGCCGGGCGCGGCGTCGATGCCGTAGATGACGAAGTCGCCCGCGCTCGGCATCGCCATGAGGTCGCCGATGCTCGAGACGACCAGGGCGGCGTCGGCGCGGCCGGCGAAGGGGCCGGGCTCCCCGGTGGTGAGCCGGTAGCGCTTGCCGCGCCAGAAACACACGGGCGCATCGGCGCCGCGCGCGAACACGTAGCCGACCCCGGGATGCCGCGAGAGGTCCTCGGCGAGCCCGGGCCAGCGCTTCTCGATCCGGTCGATGGCCAGCGGCGCCGCGTCGTCCACGAAGTAGATGAACGCGTTCGGGCCCGCGCAGATGACGCGCACGTTGTCGCGCTCGCGCGCCTCCTTCACCTCGCCCAGCACCCACGGGAAGCCTTCCTCGATGTAGTTGAAGAAGCGCTGGAAGAACCCGGGGGCGCGGCCCATGCGCAGGGCCTTGATGCCGCTGGCGAGGTGATGGCGCCCGGCCGGACGCTCGGGACCGACCGCCCTCGCCCCGTGCGGCGTGAAGAAGTCCTCGAAGATGACGCGCTCGAACCGACGGCCGCCTGCGACCTGCGCGAACGGCGTGCAGAGCGCCTGCCCGTGGTCCGACAGCACGTAGAGGTCGTAGCCGTGCTCGGGCACGCGCCGGCAGACGCGCCAGATCTGCTTGATGGCGGCGTCGACGCGCCGCAGCGAGCGCAGGGCGCGGCCGTGGCGTGGCCCGTAGGCGTGCGAGAGGACGTCGTAGTCGAGGTAGTTGACGTAGATGGCGGGCGCGCCCGCGTAGATGTCGCGCGCGACGGCCAGCGTGAACAGCTCGCGCACCCACACCGAGAGGCCGACCTTGATGGCCAGCCACTTCCAGCCGCGCCGCCACTCGCCGACGGGATCCGCGACGAGCCGCAGCAGGGCGCGCGTCAGCTCGACGGCGGTGATCCCGGTGCTCTTGAGCGCCACCCAGGCCAGCACGATGAGGGCGGAGAGCGCGGCCAGAAGCCCGCTGCCCGTCGGCCGCTTCATGATCGCGAACGTGAAGAGGTTGTCGACGGCGCCGCCGGTGAAGACGCAGCCGTAACTCGCGCCGCCCTCGAGGATGCCGCGCCGTCCCGCCGCCTGCGCGCGCTCCACGCGCGCGGCGTCGCCGGCGCGCGGGAAGTACACGTCCTCGCGACGGCGCTTCTCGTGGTAGTGGAAGCCGGGGATGTCGGGACGTACACCGTACATCGCGGCCATCTGGAACGCGGGCGTGGACGACGGCAGCCCGACGAACATCGGGTGCAGGCGCCAGCCCCCGCGCTCCATCACCCGCCGCAGGAACGGCATCCGGCCCTGCGTCAGGGCCAGCTCGAGCACGCCGCGCGAGAGCCCGTCGATCTGCACGACGAGCAGCCGCCGGCGGCCGGCCGTGGGCGCGCACCCGCGGCGCGCGCGCCGGATCAGGCGGTCGACGAAACGCTGGAGTCCGAGCACCAGGTCGTCGAGAGGCATCGGAGCATTGTACTATCCCATTCGCGATGAACCCGGAGCCGAGCGTCGTCGCCGCCGTGCGCCGCTTCGTCGAGCAGGAGGTGCGTCCGGTCGCCCCGGCGCTCGAGCACGCCGACGCCTACCCGCACGCGCTCGTCGCGCGCATGCGCGAGCTCGGCCTCTTCGGCGCGCTCGTGCCGCGCGCGTACGGCGGCCTCGACCTCGACGTCACCACCTATGCGCGCGTCATCGAGGAGCTGTGCCGCGGCTGGATGTCGCTGGCCGGCGTGATCAACAGCCACACGATGGCCGCGCTGATCGTGCTCCACCACGGCACCGAGGAGCAGCGCGGGCGCTGGCTGCCCCGCTTCGCCGCCGGCGAGGCGCGCGGCGGCCTCTGCCTCACCGAGCCGCACGCGGGCTCCGACGTGCAGGCGATCCTCACGCGGGCGCGCCGGGTCGGCGAGGAGTATCGCATCAGCGGCACGAAGATGTTCGTGACCAACGGCCGCGAGGGCAACACCTTCGCGCTGCTCGCCGTGACCGACCCGGGCGCGCAGCCGCGCCACCGCGGGATGTCGTGCTTCATCGTCGAGAAGGGCGGCGCCGGTCTCACGGTGGTGAAGTCGATCGGCAAGCTCGGCTACAAGGGCGTGGACACCGCCGAGCTGCTGTTCGAGGACTTCGTCTGCCCCGCCGCCAATCTCGTCGGCGGCGTCGAGGGCCGCGGCTTCGGCCAGGTCATGAGCGGGCTCGAGGCCGGACGCATCAACATCGCGGCGCGCGCGGTCGGGGTGGCCCAGGCGGCGTTCGAGGAGGCGGCCGCGCGCGGCGCCGGCGCGCCACGTCTCGACGACATGGCCGCGCGCGTCGACGCCGCGCGGCTGCTGACATACTGGGCGGCCGGGATGAAGGACCGCGCGGAGCGGTGCGACCTCGAGGCGGGCATGGCCAAGCTCTTCGCCTCCGAGACCGCGCACGAGGTCGCGCTCGACGCCGTCCGCCTCTGCGGCACCTCCACCGCGCTGGCCATCGAGCGCTGCTACCGCGACACGCCGCTGATGATCATCGGCGAGGGCACCAACGAGATCCAGCGCACGATCATCGCGCGCCAGCTCGTCGAGCGGCACGGCGAGCGCGGCGGCGGGCTCGTCTCGCGCGACGGCGAGCCCGAGGAGCGGCGGCGCATGCTGCTGGCGGTGCGCCAGGTCGTCGAGAAGAGCCTGGTGCCGGTGGCCGCCGAGCACGACCGCGAGGGCCGCGTGCCCGACGAGATCGTCGCCGAGCTGGCGGACCTCGGCGTCTTCGCGGCGCTGGTGCCGCCGGCCCACGGCGGCCTCGGCCTCGACCCCGCGACGTGGACGATGGTGATCGAGGAGGTCGCCCGCGTGTGGGCGGCGCCCGCGCTGCTGGCCGTGGCGCAGGGGGGCGTCGCCTTCGCGCTCGGCATCGCGGGCGGCGACACGGCCCGCCACCTGCCCGCCCTCGGCCGCGCGGAAACGCTCGCGGCCGTCGTGCCGATTCCCGCCGCCCTCGCGCGGCGGGACGGTGCCGCGTGCGTGCTCGACGGCGAGACGGCGCCCATCGCCCACGCCGCACGCGCCGGTCTCCTCGCGCTCACGCTCGCCGACGGCGCCGCGTGGTGGCTCGTCCCCGCCTCGCTGGCCGGCGTGACGGTCGCCGCGGCCGCGCCCGATCTCGGCGTGCGGGGCGCGCCGCCGGCGGTGGTGTCACTGCGCGGCGTCCGGCTTCCGGTGCTCCGCCCCTCGTCGTCGGCGCCCCGGCTCCTCGCCGTGGTGGATCTCGGCCTCGGCGCCGTCGCCGTGGGCCTCGGCCAGGCGGCGTTCGAGGCGGCGCTGCGCTACTCGCAGCAGCGCAGCACGTTCGGCAAGGCGATCTGCCAGCACCAGGCCGTGCAGCTCAAGCTCGCCGACATGGCGACGCGGCTGACGGCCGCGCGGTTGCTCGTGGGCGACGCGGCGGCGCGGGTGGCCGCCGCGGACGACGGCGGCGCCGCGCGGCGCGCGCGCCGGTTCGCCGTCGACGCCGCGGTGGCGGTCACGCTCGAATCCATGCGGATCCACGGCGGTTACGGCTACACGACGGAGTTTCCCGTCGAGCGCTACTACCGCGACGCCGCCGCGCTGCTCGCGGCCGCGCCCGAGGACGCGCCGCGCTGATGGCCTACGGCCGGTACTTCGAGGAGTTCACCGTCGGCGAGGTGCTCAGGCACTGGCCGGGCCGCACGATCAACGAGGCGGACTGCACCTGGTTCGCGCTGCTGACGATGAACCAGCACCCGGTGCACAGCGACGCGCACTACGCGGCGACGCACACCCAGCACGGCCAACGCCTCGTGCTGGGGCCGCTGGTGTTCTCGATCGGCATCGGCATGACGGTGGCCGACGTGTCGGGCAAGGCCATCGCGAACCTCGAGATCGAGAAGATCACCCACGAGGCGCCGACGTTCATCGGCGACACGCTCTACTCCGAGTCGACGGTCCTCGAGACGCGCGAGTCCAAGCAAGGCGACCGCGGCACCGTCACCGTGCAGACGCGCGTGAGCAACCAGCGCGGCGAGCGCGTGATGACGTTCAAGCGCACGGCGCTCCTGCCCAAGAAGAATCACGCGACCCTGGGCGAGGGCGCCTACCCCGCATGACCCGCGCGCCGCTCGACGGTCTTCGCGTCCTCGCCGTGTCGCAGTTCGGCGCCGGCCCCTTCGGCACCCAGCTCCTCGCCGACCTCGGCGCCGAGGTCATCAAGATCGAGGACCCCCGCGTCGGCGGCGACGTCGCGCGCGAGGTCGGCCCCTACGCGGGCGAGGACGACTCGCTGTACTTCCAGGCGTTCAACCGCGGCAAGAAGTCGATCACGCTCGACCTCGAGCACCCCGAGGGCCGCGCGGTGCTGCGCGACCTCGCCCGCGTCTCCCACGCCGTCTACAACAACCTGCGCGGCGACCTGCCCGAGCGGCTCGGCGTCACCTACGCGGCGCTGAGGGACGTGAACCCCGCCCTCGTGTGCTGCTCGCTCTCCGGCTTCGGGCGCACGGGCCCGCGCGCGGCCGAGCCGGCGTTCGACTACCTGATCCAGGGCTACGCGGGCTGGATGTCGGTGTCCGGCGAGCCCGACGGCCCGCCCGGCAAGTGCGGCGTGTCGGTGGTGGACTTCGCGGGCGGCTACGCGTCGATGGCCGCGCTGCTGGCCGGGCTCTGGGACGCGCAGCGCACGGGCGTCGGACGCGACATCGAGCTGTCGCTGCTCGACACCGCGGTGAGCATGCTGTCCTACTACGCGATCTGGGCGCTCAACCGCGACTGGCAGCCCGCGCGCGTCGAGGACTCCGGCCACCAGTCCATCGTGCCCGCGCAGAATTTCCCCACGCGCGACGGCTTCATCGTCATCTTCTGCAACAAGGAGAAGTTCTGGACGAGCCTCGTGCAGGCGATGGACCTGCCGGAGGTCGCGCGCGACCCGCGCTTCGCCACGTTCGCCGATCGGCTCGCCCACAAGTCCGTGCTGGTGCCGATCCTCAAGGCGCGTTTCGCCGAGCGCACGACGTCCGAATGGCTGTCGCGCCTGCGCGGCAAGGTGCCGTGCGCCCCGGTGAACACGATCGCCGAGGCGCTCGCCGACGAGCAGGTCGCCGCGCGTGACATGATCGTCGAGGTCAAGCACCCGCGCTTCGGCGTCCTGCGCGAGGTCGGCTCGCCCGTGAAGACCGAGGGCGCTGCGCCGAACCTCAGCCCCGCCCCCGCCCTCGGCCAGCACACCGACGAGATCCTCCGCACGCTGCTGCAGTATGATCCGGCCCGCATCGCCGCCCTGCGCGCATCGGGCGCGCTCGGCGAGCCGAATGACTGACGACGCGTGCCCGCCGGCTGGTCGGTGTCGGCGGGCCAGACGTTCCTCACGCGCTCGGGCTCACGATCCCCCCGTCACTGTTGCTCCGCGCCGATCGCGTCCTCGACTGACGTCTCGCAAGCCGCTCGAAGAGCGAGGTGTCCTCGAAGCGCGACACTTGACCGCCCCGAGCCATTAGGCTCTGATGAGCCGAGAAGACACATGGGAACGTTCCGCGTGGAGATCGAGGTCGGGGACCCGACCGGCGGGCGCTTCGAGCGCATCGACGCGCTCGTCGATACCGGCGCCACGTACACGAGTCTCCCACACCCGCGGCTCGACGCACTCGGTGTGACCCCTCATGCGCGTGACAGCTTTCTGCTGGCAGACGGCAGGCGCGTCAAACGGGACATCGGCCGGACCTGGATCCGGATCGGAGAACAAGCCGAGATGACGCTGGTCGTGTTCGGCGATCCGGCCAGCCCGGCGCTCCTGGGTGCGTACGCATTGCAGGGGCTGCGCCTCGCCGCCGATCCGGTCGCCCGGCGGCTCGTGCCCGTTCCCGGGCTGCTGTTGCAGGCTTGCCTGTCGACTTAAACTTCAGCTATGCCCGAGCGGACCCTACCGACCCCCGAGGTCGAGGAAGTCACCGGGACGGAGACCGAAGTCGCCCCGCCGTGGATGACCGTCCTGCACAACTGCGACTGTCACACCTTCGAGCAGGTCGTGAAGCAGCTGCAGAAAGCCATCGCCTGCAGCGAGTCCAAGGGCTGGGAGATCGCCTGGCAGGTCCACAACACCGGCAAGGCGGTCGTGAAAATCGGTCCGGAAAAGGAGTGCGTGCGGGTCGGCAACATCCTGGCCGCGATCGGCCTCGTCGTCACCGTCGTCCAGTCGTAGCGCGCGCCCAGCATCACCCCTTCGGCCCCGTCGTCGGCGAGATGTTCGGCTGGATCGGCACCGCCGGGCGCCGGCTCGGATCGTCGGTCCTGGGCAGGCCCTTCACGCCCTGCTCGCGCAGCGCCCTGGCTTCCTTCTCCGCCTCCGACGCGCCGCGCTCGCCGATCGCCTTCACCGTCTCCGGCGCCGCATCCGGATGCGCCGGCACCAGGCGAAAGTCCTTCATCAGCGAGGCGGCGCTCTCCTTGCTGAGCGCGACGATCGGGCCGACGCTCCCGCCGCGCACGGTGGTCGACTCGAGCGCCCTCACCGTGAGGCCGGCGCCGGCGCCCGCCTTCACCTCCACAGCGCCCGTCAGCACGTAGAAGGTCGTCGCGGCGCCGCCGCGGCCCGTCTGCGCGATGACCGACGTGCCGCGCAGGCTCGCCGTCGCGTGCGGCGTGCGGATGTCGAGCGGCGCCGGCTTGGCGCCGCTGGCGACGACTGACACGGTGCCGGACTCGAGCCGCACGTTGGAGCGCCCGGCGTCCGCGGCGAGCGCGACCGTCGAGGACTCGCCGATCGCGACGAGCGTCGCGCCGCGGACGAGCACGCGCACGAGCGCGCCGGGCGTGGTGCGGATGGTGTCACCGGGCTTGACCTCGTCCTTGAACGCGACCGGCCGCGGCGCGGCCGCGCCCCGCGTGAGCGTCGCGTCGCCGACGAGCGTCGTCACCGTGCCGAGCCGGCCCGGCGCGGGGTTGGCGGCGACGAGGGCGAATGCGGCGGCGAAGAGCAGCAGGACGCGCGGCAGGGCGTGGCTCATGCGCTCTCCCTCTGGCGCGGGCCAGCGGCGTTTCACCGATTATCGGCGATTCGTCGCGCGCCGATCAAGATGAACGGCGACCGGCCGTCACGGAAGAGCGTCGCCGCGTGGCCGCCTCACCCTACATCACCGGACCGATGATCCAGGGCGCGAACTCTTCCTCGCCGACGCCGCTGAGCTCGCTCTTGGACTTCTTGCCTGAGGCGACGGCGACGATCTCCTCGAAGATCTGCCTGCCGACCGCGGGCAGCGGCGTGCCCTCGAGGATCACCCCGCAGTTGATGTCCATGTCCTCTTCCATGTGGCGATACATGAGCGAGTTGGTCGCCAGCTTGATCGAGGGCACGGGCTTGCAGCCGAAGACCGAGCCGCGGCCCGTCGTGAAGCAGATGAGGTTGCAGCCGCCGGCGACCAGCCCGGTGATCGACACCGGGTCGTGACCGGGCGTGTCCATGAAGACGAAGCCACGCGTGGTGATGGGCTCGCCGTACATGAAGACGTCCATCATGGGCGTGGTGCCGCCCTTGGTGACGCCGCCCAACGACTTTTCGAAGACGGTCGTGATCCCTCCGGCCTTGTTTCCAGGAGCGGGATTGTTATCCATTGCTTCGATCCCACGGCAATACCATTCCCACCATTTGTAGCGATCGATGAGCTTCTTGGCGACGCCGTCGTTGATCGCGCGGCGGATGAGCAGGTGCTCGGCGCCGTAGATCTCCGGCGTCTCCGCCAGCACGCCGGTGCCGCCGTACCTCACGAGCTCGTCCACCGCCCAGCCGAGGGCCGGGTTGGCCGTCATGCCGGAGTTGGCGTCCGAGCCGCCGCAGTTGGTCGCCAGGCAGATCTCGGAGACCGGCTGCTTCGTGCGCTTGACGTCGTTGGCGATGGGCAGCAGCTTGGCCACCTCGGCCACCGCGCGCGCGACGGTCTTTCGGATCCCGCCCGCCTCCTGGATATTGACGAGGAACGGCTTGCGCTCGGGATGGCCGGGCACGCCCATCTTCTGGCGCTCGACCATCACCGCGGCCTGGTTCACCTCGCAGCCGAGGCCGATCAGGATGTAGGCGGCGACGTTGGGGTGCTTGGCATAGCCGGCCAGAACCCGCTGCAGGGCCAGGTGGTCCTCGCCGAACAGCTTGGTGCCGCAGCCCGACTTGTGGGTGACGGCCAGCACGCCGTCGATGTTGGGAAAATCGCGCTGGACGTCACGGAACTTGTCCTTCACGAACTGGCTGACGCTGGCCGAGCAGTTGACGCCGGAGATGATGGCGACGTAGTTGCGCGTGCCGACGCGGCCATCCTCGCGCGCGTAGCCGTCGAAATAGCGCATCCGGTCGGCCGGGTAGAAGTCCACCGGCCGCACGTCCACGCCCACCTCGTAGCGGTCGGCCGAGAGCTCGCCGATGTCGAGGTTGTGGGTGTGCACGTGCTCGCCGACGGCGATGTCCTGCGTGGCGAAGCCGATCACCTGGCCATAGCGCCGCACCGGCCGGCCGCGTCCGACGGCGCGCCGGGCGATCTTGTGGCCGGGCTTGATGTCCTGGCGGGCCTCGATGCGCGTGGCGCCGTCCTCGAAGACGGCGCCCTTTTCGAGCGACGCCTTGGCCACGGCGACGTCGTCTTCGGGCTTGAGCACGATCGCGCGGTCGGTGAGCTTGGGGATGGTAGCCATGGGGTATCAAATATACCCCCGTGCGCTGGGCCCCGAAGACTTGCTATAGTCAGGAGGCCGATGGCTATCCGCTCAGTCGTCTTGGCCGTGGACGACGATCCAAGGTTGCTGGACGCCTACCAGGCGCTTCTCGAAGCCCGCTACGAGGTCCTGACCGCCCCCGACGGACGCGCCGCCCTCGACATCCTACAGACGCGCACGGTGGACGTCGTGCTGCTCGATATGCTCATGCCCGGGCTGAGCGGCCTCGGCGTGCTCGACGCGCTGCGGCACCTTGGCATCGAGACCAACGTCATCGTGGTGAGCGCCGTGAACGACTCGGAGACGGCGCTGGAGGCGCTGCGGCTGGGCGCCTGCGACTACCTCACCAAGCCGTTCCACCTGAGCCACCTGGAACGCACCATCCGGCGGCTGACGGAGCACGGGGCGCCCGCCGTGGAGCCGCCCTCGCGCCCCTCGTGCGCGCTGCCGCACGCGCTGATCGTCAGCGCCGACCTCGGGCTGCGTGCGAGCCTGGCCGTGGCGCTGCGCACGCGGGGCCGGGTGGACGCCGTAGAGGACGCCGGCGCCGCGCTGGCCGTGCTGGCCCGTACGCGACCCAGCGTCGTCGTGGTGAGCGAGGACGCCGTGGCGACGGCGGTGCGCGGCCAGTGGCCGGCGGCGCCGATCGTCGTGGCCGACCCGCGGCGCCCGGACTTCGAGACGCTGTTGCCCGCGATCATCCAGGCCCTCGGCGTCGGCCACGCCGACGTCCGCCACTTCGCCGAGCCGGTGCCCCGCGTGATCGCGCACGTGTCCGCGCATTTCAGGCGCACCACGGTGGAGGCCATCGCCGCCACCGTCGGGCTGTCGACGCGTCGGCTGGCGAGCGTCTTCGCCGAGCAGATGGAGATGACCGTCACGGAGTACATGGCCCAGGTGAAGCTGGAAGCGGAGCGGCCACAGCTGACGAAGATGGTGCGGCGTCACGCCTTCAGCACCGTGACGTCCTACCGCGCTCAGTAGCTCCGACCCCCTACCCCTCCGGCGCCTTGATCTTCAGCACCTCCGGCGGCGCCGTCTCGAGCTGGATCGTCGTGTGGTCGATGCCGAAGCGCGCGTGCAGCACCGCGTGCAGCGACTGCAGCAGCCGCTCGCTCTCGCGGACGTCGTCCACCACGACGTGCGCGCTCATGGCCTCGCGGCCGGAGGTCAGCGTCCACACGTGCAGGTCGTGCACGCGGCGCACGCCGGCCACGCGCGTGATCGCCTGCTCGATCTCGGCCAGCGAGAGGTGCGCCGGCGTGCCCTCCAGCAGCACGTTCACCGCCTGCCGCAGCAGGCTCCACGTGCGCGGCACGATGAGGAGCACGATCGCTGCGCTGGCGAGCGGGTCGGCGCCCGTCCAGCCCGTGGTGACCATGACGCCCGCGGCGACGAGCGCGGCCACCGACGACAGCGCGTCGCCCAGCACCTCCACGTAGGCCGCGCGCACGGTCAGGCTCTCGCGCGCGCCGCGGTGCAAGAGCCAGGCGGAGAGAAGGTTGACGCCCAGGCCGAGCGCGGCCACCGCCGCCATCGGTCCCGCCAGCACGTGTGCAGGCACGCGCACGCGGTGCCAGGCCTCGACGAGGATCGAGCCCGCCACCCCGAACAACAGCAGCGCGTTGGCCAGCGCGGCGAGGATCTCGGCGCGGTAATAGCCGTACGTCTTGGCCGGCGTCGGCGGGCGCGCGGCGAGCCACGCGGCGATCAGGGCCAGCGCGAGCGCGGTGGTGTCGGTCAGCATGTGGCCCGCGTCGGCCAGCAGGGCGAGGCTGCCCGTCCACAGGCCGGCGACGAACTCGACGACCATCATGGTGCCGGTCAGCGCGAGGGCGACGACGAGCACCGGCCGCGAGCGCGCGGCGGCGGTGCTGCGATCGTGATCGTGCACGATCATCGGCGGGATCGTATCAGGTCGATGCGCGCGGCCGGGTGTTAGAATCCGCGCCATGGCGCGCGCGCTCGGCATCGTCGCGCTCGGCCTCGTCGGCTTCTGGCTCGTCGCCCACCTGCTCTGGATGGGGCCCCTCGAGACCGCCGCCCAGACGACCGCGATGTGGGCGCTCGGCCTGCTCACCGGCGGCGTCGGTGTCGCCGCCATCGTCCTCCTCGCCGTCGCGCTTTCGGTGGGCGGCTCGCAGCCGGCGTGGCTGAAGCACGCGCGCGGCGCGCGCAACGCCGCCGCCGTGCTCGGCTGCGCCCTGATCGTGGTGGGCCTCGTGCACTACCGCAACACCGAGCCGAGCGGCGAGATCCACTGGGTGGTGCTGGGCATGGTCGTGCTGGCCGGCTCGGGCGTCGTCCACTGGTGGCTCGAGCGCATCCAGCGCTGAGTGTGACAGAGGAGTGCCACGGGTTCCCCGGGGCACTCCGAACATTGGGGGTGTGGGGGCCATTTCGGGGCCCCCACGTTCAAAAAGCCCCGTGCCGCCCGGCGCCGGCCGCGAAGCGCGCGGCGCCCTCGCGGCTCTCGCCCGAGTCGATCGTCACCTTGCCGAGCTCGAACTCTCGTCGCAGCGCCGCCTCGAGCGTGACGCCCTCACTCTCGTAGGCCGAGCGGCGGTCGCTGAGCACGCAGCGCGGCGGGAACGCGGCGATCTCCGCGGCCAGCGCCTCTGCCGCCGCGCGCGCCTGGCCCCGGGGCACGACGCGGTTGGCGAGGCCGATTCGCTCCGCTTCACGGGCATCTACGGGGCGACCCGTGAGGATCAGATCGAGCGCGCGGCTGAGGCCGATCAGCCGCGGCAGCCGCACGGTCCCGCCGTCGATCAGTGGCACGCCCCAGCGCCGGCAGAACACACCGAGCACGGCGTCCTCCTCCAGCACGCGCAGATCGCACCAGAGCGCCAGCTCGAGCCCGCCCGCCACCGCGTAGCCGGCGACGGCGGCGATGGTCGGCTTGGACAGCCGCATGCGCGAGGGCCCCATCGGGCCGTCGCCCTCGGGCTCGCGGCGAAGGGCGCGGCCGCTCGCCGTCGCCTTGAGGTCGGCGCCCGCACAGAAGGTGCCGTTGGCGCCCCACAGCACGGCCACGCGGGCCGCCGCGTCCGCCTCGAACGCGCGGAACGCGTCGGCGAGCGCCGCCGCGGTGTCCCGGTCCACCGCGTTGCGCGCCTCGGGGCGGTCGAGCACGATCGTGGTGACGGCGCCGGCGTGCTCGACGCGAACGGCCATCAGCTGCGCTCTCGCAGCGTGCGCGCGGCTTCGGCGCGCATCTGCTGCATCGCGCGCGTCTCCTGATCGGAGTAGCGCTCCTCCCTCCACGGGTCGGCGTGCATGTGGTAGCCGTTCTGCTCCCAGAAGCCGGGCGGGTTCACGTCGAGGAACTCGAAGGCGCGCAGCCACTTCGACGACTTCCAGAAGTAGAGCTTCGGCAGCACCAGGCGCATCGGGCCGCCGTGGTCGGGCTCGAGATCCTTCCCGTTGTGCTTCACCGCCAGCACCACGTCGTTGTCCAGCAGATCGGCGAGGGGCGTGTTGGTCGTGTAGTCGGGATCCGCGTGCTGGAGCACGAACGCCGCCTCCGCCCGCGGCGTCACCTGCTCGACGAGCCAGCGCGCGGAGACGCCCTCCCACTCGTTGTCGAGCTTCGACCAGCGCGTGACGCAGTGGACGTCGGAGCGCACGGTGATCCGCGGCAGGCGCAGGAACTCCTCCCACGTCCACGACGTCGGGCGCTCCACCAGGCCGAAGCAGCGGAAGGTCCAGCGTTTGGGATCGAAGCGGGGCGTGCGGCCATACGTCAGGACGGGCCACTTCTCGGTCAGGACCTGGCCGGGCGGCACCCGGTCGGCCACGGCGGGATCGGGCCTTTTCATGTGGCAAATCATAAACCTGCCCGGGGGGTCCAAACGACGGACATATAATGGAAGCGGTCGAGACCCACCCCACTCCCCGGGAAAGGAGCGCGGATGAAAGGACAACCTGGATGAACGGTGAGCGAAAGCTGGCGATGTTCATGGATTTCGAGAACATCGCCCGCGGCGTCAAGGAAGCGCAGTACAAGCAGTTCGAGCTGAAGCTGGTGCTGGAGCGGCTGCTGGAAAAGGGCAAGATCATCGTGCGGCGCGCGTACGCGGACTGGAACCGGTTCACCGAATACAAGCGTCCCTTCCACGAGTGGGCCATCGAGCTGATCGACGTTCCGCAGAGCCGGTACAGCGGCAAGAACTCCGCGGACATCCGGATGGTCGTGGACGCCCTCGACCTCGCCTACGGCAAAACCCACATCGACTCGTTCGCGCTGGTGTCGGGCGACTCGGACTTCTCGCCGCTCGTCAGCAAGCTCCGCGAAAACGACCGCTACGTGATCGGCCTCGGCGTCAAATCGTCATCGTCCGACCTGCTCGTCGGCAACTGCGACGAGTTCATCTTCTACGAGGACCTCATCCGCGACACCAAGAAGACGCGGCTGCTGCACGGGCTCCCCGAGAAGAAGGCGGAGGCGATGGCGCAGCTCATCGACGCGATCCAGGCGCTCCAGCGCGAGAACAAGGAGACGCTCTGGGGGTCGATGGTCAAGCAGACGATGATCCGCAAGAACCCCGCCTTCAACGAGTCGTACTACGGGTACTCGACGTTCTCGAAGCTCCTGGAAGAGGCGGCCAAGCAGCGCATCGTGACGCTGGAGCGCGACGAGAAGTCTGGCACCTACATCATCACCGCGCTGTCCGAGGATTCCGGGCGGGCGGCCTGACACAGCCTCGCACCGCGGGGCGGCGACGGCCGCCCCGCGGTGCGAGCACGCCCCGTCGTCATTCGGTGCCTTGCCCCGGGTTCGGCGGCGGCACCAGGGTGACGAGGTCGTTCCAGATCCGCAAGAACGCCGCGACCTCCGGGTCGTGCTTGAGCTTGTCGGGCGCGTACACCGTGACCTCGTGGTAGCGCGCGTCCAGCGAGATCCGGAGGACGAGCGCGGAGGCGTGCGAGACTTCGAACGCATAGTCCGGGGCCATGAAGTAGAAGTTGGACGCCCGCACGGTCGTGACGAGCCGCTCGAGATCGCCCCGCGTCAGCCGCACGGATCTCCTGGTGATCCCCTTCGGGCTCCCGCGGGGGCTTCGCTGAGTCTCCTGGAGAGCCTTGCCGTCCGCGGTCACCGTCAGCGTCCAGCGGTTCCATTGCGGGAGACCGGAGATATCCACGCCGGGGTGCGGGAGCGCGGGGTAGTACTCGGCCGTCAGTCTGAAGTCCCGGGGGACCGCGTCGTCGGCCCGGAGGCCGGACGACGCGCTCAGCACCGCGAGCATCACCGAGGTCGCGACGACGCCACGAATCGTCAGCGGCTGCGTCTCCTAGCGCCGCTCCAGACGTCGCACCTCGATCCGGCGCACGCGGCCGGCATCCGACAGGAACGCCGTCAGGACCCACGACACGGCGGAGATCACCAGCGCGCCGAGGAACGCCGCGCCGAACCCGTGCACCTCGAAGCCGGGCACCAGCCGCGAGGTCAGCCACAGGCAGAACGCGTTCAGCACGAAGATGAAGAGCCCGAGCGTGACCAGCGTGATCGGCAGCGTCAGGAAGATCAGGATGGGGCGGACGACGGCGTTGATGATGCCCAGGACCAGCGCGGCGAGCAGCGTGTGGCCGAGGCCGCCGAGGGCGATGCCCGGGATGAGCGAGGCCGCCACCCAGAGGGCGGCGGCATTAATCAGCACGCGGAGCAGGAAGCCCATGGGTCGCCTACTTTCCCGCGAGCGCGAGCCAGAGCGCGCGGTCGATCGACAGCACGCCGGCGCCGCCGATCAGGATCGACAGCGCCATGGCGATCAGCACGAAGTTGAACTCGTAGCCGGGCCCCTTGCCGGGCACGCCGAGGTTGAGGAAGAACCCGTGCTTGCCGTGCACCTTCGCGATGGCCACGAGCATGACCACGATGATGCCCACGGCGGCCGGGCGCGCGAGCAGTCCGGTGAGCATGGCGCAGCCGCCGAGGAACTCGATGAACGCCGCGAGCACCACCGCCGCCGGCGGCACGCCCAGGCCCTGGAACATTTTGACGGTGCCGGCGAGGCCGTGACCACCGAACCAGCCGAGCACCTTTTGTGACCCGTGCGCGAAGAACACCACGCCGAGCGCGAGCCGGACCACGAGGTGCGACCAGGAGGGATAGGTGCCGAGCACGGCGTCCAGGGCGGCTGGCATGTGGTATCCTCCCCCGTCGTGAGCCTGCGGTTCGCGATCTCCCCTGCGTCGCGGCGAGTCTACACCATCGCGCTCGGGCTCAGCCTCGGGGTGGCCGCGTTCGGAATGGGCTGCCGCGCGCCCGCGCCGGGCGCGCACGACCGCCTCGCCGTCCAGACGCAGATGGTCAAAGGCCCGGCGACGGCACCCGTCACCATCGTGGAGTTCTCCGATTACCAGTGACCGTTCTGCCGGCGCGTCCAGCGGTCGCTGGAGCAGGTGCTCAAGGAGTACGACGGCCGCGTGCGTCTGATCTACAAGGACTTCCCGCTGCCCTCGCACGCGCTGGCCATGCCCGCCCACGAGGCCGCGCGCTGCGCCGGCGAGCAGGGCCGCTACTGGGCCTATCACGACGTGCTGTTCGAGCGGCAGCCGCGCTTCGAGCGCGACGACCTCGTCGGCTACGCCGTCAACCTCGATCTCGACCGCGAGCGCTTCGAGCGCTGCCTCGACGACCACACGTTCCGCGCCGCCGTGGAGGCGGACTTCGCGGAGGGGCGCGAGCTCGGCGTGCGCAGCACGCCCACCTTCCTCATCAACGGCAAGCCGCTCGTGGGCGCGCATCCCCTCGAGAACTTCCGCGCCGCCATCGACGACGCGCTCCGAGCGCGCCGCTGATGGCCTTTCTGCGCGTCGCGCGCGGTGCCGACATCCCGGCCGGCCGGGGCTGCCTGGTGGAGGCGGGCTCGTTCACGCTCGCCGTGTTCAACGGGGGCGGCGGCCGCTTCTACGCGCTGAGCGCGCTCTGCCCGCACGAGGACGGGCCGCTGGCCGACGGCTGGATCGAGGGCGACGCGGTGGTGTGTCCGTGGCACGGCTTCGACTTCGACCTGGCCACCGGGCAGTGCCGCGTGGCCGACGACCTCTCGATCAGCGTCTTCGCCACGCGCGTGGTGAACGGCATGGTCGAGGTGGAGGTGCCGTGAGATCCTTTTCGAGGACGGCGACCGCCGTACCGTCCTCATGCGATACGAGCCGGGCGCGGTGATCCCGCGCCACCGGCACGTCGGCGACGAGCAGATCTTCGTCCTCGAGGGCAGCGTCTCCGACGACACCGGCACGTGCGCCGCGGGCGATTACGCCCGGCGGCCGCCGGGATGCGTGCACTCGGTGCGCAGCGCGGGCGGCGCACTGGTCCTCGCCGTGATGAGCGGCGGGACGGAACCCGTTCCCGAGGGCCGTTCCTGACCGACCTCAAAGGTGCTAGGGTAACCACCCATGGGCGAACGCGCGGTGAAACACGTACGGAAGTTCCTGGGGCAGCGGTTGCGGGCGCTCCGCAAGCAGCGCGGACTCAGCCAGGAGCGGCTGGGCGATCGCGCCGGCCTGTCCGGCAAGTTCATCGGCGAGGTCGAGCGCGGCGAGAAGTCGATCTCCATCGACAGCCTGTACCACGTATCGGTGGCGCTGGAGATTCCGCTCCGCGAGCTGACCGACGTGCGCGCCGACAAGCCGTCGGAGGTGCCGAGCGAGGACGCGGAGAAGATCTTCGCGCTCGTCGCCGGCCGGCGGCGGCCCGAGGACATTCGCAAGGCCTACCGGGTCCTCCAGGCGATCTTCGGCAAGGCTTCTTGAGGTCCCACGGCAGGGCCGCTGACGCTTGGCGGCCCTGCCGCCCGCTGCCCGAGTGATGGACTGGCCCACGGGCCTCCTCGTGCACGACGGCAAGCTGCTCGGGATCGATTGGAGCGTCTGGAAGGTCGTCGGCTGGCTCGGCAACCTCGTGTTCTTTTCGCGATTCTTCGTGCAGTGGTACGCGACCGAAAAATTGCGACGCGTCGTGGTGCCGACCGCCTTCTGGTGGCTGAGCCTGATCGGGTCGGTCCTCTTGTTGATCTACTCGCTTCGCCAGCGCGACTCGGTGTTCATCTTCGCGTATGCCTTCACCTGGATCCCCTATATCCGCAATCTGATCATCCACCATCGCCACGCCGACGCGCACCTCGAGTGCGAGACCTGTGGCCACTCGTGCCCACCGCACTCCAATTTCTGCGGCTCGTGCGGAGCGCCGCTCGCCGGGTCGGCGGCGAAAACGGCGCGGTGATCGCGGGGTGATACAATCGGCGTCGATCATTGGCTATGCCTCTGACTGACCCTCCGAGGAGATGACCGTGCCGTCGACGATCAACTGGACCCAGGTGCAGACGCGTCCGACGCTCATGATCCCCGGCCCGACGGAGCTGCCGTTTCCCGTCATCCAGGCCATGAACCAGCCCTCCGTGATCCAGTACGACCGCTCGTTCGACGAGGGCGTGCTGGAGCCGACGACCCTCGCCCTGCGCGACGTCTTCCAGACGAAGAGCGAGGTCATCATCATGCCGGGCTCCGGGCGCACCGCGCTGGAGGCGGGCGCGCTGTCGATCATCGAGCCGGGCGACCGCGTGCTCGTCGTCGGCGCCGGGGCGTTCGGCCTGCTGATGCGCGAGATCATGGACCGCGTGGGCGCCGACGCCACCGAGTTCCCGATCGAGTGGGGCGCGCGCCTGGACGTGGACCGGCTGGCCCGCGAGGCCGAGCGCGTGCGCCCCAAGGCCATCACGTTGGTGCACAACGAGACGTCGACGGGCACCACCTACCCCGCGGCCGAGGTGGCCGGGGTCGCGCGCTCGGTGGGCGCGCTCTTCATGCTGGACACCGTGTCGTCCATCGCGGGCCTCGACGTCCGCACCGACGAGTGGGGCGTGGACCTCAACATGACGGGCTCGCAGAAGTGCCTGGCGGCGCCGCTCGGCATGGCCCTGGTGTCCGTGAGCCCGCGCGCCTGGCGGGCCATGGAGCAGCGCAAGAAGAAAGCGCAGTCCTACGCGTACGACCTGCTGCGCTGGCGCGACAACTGGGTGCCCGTCTCGCGCGGCGGAAAGATTCCCGACGGCACGCCGCGCCGGCAGCCGATCTCGATCCCCACGCACCTCACGGTCGCCCTGCAGGTGGCCGTGCGCCTGATCCTCGAGGAGGGCATCGCCAACCGCGCGCGCCGTCACGCCATCGCCGGCGGCGCCCTGCGCGCGGGCGTGGCCGCCATGGGGCTCGAGATGTTCCCCGATCCGACGATCGCGTCGAACACGGTGGCGTGCATCCGTTCGCCCAACGGCGTGGAGCCGGCGGCCGTGGTCGCGCGTATGCGCGAGCAGTACGGGATCCTGATCGGCACCGGCCTCGACAAGATCCGCACCTCCACGCTGCGGATCGGCACCATGGGCATCACGGCCAGCCCGCACTACGTGCTGCCGACGCTGTCGGCGCTGGAGATGGCGCTGCGCGACCTGGGCGACAAGGGCGAGCCCGGCGCGGGCGTGGGCGCCGCGCAAGCCGCGTTCGCCGAGGGCGCCTAGTGGCCGACCCGCTCATCGCCGTGCCCGACGACTTCCCCAGCGTGTTCGAGAAATCGGCGGCCCACGAGGCCGCTCGCAAGCTCGGCGAGACCGTCGTCTACGCCGCGCGCGGCGCCGACGAGGAGCCGGAGCTGATCAAGCGCATCGGCCGTGCCCGCGTCGCCATCAATATCCGCGCCCACGCGCGCTTCAGCGACGGCGTCTTCGCCGCCTGCCCGAATTTGAAAATGGTCTCGATCTGGGGCACGGGCACCGACAACATCGACCTCGACGCGGCGGGCCGGCGCGGCGTCACCGTCTGCAACACGCCCGGCGCCAACGCCTTCGCCGTCGCCGAGCACGCGCTCGCCCTCATGCTCGCGACCGGGCGCAAGCTCGTGCGGATCGACCGCGAGATGCGCGGCGGCGCCTGGCCGCGCGAGATGCTGATCCAGTGTCTGGGCAAGACGCTCGGCGTCTTCGGCACCGGCACCATCGGCGCGCGCGTGGCCGCGCTGGGCACGGCCATCGGCATGGAGGTGCTCGCCTGGAGCGCGCGCAAGGACTCCGCGAGCCGCAAAGAGGAGATCCTGCGCGCCGCCGACTTCGTCACGCTCCACCTGCGGCTGACGCCGGAGACGCGCGGGTTCCTCGGCCGCAAGGAGCTGTCCCTGATGAAGAGGACGGCGATCCTCGTCAATACCGGCCGCGGCGCCCTGGTCGAGCGCGAGGCACTGCTGGACGCGCTGGCCACGAAGAAGATCGCCGGCGCCGGGCTCGACGTGTTCCACGACGAGCCGCTCAAGCCGGGCGATCCGATCCTCGGCTTCGACACCGTGGTGCTCTCGCCCCACAACGCGGGTCAGACGGCCGAGGTCGTCCGCGACGGGCTGCTGCGCGCGGTGAACAACGTCGAGCAGTTCTTGAAGGGCTCGCCCACCGACGTCGTCGTCGCGCCCGTGAAGTAGCCCGCGCCTGGACAGCCTCGTCCTCAAGCTCGTCACCACCCCGGTCCTGATCGGCACGGCAAGCCTCGCGGGCCGGCGCTGGGGCCCCGCCGTCGGCGGCTGGCTCGTCGGCCTGCCGCTCACCTCGGCGCCGATCGCCTTCTTCCTCGCGCGTGAGCACGGCCTGGCCTTCGCAGCCGCCGCCGCCGTCGGCATCATGGCCGGCACCGTGTCGCAGGCGCTCTTCTGCCTGGCCTACGCGCGCACGGCGCGGCACACGCACTGGCCGCTGGCCCTCGCCGCCGGCGGTCTGGCCTTCGCCCTCTCGACACTGGCGCTCCGCTGGCTGCCGCTCTCGCTGGTCCCGCTCGCCGTCGTCGCCCTCGCCTCGTTGCTGGCCTGTCGCCGCTTCATGCCCCGCGTGGCGCCGGCGCGGAGGGCTGCCCGCACGCGGCTGCCCTGGTGGGACATCCCGGCGCGCATGGTGGTGAGCACGGGCTTCGTGCTCCTGCTGACGGGCGTCGCGTCGCATCTCGGGCCGCGGCTGACGGGGTTGGTGACGCCGTTTCCGATCTACGCCGCGATCCTCGTCGTCTTCACGCACGCGCTCGAGGGGCCGGCGCGCGCCGCCGGCATGCTGCGCGGGCTCCTGCTGGGCCTCTACTGCTTCGTCGGCTTCTTTCTCGTGCTGGCGACGCTGCTCGAGCGCGCCGGCATCGCGCCGGCGTTCGCGGCCGCCATCGCCGTCATGCTGGCGATCCAGGGCGGCGCGCTGTGGGCGCTACGCCGCGGCGCCACCGCCTAGCGGCGCCCGGCCTTCCACCACTCGTAGATCTCCTCGCCCGTCGTCATCCACACGCCCTTCTGGCGGCGCATGTAGTCGTACACCGCCTCGAAGTACTTGATGCGGTGCGGAACGCCGTGGATGTAGGGATGCACGGCGATGGCCATCACGCGCGCACCCTTCGCGCCTTCGGCGTGGAGCCGGTCGAACTGGTCGCGGCAGCGCTGCACCCACGCCGATGACTGATGGTGCTGGATGACCATCGTCGGGATGTCGTTCAGCTCGAGCGTGTAGGGCACCGAGACGAGCGGGCGGTGCGCGGTGCGGATCTCGTATGGCTGGTCGTCGTTGACCCAGTCCGACACGTACTCGATGCCCGCCTCCGACAGGAGATCGAGCGTCTCCCACGTCTCGGTCAGCCCGGGCCCGAGCCAGCCCTTCGGCTTCTTGCCGGTGAACTTCTGGATGATCTGGATGGAGTCGCGGATGACCGCGCGTTGATCGGGCTGCACGTGCATGGCCCCCTGCTTCACGCCGTGGCCCATGAACTCCCAGCCCGCGTCGCGCATCGCCTCGGCCACGCGCGGATACGAGTGGCAGACGTTGGCGTTGATCGATGTCGTCGCGCGGATCTTGCGGCGCACCAGCGCCTCGTGCAGGCGCCAGAAGCCGACGCGCATGCCGTACTCGTGCCACGCCCAGTTCGGCACGTCGGGCACGGTGGCCACGCCCTGCGGCGCCGTGAGGTACTGGCGCGCCATCGGCTTCTCGATGTCCCACTCCTCGACGTTGACGATCGTCCACACGGCGATGCGCGCGCCCTTCGGCAGCTTCCACGGCTTGCGGTCCACGATCGCGGAGTAGTCGAAACGCTCGTGCGGCAGTCTCACCGGCAGCCTCCTCGGTCATTTCATAGGCTCGCCTCGGACGGCAGGGCCTGGGTCACAGGCTCGCCTCGCCTTGCGGCTGCGGCTCGCACCACGGCCCCGCGACGTCCGGCGGCTCGCCCTACGGTGGGCTCATAGTACAATCCCCGCCGTGGCTCGGCCCGACGCGATCGACGTTCACGCGCACTTCTTTCCCGAGCGCTATCTCGACCTCATCGCGCGCGAGGGCGCGCCCCACGAGGCGCGCATCGATCGTGCGGACCCGAAGGGCCCGTCGATCGTCATGAAGGCCTCGCGCACGCTGCCGCTCGAGGCCACCTACTGGGACCTCGACCGCCGGCGCCGCGCGATGGACCGGGTGGGCGTGGCCGTCCACGCGCTCTCGCTGACGTCGCCGATGGTGTACTGGGCCGACGGCGACCTCGGCCAGCGCCTCGCCGCCGTCGTGAACGACGCCATGAGCGAGGCCCACCGCGGCTTCCCCGATCGCTTCATCGGCTGCGCGACGCTTCCGATGCAGGATCCGTCGCGCGCCCTCGTCGAGCTCGAGCGCGCGGCCGCGCTGCCGGGCATCAAGGGCGTCTACCTCGGCACCAACATCAACGGCCGCGAGCTGTCGGACCCGGCCTTTACGCCGATCTTCGCCGCCTGCGAGGCCAAGCGCCTGCCCGTGCTCCTGCACCCGCTCAGCGTGATCGGCGCCAACCGCCTGGGCCGTTTCTATCTCAACAACTTCCTCGGCAATCCGTTCGACACGGCCGTCGCCGCCGCGCACCTCGTCTTCGGCGGCGTGCTGGACCGCTTCCCGAAGCTGGAAGTCTGCCTGCCGCACGCCGGCGGCGCCATGCCGTATCTCGTCGGCCGGCTCACCCACGGCCAGCGGGTGCGGCCCGAGACGAAGGGCGTGGCGAAGCGCCGGTTCGACGCCTACCTCCGGCGCTTCACGTACGACACGATCAGTCACGCCCCGGCGTCGCTGTCGTACCTGGTTGGCCTCGTCGGAGCCGACCGGGTGATGATCGGCAGCGATTTCTGTTTCGACATGGGCCCGGCGCGGCCGCGCGAGATCGTCGTGCGCGGCATGAAGCTGTCCGCGCGGGACCGCGCCCGCATCCTGTCGGAGAACGCGCGGCGTCTGCTCCGCCTGTGAGTGTGGCCGTGCGCCTGTGACTGCAGAATTCTGGGTCACCCAGACCTTCAACGGCCTGTCGTACGGGGCGCTCCTGTTCCTGCTCGCGAGCGGGCTCTCGCTCATCTTCGGCGTGATGCGCGTGGTCAACCTCGCCCACGGCTCGTACTTCATGCTCGGCGGCTACGTCGGGTTGTCCGTCATCTGGCGCACCGGCTCGTACGTCCTCGCCCTCGTGGCGGGCGCGCTGGCGCTGGCCCTCGTCGGCATCGCGATGGAGCGGCTCTTCCTGCGCCGCCTGTCCGGCCAGACGCTCGGCCAGGTGCTGATGACGGTCGGCTTCGCGCTGATCTTCCAGGATCTCGCGCTCCTGATCTGGGGCGGCGATCCGTACTCGATCCGGCCGCCGTCGATGCTCGCCGGCGTGGTGACCGCGGGCCCGGGGCGCTTTCCCGTCTACCGCATCTTCATCGTCGTGGTCGCCGTCGTGGTCGGCGCCGCTCTCTGGCTGGCGCTCGACCGCACGCGCGTGGGCGCGATGATCCGCGCCGCCGTGGACGATCCGGAGATGGCGCAGGGCATCGGCATCCGGGTGCCGCGGATCTCCCTCGGCATCTTCGCCCTCGGCGCCGCCCTCGCCGCGTTCGGTGGCGTGGTCGGCGCCGGCTTTCTCGGCGTCTATCCCGGGCTCGATTTCGAGATTCTTCCCTACGCGTTCGTGGTGGTGATCGTCGGCGGTCTCGGCTCGCTGCCGGGCGCGATGGTCGGCTCGCTCCTCGTCGGCCTCCTCGACAACTTCGGCAAGGCGCTGTTCCCCGAGCTGTCCTACTTCACGCTCTTCGCGCCGATGGCGCTGATCCTGGCGCTCAAGCCCACCGGCCTCTTCGGACGCGTGTGAGGCGCCGGCCGATCGTGATCGGCGTCGGCGCCCTCGTCGCCGCGGCCGCCGTGGCGCCGACGCTGCCGTCGTATCCGCTCACGCTGCTGACCCAGGTCGCCATCATGGCGATCCTGGCCATGAGCCTCGACATCCTGCTGGGCTACACGGGCCTGCCCTCGCTCGGCCACGCCGCGTACTTCGGCACCGCCGCCTACGCCGTCGGCATCCTCGCCACCGAGCGTCAGGCCGGCTTCCTCACGTGCCTCGTCGCGGGCGTGCTGCTGGCCACGGCGGCGGCGGCGCTGTTCGGTCTCGTGGCGATCCGCGCCACCGGCACCTACTTCCTGATGATCACGCTCGCGCTCGGCATGGTCGTCTGGGGTCTCGCCTTCCGCTGGGTCTCGCTCACCAAGGGCGACAACGGCATCGCCGGCGTGCCGCGTCCCGACCTGGCGCTGCCGTGGAGCCTGGCGGCGCCGCTGCCCTTCTTCTATTTCGCGCTCGTGGCGGCGGCGCTGGCGTGGGCCGCGCTCGGTACGCTCGCGCGCTCGCCGTTCGGGCTCACCCTGCAGGGCATCCGCGAGAGCGAGACGCGCATGCGGGCCCTCGGCTACGACGTCTGGCTGCACAAGTACCTGGCCTTCGTCATCTCGGGCGGGTTCGCGGGATTCGCCGGGGTGCTCTGGGCCTGGTACAACGGCTTCGTCAGCCCGGTGGACGTGCAGCTCGTCACCTCCGTGGAGACGCTCCTCATGGTCGCCCTCGGCGGCCCCGGCACCCTGGCGGGGCCGGCCCTCGGCGCGGCCGTGATCGTGTTCCTCAAGAACTTCGTCAGCGTGTACACCAAGCGCTGGCTGCTCATCCTGGGCGCCGTGTACATCGGCGTCATCCTGTTCGCACCGCGCGGCGTGCTGGGCGCGCTCAGGGCCCCGCGCCGCTAAATCGCAAGGAGGACCACTCATGACGCGCATTCGCCTCGTCGCCTCGGTCGTCCTGCTGGCACTCGCCACGTCGCTGGCCGCGCCCGTCGGCGCACCCGCGCAGTCGGCGCCGATCAAGATCGGATTCCTCGCGCCGCTCACCGGCCCCTTCGCGCAGATCGGCAAGGACATGGTGAACGGCAACCAGCTCTACCTCGCCGAGATCGGCGGCCAGGTCGCCGGCCGGAAGATCGAGGTGCTCGTCGAGGACGACGAGGGCAATCCGGCGACCGCGCTCAACAAGTCGCGCAAGCTCGTCGAGCAGGACAAGATCTCGATCCTCACCGGCGGCATGCTGGCCAACGTCGGTTACGCGCTGCAGCCCTACATCGACGCCCAGAAGATCCCGACGACCTACCCGGTCATCGCCGCCGACGACATCACGCAGCGCAAGCCCGCGAAGTGGATCGTGCGCACGGGCTGGTCCACCAGCCAGCCGATGCACCCGTTCGCCGACTGGGTGCTGAAGAACACCAAGTACCGGAAGATCGCCGCCATCGGAATGGACTACGCCTTCGGCTACGAAATCATCGGCGGCTTCCAGCAGGTGTTCGAGGAGGGCGGTGGGCAGATCGTCCAGCGAATCTGGGCTCCGCTCAACACCAACGACTTCGCGCCGTTCCTCGCGCAGCTCCGGCGCGACACCGACGCCGTGCTCGCGCTCTTCACGGGACGGCTGGCGCTCCAGTTCGTCAAGCAGTACGAGGAGGCCGGCCTCAAGGGCAAGCTGCCGCTCCTCGGCGGCGGGACGATCACCGACGAGACCGTGCTGCCGCAAATGGGCGACGAGGCGCTCGGCCTCATCACCGCGCTCCACTACTCGCAGGCCCTCGACAATCCGGCCAACGCGAAGTTCAGCCGAGCCTTCGAGGCCTCGGCGGGAAAGATCGCCTCGTACTACTCGGAAGCCACCTACACCAACGCGCGCTGGATCGTGGAGGCCATCAAGGCCGTGGGCGGCAAGGCGGAGGACCGGGACGCGCTGCTGGCCGCGCTGCGCCGGGTGGACCTCAAAGAGTCCGCGCGCGGCCCGTTGAAGGTGGACGATTTCGGCAACCCCATCCAGAACATCTACATCCGCAAGGTGGAGCGGGTCGGCGGCAAGCTGCAGAACACCGTGATCGCCACCTACCCGGCCGTCAGCCAGTTCTGGAAGTACAAGCCGGACGAGTACATGAAGCGGCCGCTCTACGGCCGCGACTACCCGCCGTGCAAGTACTGCCAGTGAGGCGGACCTGAGCGAGCCGCTCGCGCTGCGCCTCGAGCGCGTCTCCAAGGCCTTCGGCGGGCTGCGCGCGGTGGACGACGTGGAGCTGGCCGTGCGCCCCGGCGAGCGCCGCGCGCTGATCGGGCCCAACGGCGCCGGCAAGACGACGCTCTTCAACCTGGTCGCGGGCGCCCTGCCGGTGACGGCGGGACGCATCGAGCTGTTCGGCCGCGACGTGACGCGGATGCCGTCGCATCGCCGCGCCGCCCTCGGGCTCACGCGCACGTTCCAGATCTCGAACCTGTTCGCGAGCCTCAGCGTCCTCGACAACTGCCGGCTCGCCGTCCAGGCGCTCACGGCGGCGAAATTTGCGATGCACCGCCCGCTCGCCCGCGACGCCGTGCTGCGCGCGCGCGCGGAAGAAACGCTCGCCGCGGTGGGGCTGGCCGACCGCGCCGCCGCCACGGTGCGCAACCTCTCGCACGGCGAGCAGCGCCAGCTCGAGATCGGCCTCGCCCTCGCCGGGCGGCCGCGCCTGCTGCTGCTCGACGAGCCGACGGCCGGGCTGTCGCCCGCGGAGTCGGCGGCGATGGCGCGGCTGCTCGGCCGCCTCGATCCCGCGATCACCGTGCTCATCATCGAGCACGACATGGACATCGCGCTCGAGGTCGCGCGCCACGTGACCGTCCTGCACTACGGCCGCGTGATCGCCGACGGCACGCGCGACGCCGTGCGCGCCGATCCCACCGTGCGGGAGATCTATCTCGGTGCTTGAGCTGACCGACGTCCACACCTACTACGGCGAGAGCCACGTGCTGCAGGGCGTGTCGCTCGGCGTACGCGCGGGTGAGGTCGTCGCGATCCTCGGCCGCAACGGCGCCGGCAAGACCACGCTCATCCGCTCGGTGATCGGCTTCACGCCGCCGCGGCGCGGCACCGTGCATTTCAAAGGCGTCGAGGTCACGCGCTGGCCGCCCTATCGCGCCGTCGAGCGCGGCATGGGCCTGGTGCCGCAGGGGCGGCGCGTCTTCCCCTCGCTCAGCGTGGTCGAGAACCTGGCGGTGGCGCGGCGCGACGGGGGCCGTTTCACGCTCGCGCGCGTGCTCGAGCTGTTCCCGCGGCTCGCCGAGCGCGCGAAGAGCCGGGCGGGCCGGCTCTCGGGCGGCGAGCAGCAGATGCTCGCGATCGGCCGCGCGCTCATGACGAATCCCGATCTGCTGCTGATGGACGAGCCGACGGAAGGGCTGGCGCCTCTGATCGTGCGCGAGGTGGGCCGGATCATCGGCGAATTGAAGCGCGAGGGGCTGTCGATCCTGCTCGTGGAGCAGAACCTGCCGCTCGCGCTCTCCGTCGCCGACACGGTGCACGTGCTCTCGCGCGGCCAGATCGTGCACAGCTCGGCGCCGGGCGCCCTCATGGCGAACGACGACGTGAAATCGCGGTATCTTGGGGTATGACCCGTCTCCGCTTCGGCACGTTTTTCTTCTTCCAGGCCGCGCCCGGCCAGCGTCACGAGGACATCATCCGCAACGAGCTCACGCAGGTGGAGTGGTCCGAAGAGCTCGGCTTCGACGAGGTGTGGTTCACCGAGCACCATTTCATCGACTACGGGCTCTCGGTCGATCCCGCCACGCTCGCCTCCGCGGCGGCGGCGCGGACACGCCGCGTGCGCATCGGCCTCGCGGCGGCGATCCTGCCGTTTCATCACCCGCTGCGTCTCGCCGAGCAGATGGCGCTCGTCGACATCATTTCCGACGGCCGGCTCGACGTCGGCGTGGGCCGTGGCAACCGCCCCGCGGAGTTCGCCGGCTATCGCGTGCCGCAGCAGGAGAGCCGCGAGCGCTTCGACGAGACCGTCGACGTGATCCAGCGCGGCTGGACGGAGGAGCGCTTCTCGTACCACGGCCGCTTCTTCTCCTTCGACGACGTGCGCGTCATTCCCAAGCCGGTTCAGCGGCCCCACCCGCCGCTCTACCAGGTGTGCGTGACGAAGGACGGGATCGAGAACACCGCGCTGCGCGGCTGGCCGATGCTGAACTCCGTCCTCTTCGGGCCGGTGGATCAGCTCCTCGCCAACCGCGACACCTACGTGAACACCCTCGACAAGGCCGGCCGCACGCCCGACGAGATCGCGGCGCTCCTCGCGCGCTGGGGCGTCTCGCGCCAGATCTACGTCGCCGACACCGACGCGAAGGCCCTCGAGGAGGCGAAGGCGGCCGAGCTCTGGTACCAGGACTCGTTCCGGCGGTTCGTGATTCCCGAGCGCATCGAGGACGCGCACCCCACGCTCCAACCGGCGTTCCGCGCGATGGCGGAGAGGCTCGGCACGGTCACGTGGGACGGGCTCGTGGCGGAGACGCTGGCCTTCGGCTCGCCCGACACCGTCGCGCGCCACATCGAGTACATGCGCTCGATCGGCGTCGGCCAGATCCTCTGCTGGATGAATTTCGGCGGCCTGGCCCAGGACAAGATCCGCCGCTCGATGGAGCTGTTCGCGCGCGAAGTCATGCCACGCTTTCGCTAGCCGGAGAGAACGCCATGATCCGTCCCGCCGCGGTGATCGCGCTCCTGTCGCTGCTCCTCGCCGGCCCTGTCGCCGGCGCCGAGTCCATCCGCGTCGGCTACCTCGGCCCGCTGACCGGCATCTTCGCCGCCGCCGGCAAGGACATGCTCGACGGGCTGAAGATGGCGTTCGAGCAGGTCAACTACGAGGTCGCCGGACGCAAGATCGAGCTGATCGAGGAGGACGACGAGGGGAATCCGGCCACCGCGCAGGCCAAGTATCGCAAGCTCGTCGCGCAGGACCGCATCCACGTGCTGGACGGCGTGCTGCTGAGCAACATCGGGTACGCGCTGGTGCCGAACATCGAGCGCGACCGCCTGCCCTCGCTCTTCCTGACCACGCCGGACGATCTCACCAAGCGCCGGATCGCGAAGTACCTGATGCGCTCGAACTTCGCGGCGAGCCAGCCGATGCACGCGCTCGGCGACTACGCGGCGAAGACGCTCAAGTACAAGCGCGTGGCCGCCATCGCCATGGACAACAACTTCGGCCACGAGGGGATCGGCGGCTTCCAGCGCGTGTTCGAGGATAGCGGCGGGCGCCTCGTGCAGAAGACCTGGGTGCCGCTCAACACCATGGACTTCGCGCCGTACCTCACCCAGGTCCCGCGCGAGGTCGACGCGGTCGTGCAGGTGTTCGTCGCCGGCCAGGCCGTGCGCTTCTCCAAGCAGTACGGCGAGAGCGCGCTGCACGGCAAGGTGCCGCTCATCGGCACCGGCGTGTACACCGACCAGTCGTCGCTCCAGGGCATGGGCGACGAGGTGATCGGCCACGTGGGCACGATGATCTGGTCGCCGACGCTCGACAACACCGCCAACCGCGCGTTCACGAAGATTGCGGAGGCCAAGGTCAAGCGCACGCCGTCCTACTTCCACGCGGTCATGTATTCCTCGGGGCGCTGGATCATCGAGGCCGCGAAGGCCCTCGGCGGCAACGTGGAGGACCGGGACCGCCTCCTCGCCGCGCTGCGCCGGGCGAGCGAGACGACCCAGGACCCGCGAGGTCCGATCAAGCTCGACGAGTACGGCAACCCCACGGAGAACGTGTACATCGTGCGGGTCGAAAAGGTCGGCGGACGGCTCCAGAACACCGTGATCCACACTTATCCGATGGTGTCGCAGTTCTGGACCTACCGGCCGGACGAGTTCCTCAAGACGCCGGCCTACGACCGCAGCTATCCGCCCGTGAAGCCGTGAGGTGGCGCTGACCGAGCCGCGCTTCGGCTTCTTCTTCTGGCCGTGGTCGCCGGAGTACACGGCGCGCCTGGCGGGACTGGCCGAGCGCGACGGGTGGGACCTCCTCGGCGTCGCCGACACACCGGGCAACGCGATGGATGTCTGGGTCGCGCTCACGCTCGCCGCCGCGCGCACCGAGCGCGTCGGGCTGGCGGCCTGTGTGACGAACCTCGCCACGCGTCACCCCGCCATCACCGCCGGCGCCGCCGCGTCGGTGGACGCCGTCTCCGGCGGCCGCGTGCTGCTCGGCGTCGGTCGTGGCCACAGCGGGGTCGCGAACCTCGGCGCCGCGGCGTCGGCGAGCCCCGCGTTCCGCGAGGGGCTCCGGTTCACGCGCGCGCTCCTGGCCGGCGAGCGCGCGTCGCTGAACGGCGGCCCCGCCACGCAGCTTCCGCCCTCGGGCCGCCGCGTGCCGGTCTTCGCCGCCGCGTCGGGGCCGGGCGCGCTGCGCACCGCCGGCGCCGTGGCCGACGGGGCCTTCGTGAACTACGGCCTGCAGGCCGACCACGTGGCCCACGCGCGCGCGCGGATCGGCGCGGGCGCGGCGGAGACGGGCCGCACCGCCGACGACGTCGAGACGTGGTGGATCGCCTGCCTCGACTGCGCCCCGACGCGCGACGCCGCGCTCGACACGCTCGGCAACATCCTCGGCTTCGTGGCCGCCTACATTCTCGGGGCGGCGCCGGCCGAGCGCGGCGTGCCGCCGGACCTCGTGCCCGCGATCCACGAGCTGCGGGCGACCTACACGACCCGCCGCGCCGAGATGGACGCCGGGCTGGTGAAGCGCCTCGGGCTCTTCGATTACCTCCGAGGGCGCCTGGCGATCGCCGGCACGCCGGACGACTGCGTCGAGCAGGCGCGCGCCGCGCTGGCTGCCGGCGCCACGCGCCTCATGTTCACGGTGAGCCTCGCCGCCGATCCGGTCCACGCCGTCGAGCTCTTCGGCGCCGAGGTGCTGCCGGCGCTGAGACGCGGCCGATGATCGTCGAGGCGGCGGCGCGGCCGCGCGACGGCAGCTAGCGGGCGAGCAGCGCCGGCGAGGCCGACACCTCGTCGGGATAGTTGGCGAGCCGCGCCGCCTCCCGCGATGACACGATCTCGAGGACGCCGAGGGCCAGCACGAGGGCCGTGAGCATGATGGCGTAAAGGACTCGCATGCCGGTAGGACGCGCGCCGGAAGCGAAGGGATTCCGGGCCGCGAGAATCCCGTGGCCTCTCCCCCGCATCTCAATCGCGAAGGGAGAGAACGACGATGACGACGAAACGAATCCTGGTGCCGCTGGACGGCGACGAGCGCAGTGAGGCGATCGTGCCGCTGGTGGCCGCGGTCGCGCGCGACGGCGGGGCGACGGTGCGCCTGCTCCGTGTCTATCCGGTCCCCGAGCGTCGCGAAGGCACCCACGGGCGGACGGTCGAGTACGTGGATCAGGCGATGAGCCGGCTGACCGCCGAGGGCCGCGAGGACCTCGAGCGTGGCGAGGCACGGCTGGCCGGCTTGCCGGTCGAGACGGTCGTGCGGTTCGGCGAGCCCGCGGAGGAGATCGTGCTGGAGGCGGAGTCCTTCGGCGCGGACGTGATCGCGCTGAGCGAGCCCGTGCAGGGCCGGCTGCGGCGTCTGGTGACGCCCGGCGTCGCCGAGCGCGTGGCCCGCGAGACGGCCGTTCCGACGCTCGTCCTCAAGACGGCGGCGGCCTAACGGCGCGCGAGCGCCGTCACCACCACCGCGAGATCCTCGCCGCCGTGGCCCGCCGCCTGGGCCGCCGCGTAGAGGCGCTCGGCGACGTCCGTGAGCGGCACCGCCGCGCCGACGGCGCCGGCGGCCTCCTGGATCAGATGCAGGTCCTTCATGAAGAGATCGAGCTTCATCTGCGGCGGGAAGTCGCGCTTGACGATGAGCGGCCCGCGCACCTCCAGCATGCGTGAGGTCGCCGCGCTCGACCTCAACACGTCCAGCGCGAGCGGCACGTCGAGCCCCGCGCGCTCCACCATCGCCAGGGCCTCCGCCGCCGCCGCGCTGTTCAGCGCCACCAGCAGATTCGCCACGAGCTTGAGCACCATGGCCTGGCCCGCGGTGCCGACGTGCACCGCGCGCGGCAGGATCGTCTCCAGCAGCGGCCGCCAGCGCTCGTAGACGGCGCGCTCGCCGCCGGCGAAGATGATGCCGTCGCCGCGCGCGACCATCCCGCTGGTGCCGCTGATCGGACAGTCGAGAAACGCGACGCCGCGCGCCGCGCACTCGCGCGCGAGCCGCTCCGTGAGCGCGGGCGAGATGGTGCTCATCTGCACCACCGTCCGGCCGCGTGCCGTGGCCGCCAGGCCGCCCGCGCCGAGCACGACCTCCTCAACCGCCGCCAGCGAGGGCAGCACCACGCAGACCGGGTCGGCGGCTTCCGCCACGGCGGCCGCCGAGGCCACGGCGCGGCCGCCGATGGCCACCAGCGCGCGGTTGCGCTCGGGCACGACGTCGTGGCCGACGACGTCGCGGCCCGCCGCGCGCAGACGGCCGGCCACCGCGGAGCCGAGGAGACCGAGACCGACGATGCCGACGGGGCCGACGGTCGCCATGCGGCTCAGCAGGCCTTACAGGGCGGGTAGTCGCGCGAGTAGGCCGGCGCCTTGAGAAACTCGTCCGGCTTGTAGGTCCAGAACTGCGAGACGCTCGGGAACGTGTGGATGACGGTGTTCTGGAGCCGGCCGTTCACCCTGTCGACCTTTCGCACGTACACGTTCTGGATCGGGTTGCCGAAGTCGTCGAACTTCATCGCGCCCCGCGGCGCGTCCGAGAGGTCCACGCGGCGCAGCGCCCCGAGGAACTTGTCGACGTTCTCGATGTCGCCCCCGGTGGCCTCCAGGGCGGCCTTGAGCGCGATGCCCGCGACGTACGTGCCTTCGGAGTAGTACGACGGCACCTGCTTGAACTTGGCCTCGTAGGCGGCGGCGAACTTCTTGTTGGCCGGCGTGGCCAGCGCGGCCGAGTAGTGCAGCGCGGTGACCACGCCGAGCACCTCGTCGCCCTGCACACGCAGCACGTGCTCGTCGGTGAAGGTGCCGCCGCCGATCAGCGGGAGCTTTTCCTTCAGCCCCGCCTCGGCGAACTGCTTGCCGAAGCGCAGCGCATCGGCGCCGGAGAAGACGGCGTAGATCGCGTCCACGTCGCGGCGCAGCTGCGAGAGGTACGGCGCGAAGTCTGCGGTGCCCAGCGGCGGCCAGAGCTTCTGGACCACCTGGCCGCCCGACTCCTCGAACGAGCGCTGGAAGCCCGCCGCGACCTCCCAGCCGAAGGCGAAGTCGTAGCCGATCATGGCGATCTTCCGGTACTTGAGGTTGTCGACGACCCACTTGCCGAACGGGTGCGAGGGCTGACTCGACGTCCACCCCGTGCGCACGAGATAGGGATTGCGCTTGCGCTGCGTCAGGTCGTCGGCCGACACGATCGGATAGATCGCGGGGATTCTCTTCGACTCGATGTAGGGCGAGACCGCGTAGCCGACGGCGGCGCTCAGCGGCCCCGTGAGCAGGTGAACGCCCTGGCCCTCGACGAGCCCGCGCGCCTTGGTGATGCCCGTGGCCGGCTTGCCCTCGTCGTCCTCGACGATGAACTTGATCTCGCGGCCCGCGAGCCGGTACTTGTGCTCCTCGAAGAACAGCTCGAAGCCGTTGATCATGTCCTTGCCGTTGGCGGCCAGCGGTCCCGTCTGCGGCACGAGCATGCCGACCTTGATGGGTCCTTTCTGGGCCCACGAGGGCGCGCCGGCGGCCACGCCGGCGACGATGACGGCCACGGCCAGGATCACGAGCAGCCTGCGCATGTCGGCCTCCTTCAGGGTGCGGGAGCGAGAGCCTGGAGGATCTCGTCGTGGGTGAGCGGCCACCCGAGGGCGGCCGCGATCAGTTTCAGCGCGAAGCGGTGCATGTCTTCCCCGTCCATGGAGTCGACGGCGTCGGTCGCCACCACCACGCGGAAGTCGCGGTTCGTGGCCTCGAAGGCGGCGCACAGCACGCACGTCGTGGTGTTGATCCCGGCCAGGATCACGGTGTCGGCGCCGAGCCGGCGCCGCAGCACGAACTCGAGGTCGGTCGGCGCGAACACGCTGTAGCGCTTCTTGCCGCGCACGACGACGTCGCGCTCGTCGTGCAGCTCGGGGATGATCTCGGTCCCCGGGCTGCCCGCGAGGTTGTGCCGGAGGATCCCTTTGCGCGCCTTCGTCGGATCGTCGTGCGCGGCCTTCCAGAACGGGTTGGCGGCGATCTCCGCAGCATCGCGGTACTCGGTCACCACGTGCACGATCGGCACGCCGCGCCCTCTCAGATCGGCGAAGAGCGCTGCCGCGCGCTTGATCACGGGGCCGCAGCGCTCGGCGGCGAGCGGCAGACTCGCCACGGCCGGGTCGAGGTGACCGCGGTGCATGTCGACGGCGACGACGGCCGTGCGCGCGGGGTCGAGGTGGATCATGGCGGGGCGTCGACGATGTGCCGGATCGTAGTCCCGGTCCGAGACGTGGTCAAGGCAACGCGACGCAGTGTCGCCGGTGCCTCACGCCAGGACGCGGCGGGGCGCCCGGTCGAGCGCCCCGCCGCCGCCATACGAGACGTGACTATTGGAGGATCTTCTTGGCGTCGCCTTCGAGCTCGAGGATGTGCAGGCCCGTGTTCGCGCGGTCCACGATGTAAATAAACCCGCGCTCGTCGGTGTCGACGTTGTTGGTCTGGATCACCTGCTTGCAGACGTTGGGCACACCGTTGAGAGTGCCGCACCGAAAGTCGGTGTTGCCCGTGGGTTTCGGGATGAAGAACGCGACCTCTTTCGGGTCGAACGGGTTGCGGATGTCGAAGGCTCGCACTCCGGCGTTGAAGTAGGAGACGAACACGATCTTCTTGTAGAACGGCGGCCCGAAGTTCTCGTTGGTGGCATGGGGACCGAAGCGGCCACCCTTGTTACAGAAGTCGCCGCTGGAGGCCGGCACCTCGAAGGTCCCCACTCCCTGCGGCCTGTGCTCGTTGTTCGGAGCCACGCCGGTGATGTCGACGACGAACGTCAGGTGGCGGATCGACTGCTGGCAGAACGCGCCGCCCGCCTCCGACGTCACGACGACGAAATCGCGCACGTTGCCGCCGGCTGGTGCGTTGGGCGCCCAGTCCGGGAGAGTCACCCCGAGCACGGGGAAGCTCGTATGCGCGCCCCAGACCGGCTGCATCACGAAGCGGCCGATTTCCGCCGTCTTGTAGTCGTTCGCCGGGGTCGTCAGGATCTTTTGACGGTCCGCGATCTGCATCACGCCGTTGGAGCTGGTGCCGTACGCGAAGTAGACGCGGTTACCGGTCGGCCCGAGCGAGATCGGCCCGTGGATACTGGGGACCGCCGTGAAGTTGGGTGGCGGCACGCCGCCCGGCTGCTGCCCGTCGAGCGCCCAGTCCCGGAGGAACACGGGGTTCGCTGGGTTGCTGATGTCGAAGACCATGATGTGGTTGCCCGGCCTCCATCCCGCCGCGGTGTCGGTCGCGCGCCGGCCAACGACCCACGCGGTCCCCGAGTCGCATTCCCACCAGCTCTTGTGCGTCCCGGTGAGACCGCTGATGACGGGGTTGCCTCCCGCGACGGTGCGGACCGGCAGCGGGTTGCTCGGATTGGTCACGTCCCAGATCTCGTGCGCGGAGTCCGCGTAGCTCCGCAGCAGGTACACCTTGTTATCGTGGATCGGCAGCGTGCTGCCGTCGCACACGCGGACCATCTGCTGACCACCCCCCGCACCGTTCGCCACGGGGAGATGGAAGAGGTACTTCGGCTTCTTCGGGTCCGTGACGTCGACGATCGACGTGCCGTTCTCTTCGTTCTGTCCGGTGAGCGGGTTGAACGACGGCAGCGGATCGCCGGTCACCGGGTTCGTCCCCAGCGCGTGGTGGCCGACGAAGATGACCCAGCGGTTGTTCGAGTACCGGTGAACCGTCGGCTGATAGGACGAGCGGGCCTGCAGGTCGTTGGTGCCGACGAGCCTCAGGTCGTGGAGCTGCGGCGCGTCGTCCTCGGCTTTGGTGAAACGTGGGTGAGCGACGAGCGTGAGGCCGAGAGCGACGATAATCGCCAGAACAGCAAGGAGCGTGCGCTTCATCCCGATCTCTCCTTCTCAGATGAGGGGGGTGTTCGGAAGGAAAGGGACTTAGAACGCCCGCCGCCGGAGGGCTGCGCGGCCCAGCAGCGTCATGAGGCCGCCGCCGCCGACCGAGAGCGCGTGAGGCACGACGAATGTGCGGCAACTCTTCAGCCCTTCCGTGCGCGAAGCGACGAGCGACCGGTTCAATAGTCCAGGCGCGGGGAGACTAAGATCGGCTCGTGAGACTGTCAAGCCGCGTTGCGTCGGGCGCGCGCCACCGCCCGGCGCGCACTCTCCGGCGCGCACTCTCCTTGACGCTCTGTGGGTCCGACGGCTAGCCTACATCTCATGGCGATGAGGACGTGGCCGGCGTGGCCGGACCGATGACCGGCATCCCCGGCCTCATCGACTTCGACGCCCTCGGCTTCACAGAGATCATGGACGTCGTGCCACGCACGGCGCCGCGCGACGACGGGCGATGACCTTCGACTTCGACCGCGTCATCGATCGCCGCGCCTCTGACTCCAACAAGTGGCGCAAGTACCCGCCCGACGTCCTGCCGCTCTGGGTCGCCGACATGGACTTCGCCTCACCGCCCGCCGTCGTGCAGGCGCTGCGCGACCGCGTGGAGCACGGCTTCTTCGGCTACCTGATGGAGAAGCCCGAGCTGCACGAGGTCGTGGCCGAGCGCGTGGCCAAGCGCTACGGCTGGCGCGTGAGCCCGGAGGCGGTGGTGCCGCTGCCGGGCGTGATCGCCGGCTTCAACCTGGCGCTGCGCGCGCTCACCTCCCCCGGCGAGGGGCTGCTCGTGCAGACGCCGGTCTACCCGCCCATCCTGCGCGCCGCGGGCAATCACGGTCTCACGCGTGACGAGCACGCGCTCACGCGCGGCGCCGACGGCCGCTACACGGTGGACCTCGGCACGTTCGCGCGGGCGCTGCGTGAGCGCACCCGCGCATTCCTGCTCTGCAACCCCCACAACCCCGTCGGGCGCGTGTTCGAGCGGGCGGAGCTCGAGGGCATGGCGGCCGCCTGCGCGCGACGCGACGTCTGGATCATCGCCGACGAGATCCACGGCGATCTCCCGCTCGACGGCCGCCGGCACGTGCCGATCGCCACGCTCTCGCCGGAGATCGAGGCGCGCACGCTCACCTTCATGGCGCCGAGCAAGACGTTCAACCTGCCCGGGCTCAAGTGCGCGGTGGCCATCATCCCGAACGCCACGCTCCGCGAGCGTCTCGCCGCCGCCGTCGCCGACCTCGTGCCGAAGATCAACGTCCTCGGCCACGCCGCCGCCGTCGCCGCCTACCGCGAGGGTGACCCGTGGCTGGAGGCGCTGTTGCGCTACCTCGAGGCGAACCGCACCGTTCTCGCCAACGACGTGCCGCGCCGCCTGCCCGGCGTCACCCTGGCGCCGCCCGAGGCGACCTATCTCGCGTGGCTCGACTGCCGCGGGACCGGGATCGCCGACCCGTTCACCTTCTTCCTCGAGCGCGCGAAGGTCGCGCTCAACGACGGCCGCCTCTTCGGCCCCGGCGGCGAGGGCTTCGTCCGCCTGAACTTCGGCGCACCGCGCGCGCTGCTGACCGAGGGGCTCGAGCGAATGGCTCGGGCTCTTGCCGTCCGCTAACGCTCGTTGATCGTATGTACACTTGTGCATATAATATCCCGTGCGGGCCGAGTGGGACGCCGCCAAGGAAGCGGTCAATTTTCGCAAACACGGAGTCGGGTTCGCCGGTGCGGTGAGCGTATTTGACGACGTCTTCGCGATCACGATCCCGGACGAATCGTCCGCCGAGGAGCGCTTCATGACTCTCGGAGTCGACGCATTCGGGCGTGCCATCGTCGTCGTGTATACCTGGCGTGGCGAAGCGGTACGGATCATCTCCGCGCGGAAGGCGACTCGACGGGAACGGCGACAATACGAGGAGTATCGATGAAGAAGGAGTATGACTTCAGCCGAGGACGCCGGGGCGCAGTCTTTCCCGCACAGCCGGGTAAGACACGCATCACGATCCGCCTGGACGACGACGTCCTGGCATGGTTCCGCGAGCGAATCAACGCCGCAGGTGGCGGAAGCTATCAGGCGGCGATCAACGCGGCGCTTCGCGAGTACATGACAACGACGCATGAACCGCTGGAGCACACGCTTCGCAGGGTTGTCCGAGAGGAACTGCGACCATATAAAAGGAAGGGCTAGAACTTTCCTTGACGCTTCCGCGCGCACCCGGCTAGGCTGGCCCGCAGCTAGGAGGCCCGCATGAAGCGCTACGTCGATCTGTCGGTGACGGTCAACGATGCGACGCTGAGCCCGCCGTCCACCAACATGCGGCTTCAGATCACGCCGCATCGGCGCGGGCCGGGCTTCTGGCAGGTGTCGTCTGTCCATCAGAGCCTGCACACCGGGGCCCACATCGACTCACCGCTGCACGTCTTCAAGGACGGCATCACCACGGCCGAGATCTCACTCGACCAGGTGATGGGCGAGGCGCTCGTGGTGGATCTCTCGTTCGCCGGCGCCAACCACGAGATCACCATCGACGACCTCAAGCGCGGCGGCGCCGACAGCGTGAAGGCGGGCGACATCGTGCTGCTGCGCACCGACTGGACGGACACGATGTACGGCAAGTGGCCCGACTACTTCACGCAGTCGCCGTACTTCCCGCCGGCGTCGGCCGAGTGGCTGGTGGCCAAGGGCGCCAAGAACATCGGCTTCGACTTCTTCGAGGAGTACTGCGCGCGGCTGCCCGACTTCTCGTCGGAGGACTTTCCGATGCATCGCGTGATCCTCGGCGCGGGCGTGGTGATCATGGAGGGGCTGACCAATCTCGGCGCGCTGCCACGGCGCCGCGTCGACTTCGCCGCGCCCTTCTACAAGATCGCGGGGACCGAGGGCGCGCCCGCCCGCTTCTTCGCGACGCTCGACTGAGGCCGGCCATGAGACCGCCTGCGCGCCGCCTCGCCTGCGCCCTTTTCGGGCTCGTCCTCCTCCTCGCCTCGCCCACCCCCGCGGCAGCGCTCGCGCGCGACGACGCCTTCGTCGCCGGCTATGCGGCGGCCATCCTGGAACGCGAGTTCAAGCTGACCGCGCCCTCGCTGCGCGTCGAGAACGGCGTGATCACCCTGCAGGCCTCCGACCTCGCCGGGGCCGATCGCGCGCGCGTGCTCGCCGCGCTCCAGGCCATCCCCGGCGCGGCGCGCGTGGAGATCCTCGAGCCCGGCGCCGCTCCGCCGCCGCCCCCGCCCGTCGCGTCCCAGCCGACAGCCACGCCGCCGGCGCGCGTGCTGTCGGAGTGGCAGCGCGGGCTCTTGCCCGGCGGCTCGCTGTTCAAGCCGCTGATCGCGGATCCGCGCTGGCCGCACTTTGCCGCGGGTTACCAGCGCCATCTGAGCGACGCGCAGCTGGTCGACGTGGCCGCCGTCAGCTTCGGCGAGACCTTTGCGCTGTATCGCGACCGGCTGGGCCGCGGCTGGTGGGAGGTCGGCGTCCAGGCCGGCGTGTTCGCGGTCTTCGACCTCGACGCCTTCTCCAAGGACCTCGTGAACGCCGACTATCTGGTCGCCTTCCCCCTCTCGTACCGCTACGCGGACTTCTCGGCGATGCTCCGCGTCTTCCACCAGTCGAGCCACCTCGGCGACGAGTTCCTCCTGCGCACGAAAACCAACCGCGTCAACCTCTCGTACGAGTCGGTGGACCTCAAGCTCTCCTACGACTTCGGCGATCTCGTGCGGGTCTACGGAGGGACCGGCTACCTCTTCGACCAGGATCCGCAGGATCTGAAGCCGTGGTCGATCCAGTACGGTCTCGAGTACACGAGTCCGTGGCCCGCGCGCGACAAGCGCTGGCGTCCGGTCGCCGGCGTGGACCTCCAGCACCGGGAGGAGAACGCGTGGTCCGTCGATTTCTCGGCGCGCGCCGGCGTGCAGCTCGACGGCGTGCTGGCCACGCGGAACATGCAGCTCCTGATCGAGTACTTCAGGGGCCGCTCGCCCAACGGCCAGTTCTACCGGGAGAAGATCGAGTACCTCGGGCTCGGCACGCACTTCCATTTCTGACGACGGGACGGAGGGCTCATGGACGCGTTGGCGCTGAGATCGGTGCTGGCCGCGCTCGTCTACTCGGTGCTGGGCATCGTCGTGTTCGGCGTGGCGTTCAAGATCGTCGACGCGCTCACGCCGTACCACCTGTGGCGCCAGCTCGTCGAGGAAAAGAACGTCGCGCTGGCCATCGTCGTCGGCGCGATGGCGCTGAGCATCGCCCTGATCGTCGCCTCCGCGATCCACTAGCGCGTGGATGCGGCGCAGTCCCACCGTCGATGTTCCGCTCGTCGTGCGCGTGGCCGCCGCCGCCATCCTGCTCGGCTGCGGCTCCGACCACCGCCTCGAGGCGCAGCGCTGCGTGACCCGCGACTGGGAGGTCGTGCCCGACGCTCACTGCGAGGGTCAGCCGTCGACGCCCGGCCGCGCCCCCATCGGCAGCCGCTACGTCTGGTATTACGGCGGCCAGGGCACGCGCCTCGGCGAGCGCGCCGCCGGCGGCAGTGTGATCCCGCCGTCCAACGGCATCGTCACGCGTCCCAACAGCGGCGGCTACGCGATCGCCGTTCCCGGCGGTGCCTCGACGCGCGGCGGGTTCGGTACGAGCGTTCACGGCGTCACCACGACCACGGGAGGCTAGCCGCCATCGAGCGCCGCGCGATCGCCCCGCGCGCCGACTGGCAGGCCAAGGCCGAAGCCGTCGGCATGATCTTCCATCACACGCACGGAGAGGTGTACTGGAACGAGTCCGCGCACTACCGCCTGACCTCGGCCGACGTGGAGCTGATCGAGACGGCGACCAACGAGCTCTGGGCGCGCTGCCTCGACGCCGTCGAGCACGTCGTCACCAAGCGTCGCTACGCCGAGCTGGCGATTCCCGACGCCGCGGTGCCGCTGATCGAGACCTCGTGGAACGACGACCATCCGTCCATCTACGGGCGCTTCGACCTCGGCTACCGGACGGGCGAGCCACCGAAGCTCTTCGAGTTCAACGCCGACACGCCGACGATGCTGCTCGAGGCGGCCGTCGTGCAGTGGAAGTGGAAGGAGGAGGTGTTTCCCGCCGCGGACCAGTTCAACTCCATCCACGAGAAGCTGATCGCGAAGTGGCAGTCGCTGCAAGACCTGCTGCGCGAGCCGATCCACTTCGCCCACACCGAGAACGTCGAAGACCTCATGACGGTGACCTACCTGCGCGACACCGCGGAGCAGGCCGGCTACCAGACGATCGGCCTCCACGTGGGCGACATCGGCTGGCACCACATCCGCGGCTTCACGGACCTCGACGAGCGGCCGATCCTCAACCTCTTCAAGCTCTACCCGTGGGAATGGCTGCTGCGCGAGGCGTTCGCCAGCCATCTGAGCCCCGGCCTGCCGTACTGGATCGAGCCGCCGTGGCGGATGATCCTCTCCAACAAGTCGATCCTGCCCATCCTCTGGGAGCTGTTCCCGAACCATCCCAATCTGCTGCCCGCCTTCCGCGAGCCCGCGGGCCTGCGCGAATGGGTCAAGAAGCCGCGCTTCGGGCGCGAGGGCCAGAACGTCGAGGTGAGGACGGCGACGGGCGGCGAGGAGCAGCCCGGCGAGTACGGCGACGAGGGCTTCGTCTACCAGCAGTACTTCGCGCTGCCCGTGTATGATGGCCGGCGCGCGGTCGTCGGCAGCTGGGTCGTGGACCAGGAGTCCGCCGGCGTCGGCATCCGCGAGAGCGAGGGGCTCATCACGCGCAACGAGTCGCCGTTCGTGCCGCACGTCATCGAGGACCGGTGACGCCGATGCCAGGACAGAGCGTCCGTGACTTCGTAACCGCCTACGAGCGCGCCTTCCCCGGCGAGGTCGTGCGCGTGACGGAGCCCGTGACGCTCGACTACGACGTCATGGCGCTGGTGCTGGAGTACGAGCGCCGCCGGCGCTGGCCGATCTTGATGTTCGAGAAGGTCGCCGGCGCCGACATGCCGATCGTCGCCAATGTCGTCGCCAGCCGCCGCGCGCTGGCGTGGGCGCTGGGCGTGCCGGAGCCGCGGCTGGCGCTGGAGTACGCGCGCCGCATCAAGGACACGATCAAGCCCAACGTCGTGGCCCGCGCGCCCTTTCGCGAGCGCGTGCTGACCGGCCGCGATCTCGACCTGCGCCGCCTGCCGATCCCGACCTACTTCCCCGGCGACGCCGGGCGCTACCTCACGGCCGGCATGCTCGTCGCGCGCGATCCCGAGACGGGCGTCGAGACGGAGGGCTACCACCGCTTTCAGGTCAAGGGCGCCGACCGCATGGGCGTCAGCCTGCACTCGCGCAGGCGGATGTTCGAGTACCAACGGCGTGCCGAGGCGCGCGGCGAGGCGCTGCCGTGCGCGATCGCGCTCGGCCTGCACCCGCTCGTCTCCATGGGCTCGCTCGCCTACCCACCCGCCGACGTCGGCAAGTTCGAGGTGGTCGGCGGACTCTTCGGCGAGCCGCTGGAGGTCGCGGCGTGCGCGACGATCGATCTCGCCGTGCCGGCGGCGGCCGAGATCGTCATCGAGGGCGAGATCCTGCCCGGCGTGCGCGAGCCCGAAGGGCCGTTCGGCGAGTTCACCGGCTACTTCTCGCGCCGCTCGACCGAGCACGTCTTCCAGGCCAAAGCGCTCGCGATGCGCGCGGCGCCCTGGTTCCAGTCGATCGGCTCCGGCCGCGCCGGCGACCACATCACGACGCTCGCGCTCGTCCGCGAGGCCGAGATCTGGAACGCGCTGCAGCGTGTGATCCCCAACGTCACCGGTGTGCACGTGCCGCTGTCCGGCACGTCGTCGTTCAGCGCCTACGTGTCGATCACGCAGGGCCGGCCCGGCGAGGCCAAGCACGTCATCCCGATCGTGCTCGGCGTGGACCATTACCTGAAGCTCGTGATCGTGGTCGACGACGACATCGACGTGCTCGACGAGTCGGACGTCATGTGGGCGGTGGCCACGCGGATGCAGGCCGACCGGGATCTCGTCACGATTGCCGGCAGCCTCGGGGCGATGCTCGACCCGAGCGCCGACGAGCGCGGCGTCACCGCCAAGCTCGGCATCGACGCCACGCGCCCGTTCGGCGAGCCGTTCGGCGAGAAGCTGGTGATGGACCCCGCGAAGATGGCCTGGGCGCGCGCGCTGGTGGACCGCCTCGGCGGCTAGGGGATGCCTAATCCGGCCGGTCCCAGGGTGGTCGCATGCCGTCCGGGATCCCGAGCGCGACGCGCTCACGGTTCCACGCCTCGGTAAGCCGCGGAATCCGCGAGGCGGGAATGCGATAACCGACGTAGATGAACGACTCCAGGTGTCTGAGTCGCCTGGAGTCGGCGAGGGTCGGCATCACGATGGTCGCCCCTGTCGTCGTGAGCTCCGCCCACGCGCGACGTTCCATCACCCACCGCGGCTCCATCGTGACGTCGGTGCGGCTCCACAGCTCCTCGCCCTTGAAGCGCCACTGGCCATGGCCGGCCTTGAACATCAGGAAGCGGGGGCCGCTCACCCCACGGAGGCCACGCAACCTGATCGGGTTCGCCGCGATCTCGAAGCGGCCGTCCGCGTCCGTGACGACCTCGCGCAAGTCGTGCAAGCTCGTGAAGGTTCCATGCCACGACGACCACGTCCGGAATCGGCGCGCCCGTCCTGGCCTCGACGACCCGCGCCTTCCACGGACCGTCCGACTCCTCCGATGGGTGGGGCCGGGCCCCCGCGCCCGCCGCGAGCGACACCACGACGAGCGCGACGGCAACGGCGAGCGGCAGCCGCCGCCGGCCACCCATCGACGACCGCTCAACCTTTCAGATTTTTCGCGAACCACCCGGTGCAGCGCGTCCAGGCGTCGTCGGCGTCCGCCTTGTTGTAGGACGGGCGGTAGTCCGCGTGGAAGCCGTGGCCGGACTCGGGATAGATCACGATCTCGACGTTCTTGTTGCCGTTCTGCTTGAGCATCTCGCCGAACTTCTGCGCGTCCTCGGGCTTCGGGTTCTGGTCCCTGGCGCCGTAGAGGCCGAGGAACGGGACCTTGATGTCCTTGGCGAGATCGAAGCCGGTCACCGGCCCGCTCGCGCCCTGATACGGCCGCGCGGGCGGGCCGTACCACGCCACGGCAGCCTTGATGTCGGGATTGGCCGCGGCCTCCTGGTACACGGTCGAGCCGCCCCAGCACCAGCCGGTGACGCCGACCTTGCCGGCCGCGACGCCCGGCCGCGTCTTGGCCCAGTCGACGGCGGCCTTGAGATCCCCCAGCGTCTGCTCACGCTTCTGCGCCAGCACGATCTTGAGCACGTCCTGGACGTTGGGGATCTGGGCCACGCCGCCCTCGCGCGCGAACAGCTCGGGGGCGATCGCGTAGTAGCCGGCCTTGGCGAAGCGGCGCGTCGAGTCGCGGATGTACTCGTGCACGCCCCAGATCTCGGAGATCACGAGCACGATCGGGTGATGGCTGCCGCCGGCAGGGCGCGCCTCGTACACGGGCACGTCGAAGCCGGCGACGGAAATCTTGTCGTCGCCGGCCACGAGGCCGTCGGTGTCGGTCTTGATCGCCTGCGCCAGGACAGTCTCGACGCTCAGCGCGTAGCCGGTGAACGCCGTTCCCGTGGCGAGGACTTCGCGACGTGTCAGCATGCTGGCTTCCTCCTCAGGCGCGCAGGTGGCGCGCGAAGAACTGCAGGCACTTCTCCCAGGCGGCCGCGGCCGCCGCCGGCTGGTACGACGCGCGGTAGTCGGCGTGGAACGCGTGGCCCGCGTTGGGATAAACGACCATCTCCACGTTCGGGTTGCCCACCCGCACCACGTCGACGAATCGCTTCGAGGACGACGATCGGCGCCTTGGCGGCGTCCGCCGGCCGCGCCTCGTCGACGGGCATCGCGACGCCGCTGCCCGTGATCTCGGCCTGCGCGGTCGCCAGGCCTGCCTTATCCGTGCGCACCGCCTTGGCGAGGCTGGGAGCGGCGGCCAGCGCGTAGCCGGCGAGGGCGGCGCCTGCCGCCAGCCACTGGCGGCGACTCATCCGATCCCCCGCTCCCGTCATGCAACCCCCTGGATTTGCGGGCAAAGACCCGTGGATTTGTGGTCGAGACACGCGCAGGTCGAATGATACTATGACGACAGCGCGCGTTTGGCGCAGGTTCCGAGGCCACGGAGGTGGGATGGATCTCCTGGAGGCCAAAAGCCGCATCGCCGAAGCCCTGGTCGAATCGATCTTTCGGCGCGCGCGGTACGACGTGGCGCCGTTCCGGCGGCCGCAGTCTTCTCCGCTGCGCTTCGGCCGCGAGGACTTCTCGCCGGACTTTCGCATCTCGCAGCGCGGGGACAGCGGCGAGGAGCACGAGTACCTCGTCGAGGTGAAGTACCGGCCGTCGGCCGAGCAGTTCATCTCCGTCGAGAACCAGCGCGGCGATCGCTCGCTCTTCCACATGATGCGCCGGCACTGGCCCACGCTCTACTTCATCCTCGTCACCGAGCGTCCCGAGGCCGGCCGCTCGTGCTTCCAGGCGCTCGCCTTCGAGACCGTGCGCCAGGGCGAGCCGTTCCGCATGGTCGATCTCATCGAGGTGAAGGAGTTCGGTTTGTTCGCGCACAACCTCGAGGACCACGAGGCCCTCGCCCGCCGCATCTTCAGCTCGCTCACCGCGTAATCCGTCGGCGTCCGCGCGGTCGGGCGGGCTGCGGCCTCAGTCGACCACGCAAATCGACGGTGCGTTGACGCCTGTCATTGGGCCACGATGGTCAGCCGGGGCCGACGCGGTACCCAGAAGACACGGGTCTCGCGAGGCCGCGCCCCGCCCGACCGCACGAACGTTGGAGCGGCTCGGCGTACGGAGCCGTGGGGCGGCGGGGCAGAGACGTTTAGCTGAGACTCAACTGGGTCGCGTACTCGAGATGGACGGTCGGGTCGAAGCAGGCGAGGGCGACCTCGCGCGGCACGTCGTGCTGCGCGAGAAACCCGTGGATCTCGCGCAGCGCGATCCGGCAGGCGCGCGGAATCGGAAAGCCGTACACGCCGCACGAGATCGCCGGGAACGCGAGGCTCGCGAATCCGCGCTCGGCCGCGAGCGCCAGCGCGTTGCGATAGCACGACGCCAGCAGCGTGTCTTCGTTCTCGCCGCCGCCGCGCCAGATCGGGCCGACCGCGTGGATGACCCAGCGCGCCGGCAGGGCGTGACCGCGCGTCAGCCGCACCTCGCCGGTCGGACAGCCGCCGAGCCGGCGGCACTCCTCGAGCAGGCCCGGGCCGGCTGCGCGATGGATGGCGCCGTCCACGCCGCCGCCGTCGAGCAGGCTCGAGTTCGCGGCGTTGACGAGGGCGTCGACGTCGAGCGCGGTGATGTCGCCGCGCACGAGACGCACGCGCGCCGTCTTGCTCACCCGAGCAGGCTCCGGACGATGAGCCAGAGACCGAGCGCGCCGAGAAGCGCGAGCACGGCGGTATTGAACGCCCGCTGGTCGAGGCGGTTCTGGACCCAGAGGCCGACGACGAAGCCGGCGAGCGCGATGCCCGTGAGCGCTACCGACGTCGCGGCGAGGGCAGTCGAGAGCAGGCCGTACCAGGCGACGGCGGCGAGCTGGACGAGCTTGTAGACGAGAAACGTGAAGGCCGTCGAAGCGAGGAAGTCGGTCTTCGACATGCCGAGCGCGTAAAAGTAGATCGCCAGCGGCGTGCCCGGCACGTTCGTGACGCCGCCCACGACGCCCGCGACGAACCCGGCCACCGGTCCTACCCAGGGCTCCCACGCCGCGGGCAGCCGTGGAGAAACGCGCGTGGCGTTCAGCGCCACGAAGGCCACGACGAAGCCGCCGAGCAGCAGCAGCACCGTGCGCGTGGGCAGCACGACGAGCAGACGTGTGCCGACGATCGTGCCGATCGCGCCGCCGGCCAGGAGTGGCAGCAGACGGCGGATGGTCTCCGTCGGCGCGCCGCGCCGCGCGAACTGGATGCCATCCATGACGATGTTCGGCAGGATCAGCAGAGCCACGGCGGTCTTCACGTCGACGGCGAGGCTGAGGAGCGGAGTGGCGAGGGTCGGGAAGCCGAGGCCGGCGATGCCCTTCACCGTCCCCGCGAGGAAGACGGCGACAAGCGTCCAGAGCGGAGCCATGGCCCCGATTATCGGCCTGGACGAGCGCGGCCTACTTGAGCAGCTCCTTGAGCCTGGCGTCGAACACGCCGAAGGGTTGAGCGCCGACAACCTTCACGCCGTCCACGCCGTCGCCGCTGACGCGTCCGATGATGAAGCTCGGCGTCCCCCCGATGCCGGCCAGCCCGGCGTCGGTCACGTCCTTCTCGATCTGCGCCTTGTACTTGTCCCCGGCGAGGCAGGCCTGGAACGCCGCGCGGTCGAGCTTCAGCTCGTCGGCCAGCGCGGTGTATTTGTCGGTGCCGAGCTGGTTGGCGTTGACGATCAGCCGATGGCGCATCTCCCAGAACTTCTCCCTGTTCTGCTCGCCCGCGCAGCGCGCCGCATTCGCCGCGCTCATGGCGTGGGGATGCATGGGCAGCGGGAGGTCGCGGCTCACGTACCGGATCTTCCCGGTGTCGATGTACTCGCGCTTCAGGTCGTTGAAGGCCGTCATGTGGAAGCGCTGGCAGAACGGGCACTGGTAGTCCGTGAACTCGACCATGACCACCGGTGCGTCGCTGCGTCCAATGGAGGGCGCGGTGCCCAGGCCGACTTTGACGCGCTCGTCGGCGCGCGGCGCGGCGGCAGCGGAGGGCGCCGGCGGCATGCGCTCGAGCAGCTTCTTGATCTGGCGCAGCTCGTCGAGGATGGCGTCCCCCTGCGTCTTCGTCATCGGCTCGTCGGCGCGCGCCCGCGGCGAGACGGCGAGGACGGCTCCCAGCACGACAGTCAGCGCGACGGCGGTCGCGAACACACCTCGCATCGATGTCCTCCTCTACCCGCGACTGGACGACAGGGCGCCATCTTCTCATGAAAGGCCCTGGCGCAGGCGCGCCCGAAGCCGCGGTGACGTGCCCCGGGACGGGCGGGACCTTCCTGCTCGGCACGACGACCGCGACCGTCACTTGCTCGTGCCGCCTCCGCCGAATAACCGCTCTGGTCGCGCGGTTGGCGAGCCCGGCCCTCCGGGGCCGGGCTCTCTCTCGCCCTCGCGGCCCCTCGCGCGCGGCTTGACACGCCGGGCCCTTGCCCGGATTCTTGGCCCCCATGCGGCTGACCGACCGCGAAGCACGCATTCTCGCCGGCGAGGCCGGCGAGGCGCCGAGCCTGGCGCTCCAGCAGCAGATCGCCGTCGGTGAGTTCTTCGACGCCGAGCATTTCGTGCCCATCACCAACGCCCACATGATGGGCGACATGGAGGTGATGGGCGACGCCGGGTTCGCCTTCGTCGAGTCGCTCGTCAAGCACGGGGCCGCCTTCGCCGTGCCCGTCACCACGAACGCGCGCTGCGTGGACTTCGAGCACGCGGCGGCCGTGCGCCAGGACCCGGCGCTCGTCGCCCGCGAGGCGGCGCTCGTCGCGCATCTCAAGAAGCTCGGCGCGCTCCAGGTCGACACCTGCATCAACTACCAGACCGTCTACCAGCCGCGCTTCGGCGAGCATCTCGCGTGGGGCGACACGGGCACCGTGATCTGGGCGAACTCGGTGACCGGCGCGCGCACGAACTACGAGGCGGGGCCGGCGGCGGTGGCGGCCGGGCTCACCGGGGTGACGCCGGCGTACGGCTATCATCTCGACGCGCAACGCGCCGGCACGCTGCGGTTCGAGGTGCGCTGCGCGCTGAACGACTACGCCGACTGGGGAGCGCTCGGCGGCATCATCGGCCGCCGCACGCTCGATTACTGGAAGGTCCCCGTGCTGGCGGGCGTGCGGCACGCGCCGGCGGGCGACGAGCTGAAGCACTTCGGCGCCGCCCTGGCCTCGTATGGCTCGTGCGCGATGTACCACATGATCGGGGTGACTCCGGAGGCGCGCGACGAGGCGGAGGCGTTTCGCGGCGCCGCGCCCGAGGCCGCGCACGTCGTGGACGACGCGGCGCTGGCCGCGTTCTATCGCACGTACCCGGAAGATCGGCCTGAGATCGACGTGGTCGTGTTCTCCGGCCCGCAGCTGTCCGTGCTGGAGCTGCGGCGGATCGCCGCGCTCCTCGACGGCCGGCGCGTGCACGCCAACACCGCGCTGCTCGTCACCACCAACTTCGCCAACCGCGAGATGGCCGCGCGCCTGGGCTACGTGAAGGCCATCGAGGACGCCGGCGGGCGCGTCCTGTCCGGCGTGTGCTGGTACATCATGGAGCCGGCGAAGATGGCGGCAGCGTTCGGCTGGAAGAACGTGCTCACGAACTCGGCCAAGATCGCCAACATCATCGGCGGCTATCGCCTGCACCCGATCTTGCGGACCACCGACGTCTGCGTGGAAGCCGCGGTGAGCGGCCGCCTGCCTGCCCGCGCGTGTCTCGCATGATATGACGGTCCTCACCGGTCCGCGAGGCTTCGGCCCCGACGTCGAGGCGGAAATATTGCTGTCGCGCGACACGTTCAGCATCCGCTATGACATGGACCGCGAGACGGGCGTGATCTCGCGCCGCGGCCACGCGCTCGAGGGGTGCTCGCTCGCCGGGAAGATCGTCTACTTTCCCGCCGTGCAGGGCGGCGTGGCCGCGGGCTGGGCGTTCCTGGCGCTCGTCCACCGGGGCGTGGCGCCGGCCGCCGTCATCTTCGGCCGGACGAACCCCGTCATGATCCAGGGGCTCGTGCTCGCGGGCATCTCCGCCATGCACCGCGTGACGCCCGACCCGTTCACGGTGCTCCGCAGCGGCGATCGCGTGCGCGTGTCCCCGGCGCGCGGCGTGGTGGAGGTCGTGCGATGAAACCCCTGACCGCGTTCAACCTCTGGAGCTGGATCGAGCAGAACCGTCACGCGTTCGAGCCGCCCGTGGGCAACAAGGTCATCTGGGAGGATTCGCAGTTCACGGCCATGATCATCCGCGGGCCCAACGCGCGCCGCGACTTCCACGTCGACCCCTCCGACGAGATCTTTTACATGCTCAAGGGCGACATGGTCCTCGAGTACATGCAGGGCGGCCAGCGTCAGTCGCAGGTCATCCGCGAGGGCGGCATGCTCCTGGTGCCCGCCCTGACGCCGCACGCGCCGCACCGCCCGGCCGACACCTGGGGTCTCGTCGTCGAGGTCAAGCGCCAGCTCACGCAGACAGAGTCCCTCGTCTGGTTCTGCGAGCGCTGCGACGCGCGGCTGCACGAGGTCACCATGCACGTCGGCGATATCGAGAAGGATCTGAAGACCGCGATCGAGCGCTTCGACGGGAGCGAGGAGCTGCGAACCTGCCGCCGGTGCGGCCACGTCCAGCCGGACAGGCCGCCCGTCCCTCAGACGCCGCACTAGGAGGACGCGATGCCGAGCGCACTCTCGGGGAAGGCATTGACCGTGCTCGGCGCCGTCGACGCGGACACCATGGGCGTCACGCTGCCCCACGAGCACCTGCTCATCGACTTCGCGGTGATGTTCAAGGAGCCGGCGGTGTGCGGGCCGGGCTCATCGGCGAGATCGGCAACACGTGGCCGTGGACGGAGAACGAGAAGAAGGTCGTCCGGGCTGCGGTCGAGGCGCAGCGCCAGACGGGCGCGCCGCTGATGATTCACCCGGGGCGCGACCAGACAGCGCCCATGCAGATCGTCGAGCTGATTCGGAAACAGGGCGGCGACCTGCGCCGCACCGTCATGTGCCACATCGAGCGCACGATCGCCGACGAGCGGCACCTCTTCGACCTCGCGGCCACCGGCATCTGGCTCGAGTACGATCTCTTCGGCCTGGAGAATTCGTACTACCCCTACAATCCCGACTTCGACATGCCCAACGACGGCGGCCGCATGACCCAGATCCTGACGCTCATCGCGCGCGGGCATCAGGATCAGGTCCTCATGTCGCACGACATCGCCTACAAGAGCTCGCTGACGAAGTACGGCGGCTACGGCTACCACCATCTGCTCGTGAACGTGGTGCCGCGCCTGCGGCGCAAGGGCGTGGACGACGCGGGGATGCGGCGCCTGCTCGTGGAGAATCCGGCGCGCGCGTTCGTGTTTGTGTAGAGCCGTCGCGCTCCTTTCCCGTTATCCGCGCACGCGCGCCGACCGCGGATCGTACGGCGGCTCGAGCCGCGCGGTCGCCGGGAACCGTTCCATCGCGATCTCCAGCTCCCAGCCGCCCGCGCTCACGAACGTGGAGTCCACGCCATCCGGATGGGTGACATACCCCATGCCCACCGAGCGGCCGAGCGTGTGTCCGTAGGCGCCCGAGGTGATGCGTCCCACGAGGGTGCCGTCGCGGTAGATCGGCTCGTCGCCGAGCAGCAGCGGCTCCGGATCGTCGAGCGTGAACATGACGAGGCGGCGTCCCAGCGGCTTGTCGCGCTGGCGCAGCAGCGCCTCACGGCCCACGAACCCGTCCTTCTCGAGGGCGACGGCGAAGCCGAGCCCGGCTTCGAGCGGTGTGTCCTCCCCGCCGATGTCGTGGCCCCAGGAACGGTAGCCCTTCTCCATCCGCAGCGAGTCCATCGCGTGGTAACCGGCGTGGCGCAGCCCGAGGTCCTCGCCGGCGGCGACCACGGCCTCGTAGACCCCGAGCGCGAACTCCGCCGGCACGTACAGCTCCCAGCCCAGCTCCCCGACGTACGTGATGCGCGTGGCCCGCGCCATCGCGTGGCCCACCTCGATCGCGCGCGCGGTGCCGAACGGAAACGCCGCGTTCGAGAGGTCGGCGTCCGTCAGGCGCGAGAGCAGCTCACGTGAGCGCGGGCCCATCACGCCGAGGACGGTGAAGGCCGACGTGACGTCGGTGAGCGTGACCCGCGCGGCGCCGATGCCGCGGCGGATCCAGTCCGCGTCGTGGGTGGCCGCGGCGGCGATCGTGACCACGAGATAGGCGTCGTCAGCGAGGCGCGTCACGGTCAGGTCGCACTCGATGCCGCCGCGCGCGTTGAGCATCTGCGTGTAGACGATGCGGCCGGGCGGCAGGTCGACGTCGTTGGCGCACAGCCGCTGCAGCACCGCGGTGGCGTCCGGTCCCTGCAGCCGGAACTTGGCGAGCGACGACTGGTCGAAGAGCCCGACGCCCTCGCGCACGGCGCGGTGCTCGGCGGCGGCGCACGGAAACCAGTTCTGGCGCCCGTACGTGTAGACGTAGCGGGGCTCGACGCCGGCGGTGGCGAACCAGTTCGCGCGCTCCCATCCCGCCACGACGCCGAAGACCGCGCCGCGGGCCGCGAGGCGATCGTGCAGCACCGAACGGCGCACGCCGCGCGCGCTCGCCGGCTGGCGGAAGGGCCAGTGCATCGCGTAGAGGAGTCCGACGACCTCCGTGGTGCGCTCGTACAGGTAGCGGGCGTTGCCCTGGAAGGGCATGAAGCGGCGGATGTCGACGTCCCAGAGATCCATGCTCGGCTCGCCGCCGACGATCCATTCCGCCAGCGCCTTGCCCGCGCCAGCCGCGGAGGCGATGCCCACGGAGTTGAAGCCCGCTGCCACGAAGAAGTTCCGCAGCTCGGGCGCCTCGCCGAGCATGTAGCGGTTGTCGGGCGTGAAGCTCTCCGGCCCGTTCACGTGCCGCCGCACCGGCGCCGTCTCCAGCGCGGGGATGCGCACGATCGCCTGCTCCATGAGGACGCGGAAGTGCTCCCAGTCCTCGGGCAGCAGCGAGAACGCGAAGTCCTTGGGGAGCCCGTGCATCCCCCACGGCTTCGCCACCGACTCGAAGCCGCCCATGAGCAGGCCACCGACCTCTTCGCGCACGTAGATCCCGCCGTCGGTGTCGCGGAGCACGGGGAGCTCGCGCGTCACCCCGGCCATGGGCTCGGTGACGATGTAGAAATGCTCGGAGGCGTGCAGCGGCACGTTGACGCCCGCCATCCGGCCCAGCTCGCGTCCCCACATCCCCGCGCAGTTCACCACCGCGTCGCACGCGATATCACCGTGATCGGTGCTGACGCCCGTCGCCGCGCCGTTCTGCCGATGGATGCCGGTCACGGTCACGTTCTCGACGAGGGTGGCGCCGCCCTTGCGCGCGCCTTTCGCCAGGGCCAGCGTGGTGTCGATCGGATTCGTCCGCCCGTCCCGCGGGATCCACACGGCGCCGGCCAGGTCGTCGGTGCGCATCAGCGGCCAGAGGCGGCCGGCGTCGCCCGGAGAGATCACCTCGACCTCGACGCCGAAGCACTTGGCCATCGACGCGCCACGCTTCAGCTCGATCAGCCGCTCCTTCGTCCGCGCGACGCTGATGCTGCCCGAGCGCCGGAATCCCGTGGCCTGTCCCGTCTCCGCTTCGAGCTGCTCGTAGAGCACGGCGCCGTAGCTCGCGAGGCGGGTGAGGTTGTGGCTGGAGCGGAGCTGGCCGACGAGGCCCGCCGCATGCCACGTGGTGCCGCAGGAGAGGTCGCGACGCTCGAGGAGCACGATGTCGCGCCACCCGAGCTTCGTCAGGTGATACGCGACGCTGCATCCGACGATCCCGCCTCCGACGATGACGGCGCGCGCGTGCGACGGAATCGAGCCGGCCATCGCCGGACCATAGCACACCGAAAATGAGTCCGGAGACCCGTACGGCACGCGGAATGGGCCGCGTGCGCGGCGGATCTCCGGACCTGACCAGTCGCGTCACAGAGACGCGACGGCTTGACGGTCTACACGCCGCTGATCACGAGGGGGTAACGCCGGTGATGATGATGTCGTTCATCTTCATCACCAGGTACTCCTGCTGGCCACCCCCCGCCTTCCTTGCGGTTCCGCCGACGACCTGCTTGGCCTGATCGGCCGCAAGGGACTTGATGGGGAGATCCTTGGCCTTCTTGCCCGCCTTGTTGTTCTTCGCCATCGCTCCCCCCTCCTGGTTTCGATCGTTCACGGCCTCGGGTCCGGTCCGCCGCCGAAGCACCTGCACCTGCGCCGATTTCTGCACGACCCCTGCCAGGGCGGTCGTGCCCCGATGTGGCCGGAATCCCGCGAGATCCGTGGGCGCCCCCGCCCTCCGGCCGCGGGCGCCGCGTGGAGGGACGCCCGACGCCGCACGGCGATCCGCCCGAGGCGACGCGCCCCTGCCGCCGAGTGGGGGGGAGGCGGGCGAGGTAGGAGCGTTATGCGCTACCGGCGGACGACGGCGTCGCTCAGGCCGCCCGATCCCGGCGTCTGGCCTCGGGCTCGTTGCGGCCGATGTCACCGCGGACGTAGCGGTCGCGAAGCGACGACCAGAGCACCAGGCCGAGGCCGACGAGCACGCCCAGCACCACGAGTCCGCCGATCAGCATCATCGCGGCCATGTGGGGCATCATGGCCGCCATGCTACACCCCGGGAGCGGTGCTCACACGCGGCGGGTGTTGTCGTCGGGGTAGCGGTACTCCATGTTGCGCGCGGTGTTGCGCGCGACGGTCTCACCGTGCTCGCGGGCCACGACCCGCAGCGCCATGTCGATGCCGGCGGAGATCCCAGCGGAGGTCAGCACGTTGCCCTCCTCGACGACGTGCAGCTTGTCCTCTACCTTCACCGCGGGAAACAACTCGCGCATCAGGTCGAGCGCGCGCCAGTGCGTGGTCGCGCGGCGGCCGTCGAGCAGGCCGGCCTGGCCGAGCAGCAGCGAGCCGGTGCAGACGGACGTCAGCGTCTCGACCTGCTTCGCGCGCTCGCCGATCCAGCCCACCAGCCGGGGGTTGGTTCGCTGGGCGCGCGTCCCCCACCCGCCGGGCACCACGAGAATGTCGAGCGGCGGACAGTCGTCCAGTGTGTGGTCGGGGATCACCTTCATGCCGCCCGTGGTGAGGACGGGCCCCGCCTTCTCGGCCACCAGCACCACCTCGAACGGTGACGGATCCTCGCGGCGTAGCTCCTCGTTCAGCCGCGTGACCGAGAAGACCTCGAACGGCCCGCAGAAGTCGAGCACCTCGGCGTCCGGGAACAACACGATACCGACTCGCTTGCGCTTCATGGTCGCCCCCTTGTTACCGCCTGACCCGGAGCTTCTCACTTCTCGAGCGGCGCGCCGAGCCTGCCCGCTCGACGCCCAGCGGTCACGGGCGCGCGAGCGCCTCCCACACGGCCTCGGCCGGATGCTTCGCGCGGCGTCCGGCGAGGTGCTCGATCTGCTGCCGGCAGGAGATGCCGGGCGCGACGACCGTCGTGTCGGCGGGGACGGCCTTCACGGCCGGCGCCAGGCGGCGGTTGCCCAGCGCGACGGAGATGTCGTAGTGCTCGCGCTCGAAGCCGAACGAGCCGGCCATGCCGCAGCAGCCGGAATCCACCTCGCTCACGTCGTAGCCCGCCCACGCGAGCGCCGCCACCGTCGGCGCCGTGCCCACCATCGCCTTCTGGTGGCAGTGGCCGTGCAGCAGCGCTTTGCGCCCGCGCGCGGGAAACGGCAGCGTCAGCCCGCGCTCGCGCTCGCGCAGCAGGAATTGCTCGAAGAGCAGGCTCTGCTCGCCCACGACGCGCGCGTCGTCGGTGCGCAGCAGGTCCACCCACTCGTCGCGCAGCGTGAGCAGGCACGAGGGCTCGAGGCCCACGATGGCGACGCCGCGCCGCGCGTAGGGGACCAGCCGCGCCACGTTCCAGGTCGCGTGCTCGCGCGCCTCGTCGAGCATGCCCTTGGAGATCAGCGGCCGGCCGCAGCACTTGCGATCGACGAGCACGACGCGATAGCCGGCGGACTCCAGCACCTGGATGGCGGCCTGGCCGATCGAGGGGGTGTTGTACGTCACGAACGTGTCGTGGAAGAGCACGACCTCGCCGCGCGGCGCCGTCGCGGGCGGCGTGCGCCGGCGAAACCAGTCCTCGAAGGTCTCGAGCGCCAGCGCGGGCAGCGGCCGGCGACGATCGATCCCGACCGTCTTCTCGAGCAGCCAGCGCACCGGCGCCAGCGCGCTGATCGCGTTCGAGAGCCGCGGCGTACGGGCGCCCAGCGCGCTCCACCGCGCGACCCGGCCGAAGAGCCGGTTGCGCAGCGGCAGGCCGTTGGCCTGGTAGTAGTGGTACAGGAACTCGTACTTCAGCTTGGCCATGTCGACGTTGGCCGGGCACTCGGCCTTGCAGCCCTTGCACTCCAGGCAGAGATCCATCACCTCGTAGAGCCGCTTGCCGGTGAACTCGCTGGCGGGCAGCCGGCCCGAGAGGACGGCGCGCAGCGCGTTGGCGCGGCCCCGCGTGGAGTGCTCCTCGTCCTTCGTGGCCATGTAGGACGGGCACATCGTGCCCTCGAGCTTCTTGCGGCACACGCCGACGCCGTTGCACATCTCGACGGCGGCCGCGAAGCCGCCCTGCCCCGAGAAGTCGAGCAGCGTCTTGGGCTCCCAGGTCTTGTACGACACGCCGTACCGGAGGTTCTCGATGATCCCCGGCGAGTCCACGATGTTGCCCGGGTTCATGCGGTTCTCCGGGTCGAACGCCTGCTTGAGGCGCCGGAACGCCTGCATGAGCGTGGGCCCGTACATCCGCTCGAGGAACGGGCTGCGCGCGCGGCCGTCCCCGTGTTCGCTCGAGATCGTCCCGCCGAACTCCAGCACGAGATCCGTGATCTCGTCGGCGATGGCCTTCACCTGCTCGAGGCCACGCGGCGTCTTGAGATCGATGACGGGCCGGATGTGCAGGCAGCCGACCGAGCAGTGGCCGTAGTACGCGCCCGTCGTATCGTGCTTGGCGAAGACGTCGGCGAAGCGCGGCACGAAGTCCTTCAGGTGCCTGGGGTCGACGCACGTGTCCTCGACGAAGGCGATCGGCTTCTTGTCGCCCTTCATGCCGAGGAGCAGGCCGAGCCCGGCCTTGCGCAGCTTCCAGATCGACTGCTGCTCGGCGGGGTCGTGGGCGACGTGCGCGGCGTAGCCGAACCTCTCGCGCGCGCGCCGCGCCTCCAGCGCCTCGACTTTCGATCTCACCTCGGCGTCGGTCTCGCCCGCATACTCGACGATGAGGATGGCGCCGGGGTCGCCCTGCACGAAGGCCATGCGCGCGCGCTGCTCGATGTTGTCACGCGCGAGGTCCAGGATCAGCTTGTCGGTCAGCTCGACGGCGTAAGGGCCGGTTTCTAGAATCGACTGCGAGGACTCGAGGGCGTCCTGGATACTCGCGTAGTGGATGACGTCCAGCGCCGTCGTCTTCGGGCGCCTGACCAGTCGGACCTTCGCCTCCAGCACGGTGAGGAGCGTGCCCTCCGAGCCGACGAGCACGCGCGCCATGTTGAGCGGGCCGTCGCCCGCCTTGACGAGCTCGTTCAGGTTGTAGCCGGCGACGCGGCGCCAGTGCTTCGGATAGCGCTTGCGGATCTCCTCGGCGTACTCGGCGCGGATCGCCGCCAGCTCGCGGTAGATGCGCCCCTCGGCGCCGTCGCGCCGCGCCTTGGCCTCGAACTCCGCCGGGGTCACGGTGCCGAAACGCACGCGCGTGCCGTCGGCCAGCAGCGCGTCCAGCTCGAGGACGTGCTCGACGGTGAGACCGTAGGCGATCGAGTGCGAGCCGCCTGAATTATTGCCGATCATCCCACCGAGCGTCGCTCGGTTCGACGTCGACGTGTCCGGACCGAAGAGCAGTCCGATCGGCCTCACGTGTGCATTCAATTCGTCCTGCACGAGCCCGGGCTGTACGCGCGCCCACAACTCCTCGGCGTTGACCTCGACCACGCCGTTCATGTGCTGCGAGAAGTCGAGGACGAGCGCGCGGTTGACGGTCTGGCCCGTGAGCGAGGTGCCGCCGCCGCGGGGCAGCAGCGCCACCTGCTGCCGGCGCGCCACGTCGAACGCGGCGATCACGTCGTCGGGATCGCGGGGCGTGACGACGCCGAGCGGCTCCACCTGGTACATGGACGCGTCGGTCGAGTAGAGCAGCAGCGACGCGGGATCGAACCGCACGGAGCCGCGCACGACGCGGCGCAATTCGCGCTCGAGGTCGTTCACCGGGCCATTATACCCGTCGCCATCGCGGACCCGCGGCCGCGCGAAGGTCGTTGGCCCGCAGGTTGCCTGATCGCACCGGCATGACGGCGAAAAGAGCTGGGCGTGGACGCTGTGCAACGAGTGTCCGGCCGCCGACGCCCGCCGCGCGGCCGCCGGGGAGTAGAATGGCCGCGTGCGCGTGGTTCTCCTCGTGCTCGCCGCGCTGCTCGCGCTGACGTCCACCAGCGCGGCCGCGCCGGCGGCGCCCGGATTCAAGGTGCGGCTCCTCGACGGACGCTCGCTCGACTCGCGCGACCTGATCGGTAAGAAGATCCTCGTGCTGCGCTTCCAGGCGTCGTACTGCAAGCCCTGCGCGAGGGAATCGCCGGCGCTCGCGCGGCTGACCGAGCGCTACCGCGAGCGCGGCGTGGAGGTGCTCGCCATCCACGTGCAGGACGCGACCGTCGACGTCCGTCGATTCATGCGCGCGAACAAGGTCAGCTACGCCGTCGCGCTCGATCCCAAGCTCACCATCGGCAACCGCTACGGCTTCAAGGGCACGCCGTACACGGTCGTGGTGGACCGGCTGGGCGAGATCGTGGCGCGGCTGCACGGCGAGTCGGCCGTCACCCGCCTGCCGCGGGTGCTCGACGAAATCTTGAAACGGGAGCCGCCGCCCGCCTAATTGAATGGGGGGCCCCGATATGGCCCCCCAAACCCCCCAACGTTCGGAGCGCCCGGGGTGAACCCGGGCGCTCCTCTATCTCGCCGGCGAAGCCGTGGCACCCCTCGACACGCCGACACGCTCCCATCAGAATGACGTCCAGAGGAAGGCGAGCATCGCGAGCGTCATCACGGCCGTCGCGCCCCATCCGAAGACGTTCAACTACACGCCGTTGACCTGCGTGCCCATGATCGCGCGGTTGTTGCCCACCAGCATCACGAGCAGCATCAACGGCGGCGCGAGCAGCCCGTTGATGATGGCCGAGAGAAACAGCATGCGAATGGCGCCGAGGCCGAGCGTGTTGAGCAGGACGCCCGCCACGATGGCGCCTCCCAGCACCAGGTAGAAGCGCCGGGCCTGGCTCGGCTTCAGGTCGAGACCGGCGCGCCACGCGAACAGCTCGGCGACCGCGTACGAGGCGGAGCCCGCGAGCACCGGAGTCGCCAGCAACCCGGTGCCGATCAGACCGACCGCGAACAGCAGATAGGCGCCGTCACCGGCCAGGGGCCGCAGCGCCTCGGCCGCCTGACGGCTCGTCTCGATGTCGTTCCGGCCCGCGCGGAAGAGCGTGGCGGCCGTGGCGAGAATGATGAAGTACATCACCACGTTCGAGAAGGCCATGCCGGTGAAGACGTCCTGGCGCGCGTCGCGCAGCTCGTGGTCGCTGGCGCCGCGGCGCTCGGCCACCGTGCGGCGTCCCTTGGCGCGCTCCTCCTCGACCTCCTGCGAGGCCTGCCAGAAGAACAGGTACGGCGAGATCGTCGTGCCGAGGATGCCGACGAGCGTCGGCACGGCGCGGGCGTCCCAGGGCACGTGCGGGACGAGCGTGTCGCGAAGGGCCGCCGACCAGTTCGGCTGCGCGAGGACGGCGGACAGGATGTACGCGAAGAGCACGGCGGTGAGCCACTTGAGCCAGGCGGCGAACCTGGCGTAGCTCGTGTACACGGTGGCCACGATCACGCCGAGCCCGAACAGCGGCACCCAGAACTCCGACGGCACGCCCGTCAGCATCTCCGCGGCGTCCGCCATGCCGGCGAGATCGGCGGCGATATTGAAGACGTTCGCCGCGAGCAGCAGCAGGCAGGCGCCGTACAGGAACCAGCGCGGATAGTGGCGGCGCGTGGCGCCGGCGAGCCCGCGGCCCGAGACGAGCCCGATGCGGGCGCACGTCAGCTGGATCGCGGCCATCAGCGGCAGGGTGACGACGGCCGTCCACAGCATCCCCGTCCCGAACGTCGCGCCCGCCACCGCGTAGGTCGTGACGCCGCTCGGGTCGTCGTCGGAGGCGCCGGTGACGAGACCCGGCCCGAGCGTCCGGAAGTAGCGGACGAGGGGGTTGTGACTATGCCGCTCGTCGGGCCCGCTCATAGAGCACGAGGGCGGCGGCTCCGCGCATGGTGAGCCGCTTGTCGCCCGGCACGATCGTGATCCGCGTCGCCGCCAGCGCGCGCGCGAACGCGTGCTCGGCCGCCGCGGCGAGGATCCGCTTCTCCAGCGCGGCGAGCGAGCCGGCCACGCCGCCGGTGACGACGACGACCTCGGGGTTGAGCCCGTTCACGATCGTCGCGAGCATGGCGCCGAGCGCGCGGCATGCCTCGTCCACCACCGCCGCCGCGACGGGCTCGCCGTCCGTGGCCATCCGGAAAACGAGCTCGGCCGTGATCCGCTGCGCGTCGCCGCCGGCCGCCTGCAGCAGCGCCGCGCCCGCCTCGCGGGCGACGCGCGCGCGCGCCGCCTCGGTGATGCCCCGCCCGCTCGCGTAGACGGCGAGACAGCCGCGGCCGCCGCACCAGCAGGGCGGGCCGTCGAACTTCACGGGCGCGTGGCCGAACTCGCCGCCGAAGCCGGCGACGCCGCGCACCAGGCGGCCGTCGAGGATCACACCCCCGCCGAACCCGGTGCCCGCCGCCAGCACCACGAGCGAGCGCGCGCCCCGCCCGGCGCCGAAGCGCCACTCGCCCAGCGCCAGCGCATTGACGTCGTTGTCGACGAAGGCGGGGATGCCGAAGCGCGCGGCGAGGCGCTGCGCCAGGGGCACGTCGACGAGATCGGGCGCGTGCGGCGCGGGGTCGCCGACGACGCCGGCCTCCGCGTCCACCGGGCCCGGCACGCCGACGCCGATGCCCGCGACCGTCAGCCCGCGCGCGGCGACCGCGGCACGCACGCGCTCGACGAGCGCCTCGATCGCGGCCAGCGTGCCGACGGCCTTGGCGTCGCGCGTCGCCACCCGCTCGTCGAGCAGGACTTCGCCGTCGGGCGTGACCGCGCCGGCGGCGATCGTCGTCCCCCCTACGTCAAGGCCTATCAGGATGGGGGGCCCCGAAATGGCCCCCCATACCCCCCCGCGCTCGGGGCGCCCCGGGGAACCCGTGGCGCCCCTCGACATCCCCACTAGATCTCCGCGAAACTACACAGCGTGATCCCGAGTGCCGCGACGGCGGTGCGGGCCGAGGGCGTGCCGAGACCGATCATCTCCGTCTCGCGCTGGCGCCCATAGCGGCTGTACGCGAGGTCCGCGTCGAACCAGCCGGGATGCGTCATGAATTCCGAGAGGCCCTCGGGCAGCGCGCGCAGATTGGCGAGCGTGGTGGCCGGCGACCAGTAGGCGCCCGGCCCCGACTCGCCGAAGAAGTGATCCGGCGTGCGGAGCCCAGCCGAGCGCGCGCGGCCGCGCGCGGCGGCGTCCTGGCTGCGCACCGGCACGCCCAGCCCGCGCGCGACGTCCAGCACGACCTCGCGCACCGGCGGATGCAGGCCGACGTGATGGTGCGTGTCCAGGTGCGTGGGCGCGCGGCGAAAGACCCGGCGGAACTTCGCGACCTGCGCCTCGATCTCGGCCCGCACGTCGCCGGCGCGGGCCCGCGCCGCCGCATGGCGCGCGTCGCGCACGAAGCGGCCGCCGCCGGCCACGAGCGACTTCCCTCGCGTCAGCGGCGAGCCGAGCGTGAGGTTGACGTGGAGCCCGACCCCGAGCCCGCTGTCGAGGAGGCGGGCCACGAGGCCCCGCTCGAGGTCGGCGGTCACGAGCACCGTCGTGCTCGTGACGATGCCGTGGCGATGCGCGGCCAGGATGCCCTCGCTCACGCCGCGCGTGAGGCCCCAGTCGTCGGCGTTGACGATGAGGCGGCGGCTCACCGCGCGCGTCCCTCGATCATCAGGCGCTCGACGGTCGCCGGCCGCCCGGGCGGCAGCGCCGCCTCGCGGTCCATCGCGCGCAGGTGCGCGATGCGCTCGTGGCCGATCCGCGGGAACGACTGCGTCTCGCGCGCGAGCACCGAGGGCACGAGCCCGGCCGCCTCCACCTTCGCCAGGGCGGTCTTGATGCCGAGGAAGTCGAAGATCGTGAACACGAGCCGGCCGCGCGGCGCCAGGTGCGCGGGCGCGCCCGCGATGATGCGGTCGAGCAGCGCCCAGCCGTCGGAGCCGCCGTTGTCGGCCGCCGCCTGCGCGTCCTCGCGGTCGGCGCCCGGCGGCGTCGGCATCTGCGGCGGGTTGCTGCACACGAGGTCGAAGCGCTCGCCCGCCACCGGCGCGTAGCAGTCGCCCAGCCGCGCGTCGACCTCGACGCCGTTCAGCGCGGCGTTCACGCGCACGGCCGTCACCGCCGCCGGCACGACGTCGGTGGCGACGACGGCCGCGCCCGCCCTGGCCGCGAGCACGGCGGCCAGGCCGAGACCGGCGCCGATCTCGAGCACGCGCTCGCCCGCGCGGACGCTCAGGTGATGGCAGAAGAACCTCGAGCCGGCTTTCGGCGGCTGCACGATGTCGGGGACGCGGAAGAGGCAGTCGCGCCAGGCGTAGAAGAGGACGCCGTCGTCCACTACGTGCCTTGCACGCGCCGGAAGTAGAGGCGGATCGCCTCCTTCAGCTGCGCGCGCGCGCCGGCCGAGGACTGTGCGTCCTCCAGCTGGTCGATCTCGATCTGGAGCGGCACGCCCTCGCGCTTGACGCCGTCCAGCTCGGCGGTCAGCGCGCAGCGCTCGTCGGACTCGGTGAACACGAGCTTCGCGCGCTTGAAGCTGGCCTCCTCGCGCGCGAGCTGCTCGACGGTCTCGACGATCACGCGCTTGAACGCCTCCTGCTCGCCGGCCGGCACCGTCGAGAAGGCGGCGGTCAGGTTCACCTCACTCATTCCAGACCTTGAGGATGTCCGCGTGGGTCTTCGCCGCGTTGGCGCGGATGGCGAAGGAGATCGCCTCGCGCAGCTCGTCCTCGGTCGCGCCGCTCTGCCTGGCGCCCGCCAGGTCGCGCTTCGCTCAGTGGGTGTTGCCGGCGGCGAGGTTGGCGGCGAGATAACAGAGGTAGGCGGTTTTGGGATCGAGCACGCCCTTCTTGAACTTCCACGACGCGATCACCCGCTCTTCCATGACGCACCTCCCACGGTTTTCCGCCCGACCGTCGAGCCGCAGTGCGAGCCGCAGGCCGTTCGACGGCCGAGGCGAGCGGTGAAACGACCGACGGCAGCCCTGCGAAGGCGCTCCGACGGCAAATATTAGTGTCCGGCGGCCCAGGCCATACCGAACTGCTCGAGGCCGGCCTCGAGCCCCTTGGGCGTGACGCGGATGGCGATGGGCCGCGCGAAGTTGAGCGTCGAGTACGACTCCTCTTTCGGCACCACGGTGTGGCCGCGCTTGGCCAGCCCCGCCAGCGCCGCCTCGCCCACGCGCGTGGAGACGAGCACGTCGCCGCCCTCCGTGTGCAGCCGTGGCGCCTCGACCGCCTGCTGCAGCGAGCCGCGCCCGTCCACGAAGTTGGCGATGACCTGAGGTATCGCCGAGACGATCGCGCGGCCGCCCGGCGCGCCGATGGTGAGGTACGGCTTGCCGCCTTTGAAGCCGAGCGTCGGCACCATGTTGACGAGCCCGCGCTTGCCGCCGGCGATGGAGTTCGCCTTGCCGGGCTCCGGATCGAACCAGATCATCCCGTTGTTGAGCAGGATGCCCGTCCCCTTCACCACCACGCGCGACCCCCAGAGCGAGACCGCGGTGTTGGTGAGCGAGACCATGTTGCGCTGCCGGTCGATGGCGCCGACGTGGGTCGTGCAGTCGAGCGTGCGGCCGCCGCGCGGCCGGCGGGCGCCGCTGCGCCCGGTGCGGATCTCGTGCGCGGCCGCGCGCGCGTGCTCGCGCGAGACGAGCCGTTCCCAGGGCGCCTTCACGACGGCGGCGTCTCCGAGGTGCTCGAAGCGGTCCCGGAATGCGCGCTTGATGGCGCAGGCGCGCAGGTGCAGACCCTCCACGCTCGTCCAGCCAACCTTCGCCGAGGGGAACTCGGCGAGGATGTTCAGCGTCTCGAGCGCGGTCACGCCGCCCGTTGCTCCAGGTGAGAACGCCAGGTCCAGGCCGCGATAGCGGCCGGTCACCGGCAGCGCCACCCGGACCTCGTAGGCGGCCAGGTCGCGCTGCGTGATCAGCCCCCCGCCGCGCACCATCTCCTGCTCGATCGCCTGGGCGATCGCGCCCCGGTAGAACGCGTCGGGCCCCTCTTTCGCGATGAGGGCCAGGCTCTCGGCCAGATCGGGGTAGCGCACGAGGTCGCCGGGTTGCATCGACGGTGGCCGATGGATCGAGCGGCCGTGGCGCAGGTAGGCGCGCGCCGTCTCCGGAAACGCCGCGAGCTCTTCGAGGTGCTGCGCGTGCTTGAGCGCCAGATACCAGTCGGGCACGAGCCCTGACCGCGCGATCTCGATGGCCGGCGCCATCACGTCGGCGAGCGTCATCGTCCCGTAGCGCTCCACCGCCAGCGCGAGCCCCGCCACCGAGCCGGGCACGGCCACCGAGCGATGCCCGTAGACGTTGGCCTGACCCTCGACGTTCGGCCACGGGAAGAGCGCCTCCGAGACCCCGCCGATGGTCTTGTACATCATGGCCTGCGCGCGGAGCGGCGCCATGCCGTTGAAGTCGAGGGCGACCGTCTCGCCGCGCTTCGCGAGGTGCACGAGCATCGTGCCGGCGCCGGCGATCGTCGACATGAACGGCTCGACCACCGTCATCGCGAACGCGGTGGCCACGGCCGCGTCGACGGCGTTGCCGCCGCGCGCGAGGATGCGCGCGCCGACTTCGGCGCCGCGCGGGTGCTCGGCGACGACCATCCCGCGGGAGGCCAGCGAGGTGCGCTTGGTGACGCTCAGCGTGGATCGGATCATTGTTGGAGGAATACCCCTTCGAGGTACTGCGTGATGTCCACGAGCTTGCCCTTGTCGAAATAGAAGATCCAGCCGTGCGGATAGCCCCACGCCTCGTCGGCCCGGCCGCGGATCGCCGGCCAGTGGCGCCGGGCCCAGTTCGCCATCTGCTGCGCGTCGTCGGAGGTCGTGAAGGGTGGGCCGAGCAACACCTCGACCTGCCCCTTCTCCATACCCGCCGTGACCTGATGCAGGTTGCGGAAGGCCTGCACGGTGAGCGGATTCGACGCCGCCTCCTCGTGCTCGCGCAGGTACTTCGAGATCCGCGCCTCGAGATCGTCGTTGAAGTGCCGCTTCTCCTCGAACGTCGGCTGGCGCCCGTTGGCGGTGATGAGCTGGGTCGTCCAGAACAAATCGGCGGTCGGGCCCTGCGAGGTGCGCTGGTCGACCGTTTGCGTGGCGATGGAGCACCCGGCCAGCAGGACGGCAGCGAGCACGGCAGACGCGGCGCGTCTCACGCGGCCAGCATAACAGACGGCTCATCGAGGACCGCCACGGCTTTGAAGGGAGCCACCCGAGCGTGGCCCCATCGAAGCGCGCGGCGACAGAGAAGCGGCCCGGCTATGCCGGGCCGCTTCGAACGTTGGGGGGGTTGGGGGCCATCGAGTCACGCGTGATCGAGGCGCGTCACGGCTGCGCCGGGACGTGCCGAGCGTTGGGGGGGTGGGGGCCAGGTCGGGGCCCATCGAGTCACGCGTGATCGAGGCGCGTCACGGCTGCGCCGGGACGTGCCGAGCGTTGGGGGGTTTGGGGGGCCATGTCGGGGCCCCCCATTTACTAGATCAGCGCGCTCTCGAGGACGATGCCGCGGTCCACCACGCGCGCGGCCTGGCCGAGCAGCCGCGCCGTCTCGACCGGAACCTCGGGGCCCTCGGCGAGCTGGCGCAGCAGGTCGATCAGCCGGCGCATCGCGCGCACGAGGTCGCCCTCGTGGCCGCCGAACGACTCGGCGACGATGCCCGACCAGTCGTCGTCGCCGGACGCCCAGCGGAAGACCGACGGCATGAAGCCGGGCTGCACGCTCACGGGAACGCCGAGGTGCCGCGCGCGCTGGGCCTGCCACACGGCGTCGGCGGCGGCGACGAGGCGGTCGAGGCGGTGCTTGAGCTTGGGCCGCTTCTTGAGGAACGCGCGCGCGATCGCCGGCTCGCCCGAGCGCGACTCCTCGAGCAGCGCCGCGCAGAGCGCGGCGGCCTCGGCCAGCGTGAGGTCGTCGAAGAGCCCGCGCGTCACCGTCTCGGCGAGGAGCAGCTCGTTGTCGTGGCGGAGGCTCGCGATGAGCCGGCCCTTGGGCTCCAGCCGGCCGTCGCGCACGGCGCCGAACTGCTCGAGCACCTCGACCACGCGCAGGAACTCCTGCCAGTAGGCGTCACGGAACGCGTCGAGGGCGGCGCGGCGCTGGGCCAGGCGCTCCTGCAGCCGCTCGAGGTCGCGCGCCGCGTGCTCGCAGCGCGTGGTCGCGCCCCACGGGCAGCGGTGACACTCGATGGCGGCTACCGCCGCCTCCGGCCCCTGCTCGCGCTCGCGCGCGATGAGGTCCGGCACCGACAGGCGCGCGAGCTGCTCCGAGAGGTGGCGCAGCCCGCGGGGCTCGCCGCGCCGCAGGTCGCGCGGCACGTGCAGTGGCGGCGTGGCCCAGAAGACCTTCTTGAGGAGCCCACTCTTCAGGCGGATCACCGCGCCGTGAGGCAGGAGCGCGTCGAACAGCGTGCGATGGCCGCGGATCGCGTGGACGCCCAGGATCATCGCGAGGCTCGGCGCGCCCTTGCGCCGCACGAGCGCGAGCCGCCCCGGCTCGGCCTCCGCCGGGGCGCGCTCGCCGCGGCGACCGCCCTTGCCCGTCGCCTGCCGGCGCGCCTCCACCTCCTGGCGCGCCCGCCGGTAGCGGCCGATGCGTCCGAAATCGCCGCACGGCGCCTCGTACACCTTCGCGCGCTCGAGCGCGTCTTCCAGCGCTCGAACTTCCGCTTCCATCTCTCGAATCTTCTTTAGATTTTGATACTGGCCGAATGACGACTCGATCCGCCTCCTCAGCAATTCGGGCGGGGCGCCGGTGCCGAGCAGCAGCGCCACGGAGCCGTAGCCGAGCTTGAACTGGCTCTCGATGGGCTCGGGCGCGCCGTCCACCACGCGCAGCAGGTCCTCGAGCCCGTCGCGCGCGTCGAGCGCGATCACGCACTGGCCTTCCGGGTCGATGCCGCGCCGTCCCGCGCGGCCCGCCATCTGGGTCAGCTCGTTGTGCGTGAGCGAGCGGAAGCCGCGGTCGGTGCGCTTGGTCACGCCCTGCAAGACGACGGCGCGCGCCGGCATGTGGATGCCGAGCGACATCGTCTCGGTCGCGAACACGACGCGGCAGAGCCCGCGCTCGAAGAGGGTCTCGATCAGGCGCTTGAGGCCGGGGAGGATGCCCGCGTGATGCGTGGCCACCCCGATGCGCAGCCCCTGGAAGACGGCCTGGCTCAGCGCCGACTCGCCGATCGACGGGTTCTCGGCCACCGCCTCGCCGATGATCGTGTCCACCTCGCGGCGCTGCTCGCGCGTGATCAGCGGGCGCCCGTCGGCCAGCACGTCCTGCATGGCGCGCTCACAGCCGGCGCGGCTGAAGATGAAGTAGATGGCGGGCAGCCAGCCGCGCGCGTCGAGCGCCTCGATGAGCACGGTGGGATCGACGACGCGGCGCGTGTACCAGCGCCCGCGGTCGTCCTGGCCGCGCGACTCGTCGCCGACGACGCGCGCGCGGCCCGTGCGGACCTCCGCGATGTCGTGGATGTCACCCGCGAGGTCGGCCACCGAGTAGTGCAGCGGTACCGGGCGGTCGGGATGGAAGATCGGCACGATCGGCCGGTGCACGAGCGAGATCCAGTCGGCGATCTCTTTGACGTTGGCGACGGTGGCCGAGAGCCCGACCAGCAGCACGTTCTTCGGCGCGCCGACGATGATCTCCTCCCACACCGTGCCGCGTCCCTCGTCGCCCATGTAGTGGCATTCGTCGAGCACGATGTAGCCCAGGTCGTCGAGGCCGCTGCCGAACAGCGCGTTGCGGAGGATCTCGGTCGTCATCACCAGCACGCGCGCCTGAGCGTTGACCTTCACGTCACCGGTGAGGATGCCGACGGTGTCGGCGCCGTACGCGCGCGTGAAGTCGTTGAACTTCTGGTTGGAGAGCGCCTTGAGCGGCGTCGTGTACGCGATGCGGTTGCCGGTCTCGAGCGCGCACTGGATCGCGTACTCCGCGATGAGCGTCTTGCCGCTGCCCGTCGGCGCCGAGACGATCACCGATTGATCCGCGTCGATGGCGCGGATGGCTTCGACCTGGAAGTCATCGAGGGCGAAGGAGAACTTCGCCCGAAACCGCTCGAAACGCTCCACTTCCACCACGGTATCACGGGTGGTAGGCTCACCCGCGTGATCGTCTTCCACATGGCCATCACCACCGCCGAGGACTACGTGGCCAAGCGCGAGCCCCACCGGCGCGCCCACCTCGAGCGGCTGCACGGCTTGCGGGCCGCCGGCATCCTGATCGGCGGCGGTCCCGCGCCCGACGGCCGGCGCGTCGACATCTTCTATCGCCTGCAGCAGCCGGCGCAGGTCACGCCCGCGGTGGAGGAGGATCCGTACTTCCTCGCCGGAGCCTGGACGGGCTACACGCCCTCCTCGTTCACGCACTTCGTGGAGCCGTGGGAGCAGGTGCCGCTCGTGCTCGACGGCTCGCGGGTCGCCACCATCGTCGAGGGGCCGGCCGCCGACGAGGACATGGCGCAGTTCGCGCTGATCGAGGCGCGCGGCGCGGGCCGCCTCGCCTTCGGCGGCCTCTTCGAGGGCGCGCGCACGCTGGCCGTGCTGAAGACGCCGCGCGCCGACGAGGCGCTGGCCTGGCTCGGCGACACGGGCTTCTGGAAGAGGGACGCCCTCGCCGCGCGGCCCTGGCTCCACGTCCTCTGATCCGATGACTCCCGCCCGGAGGCACGTATGAGACGACTCCCGCTCGCCGCGCTCGCCCTGCTCGCCGTGGCGGCCGCGACGTGGCTGCCGCAGCCCGTCGCCGACGCGCAGTCGAAGACGCTCGTCGTCACCGGCTACGGCGGCCGCTGGTCGGAGGTCATGAAGAAGGCGCTCGTCGAGCCGTTCGAGAAGAAGTACGACGCGCGCGTCGAGATCGTCACCGGCATCACGACCGAGTGGGTGGCCAAGCTCATGGCGGCCGGCCCCGACAACCCGCCCTTCGACGTCGTGATGGGCAACGAGCCCCCGTTCCCGATCCCGCGCGAGCGCGGCTTCTTCGAGAAGCGCAATCCGACGGCGGCGCCGAACATCAAGAACGTCTACGACAAGGCGCTGATCGGCGACACCAGCCTCGCGATCTTCTGGGCGCGCATCGGGCTCGCGTACCGGACCGATATGGGACTGAAGCGCCCGACGTCGTGGAAGGACTTCTGGGATCCCTCGTACGACGCCAAGCGCGGCATCTACGTCATCGGCAACACGCTGGGCATCAACTTCCTGTTCATGGCCGACAAGATCTATGGCAAGGACTACTTCGACGTCGACGCCGGCATCGCGGCGATCAAGAAGCTGAACGCCAAGATGGTGGACTTCACGGGCACGATTGAAAAGCATCTGCAGTCGAAGGAGGTCTCGATCGCCGTGCTGCACGACGGCTCGACCTACGACCTGGCGAAGCGTGACATTCCGGTGGACTGGGTGGCGCCGAAAGAGGGCGTGCCGATCCTCGACCAGGTCATCCAGGTCACGCGCGGCAGCAAGAACAAGGACCTCGCGTGGAAGCTGATCGACATGTACCTGTCGCCCGAAGTCCAGACGGCGTTCGCGACCGAGCTGTTCTTCAGCCCGACGAACAAGACCGTGAAGCTGCCGCCCGACGTCGCCAAGAAGCTCATCACGGGCCCCGCCGACGTCGACAAGCTCGTGCTCTTCGACTGGAACCAGGTGGCCAAGCAGCGCCCGCAGTGGACCGAGCGCTGGAACAAGGAGCTTCGCTGAGCGAGGCGCGCGCCGCCGACGTCAGCCTGCGCGGCCTCGAGAAGCGGTACGGCGCCACGCGCGCGCTGGCCGGCGTGTCGCTCGACGTCGCGCCGGGCGAGTTCTTCACCCTCCTCGGCCCGTCGGGCTGCGGCAAGACGACGAGCCTCCGCGCCGTCGCCGGCTTCGTGGCGCCGGACGCCGGCGACGTCCTCATCCGCGGCGCGCGCGTGAACGCGGTGCCGCCGCACCGGCGCCACGTCGGCCTCGTCTTCCAGTCGTACGCGCTGTTCCCGCACCGCACGGTCCGACAGAACGTCGCCTTCGGCCTGCGCATGCAGCGCACGGCGCGTGTCGAGATCGAGCGCCTCGTGGCCGACGCGCTCGCCCTCGTCCAGCTTCCCGGGCACGGTGAGCGCTACCCGCGCGAGCTGTCGGGCGGCGAGCAGCAGCGGGTGGCGCTGGCGCGCGCGCTGGTCACGCGGCCGGCCGTGCTGCTGCTCGACGAGCCGCTCGGCGCCCTCGACAAGAAGCTGCGCGACCACATGAAGATCGAGCTCAAGCGCCTGCAGCGCGACGTCGGCGTCACCACGATCTACGTGACGCACGACCAGGAGGAGGCCCTCACGATGTCCGACCGCCTGGCCGTCATGCGCGCCGGGCACATCGAGCAGGTCGGCGCCCCGCGCGAGATCTACGAGACCCCCGGCACCGTCTTCGTGGCGGGCTTCATCGGCAACACCAACCTGCTCGCCGGGCGCAGCCGCGGCGGCGCCGCCGTCGAGTGCGCGGGCGTCACCATCGCCACCGCCGCGAGCGCGCCCGCGGCCGGCGCGCCGGTGACCATCGCGGTGCGGCCCGAGCGCATCCGGCTCGACGACACCGGCCGGCTCGACAACGAGGTCGCGGCCACGGTCGCCCACGTCGTCTATCAGGGCGAGACCGTGCGCTATCTGCTCGCCGCCGACGGCGGCCTCGAGCTCCAGGCCGTCGAGCTGGGGCGCGTGCGCTTCCCGGCCGGCAGCCGCGTGCGCGCGGGCTGGGCGGCGGCCGACGCCCGGGTGCTGTTGTCATGAGCGGCAAGACGCGGATCGGCATGGTCACGGTCGGCCAGGCTCCGCGCGCCGATATCGTGCCCGACATGGCCGCGCTCCTGCCCGACGTCGACATCCTCGAGGCGGGCGCCCTCGACGGCCTCGACCGCGCGGCCATCGCGCGGCTGGCGCCGGAGGGCGACGACGAGATCCTCGTGACGCGACTGGCCGACGCGTCGTCGGTCTTCGTCGGCAAGTCGCACGTGCTGCCGCGCGTGAAGGCGCGCATCGCCGCCCTCGAGGATGCGGGCGTCGCGCTGACCGTCCTGCTCTGCACCGGCACCTTTCCAAGCATCCCCGCGCGGCGGCCGCTGCTCGAGCCCCAGCAAGTCCTGCTCGGCGTGCTGCGGGGACTCTCGCATCCCGGCCGGCTCGGCGTGCTGACGCCGTCCGAGCGTCACGTGCCGCAGACGACGGCGCGCTGGCAGGCCGACGGCTTCGACGCCGCCGTCGTGCCGCTCTCGCCGTACGAGGAGCACGACCCCGCCGCCGTCGCCCGGGCCGCGGCCGCGCTGCGCGAGGCCGGGGCCGGCGTCGTCGTGATGGACTGCATCGGCTTCCGCGACGTCACCCGGCGCGACCTGGCGGCGCGGCTCGGCGTCCCGGTGCTCGTGGCCAACCTGCTCGTGGCACGGCTGGCGGCGGAGCTGCTCGCGCTGTGATGCCCGCTCCCCTGTCAGTCAGTGTGGGGGGCCCCGATATGGCCCCCCAGTCTCTTCAAGCGAAGGGGGCTACGCCCCCCTCGGACTCCCCCGGCCAACGCTCGGACGCGCCCCGGCGAAGCCGTGGCGCGCCTCGGGGTTGAAATGCGCGCCCGCGCGCGGCTGCTCCTGCTGCTGCCGTTCACCGCGCTGCTCGGCGTGTTCTTCGCGGCGCCCCTGCTCCTGATGGTCGCCATCAGCGTGTCGCGCCAGTCCTTCGGCGAGCTGCAGTGGACGTTCACCCTGCACCACTACGCGCGGTTCTTCTCGGACGCCTACTACATCGGCGTGCTCTGGGACACGCTCGTGCTCGGCGCGATCGTCACGGTGGCCTCGCTGCTGCTCGGCTACCCGCTGGCCTATCACCTCGCGCGGACGCGCTCGCGCTGGAAACCGTTCCTGCTCGTGGCCGTGCTCTCGCCGCTGCTGGTGGGGATCGTGATCCGCTGCTACGGCTGGATGATCCTGCTCGCCGACCGCGGGCTGATCAACGCCACCCTCGTCGAGCGCGGCTGGCTCGCGAAGCCGCTGCCCCTCATGTACAACCGCTTCGGCGTGGCCGTGGCCCTCGTCCACGTCTTCCTGCCCTTCATGGTGCTGTCGCTCACCGGCGTGCTCAAGCGGATCGACCCGCACGCGCTGGAGGCGGCCATGACGCTCGGCGCCTCGCCGCGGCGGGCGTTCCTGGAGGTCACGCTGCCGCTCTCGCTGCCGGGCATCCTGGCGGGCTCGCTGCTCGTGTTCTCGCTGGCGATCTCGTCGTTCGTGGTGCCGGTCCTGCTGGGCGGCTTCAAGGTCCAGGTGCTGCCGATGATCGTGTACGAGCAGGTGCTGTCGGTCTTCGACTGGCCGTTCGGCGCCGCCAACGCCTTCGTGCTGCTCGTGATCTCGATCGCCCTCATCGCCGTGTACATCCGCGTGACCGAGCGCGCGCTGCGGGGCATCGTGTGATCCTGCGCGCGGCCGTGGGCGCCGTCTACGTGTTCCTGCTGGTCCCGATGGTCGTGGTCGTGGTGGCCGCCTTCAACAGCGGCACCTTCTTCACGTTCCCGCCCCAGGGCTTCTCGCTGCGCTGGTTCGCCAACTTCTTCGCGCGGCGGGAGTTCATGCAGGCGCTGCGGCTGTCCACCGAGCTGGCCCTGTGGACGGCCGTGCTGTCCACGCTGGCGGGCACGCTGGCGGCCATCGCGCTCGTGCGCGGGCGCTTCCGCGGCCGCGACGCGGTGAACGCCTTCGTGACCTCGCCGCTGCTGCTGCCGCAGATCCTGACCGGCGTCGCGCTCCTGCAGTTCTTCACGCTGGTGCGGCTGCACCAGACGTACTGGGCGCTCCTGATCGGCCACGTGGTGGTGACGACCCCGTACGTGGTGCGCACGGTCACGGCCACGCTGACCCACTTCGACCTGGCGCTGGAGGAGGCGGCCCAGAGCCTCGGCGCGCATCCCGTCCGCGCGTTCCTGGAGGTCACGCTGGGCGTCATCAAGCCGGGCGTGGTGGCCGGGGCGATCTTCGCGTTCGCCATCTCCTTCGACAACTTCACGCTCTCGCTCTTCCTCACCTCCTCCCGGCTCACGCCGCTGCCGATCGAGCTGTTCGCCTACCTCAAGTACTCGTTCGATCCCACCGCCGCCGCCGTCTCCGCGGTCGCCATCGGCGTGGCGCTGGTGGTCGTGCTCGGCATCGCGCGCGTCCTGGGCCTCGAGGAGTTCACCGGCTTCTGATGCGTCCCGTGTCCCTGGCCGAGATCGAGTCGCTCGCCATCGGCGCCTGGATCCTGGGCACCGGAGGCGGCGGCAGCCCCTACCTGGCGCTGCTGAACATGCGCCGGCTCTACCGCGCGGGGACGGTCGTGCAGCTGATGGACCCGATGGACCTCGCCGACGACGCCCTCGTGGCCATCGTCTCCAACATGGGCGCGCCGCTCGTCGGCCAGGAGCGGCTCACCGACCCGCGCACGATCGAGCGCGCGGTGCGGATGATGGAGGAGTATCTCGGCCGGCGCTTCACCGCCGTGATGTCGCTCGAGATCGGCGGCGGCAACTCCATCCAGCCGTTCATGGCCGCCGCCCTGCTCGGTCTGCCCGTGGTGGACGGCGACTGCATGGGGCGCGCGTTTCCCGAGGCGCAGATGACCTCGTTCGCCATTCACGACCTGCCGATGTACCCGCTCACGCTCGCCGACGTGCGCGACAACGCCGTCATCGTCGCGCGCGCGGAGTCGTGGAAGTGGATGGAGCGGCTGTCGCGCACGGCGTGCGTCGCCGTCGGCTCGATCGCGGCCACGTGCAAGGCGCCGCGGACGGGCAAGGAAGTGAAGGAGTGCGGCATCCTCTCTACGACCACCAAGGCGATGCGCCTGGGCCAGGCCGTGCAGGCCGCGCGCCGCGCGCACCGCGACCCCGTGCAGGCGGTGATCGACATCGAGCGCGGCCTGCGCCTGTTTACCGGCAAGGTGCAGGACGTCGCGCGCCGGGCCACCGAGGGGTTCCTGCGCGGCACCGCCACCCTGGAGGGCCTCGATGCGGACCGCGGTCACGCGTTCCGGCTCGCGTTCCAGAACGAGTTCGCCGTCGGCTGGCTCGACGGCCAGGTGCGCGTGACGACGCCGGATCTCATCTGCGTGCTCGACACGGTCTCCGGCGACGCCGTGGGCACCGAGACGCTGCGCTACGGCCAGCGCGTGACGGTGGCTGCCCTGCCCGCGGCGCCGATCTTGCTGACGCCGAAGGGCCTGGAGCACGTCGGGCCGCGCGCGTTCGGCTACGACCTGGATTTCACGTCGGTGTTCCGATGAAGCGCGTGGGCATCGACGTCGGGGGGACCAACACCGACGCCGTCCTGCTCGACGGCGAGCGCGTGGTGGCCGCCGTCAAGACGCCCACCACCGCCGATGTCACGAGCGGGATCACCCGCGCGCTGGCCGATCTGCTCGCGGCGGCGCCGGCGGCGGCCCGCGTCGACGCCGTCATGATCGGCACCACGCATTTCACCAACGCGGTCGTCCAGCGCCGCGGCCTCACGCGCATCGCCGCCGTGCGGATCGGGCTGCCCGCGAGCGCATCGCTGCCGCCCTTCGTCGACTGGCCCGACGATCTCGCCGAGCTCGTCCGCGGCGAGGTGGTCATGCTCGAGGGCGGCCACGAGTACGACGGCCGGCCGATCGTGCCGTTCGACGCCGCGGGCATGCGGGCGGCGGCGCGACGCTTCCGCGAGGCCGGCGTCACCTCGGTGGCCGTCGCCTCGGTGTTCTCGCCGCTCGACCCGTCCTGCGAGGAGCAGGCGGCGGCGATCCTCGCCGAGGAGTGCCCCGACACCGCGGTCACGCTCTCGCACCGCCTGGGCCGCATCGGGCTCCTCGAGCGCGAGAACGTCACCCTGCTCAACGCGTGCCTGCTGGACCTCGCCCGGAAGACCGCGCGCGCCTTCATCGACGCGCTGCGCGCCAGCGGCATCGTCGCGCCGCTCTACCTCACGCAGAACGACGGTACCGTGATGCTGGCGGAGGTCGCCGAGCAGTATCCCGTCTACTCGTTCGCCTCCGGGCCGACCAACAGCATGCGCGGCGCCGCGTTTCTCTCACGGCTCGCCGACGCGCTCGTGGTGGACGTCGGCGGAACGACCACCGACGTCGGCGCGCTCCGCCACGGCTTCCCCCGCGAGGCGAACAACGTCGTCGAGGTCGGCGGTGTCCGCACGCTCTTCCGGATGCCGGATCTGCTGTCGCTCGGGCTCGGCGGCGGCAGCCTCGTGACGCTCGATCCCCTGTCGATCGGCCCCCTCAGCGTCGGCTACCGGCTGACGACGGAGAGCCGTGTCTTCGGCGGGACCACGCTCACCGCCACCGACGTCGGCGTCGCGGCGGGCTTGCTGGACCTCGGCGACCGTCACCGCGTGGCCGACCTGCCGGGGCCGCTCGTCCGTCGCGCCGTCCAGCGCATCGGCGCGATCGTCGAGGAGGCGGTGGACCGCGTGAAGACCGAGGCCGGCGACGTGCCGCTGGTCGTCGTGGGCGGCGGCGCGTTCCTCGTGCCCGAACGGCTGGCGGGGGTGTCCTCGGTCGTCGGCGTCGAGCACCAGGCCGTGGCCAACGCCGTCGGCGCCGCCATCGCCCAGGTGAGCGGCGAGGTGGACCAGATCTTCCAGGCGCTGCCGCGCGAGGAGGCGATCGCGCGCGCGAGCCGGATCGCCGCGGACCGAGCCGTCACCGCGGGCGCGGCGCGCGACACGCTGCGCACGGTCGAGGTCGAGGACCTCCCGCTCGCCTACCTGCCGGGCAACTCGCTGCGCGTGCGCGTCCGCGTGGTCGGCGAGATCGCCGCTGGAGGGCCTTGACGCGCGCGCGGGTCGGGCGTACTCAGACCGCGTGGCCCTCCGAATCATCGTGCTCGTCGTCGCGCTCGTCTCCCCCGCCCTCACGACCCTGGCGCACATCGATCCCCCCGATCCGACGTGGATCGGCGGCTACTGGGACGACGACGATTTCGACGCCGCCGTCGATTCGATCTTGCACACCTGCGCCGTCGAGCCCGGGTCACCGGCCGACGTCGGCCCGCCGCGGGCGCTCGTTGCGCGGCTCGGCACGCTCGAAGTCAACGCGATCCCGCCGCCGGTCGCGACGACCGACGCCCCGCGCGCGCCGCCCACTGCCCTCCTGACCGAAGCGTAACCGCGGCCCCACCGGGAGTGATGCCGCGCGCGCGGTCCACGCGTGCGCGCGGACGGCTGCGCTCGTCCCCTGCGCGTCCGGTTCCGCATGAGAAGGAGGTCTGCGATGCGGCGAATGATCCGCACCATGCTCGCCCTCGTGCTCACGACGTGTCTGCCGGCCCGCAGCGACGCCCAGCCGGCGACCACCGCGCAGGAATCGCCCGTGACGCCGGCGCCGCGCTGGGAGGTCTCGCTGGAGGGCCGCGTCGGCTTTCCGACGGGATACATCAGGGTCAGCGAGACGGTGACGCATGGCACGCGCCTGCGCCTCAGCGACCTGGGCCTCGACGTGTCGGAGGCCGTCGAGGCGGGCGTCGCGTTCTGGCTCACGCCCCGCGATGCCGTGCGGGCGACCTACCTCTATTACGTCCTGCGCGGCAGCACCACCCTCGACCGCGCAATCCTGTACGACGGCCGCGAATACAGCCCCGGCCACGTGGACACCAACGCCGATTTCTGGCGCGCGAGCCTCGCGTACGATCGCGTGCTCGCGTCCGTGCTCGACCACGGGCGCTTGATCGGCAGCGCCGGTCTCACCTACGTCCACTTCAACCCGGGCCTCACACAGCACGGCAAGACCAAGGCCGAAGACTTCTATCTTCAAGAAATGCCCGTGCCGATCGTGGGCCTCCGGTTCGACTACCCGGTGACGCAACGGCTGGGCCTCCGGGCGTCGGTGGCCGGCGGCCTCCTCCCGAAGGTGGACAGCCTCCGCACGGAAGGCGGGACGGTCTCTACGTGGCAGAGCCACGCCGACGCCGGGCTCGCGGTGACCTACGCCCTCACGCCGAGGCTCGGCGTCGAGGCCGGATACCAGTACACCTACTTTCATCAGCACGAGAAGAGCCACGAGGACAACAACGTCTTCGAGCTGATCGACCACGGGCTCCGGGCGCGGCTGACGCTCCGCTTCTGAGGCTCGCTACGGCGTCGGCGGCAGCAGCACCGTGAAGCACGCCCCCTGGCCGACGCCGGGGCTGCTCGCCTCCACGCGACCGCCGTGCAGCTCGACGAGCTGACGGACGATCGCGAGCCCGAGTCCCAGGCCGGAGCCCACGGCGCGGCCGTCGCCCTGCCGGTAGGGCTCGAAGACATATGGGAGCAGCTCGGGCCCGATGCCATGGCCCTCGTCGCGCACGACGATGCGCGCGCCGGCGCCGACGGCATCGACGCTCACGTGAACGCTCGTCCCGCAGTCGCTGTGCTTGATCGCGTTGCCGAGCAGGTTCGAGACGACCTGCTGCAGCCGCACGGCGTCGCCGCGCACGGGCGGACACGCTGAGACCACCTCGGTGACCACCTCGATGCCGCGCGCGCTGGCCGTCATCGCCACCGCGTCCACGGCGGCGTTGATGACGATACGCAGGTCGATCGTGTCGAGGTGCAGGGACAGGCGTCCCCGTCCGAGCCGGGAGAGATCGACGAGATCGGCGATCAGGCGCGCCTGCAGCATGGCGTTCCGGCGGATCGCCTCGAGCGCGCGGGCGGCCAGCGCGGGACCGAGGCGGGCGTCGCTCATCGCGGCGCTCCAGCTGACGATCGCCGTCAGGGGCGTCCGTAGCTCGTGCGCCACCATGGTGATGAAGTCGTCCTTCGCGCGGTTGGCCGCTTCCGCCTCCGCGCGGGCCGCCTGCTCGCGCTCGAGGAGCACGACGCGCTGGGCCGCCGAGCGTCGGCGCGCGTGGTCCAGCGCGCTGACGAAGAGCGCGACGGACACGAACACCACCAGGCGGGCGACGACTTCCTCGTTGATCGTGAGCATCAGCCGCGTCGACGACATTTCGGCGTCGAGCGCCACCGCCGCCAGCGCGGTCGCCAGCAGCCCGCAGCCGAGGCCGCCGTACCAGGCGCTCACCATCACCGCTGCCACGAACAGCGGCGAGTCGGCCGCGTGGGTCAGCGGCCGGAGCAGCGCGCTGGCGGCGCTCGCCGTGAGCACCACGACGATGGTGACGGCCGCGCGTGGTGGCCACGCGGTCGCGCCGAGCGCCCTCAGACGAGCGGCCATAGCCGGTGACGCTGCAGCGCCCCGATCACCCACGCGGTCGACGCGCTCGCCACGGCCCAGCTCAGGAGCGCGGCGAGGACGCCGGCCTTGCGATCGACGAACAAGCCGACGTCCTGGATCCCGCGCACAGGGATGCCGCAGGCGACGCACCGTCGTCCGCTCCTGTCCCACGCGGCGTAACAGGCCGCGCACACGCAGGCACCGGTCGCGTCCTGCGCGCGCCGGGCTTCGCGGCGTGGAACGCGTCCGCCACAGCACACACAGGTGACCTTCCCGAAATGGAACATCGCAAATCCTCCTCTGGTCGTCCACGCCGCCGCGAGAGCGTCGGCGGGACGACGACGTTCGTCGTTGTGCGCGATGCGTGAAAACGACGCAGCGAGCCGGAGGAGGACTAGACGCGGGGCGGGACGAACGGCGGCTGCAGGGCGATCGAGATCGCCGCGGGCGGCGTGACCGCGGCCAGCGCTCCCATGAGCGGGAGGCCGACGGCCGCGGCAGTCGTCGGCGCGATCGCCGAGGGGATCCTCACGGCCGTGCGCGGGGCGCTCTGAGAATGCTTGCTCCAGGGATGGGGCACGAGGATGTCCCCCGCCGCGAAGGCCAGAGAGGCGGTCAACGGCAGGACGACAACCAGCGCAAGGACGAGCAGTCGCGCGAGACTCATCGATCGTCGTGGAGGGCCCCGATATGGCCCCCCAGCCTCTTCAAGCGAAGGGGGCTACGCCCCCCTCGGACTCCCCCGGCCATCGCTCGGACGCGCCCCGGCGCAGCCGTGGCGCGCCTCGGGCTTGACACAGGATGTCTCATCGAACCTGCACCGTATCCTACCAGACGAGCAGCGCGACGAACCCGGCGAAGACCGCGAGGCTGACGACGGTGCGGACGCCGTGCAGGCGGCCCCAGCGGCGGAGCAGCGTCGTCGCCTCCGATGACGCCGCGTCGAGCCTCGGGTCGAGCAGCCGCGTGTTGGTCGGCACGATCACCACCAGCGTGAACGGCACGAGCGCCCCGAGCGCCAGCCCGCCGACGAGCCAGGCCGCGCAGCCGCCCGTCGCCCAGCGCGCGATCCCCGCCGCCCCACCGAGCACGCCGAGCGGCGCCTGCAGCGCGGCGCCGCGGCGATAGCTGGGACGGAACTCGTCGACGGCGGCACGCGGGCCGAGACCGACCCGCGCGGGATGCTCGACGAGGCTGACGTAGAGTGCCGCACCGGCGAACAGGCCCGCGCTGAGCGTCGCGAGCCACTCGAGCGCCGTCGCCACGCGCGCGGCTAGACGACGCCCGCGACGGCCAGCACGCGGCGCATCCGCTCGGCGGCCTGCTCCGGGTCGCGGAGCAGCGCGGCCCGGTCCATCAGCACGAACTGCTCGGCGAGGTGTGGGATCGAGCGCGCGCTCTCCAGGCCGCCGACCATCCGGAAGTGCGACTGGTGGCCGTTGAGGTACGCGGCGAAGACGACGCCCGTCTTGTAGAAGCGCGTGGGCGCGCCGAAGACGTGGCGCGAGAGCGGCAGCGTGGGCGCCAGCACGCGCTGAAATTCCGCGCGATCCCCGCCATCGAGCGCGTGCAGCGCGGCGGAGGCGGCCGGCGCGATGACGTCGAAGATCCCGAGCAGCGCGTCGCTGTAGCCGTCCGCGTCGCCGCCGATCGTCGTCGGGTAGTCGAAGTCGTCGCCGGTGTACATCCGCACCGACTCCGGGAAGCGCCGGCGCATGGCGATCTCGCGCTTCTGATCCAGCAGCGAGATCTTCACGCCGTCGATCTTCGCGGTGTAGTCGTTGACGATGGCGAGCAGGGTCTCCGTCGCCCGGTCCAGATCGTGCGAGCCCCAGTACCCGGCGAGCGCGGGATCGAACATGTCGCCGAGCCAGTGGATGATGACCGGCTCCTTCACCTGCCCGAGGATGCGGCCGTACACCTTGAGGTAGTCGTCGGGGCCCTTCGCGCACGCGGCGAGCGCGCGGCTGGCCATGAGGATGATCCGGCCGCCGACGGACTCGATGAAGCCGCACGACTCCTCGTAGGCCGCCTCGACGTCGGCGATGGTGACGCGGGGCCCGGGCTGCACGTCGTCGGTGCCCGCGCCGGAGGCCATGACCGCCCCGGGCATCGTTTTCGCCTCGGCCACCGAGCGCTTGATCAGCTCTTTGGCCGACGACCACGGGAAACCCATCCCGCGCTGCGAGGTGTCCATCGCCTCCGCCACCGCGAGGCCCAGCGACCACACGTGGCGCCGGAAGGCCAGCGTGGCCTCCCAGTCGAGCGCGACGTCGAGCGTCGGATCGATTCTCGCGAGCGGATCGGCGACGACGTGGACGGCGGCCATGCCGACGCGGCTCCTGATCGGACCGGGCGCGCCCGTGATCGGCGTCTGGCCGGTCATCGTGTAACGCGCGAGCGTTCCGTCGGCGCGCGGGAGCGTCAGCGTCGATGGCACGGCGACAGTGTAGCACCGCGCGCGCCGCGCTAAACTCTGCGCCATGAGCGCCGAGGGTCGTCGCGAGCCGCGGGTCGCCGTCACCGATGCGCCCGACGCTCGCGTCGAGGCGGCCATCGGCGAGGGACTCCGGCGCTTCAACGCCCAGCAGTCGGGCATCGACGACAGCCGGCCGCTGGCCGTCGTCGTCTCGGATCCCGACACGAACGAGGTGCTCGGCGGCATCACCGGCCGTACGTCGCTCGGCCTGTTGTTCATCGACCTGGTCTTCCTTCCCGACGAGCTGCGCGGCGACGGGCTCGGCAGCCGCATCTTGAAGCTGGCGGAAGACGAGGGACGGCGCCGCGGCTGCCGCGCGGCGATGCTCTACACCATCAGCTTCCAGGCGCCGGGGTTCTACGCGCGCCATGGCTGGCGCGTCTTCGGAGAGATCGCGTGCGACCCCCCGGGCACGAGCCGGATCTTCATGACGAAGAGTCTGTGATAACGTAGCCCGCCTCAGCGACCCACCAAGGAGGCCGGTATGGCAGCCAGGGCGACCGACAAGAACCGGACCAAGTTCCTCCTGGACGAGAAGGACATCCCGACCAAGTGGTACAACATCCAGGCCGACTTCAAGTCGCCCGCGCCGCCCGTGCTGCACCCGGGCACCGGCCAGCCGATCGGGCCTGCCGATCTCGCGCCGCTGTTCCCGATGGAGCTGATCAAGCAGGAGGTCAGCCGGGCGCGCTGGATCGAGATCCCCGACGAGGTGCGCGACATCCTCAAGCTGTGGCGGCCGTCGCCGCTCTTCCGCGCGCGCCGGCTCGAGAAAGTGCTCGGCACGCCCGCGCGCATCTACTACAAGTACGAGGGCGTGAGTCCCGCGGGCAGCCACAAGCCCAACACGGCGGTCGCGCAGGCCTACTACAACAAGAAGGAAAAGGTCACGCGGCTGTCGACGGAGACGGGCGCCGGCCAGTGGGGCTCGGCCCTGGCGCTGGCGTCGCAGCTCTTCGGGCTGCAATGCAAGGTCTACATGGTGAAGGTGTCGTACCAGCAGAAGCCGTATCGCCGGATCATGATGGAGACCTGGGGCGCCCAGGTCGTGGCGAGCCCCAGCCCGGATACCCAGGCGGGCAAGAAGATCCTCGGGCAGGATCCGAACTCGCCGGGCTCGCTCGGCATCGCGATCAGCGAGGCCGTGGAAGACGCCGCCACCCGCGACGACACCAAGTACTCGCTCGGCAGCGTGCTCAACCACGTGCTGATGCACCAGACCATCATCGGGCAGGAGGCGAAGAAGCAGCTCGAGAAGGCCGACGACGAGGCGGACGTCGTCATCGGCTGCGCCGGCGGCGGCTCCAACTTCGCCGGGCTGTCGTTCCCCTTCGCCGCCGACAAGCTCACCGGCAAGCGCAAGACGATGCGCATCATCGCCGTGGAGCCGACCGCCTGCCCGAGCCTCACCAAGGGCAAGTACACCTACGACTTCGGCGACACCGTCGGGATGACGCCGCTGGTGAAGATGCACACGCTCGGCCACGGCTTCGTGCCGGCGCCGCTGCACGCCGGCGGCCTGCGCTACCACGGCATGGCGCCGCTCGTCTGCAAGCTCTACGACGAGGGGGTGATCGAGGCGATCGCGGTGCCGCAGATCGCGACCTTCCAGGCCGCCATGCAGTTCGCGCGCAGCGAGGGCATCATCCCCGCGCCGGAGTCGGCTCACGCGATCCGGGTGGTCATCGATGAAGCACTGCGCTGCAAGAAGGAAGGCAAGCGCCAGGCGATCCTGTTCAACCTCTCCGGCCACGGTCACTTCGATCTCGGCGCCTACGAGGCCTTCCTGGCCGGCAAGCTCGAGGACTACGAGTACCCGGCGGCGAAGATCGAGGAGGCGCTGCGCGGCGTGCCGCAGGTGAAGGCGTGAGCCTGATGCGCCGACGCGAGTTTCTGAAAGCCGGCGCCGCGCTGCTCGCCGCGCCGGCGGTGGCGCGCGCGCAGGCCACCAGGGGCAAGGTCCGCTTCGCCTACCTCCAGCTCGGCTGGGCGGGGCCCGAGATCATCCACAAGGAGGATCTGCTCGGCAAGCACGGCTGGCAGGCGGAATACTCCGTCGTCCCCGGCTCGCCGGTGCCGCTGCTGAACCAGCTGACCAGCAAGAACGTGGACGCGATCGACATGTCGTTCGCGCTCGCCGCCAAGGCGTTCGAGGACGGCGCGCCGGTGAAGGTGACGGGCGTGGCCACCGCGGTGCTGGGCGCCATCGTCGCGCGCAAGGACGCGGGGCTCACGAGGGTCGAAGACCTCAAGGGCAGGAAGGTTGCGGCCGTCGTCGGCACCTCGACCTTCTTCGACATCCGGGCGTTGACGCTCAAGGGTTACGGGCTCGATCTCCAGAAGGAAACGCAGCTCGTGACCGCCACCGCGCCGCCCGACATGGCGACGTTGTTGGCCAAGAAAGACGTCGACGCGATCATCGCCTGGCAGCCGATCAGCGACTCGGTGGTGCTCGCGGGCCAGGGCGTCTATCTCGCCAAGCAGATCGACCTCTGGCGCAAGGCGACGGGCCGGGCCTCCGGCTTCCCCGTCCACGTCTGCTATCTCGTGCACAGCGACTTCATCGCGACGAACGCGTCGTTCCCGAGCGACCTCAACGCAGCGCAGAAGGACGCGGTCGACGTCTGGTACAACAAGCCGGCGCGCGCCAAAGACATCATGGCCGAGGTCACCAAGCTGCCCAAGGACGTGATCGAGGTCGCCTACAAGGAAACCGTGCGGATGCTCTCCGGGCTTCCCGATGAGCAGGTCGAGACGCTCATCGCGCAGCTGAAGATCAACAAGGAGTTCGGATTCCTGAAGTCCGACATCTGGGAGCAGCCGGACCGGGTACGGAAGGAGTTCTTTCACCGCGCGTGAGCGCGCGTCACTGGGCCACCCGGCTGCACCTGCCGACTTTGGGCGTCGCCGCCGTCATCGTCGCCGGCTGGGTCCTGCTCTCGTGGCGCTACGGCGCCTACGTCCTGCCCTCGCCGCTGGCCGTCGCGCGCGGCTTCGCCGAGATCGTCGCCAGCGGCGAGATCTGGCGGCACACCGTCGCCTCGCTCGGCCGCATCCTCGTCGGCTTCGGCGGCGCGGTGGTGGTCGCGCTCCTGACCGGCCTCGCGGCGTTTCTCTCGCGGACGGCGCGCGGCGTGATCCACGACTTCCTGTCGGTCCTCAACTCGACGTCGGTCTTCGTCTGGATCGTCATCTCGATCATCTGGTTCGGGCTCTCCAACTGGGCGCCCATCTTCACCACGTTCATGATCACCCTGCCCGTGGTGGCGTCGAACATCGTCGAGGGCGTGGCGAACGTGGACCGCCGGCTGCTCGAGATGGGCGACGTCTACCGGCTGTCCGGCCGGCAGAAGTTCACGGCCATCGTGGTGCCGTCCACGCTGCCATATCTGGTAGTGGGCATGAAGGTCGGCTTCGGCCTGGCCCTGAAGGTGTCGGTGGTCGCCGAGATCTTCGGCGTCACCTCCGGTATCGGCTACGTGATGAACTACTCGCGCGAGATCCTCGCCACCCAGATGGTGTTCGTGTGGGCGCTCGTCATGATCCTCGTCATGACCGCCACCGACAGGCTCGTCTTCGACGCGGTCTCGCGGCGGCTCGACCGATGGCGGTGACGCTCGAAGTCGCCGAGGTCGGCAAGGACTTCCTGATCCCGGTCATCGACTCCGTGTCGTTCGGCGTCGAGGCCGGCGAGTTCGTCTGCCTGCTCGGCCCCAACGGCTGCGGCAAGACCACGCTCCTGCGCATCGTCGGCGGGCTCGAGCCGCCCACGCGCGGGCGCGTGCTGCTCGGCGGCGAGCCCGTCTCGGGCAGCGGCCGGCACACGAAGAAAGTCGGCGTCGTCTTCCAGGAGGACCGGCTGCTGCCGTGGATGACCCTGCGCGAGAACGTCGAGCTGGTGCTCGAGCCGCTCGGCCTCGGTGCCGAGGCGCGCCGGCAGGCGGCCGATCGCCACCTGCGGCTGGCCGGCCTGGCCGGCTTCGAGGCTTATCATCCCGCGCGCGTGTCGGGTGGCATGCGCCAGCGCGCGGCCATCGCGCGCGCGCTCGCCATCGAGCCCGATCTGCTGCTGATGGACGAGCCGTTCGGCGCGCTCGACGCCCAGAACCGGCGCATCATGCAGCAGGAGGTGCGGCGCATCTGGCGGGAGACCGGCCGCACGATCCTGTTCGTCACCCACGCCATCGACGAGGCGGTGGCGATCGGCACCACGCTGATCATGCTCTCCGCGCGCCCGGCGCGGATCCGCGAGATGGTTCGCAACGACGGCCACCTCGAGCGCGGCAAGCTGATCGACGACCTCAACACGATGATCATGGAAGAGGTCGAGCGCCAGCAGGGCGTGGTCGGACCAGCCTGAGATCTTTACGGAATTTTTATCGAACCCCCGCGCGTCACACGTGCGTCCCAATCACTGATGGGAGGTGACGTGATGACCAAGCGCATCGTGTTCGCACTTCTGCTCGCTTTCGCGGCACTGAGCGCCACGACCCCGGTCTGGGCCGACACCGAGTCGGGCAGCGGGATCGTCGGCACGCAGTCCCCCTAACGCAGACGGACCACGGCGGGCGGGAAAATCTCCCGCCCGCCGCGCGTTCGACCTGACACGCGTCTAATTTCGAAAGGAAGGATGTCACAATGTTGCTTGCGGAATTCATCGCCGGCGCCGTGCTGCTGACGGTTGGTGCCCTGGGCGCTCTCGATTCGCGTCCGGCACGCGGAATGCTGTACGCGGTCGCCCGCTGGCGACGGCGGCGCCGGCACGCGCAGCGGAGTCGCTAGCTCACGCCAGCCGCGTGCGGATCTTGATCTCCGACGTGAGCGTCCGGTGCACCGGACACATGTCGGCGATCTGAGCGAGCCGCCCGCGCTGCTCCTCGGTCAACCGACCGGACAGCACGAGCTCGCGCTCGATCTGGTCGAGCTTGCCCTCCTTGGTCTCGCAGTCGGCGCAGTCCGCGGCGTGGATCCGGGAGTGCGTGAGGCGCACGGTGACGCCGTCGAGCGGCCAGCCCTTCTTTCGCGCATACAGCGCGAGCGTCATGGACGTTCAGGCGCCGAGGGCGATCAGCAGATAGTCGTAGGGCGACGGGCCGGCGTCGGCGCCGCCGTCGGCGACGGGCTCGTCTGAGACCGCCCGATGCGGGCCGACGAGCACCTCCTGGGCGAGTCCCGAAGCGCCGCCGTGAACGGTGACTGTGGCCATCGTCTCCTCCTCGTCTCGGGCAGGCTCATCCGCCGAGGATCCGGTCCCAGCGGCCGTACTCGCGCGCGGCCTCCATGAACCACTTCACGCAGTCGGGGTTGGCGCGCGGCGGCAGCTCGCACGAGGTCGAGAGCACGAAGCGCGAGCGCGTGCCGGCGGTGTCGATGCAGCGCCGCACCTCGGCCTCGATCTGGGCCTTGGTGGCGCGCTCGAAGATCGTGACGTCCACGTTGCCGATGGCCACGACGTTCTTCTGGTTGCCGAGCGTGATGAGGCGGTCGAGCTGATCGACGTAGAGCTTCGGGTCGGACTGCTGGTCGAGGTCGATGGTGATGGCGACGAACCCGACGTCCACCAGGTCTTCGTGGATCTGATGCGTGGTGCCGCAGATGTGCACGGTGGTGCCGACCTTCTTGGCCTTGAAGTAGTCCACCAGCTCCTTGTGGTAGGGCTTGATGAACTCCCGGTACGTGTCGGGGCCGACGAGCGAGCACGAGGCCGTCGGATCGGAGTACGAGAGCCCGATCTTCGTCGTGAGCACCGCGTCGCCCATCCGCCTGGCGAACTCCGTCGCGAAGCGCATGAGATCGTGGACGAACTCCGGGTCCTCCAGCGTGTCCAGGCACATCAGCTCGGGGTTGCGCATGAGCATCGCGATCGTCCACGGCCCGACCAGGACGGCGCCCAGCGCGCTCGGGAACTTCTGCGCGGACAGCGCCTCGCACTGCTCGAGGAACGCGGGCAGCCGCCCCTGCCTGAACGGGTCCGGCACCTCGAGCCGCGCCAGCTTGCCCTTGTCGTCCTGGAGCACGTGCTGGTCGATCGAGGGCACGACGTAATCGGAGTACTTCACGTGGCAGCCGACGGCTTCGGCTTCTTTGGCCAGATCGTTGAACGCGATCATGATGTCCGGCTGATATCGCTCGTAGTAGTTGATCATCGCCTTCACGGCCTTCTTCGGATTCGTGCAGTACTCCTCGATCGAGAGGCCGTCCAGGCAGCCGGCGAACGAGCCGGCGATCGGGTAGGCGGGCACGCGATCGGCGTGCTGCCCCTTGTACGCGGCCACCACGCGCTCGCGCGGCGTGACTTCACGGGGCTGGTCCATGGCCATCACCTCGACTCTAGCATCGGCACGAAGGCTTCCAGCGAGCGGCGCGTCTCCTCCGCCGTGAGATTGGGGCGGAACATCAGCCCGGGCATGGCGGCGCCGGCCTCGTACCAGCGCGCCAGGCGGCGTCGCGCCTCGGCCGGCGTGCCGTAGACGATCAGCTCGTCGAGCAACACCTCGGCCTCCGGCGGCACCGCGCCCGCGAGCTTCGGCGCGTTGGCGGCGAGCACCGCGTGCACTTCCTTGTCGAACCCGAAGCGGATCAGCGTGTCGCGGTAGAACGTCCCCATCGACGTCAGGTAGAACGACACGAGCCACGCGGCGCCCGCGCGCGCCTTGGCGGCGTCGTCGTCGACCGAGGCGGGGATCATCGGATAGACGGCGGGCGCCGGGCGGTTCGTGCGCGCGGCGCCCTCACGCAGGCGCTCCAGCCCCTGCCCGAGCACGCGCACGGGATAGAGGAACGGCATCCAGCCGTCGGCGACCTCACCGGCCAGCCGCACGGAGGCGTCGCCGATGGCCGCGAGGCAGATCGGCACCTCCGCCGGCGGGACGTTCAGGCGCAGCGCGCGCGCCTCCTTCGCGACGGCGAGCGGGACACGCTCGCCGCGCAGCAGCGCCCGCACCTGGCTCACGACCTGGCGCATCCGGGCGAGCGGCGCGCCGAAGGGCACGTCGTGCAGGCCCTCGACCAGCTGCGGCGTGCTGGCGCCCAGCCCGAGGATGAATCGCCCGGCGGAGAGCGAGGCGAGCGTGGCCGCGCCCATGGCGAGGGTGGCCGCGCTGCGATTCCACACGCCGAGGATGGCCGAGCCGACCCGGATGCGCTCGGTCTTCACCGCCGCCTCCGCGAGGACGATCGTGACGTCGTACGCCCACGTCTCCGGCAGCAGCAGCGCGTCGTAGCCCAGGCGCTCGCCGAGCGTGGCGAGCGTCAGGAACTGCTCGCGGCGGTTCTCCAGCGGCATCACCGAGACGGCGAGCGGTCGCGCCACGGCCGCCATGCTACGTCACCCGACGAGCGCCGGGCGGATCTTCCTCGCGACGAGGTCGAGCAGCTCCATCATCCGCTTGGGATCCTCGCGCCGGAACACGACGGCGGTGTGGCTCACGCCCAGACGCGCGTATTCCCCGAGCCGGTCCACGACGGCCTGCGCGCCGTCGGCGAGGACCTTCTCGCTCAGCTCGAAGCGCATCGAGATCTCGATCGTCTTCCACGCGCGGCCGGCCGCGTCGGCCAGCGCGCGCAGCTCGGCGAGCGAGGCGCGCAGCTCGTCGGGGGTCTTCGACATCGCGTGCCAGCCGTCGCCGAGCGCGACCACGCGGCGCAGGGCCGCCGTCGTGTTGCCGCCGACCCAGATCGGCGGGTGCGGCTTCTGCACCGGCTTGGGCTCGAAGCCGACGTCGCCAACGCGATAGAACTCGCCCTCGAAGCGGGGCTCGCGCTCGGTCCACAGCGTCTTGAACACGGCAAGCGCCTCGTCGGCGGCGCGCCCGCGCCTGGCGAAGTCGACGCCCAGGATCTCCAGCTCCTGCCGCCACCAGCCCACGCCCACGCCGCAGATGAGCCGGCCGCCCGAGAGCACGTCGATCGTCGCCAGCATCTTGGCCATGGCGACCGGATGCCGGTGCCCGAGGATGAACACCGAGCAGCCGATCCGCGCGCGGGTGGTCGCCACGGCCAGCGCGCTCAGCATCGCCACCGGCTCGAGGTAGGGCACGTCCGGCGGGACGGGAAAGCTGCGACCGCCGGGATAGCCGGCCGTCGCGCGCGGGATCACGACGTGATCGCTGACCCAGAGCGAGACGAAGTCGCGCGCCTCGGCTTCGCGCGCGAACGTCAGCAGCGCCTCGCGCGTGACGTCGGGGGCGACGGTGGTGGGAACGTGGACGCCGATCTGCATGAGACACCTCCGGGGCCCGGACGTTAGCAGAGGCCGGAGGGCCCGGCAACGTGCGGTAGAATCCCCGCGCACATTCCAGAGGAGGGGCGCGCATGATCAAGCCCTACACCGCCGTGGGCCTCATCCCGACCGTTCGCGGGATCCGGCGCCGCAAGGACATCAAGCTCAACCTCGACCACCTCAAGCACCTCGTGAAGGCCGCCTCCTGGCTGTCGAGCCTGGATCTTCCGGTGAGGTTGATCGCATTCCCGGAGGGAGCCCTCCAGGCCTTCAATGACGAAGTTCTCGATCTGGATCACGCAACCTTCGCGAGAGAGTGCGCCATCGATATTCCGGGCGAGGAGACGGACGAGCTGGGCAAGATCGCGAAGGAGTACGACGCCTTCGTCATGGCCCAGGCGAAGGCGAAGCACCCCGATCTCAAGGATCGCTTCTTCAACGTCGGGTTCATCGTCAATCCGCGCGGGAAAGTCATCCTCAAGCACTACAAAGTCTCCCCGCTCTTCCCGGTGGAACATTCGGTGTGTCCTCATGACGTCTATGACTGGTGGGTCGCAAAATACGGCCGCACCCTCGATGCCTTCTGGCCGGTCGCCGACACCGAGATCGGCCGCCTCGGCATCATGATGGCCAACGAGGGCAGCTATCCCGAGAACGCGCGCGCGCTGGCCATGAATGGCGCCGAGGTCGTCTACCGCGCGTCGTACCCGCACCCCGCTACGGGCAACGAGATTTTCGAGATCCAGAGCCGGGCGCGCGCGCTCGACAACAACATGTACATCGTCGCGCCCAACATGGGGACGTACTACCTGTTCCCCGAGGAGACCACGCCCATCGACACCTTCGGCGGGCGCTCGTTCATCATCGACTACAAGGGCCGGATCGTCGGCAAGCAGGACTACGGCGCGGGCTCGACCTACGTCGGCGGCGTCATCGACATCGAGGCGCTCCGCGACCATCGGGCGCGCGCGCAGTGGGACAACTGGATGAAGGACCTCCGGACCGAGCTCTACCAGATCGTCTACGACAAGCCGATCTACCCGAAGAACCTCTACCTCAAGCGCGCGCCCATGAAGCACGCGGAATACCGCAACGTGATCCGTCGCCAGATCAAGCTCATGCACGACCGCGACATCTGGGCCAAGCCCGGCCGGTGAGGCGCCTGCGCTGAGCGCGCCGCTCCTCCGCGTCCGCGAGGTGATCCTGCGCGAGCGCGACGTGCGCCTGCGCCTGCCCTTCCGCTTCGGCGCCGTCACGCTGACCGAGGCGACCGAGGCCTACGCGCGCGTGCGTGTCACGCTCGAGGACGGGCGCAGCGCGTGGGGCCAGGCCGCCGAGATGCTGGCGCCGAAGTGGTTCGACAAGGACCCCGCGCTCTCGAACGCCGACAACGCCGAGCAGCTGCGCAGCGCCCTGCGCCTGGCGAAAGCGCTCTACCTCGAGGGCCGCATCGCCCACACCGCCTTCGGGCTCTTCGCCGAAAGCCACCACTTCCAGATCGCCGAGGGCGCGCGCCGCGGTCTCAACCCCCTCGTCGCGGGCTTCGGCCCGGCCCTGCTCGACCGCGCGGTGCTCGACGCTCTCGCCTCGCTGCACGGCATGTCGCTCGCCGAAGCCATCCGCGCGAACCTCCCCGGCATCGATCCCGCGCACTTCCTGCCCGAGTTCGCGGCCTTCGACGTGACCGCCTTCCTCGCGCGCCTGCGCCCGGCCGAGCGGCTGCACATCCGTCACACCGTCGGCCTCGTGGATCCCATCACGGCCGCCGATCGGCGGGAGCGCGTGGGCGACGGGCTGCCGGAGACGCTCGAGGAGGTCGTCGCGGCCTACGGCCACGCCTACTTCAAGCTGAAGGTCGCGGGCGACCCCGTCGCCGACGTGGCGCGGCTCGGCGCGATCGCCGCCGTGCTCGACCGCCTCGCCGAGCCCTACCACGTCACCCTCGACGGCAACGAGCAGTACGAGAGCGTCGCGGCGACGCTCGAGCTGTGGAATCGGATGGAGCGGACGCCGGCGCTGCGCCGGCTCGTGAACGCGGTCCTCTTCATCGAGCAGCCGATCGCGCGCAAGGTCGCGCTCATCCACGACGTGAGCGCGCTGGCGGCGAAGCGGCCCGTCATCATCGACGAGTCCGACGGGGACCTCGACGCCTTCCCCGAGGCACGCAACGCCGGCTACCGCGGCGTGTCGAGCAAGACGTGCAAGGGCCTCTACAAGTCGATCCTCAACCGGGCGCGCTGCGAGCTGTGGAACGCGGCGGCCGGCCGCGCCGAGCTCTTCATGTCGGGCGAGGACCTCACGCAGCAGGCCGGGATCGCGCTTCAACACGATCTCGCGCTCGTGTCTCTCCTCGGCCTCACCCACGTCGAGAAGAACGGACACCACTACGTCAACGGCATGGCCGGGCGCCCGGCCGCCGAGCAGCGACGCTTCCTCGAGGCGCATCCGGACCTCTACGCGCCGGGCGATCCGGTGCGGCTGCGCATCGAGCGCGGCCAGGTCACGATCCGCTCGCTCGCGTGCGCCGGGTTCGCGACGGCGGCAGAGCCCGACTGGGAGTCCATGCGCGAGATGGCGTCATAGACCGCGGCGTCCCGTCGGCGTGATCCCGCTCTGGCTCACGATCGCCTACACGCTGATGGTGGCGACCATCGTCCCCGTGTACCTCGCGCACTACGGACTGGCCAACTTCCTCTGGTTCTCCGACATCGCGCTGATCGTCACCGGAATCGCCCTGTGGGAAGAGAGTCGGCTACTGGCGAGTATGATGGCCGTCGGCGTGCTGCTCCCCGAGGTGCTCTGGAACCTCAGCTTCTTTGCCCGGCTCCTCGCGGGCGTGCGCGTCTCCGCCCTCGCCGACTACATGTTCGACGGTAAGATTCCGCTCTGGATCCGGGGCCTCTCGCTGTTCCACATTCCCCTGCCGGCCGTCCTCCTCTGGATGCTCTACACGCTCGGCTACGACCCGCGCGCGCTGCCGGCGCAGACGGCACTGGCGTGGGTGATCCTGCCGCTGACGTACGCCGTGACCGATCCCCGAGAGAACATCAACTGGGTGTTCGGGCCCGGCGCGCGGCCGCAGCGGCGATTGAATCCGCGGGTCTATCTCGCCCTGGTCCTCGTCCTCTTCCCCCTGATCGTCTACGTGCCCACGCACGTCCTGCTCCTCTTGATATTCGATTGATCGACGCTGCTGCTTGGTGGGGGGCCATCTCGGGGCCGCTCGCGCGTGATCGAGGAGCGCCACGGGTTTCCCGGGGCGCTCCGAGCGTTGGGGGGTGGGGGGGGCCATTTCGGGGCCGCTCGCGCGTGATCGAGGAGCGCCACGGGTTTCCCGGGGCGCTCCGAGCGTTGGGGGGTGTGGGGGGCCATTTCGGGGCCCCCCACGTTCAACGGGCAACGTGCCCGACGGCGTCGGGCGCGGCGCCGTCGGGCACCGATGCGCATCGCTCGTAAGTCCGCGGTTTCCCGATACCGCGCGTCTGGCACGTCCGCTGCTATCTCCGTTGGCCCAAGGTGATGTCCCCGCTGGGGGGGACGGTCGCTCAAACCGACCGGCAGGTGCGAAGGCAGCACCGGATAGGGCACAGGCCATGGACATGGACACCTGGTACGAGCTCAGGCTCCGAGAGATGTCCGACCTGAACGCGGCGGCAAACGAGCTGCTGCGTGAAGCGAACGAGGTCCTAAGGTCGCCCGACGACGCGGAGGAGGAAGAGGAGCAACGCCGCGGCGCCGACGACGACCCAGACCGATCCTCTCGGGAAGCGCAGTAATTCGACGAGCGCGATCGCGAAGCCGGCGGCGATGACGACGCCGCCGGCCGCGAGCGTCGACCACCGAGCCGACCGCTTCATCCGAGTATCGCGTCCAGCGCGCCCCGCACCTCGCTGACATCCCCCGCCTCGGCACGCTCGAGGGACACCGTCAGCACGCGCGCCGCGTGCGCCCACGGCCGCCACCCGAGGTTGGCCGCCGCGAAGAGCAGCAGCGCCGGCGCGCCGACGGCCGCCGCCAGATGACTCACTCCCGAATCGTTGCCCACGTACGCCGCGCACCTCGCCAGGACACCCGCGAGCGCGGGCAGGGACGGCTCACGCAGCCGGCGCGCCGACGGCACGAGCCGCAGCAGGCGCGCCGCCGGCTCGGCGTCGGCGGGGCCCTCGTGCACCATGATCTCGACGTCGCGTCGCGCGGCGAGCGGCGCCAGCGCCTCCGCGAACGCCGCCGCCGGCCAGCGCTTGGCGGCCGAGCCCGCGCCCGGATGCACGACGACGACGCGTCGCGCGCCGTCCGAGCCGGCGCCGGCGAGCGTCGCGCGGCCTTCGGCGACGAGGGTATCGCTCACGCGCGCGACGTCGCGCCGCTCGCGCGCGTCGCCGGTCGTCGCCAGCAGATGCCGCCACACGTCACGCCCCGGCGCGCCGGGGGTGTCCGAGGGGGGCGTCAGCCCCCCTCGGTCAACTGACGCCGCGACGATCGCCCCGGGGCTGATCGCCGCCAGCCGCCGCGCGAAGTCGGGATCGCGCGCGCCGAACCAGCAGACGACGCGCTCCACCGCCGGCAGCCGCGCGCCGCGCTCGCCGGCGAACAGCGCATCCAGGCGCAGCGACTCGAAGTCACAGCCGTCGTCGGTCTCGTCGAGCGCGACCAGCAGCGAGGCGATCCGGGGCTGGGCGGCGAGCGTCAGCCGCGCGCCGGCGGCTCTCAGCGCGCGGAGGGCGGGAATCGCGAGCAGCACGTCGCCGAGCGCACCGGGATGGATGGCGAGCGTCGCGCTCGCCACGGCGCGACTCACCGCCCGGCGAGCAGCGCGAGCGCGGCCTCGTGCAGGCGGCCGTTGCTGGCCAGCGCGTTGCCGGAGTAGATCGTCGGCTGGCCGGCGAAATCGGTGAAGCGCCCGCCCGCCTCCTCGACGACGATCTTGCACGGCGCGAGGTCCCACGGCTTGACGTCGACCTCGACGTACATCTCCGCCTTGCCCTCGGTGACGAGCGCGTAGCCGAGGTAGTCGCCGAAGCCGCGCTGGCGCTCGGTGGCATCGACCAGCCGCACGATGCCGTCCCACACGCCGGCCTTGCGATAGAGGCGCAGCCCCGCGTGCAGGAACGTCGCCGACCACATGTCGCCGATGCTCGAGACGCTGACGCGCCGGCCGTTCAGCCGCGCGCCGCCCCCCTTGCGCGCGGCGTACAGCTCGCCCGTCACGGGATTGAGGATCACGCCGGCGACGATCTCACCGTGCGCCTCGAGCGCGAGCAGCGTCGCCCACACCGGGATCCGGCGCACGAAGTTCTTGGTGCCGTCGATCGGATCGATGATCCAGCGGATGTCCGTGGCGCCCTTGGCGCCGAACTCCTCGCCGAGGAAGCCCCAGTCGGGAAACGCGCGGCCGAGCGTGGCCACGATCGCCTCCTCGGCCTCGCGGTCCGCCTGGGTCACCGGCGTGTCGTCGGGCTTGATGGTCACCTCGAAGCCGGTCGTGTAGTACTTCATCGCCAGGGCGCCGGCCGCGCGCGCGGCCTCGGTGGCGGCCGCGAGCGCGCGCTCGAGCGTCGCCGGGTCGAGCGCCGTCGTCATCGGGCGGCGCTCTCCTCGGCCGGAAACGGCTCGCCGCGCTCCCCGAGCACCTTCGCGTAGACGTCGAGCGCCTCGACCACGACGGGCATGCCGCCGTAGGTCACCTGCTGGAAGATGACCTCGGCCACCTCCTGCCGCGTGGCGCCGACGTTGAGCGCGGCGTGGATGTGCGCGCGCAGCTCGTTGTGGCGATCGAGCACGGTGAGCGAGGCCACCGCGCACAGCTCGCGCTGCTTCTGCGAGATCACCTCGCGGCTGTAGAGGGCGCCCGCGAAGAACATGGAGAGCTGGCGGGCGAGGTCCTTGTCGAACTTCTTCCACTGCTCGTAGCCGGCGCCGCCCTTGAGCGTGTGGAAGAGCTTGCGCGCGGTGTCGCGGGTCTTCTGCTTGAGCTCCGTCTCGTTCATCGTCCGGCTCCTCGCCTCAGACGGGGGGGCCCCAGCCCCACGACGTCTTGCGGCTCGCCCTGCGTAGGAATCTTCTCGAGAATCTTGACCAGGTCGTCGAGCGCCGACAGCACGGGCGAGTGGGCGCAGTCGATGTCGACCGGCGTGACGCCCAGCCGCGCCGCGTACTGGGCCGCGCGCGCCGGCGCCACCGCCGCGTCCCGCTGGCAGCGCACGTAGGTGCACGGCACGTCCATCGCGTAGAAGCGCTGCATGCTGACGCGCTCCGTCCAGGGTCGGATCGGCTGCGGCGTCATCCGCGTCAGCGAATCCACCACCCGCGCGTCGCCGGGCGGCAGGTCGCCGATCCAGCGCGCCCACTCCATCGTCGCCGGGTACTGCACGGCGCCGCCGCCCGCGCGGGCGAGGCCTTCCAGCAGCGGACGGGCGGGCTGCGGGATCTGCGTGCCGAGCAGGCTCTCGCCGTCGCGCAGCACCACGGCGGCGAGGAAGACGAGGTGCGCCACGCGCGCCGGCACCAGCTCCGCGACCTTGGGGATGACCACGCCGCCCATGCTGTGGCCGACCACGATGCCGCGCGCGATGCCGGCCTGGATCATCGCGTCGGCCACCGCCCGCGCGTACGTCTCGACGGACGCGCGTCCGCGCTCGTGCGCGCGCCGCCCGTGGCCCGGGAGATCCATGGCCACCACGTGGTGGCCGTTCGTCTCCAGCCGGCGTGCCAGCGGCTCCCACGCCCACGCGCCGTGGCTCATGCCGTGCACCAGGACGAATTCCCGACCCATGCGTCGCCTCCTCGCGCGGGCGACATCATCGCACGCCGTGGTACGCTCGGCGAAAAGGACCCATGCTCAATCCGCACATCTTCCGCGCCTATGACGTCCGCGGGCGCGTCGGCTCCGACATCAATCCCGAGGTCTTCCGCCTCGTCGGCCGCGCGTACGGCACGCTGATCCGCAACAACGGCGGGCGCACGATCGCGGTAGGCCAGGACAACCGCGAGTCGTCCACCGGCCTCAAGGCCGGCTTCGTCGAGGGCGCGCGCGCGGCCGGCATCGACGTGGTGGACATCGGCACCGTCACCACGCCCATGCTGTATTTCGCCACCGCGCACTGGAAGCTCGACGGCGGCGCCAACATCACCGGCAGCCACAATCCCGTCGAGTACAACGGCGTGAAGATGGTGCATCCCGGCGCCGCGCCGCTCACCGAGGAGGAGATCCAGGGGCTGCGCGAGACGATCGAGCGCGGCGCCTTCGCCAGCGGCGCCGGCGGGCTCACCACGAGGAGCCCGCGCGACGACTACTTCGAGACCATCGCCAGGATCGTGCGGCTCGAGCGCCCGCGCAAGGTCGTGGCCGACGCGGGCAACGGCATCGCGGGCGTGTACGGGCCGCCGCTGCTGCGCCGACTCGGCTGCGAGGTGATCGAGCTGCACTGCGAGTCGGACGGCCGCTTCCCGAATCACCTGCCCGACCCCGAGGACCCCGAGAACGTCGTCGACCTCCAGCAGAAGGTCGTGGAGGCCGGCGCGGACCTCGGGCTGGCGTGGGACGGCGACGCCGACCGCGTCGGCGTGATCGACGAGCGCGGGCGCCGCCACGAAGCGGACCTGGTCCTCGTCCTGCTCGCGCGCGATCTGCTGACGCGCCATCCCGGCGCCAAGATCGTCTTCGACGTGAAGTCCTCGCAGGTGCTCGTGGACGACATTCGCAAGCACGGCGGCGTGCCCGTCATGTGGAAGACCGGCCACTCGCACCTCAAGCGCAAGATGCGCGAGGAGGGGATCCTGCTCGGCGGCGAAGTGAGCGGTCACATGTTCTTCGCCGAGGGCTACTACGGCGTCGACGACGGAATCCTCGCCGCGTGCAAGGTGGCGGAGATCGCCGCGCGCCACCGGGGTCCCGTGTCGACGCTCTTCGACTCCGTGCCGCACCTGTACGCCACCCCCGAGCTGAAGGCGCCCTGCCCCGACGGCGAGAAGTTCAAGGTGATCGAGGAGCTCGCCCGCGACCTCAAGGCGCGCTACGAGACCATCGACATCGACGGCGCGCGCGTGCTCTTTCCCGGCGGCGGCTGGGGCCTCGTGCGCGCGTCCAACACCAACCCGTACCTGACGCTGCGCTTCGAGGCCAAGACCGAGCGCGAGATCGAGGACATGAAGCGCGTCATCTACGACGCGCTCCGCCGCTACCCGTTCGTCACGCTGCCGTCGTAGTGCTCGCGGCCGTGCTGTTCGACCTGGATGGAACGCTGGTGAACACGCTCGCGGTCTGCTATCTGGCGTTCCGGCGCGCGCTGCAGCGCGCGGGCGCCACACCGCTCAGCGACGCCGAGATCCACGCCCTGTTCGGCCCCAGCGAAGACGGGATGATGCGGCGCGTGCTGCCCGAGACCTGGCAGAGCGCCCTCCCCGGATACTTCGAGGAGTACGAGCGGCTGCTGCCGACGTGTCCGACGGTCATTCCGGAGCTCGGCGCGGCCCTCGCCCTGCTCCGCGAGCGCCGGATCCCGACGGGCCTCGTGACCGGGAAATCGCACGTCACGGCCGCGATGTCGTTGCGTCACTTCGGGCTCGACGATGCGTTCGACGCGGTCGAGCCGGGGTCCCCCGAGGGCGTGGTCAAGGCGCCGGCCATCCGGCGGCTGCTCGAGCGCTGGCGTCTGAGGCCGGAAGACGCCGTCTACGTCGGCGACGGCGCGTCCGACATGCGCGCAGCCCACGAGGCCGGCGTGATCGCGGCGGGCGCGGCCTGGGCTTACGGCGCGCGCGTCGCGGAGCTGCAGGAGGCTCAGGCCGACCTGATCTTCACCGACGCGGCGGAGTTCCTCGCGTGGCTCGACGGCAAGACGCGGCGGGTCACCCCGGGCTGACGGCCGACAGCTGCGCGGCGATCAGGCGCGCATAGAGCCCGCGCCGGCCCAGCAGCTCGGCGTGCGAGCCGGATTCGATCACGCGGCCGTGGTCGAGGACGACGATGGTGTCGGCGCCGCGCACGGTGGACAGGCGGTGCGCGATGACGAGCGTGGTGCGGTCCTGCTTGAGCCGATCGAGCGCCGCCCGCACGCTCGCCTCGCTGACCGCGTCCAGGTGCGACGTCGCCTCGTCGAGGATCAGGACCGGCGCGTCCTTCAGGAACGCGCGCGCGATGGCGACGCGCTGGCGCTGGCCGCCCGACAGCCGCGTCCCGCGCTCGCCCACGACGGTGTCGAGCCCCTCCGGCAGGGAGGCGACGAACTCGGCGAGCGCCGCGCGCTCGACCGCCGCCTCCACCTCCGCGCCCGTGGCGCCCGGCCGCGCCATCAGCACGTTGTTGCGCAACGAGTCGTTGAAGAGATAGGTGTCCTGCGCGACCAGCGCGACGCGCCGGCGCAGGTCGTCCAGGCGATAGTCGCGCAGGTCGTGGCCGTCGAGGCGCGCGCCGCCTTTGTCGGGATCCCAGAAGCGCAGGAAGAGGTGCGCGATCGTCGTCTTGCCCGCGCCCGAGGGTCCGACGAGCGCCACCGTGCTGCCGGCGGGGATGACGAGGCGCACGTCGGCCAGCGCGGGCCGCGAGCGCCCGGGATACGTGAATGTCACGCCGTCCATCTCCAGCGCGGCCGCGCCCGCGCGCGTCGCGGCGACGCCCGGCCCGTCCTGCACCGCCACCGGCGCCGTGTCGATCGCGTGGAAGCGGCGCGTGGCGCCGAGCGTGTCGGCGAGCTGGCGGCCGACCTGCGCGATCTCCCAGACGGGCACGAAGGCCGACATCGCGAGCAGCGTCATGACGGGCAGGATCGCCGGGTCGAGCCGCCCGTGAATGGCGAGCAGGCCGCCGGCGGCGAGCACGGCGAGCCCGCCGAGCCCGGTGACGACCTCGTGCAGCGCGCTCTGCAGCGTGAGGTCGCGCAGGAACGGCATCCGCGCGCCCAGGTAGTCGCGCGCCTTCGCCGCGAACTCTTCGCCGCGCGCCCGCACGTGCTGGAAGGCGATGATCTCGGTCAGGCCCTGGATCGAGTCCACGGCGTGGGCGTTGAGGTCACCGGAGATGGTGCGCGCGCGGGCGCCGAGTCGATCGATGCGGGCCCGGCCGAGGACCGGGCTCAGCGCCGCGTAGACCAGGAACGGCAGCACGGCGACGGCCATCGGCCAGCCGAACGCGGCGAGGGTGCCGAGCACGGCCAGCGGCACCAGCACGGCCACGAAGGCCGGCGTGATCGTGTGGGCGAAGAAGTACTCGATCAGCTCGACGTCGTGCGTGGCCACGCTCACGAGATCGCCGCTGCGGTGCTGCACCATGTAAGCGGGCGCGAGCGCGTCGAGCTTGCGGAAGAGCGCCCGTCTCAGATCCGCGAGCAGGCGATAGGCCATGTCGTGGGCGAGCCACGACTCGGCCCAGTGCAGCACGCCCGACAGCGGCGCCACGATGGCCAGCGTCACCAGCAGGCCGGTGACGGGCTCGCCGCGGTTGACCGCGCGCACCGTGAGCGCGCTGAGCACCCCGACGCCGATCAGCGCGGCCACGCGCGCGATCCCGAGCCCGAAGGTCACAAGCAGCCGCAGCCGGTAGTGACGCACCATCGCGAGCAAGATCGGGATCGCGCGCGGCCAGCCGAGCGCCGCCACGGGCTCGGGGGCGCGCGGCGGCGCCGCGCCGTCCTCCGACGACGCCACCGCCGCCTCCGCCGGCTGGAGCGCCGCGTCCGCCGCCGGCGCCGCGCCGTCTTCCGCCTGCGCCGCCATGAGGCGCGCGTAGGCCCCGCGCCGCATCATCAGCTCGCGGTGCGTGCCGGTCTCGACGACCCGCCCGGCCTCCAGCACCAGGATGCGGTCGGCGCTCACCACGCTCGAGAGGCGATGCGCGAAGACCAGCGTCGTGCGGCCCTCCATCAGCCGGTCGAGCGCCTGCTGGATGATCGCCTCGTTCTCGGCGTCCACCGCGGAGAGCGCCTCGTCGAGGATCAGGATCGGCGCGTCGCGCAGGAGCGCGCGGGCGATGGCGATGCGCTGGCGCTGACCGCCCGACAACCGGATGCCGCGCTCGCCGACCACGGTCTGATAGCCCTGCGGCAGCCGCGCGATGAACTCGTCGGCGTTGGCCGCGCGCGCGGCGGTGCGCAGCTCGTCAGGGGTGGCGCCGGGCTTGCCGATCCGGAGATTGTCCTCGACCGTCCCGTGGAACAGATAGGTGTCCTGGTGCACGATCGCGACCTGCGCGCGGAGGTCGTCGAGGCTCAGCTCGCGCACGTCGCGGCCGCCGATCAGGATCCGGCCGCGCTGGGGATCGTAGAAGCGCAGCAGCAGCCGCGCGACGGTGGACTTGCCCGAGCCGCTCGGTCCCACGAGCCCGATCCGCTCGCCGGGCGCGACGGAGAAGCTCAACCGCTCGTGGGCGGCTCCGCGACCGCCGGGATAGGCGAACGTCACCTCCTCGAAGGCGACGCTCGGCGTGAGCGTGCCGACCCGCCCCGCGCCGTTGTCCCGCTCGCGCACCTCGGGCGCGGCGCGCAGGATCGCGAGGATCCCGTGCGCGGCGGAGGTGCCGAGCATGCCCTGGTGCAACACGACGCGCAGCTCGCGCAGAGGCCGGAACACCTCGACGCCGAGCATGAGGATGACGAGCAGGCTCGGCAGCCCCATGGCGCCCGTGTGGACGCGGTAGACGCCGAGGGCGAGCGCCGCCACCGCGCCGACGGCGATGCCCGTGTCGGCGATGCCGCGCGTGAGCACGTTGGAGCCGAGCACCCACATCGTGCTCTGGAAGAGCGCGCGGCCCTTGTCTTCGAGCAGCCGGCGGCGCGCCGCGCTCTGGCCGAAGGCTTTGAGCGTCGCCAGGCCCTGCAGCGTGTCGAGGAACTCGGCGCCGTAGGCGGCGTACGCCTTGCTGCGGGCGAGGCTGTGCAGGCTCTCGCGGCGATGCCAGAGCACCGGCGCCCCGAGCGTCACCAGCGCGGCGACGAGCGTGACCAGGGCCACCGGCAGATCGATGAAGGCGACGAAGGCGAAGATGAGCACGGGTGTCAGGCACGCCACCGCGAGCTGCGGCAGGTACTGGCCGAAGTAGACCTCGAGCTGCTGGATGCCCTCGACCATCGACAGCACGACGTCGCCCGTGCGGGAGCGGCCGAAGTGGGCCGGCCCGAGGGCGGTGATGTGCGCATAGAGCGTGCGCCGCAGCGTCGCCTGCACGAGGGCGGCGGTGTGGTGCGCCACCATCGTCCGGTAGTACTCGAGCGCGCCGCGGAGCACGGTCACGGCAGCGACCAGCCCGACGGCGAGCAGCAGCGAGGGCAGCGTCGGCCCCGCCAGCACGCGCGCCAGGAGCCAGCCGAGCAGCGCGAGACGCGCGATGCCGGCGACGACGGCGGCGAGGCCGATCAGCACCGCCCACGCGATGCGCCAGCGCACGCCGGCCGTGAAGCGCCAGAGCTCGCGGCTCAGGTACATGCGAGCAACCGCTTGACGGCGTCCAGCACGGTGGGCGCGCACGGACAGTCGCGCGCGCCCCAGCACCTGCCGGGATCGAGGAGCACGCCCGTCATACCGACGCGGCGAGCGCCGAGGACGTCGATGGAGTAGAGATCGCCGACGTACGCCGCCTCGCCCGCGGTCACGCCGGCCCGCGCGAGCGCGCGCTCGAAGATCGCCGGCTGCGGCTTCTCGACGCCTTCCTCCTGGGAGTCGAGCGCGAAGTCGACGAGCGGCAGGAGATCGAGCCGCTCGAGGATGCGCCGGATCATGCCGTTGGAGTTCGAGATCACGCCCGTGCGCAGCCCGGAATCCCGCGCCAGCGTCAGCGCGGGCACGGCCTCCGGCTCGGGCGCCGTCCAGAGGCCGAGCGGCTGGTTGTAGCCGCGGCGCCACTCGTCCATGGCGCCCACGAGCTCCGCGTCGGTGATGCCGATGCCCTCGAGCACGTACGCGAGGTAGCGGCTGTGCGTCGTGCGCGTCTCGGTGGACGCGAGCTCGCCCGTCGCGAACACGTCGGCGTCCAGCCGCACGCGCGCCCGCCACTCCGCGCGCATGAGGTCGTCGGGCGTCGTCGACACGCCCCGCGCGGCGAGCGCCGCGGCGATGGCCGCGTAGTCGATGCGGACCAGCGTGTTGCCGGCGTCGAAGAAGATCGCGCGGAGACTCACGGGATGACGCGGAAGGAGAACTCCCCCTCCGTGAGGTGACTGTCCACCGACAGCACGCGCCACACCACGCGGTACGGCCCGGGCGGGAGCGCGGGTACCGACACGCGGAGCAGCGCGCGGTTCGCCGGATCGACCGCGTCGTCGCCGAGATCCCTCCGATGGCCGGCGGCGTCGAGGACCTGCACACGGCTGTACGCCGGCTCGAGCGCGCCCGTGAACCAGAGCCGCACCTGCGCGGGCAGCGGCTTCACGCTGGCGCCGGCGCGCGGCTCCGTCCGTTCGAGGACGCCGTGGGGGGCGGCGGACGCCGGACCGATGGTGAGCGCGAGCACGACGGCGCAGAGGCAACGCTGGATCACGGACAAACTCTACTCCATTACGGGCGATGCCGATGCACCCCGCCTTGCGTTTCGAGATAGGCGACGAGGTCCAGCAGGTCGGCGACGCTCAATACGTCGCGATAGTCGGGCATCGTCGAGCGTCCGTCCGGCCCCGTGTAGCCGGGGCCCTCGATGATGACGGCGTTGGGATCGAGGATCGATTCCGCGATGTAGCTCCGCGGATGGTGTCCGCCGATGCCGGTGAGCTCGGGCCCGGCGCCGGACGGCGGCGGATAGGACTCACCACGGAGCCGGTGACAGCGGAAGCACTCGAGCCGCACGAACACATCTCGCCCCCGCCGCGGATTGCCAGAGGGCAGCCGAAACACCCAGCCGCGCGGCACGCCGCCCGCCTCGTGGAGCTGCTCCATCGTCGCGCGGATCGGATCGCGCCCGCCGTTCACGTCGGCGACGTGAGCGACGTGCCCCGCGTGGCGTGCCGGCGTCGTCTCGCCGAGCACCGCCGTGAGGCCGAGCACGGCCGCGCCGAGCGCGGCTTCGCAGGCCACCACGGTCACGAGCCGCGACGGGGACACGCGCGCCGGACCGAAGAGCGCAAGCCGGCAACGCCGGACGCCGCGCGCGACGAGACCGCGCGCGGGCAGGCCCGTGAGACGCGGGAGGAGCGCGTAGCGATTGGTCCCGCCGAGCAGCACGAGCACGACGACGAGCGCCAGCTTCGCGAGCAGGACCCGACCGTACGGGGTGTCGCGAAGCGCCGCCACGTCCGGCAGCTGCACCCACGCGTTGTAGACGCCCGTCAGGACGACCGCCGCCAGCGACCAGCCGGCGAGCCGCGAGAACCTCGCGCAGATATGCGTGACCGATGAAGGCGCCAGCGCCGACCCCGGACCGAACGCCACGAGCGCGAGCGCGACGACGCCGCCGATCCAGAGCGACGCCGCGAGCACATGGATCCAGTCCAGCAGGACGCTCGGCGTGACATCGCCCCAGTCGGCGGCGTGGCCGCTCAGCGCGGTCGTGAGCGCAATGGCGCCGGCCAGCGCCAGCGCGACGACCCGCGCGCGACGCGTCCCGATCGTTGCGGTCGAGAGCGACGCAACGAGAGCGAGACTGCGAGCGCTCCAGATCGTGCCGAAGTGCGTGCGCGACAGCACGAGCGGCACCGCTCGCACGGACTGCGCGAGGTCGCCGCCGGCCAGCGTTCGCGCCCGCAGCACGAGGTCCGCCACGGACGTCAGCGCCAGCATGCAGAGGCACACGACGGTCCAGCCACGGAGGCGACGACGCACCGGGGAGGGAGCGACGTCGTCCGCGCGCAGCACCAAGACCTCGATCGCGAGACCGCCGACGAGGCCGGCGAGCGCGCCGAGCGCGATCCACCGCACGAGCATCGCGACGGCCGGCGTCACTTGATCCGGAACGGGAAGTCTCCCTCCGTCCGATGGCCGTCGCGGGCGACGACGCTCCAGTAGACACGGTAGCGCCCGGACGGCAGCGGCGGGACCCTCACTTGAAGCACCCGGTTGTCGCCCGGATCGACGCCGCCATCACCCTGGTCCACGCGTCGCTTGTCCGCGTTCTCCACGCGGATGGTGCTGAACACGGGCTCGATCTGCCCGTCGAACCAGATCCGGATGGCCGCGGGCGGTGCATCCACCGTGGATCCGACACGCGGCTCCGAGTGATCAGGAAAGGCGTGCGCCCACGCCGCGCCGACCGCGAGGGCCAGCGCGGCGCCGGCGAGCACACCTATCGCGGCTGCGTGGGACCGAGCACGCCGTGAAACGGTGTCCACGAGAAGATCTGCGGCGCGATGTCGTCGAGATAGAAGTGGATCTGGCCGATCACGCCGACGTTCTTGCCGCTGCGCTCGTTGACGGGAATCACGGCCTCGAGGCCGAGCTGAAGATACCGGCCGAACCAGATGATGCCGGGATTGACCGTCCCCGTCGTACGGCCGGCATTTTTCGGATCGTCGAGCGGCGTCTGCATGACGAACTCCACGATCGGGATCATGCGGTTGAGCGGCGCGGGCAGGCCGACGTCGCGCACATAGGACTGGAGATATTGGAGATTGTACTGGACCGTGAAGCCCCACTTCGCGGCACTCGCGTTGACCTCACGCTCGACCTCGACGTTGCCGTCCTCGTCGAGATTGAAGTGCTTGGTCGCGTGCCGCGTGGGGATCGACACGCCGAACGTGCCCGTCACCGCCACCGGCTTCACGAGGTCGAGCGCGTCGGGCAGGTCGCCGAAGCCCTTGCCGAAGAAGAGCGCGGGCGTGATCGTGTCGAACCCCTCGGCGCCGACCTTGCTATAGCCCGTGCCGCCGACGTCCCAGGAGATGCCGGTGGACAGCAACATCTCGTGCGGGTCACTTCTGAAGAAGACGTACTTCAGCGCGACCTCGAGATTGTCGAAGCCGGTCACCGTCTTGCTGTGATCGGGGTCGAGCAGCCGCCAGTCGCCGCCGAGGCTGAAGCCGAGATTGGGACTGAGCCGTTTCGAGAACTCACCCGAGATGTCGGTCGCGCGCGTCGGCGGCTGGTCGCCCTCGCCACGCAGCTTGATGCTGGACACCGTCGGCAGCGACAGCTCGTCGGCGACGAAGGGATCGTCGATGCCGAGGGTCGCGGGGAAGAACCGCTTGCCGGCCATTCCATGGGCCCCGGCCGTGCCGGCCATCGCCGCGAGGGCCGCGATCAGTGACACCACGAACGTGACATGCTTTGAACGCATGGGCGTCCTCCTGGATGCGAGAGTCGTTCTGAGCTGCGCGAACGCTCAGGCGGCGGAGGACGGAGGCGCGCGTCCGCGATCGGGACGCGAGGAGCGCACGTCGGCGCGAATCGGGGCAACGTCGGGGTACGCGTCGCGCACCAGCGTCGGCGCGACGGCAACCACGACGCCATCGGTCAGGACGGCGGGCGCGTGCGTGCTGCCGGACGCGAGCACGCAGGTGGCGGCCGCGCCCGGATCGTTGAGGTGGTGCACGGAATGGACCGCGGCGTCGACGCCGACGACGGCCGAGAGCAGCGCGAGCGCCAGCGCCAGGCGCCGCCGCGAGCCGCAGACGGCCAGCGCGACCACGGCCGCCACGAGCGCCGGCACGGTCGCCGACGCGGGAACGGCGGCGCGAAGATCCACGGCAGGCAGGACGATCGGCGTGGCGACGGGAGCCGTGGCGATCTCGGATCCGGCCGCGCCCGTGTGCGCCCCAGCCGCGCCCGCAGACAGCAGGAGCGCGGCCGCGGCCACCAACGAGGCGAGGAGCGGGCGCACCATGGCCGACACTGTACCGCGGGAACCGGCGGGTTGTCTCTCCGGTTCCGCGGCGATCAGAATCGCCAGGCCAGCCCGGCCGCCACGCCGGCAGCGCGGTGAAGCCCGCTTGCGATTACCATGCGCGCGAGGTAATACCATACGACCGTGTTGACCGGAATCGTGTTCCGCGCGGCCGCCCTGGCGGCCTCGGCCCTGCTGCACGTCCTCGTGTACGGCGCGCTGAGCCTGGCCCCTGCGTGGACACCCCCGCCGCGGACGGGTCTCATCGTCACCGACCTCATCGTGAGTCAGCCCGCGGCACCGGCCATCGCGACTCCGCGGCTCGTCACACCGCCCCGTCCGCTCGCCAGGCCGCAGCCATCGACGAGTCGAGCCGAGCGCGCGCGATCTGATAGCGCGGCGAAGATCGAACCGTCAATCGAGCGCGAAGCCTCCGAGCCGCCGGCACAAGCCGAGCCGACGATCGTCGTAGCCGATGAGACCCCCCCCGGCGCGATCGCAGCGCCATCTGCTGCGTCGACGCCATCGGTGCCAGACGAAACGCTCGTCGGCGGGAACGCGCCGGTGACCGCGTCCTCGCGACAGGATCCGGGACCGGCGGTGGCGGCGCTGCCGCCCGGCCCCGCGGCCGGGACGCCCGGCGCTCTCACGCGCATGGCGATTCCACGCGGCGGCTACCAGATCACGCCCTCGTATCCGGCGACGGCGCGACGGCTCGGCATCGAGGGCACGGCACTGCTCACGGTGTTCGTCGACGCCGCGGGACGCGTCGGTGAGGTCGTCGTGAAGCAATCGGCCGGGCATCCCGATCTCGACCGAGCGGCGGCCGACGCCGTGCGCCGCTGGCGATTCGAGCCCGCGCGCCGCGGCGCCGAGGCCGTCGCGATCTGGGTGGAGCTGCCGGTCGAGTTCCGTCTGCGCTGAGCGCCGGGTTTATCATCGTGTCCGTGGCTCGCCTCGTTGCCGCGCTCGCCATCGTCCTGGGTCTCGGCGGTCTCGCGCTCGCTCAGACGCCGACGCCGATCACCGCGACGAAGCCGATCACCATGGAGGAGCTCCACCGCGCCGGCGGCGTGCCGCGCGGCTGGAAGTTCACGCTGCCGCCGGGCGATGCCAAGACCGGCCGCGCACTCTTCGCCAAGCTCGAGTGCAACAAGTGCCACGAGGTGAAGCCCGACTTCCCGAGGACCGGCGGCGCCGGTGACGTCGGCCCCGCGCTGACGGGCATGGGGGCTCACCACCCCGCCGAGTACTTCGCGCAATCGATCGTCGATCCCAATGCCGTCATCCTCGCCGGCCCCGGCTTCGTCGGGCCGGACGGGCGCTCGATCATGCCCGACTACCGCGACAGCCTCACCTTCGCCGAGCTGGTCGATCTCGTCGCGTACATCAAGAGCCTCGACGGCGGCGACCGCGATCACCATCATCACGAGGTCAGCGCGCCGCAGGAGCAGACGGCGGGGCCGTACAGGGTGCGCGTGGAGTACACCGAGCCTGGCGCCGCCGGCGGTCACGCGCACGGCGCGGCGCCTACGAAGCCCACCGGCCACCTGATGGTCTTCGTCGCCGACGCGACGACCGGCGAGCCCGTGCCCTACCTGCCCGTCACCGCGATGATCCGAGCGGAAGAACGCGCGGCGCGCACGGTGCGCCTGCGGCCGATGATCGGCGGCTCCGGCTTCCATTACGGCGCCGACGTCACGCTGCCCGACGACACGACGAAGATCACGCTGACCCTCGGCGCGGCGGCGGTCAAGACCGTGGGCGCCGCGGCGGGACGCTTCGCCAGGCCGATCACGCTGAGCTTCGACTGGGAGTGACTGAGCTCGGTCTCCTCGCGCGGTTCGTCCACCTGAGCGCGTCCATCCTGATCGTCGGCAGCGCGGCGCTCGTCCTCCTCGCCGGCCGCTCTGATCGCCCGACGGCCCTGGCCTGGGAGTCGCGCGTCGTCGCGCTCACGCGCGCGCTGATCTGGCTGGCGCTCGGCGCCGGCCTGGCCGTCCTCGCTCACCAGACAGCGATACTCGAGTCGAGCGTGGTGGCGGCCCTCGAGCCGCGAGCGCTGGCGCGCGTGGCGCTCGAGACGCGGTTCGGCCACGTGTGGCTCGTGCGCCAGGGACTGCTGCTCCTCCTCGGGGTCTTCGTGAGCCTGCGCCTGGACGTGCGACGGGCCGTCGACTGGCGCGCGGCGCGCGGCGAGACGGCGATCCTGGGCGCGCTGGCCCTCGCGGCCCTCGGCGCGGCCGGTCACTCGGCCGCCGTCGAGCCGTCGGCGGCGGCGGCGATCGCAGCGGACGTCGGCCACCTGCTCGCCGCCGGCGTCTGGGCCGGCGCCCTGCCGGCGCTGGTCCTCCTGCTGCGCGCGGCCAGCCGGGAGGCCGGCGCCGACGCGCGGCCGTACGCGGTGCTCACCGCGCGGCGCTTCTCGCGCGCGGCGCTGATCTTGATGACGGCGCTCCTCGCGACCGGCATCCTGATCACCGCGGCGCAGGTCGGCTCGGTCGGCGCGCTCCTCGGCACGCGCTACGGGCGGCTGCTCGTGCTCAAGCTCGCGCTCGTCCTCGCGGCGCTCGCCGCGGCCGCGCTCGGGCGCCGGCGCCTGCTGCCCGCCCTCGGCGGCGAGGCCACGACGGTCGGGCGCCCGGCCATGCGGCGTCTGGCCGGCTCCGTGGCCGTCGAGGCCGCGTGCGTGCTCGCGATCCTCGGCGTCGTGACCGCGCTCGGCGTCTCGCCGCCGGCGCGCCACGAGCAGCCCGACTGGCCGCTGTCGTTCCGCCTGGCCGTCGGCGCGCTGGGCGACACGCCCGACGCCTGGCCCTTCGTGCTGGTCGGCAGCCAGATCGCCGTGCTGGGCGTGGTGGTCGCGCTCTGCTCGCTCGCGCTGCGCGCCGCGCGGTGGCCGCTGCTCGCGGGCGGCGGCGTGCTGATGCTCGCGGGCCTCGTGATGGCGCTGCCGCCGTTCGCGACCGACGCCTATCCGACGACCTATCAGCGTCCGGCCGTGCCCTACCAGGCGGCCTCGGTCGCCGCCGGCGCTGCGCTCTACGCGCGCGACTGCGCGGCGTGCCACGGGCCCGTGGGCGCCGGCGACGGGCCCGCGGCGCGCGCGTTCTCGCCGGCGCCGCCCGATCTGCGCGCCCATCACGCGGCGCTGCACACGGCGGGTGATCTCTACTGGTGGATCACGCACGGGCGCCGCGCGATGCCGGCCTTCGGCCACCTCGAGCCCGAGCAGCGCTGGAGCCTGGTGAACTACCTGCGCGCGCTCGGCGCCGCGGACGCCGCGCGCCGGCTCGGCGCCGTCGTCGAGCCCGAGCGCCCGCGGCTCGTCGCGCCGGACTTCGCGTTCGCGGTCGGACCCACGCCGCCGCGCGCGCTGCGCGATTATCGCGGCGCGCGCGTCGTCCTGGTGGTCCTCTACACGCTGCCGGGCTCGCGGCAGCGGCTCGCGGAGCTGGCCGCGCGCTACGATCTGCTCGTGCCCCTCGGCGTCGAGGTCATCGCCGTGCCGACGGACGCCTCCCCCGACGCCATCAAGCGCCTCGGCCGCGAGCCGCGCATCTTCTTCCCGGTCGTGACCGACGGCGCCGCCGAGATCGTCACGACCTATTCCCTCTTCGCGGCGGGGCCGCACGCCGAGTTCCTGGTGGACCGGCAGGGCTATCTGCGCGCGCTCGAGGCGGCGCCGCAGGGAACCGAGCGGCTGCTGCAGAACGTCCAGGCGCTGAACGAGGAGAAGGTGGTCGTCGCGCCGCCCGCCGAGCACGTGCACTGATGCCCGTCTGGAAGGTCGTCGTGCTGCTCGATCTCGCGCTCGCCCTGGGCGTCGGCGGCGGCTACCTCTGGTGGGGCCGGCAGGTCGAGCGGCTGGGCCGCGAGCTCGTCGAGGCGCGCGCGGCCGCCGCCGGGCCCCGCGAGTACCGCGCCGAGGGCGTGGTCCGGGCCGTGCTGCCCGAGGTCGGCGTCATCGTGATCACGCACGAGGAGATCTCCGGCTACATGCCGGCGATGACGATGGGCTTTCGCGCGGTCTCGCCGAAGCTCTACGAGGCCGTGCAGGTCGGCGACGCGGTACGATTCAGCCTGGGAGGCACGCCTCCCAATCTGGCCATCACGACCATCGAAAAGCTCGGACGCTGAGGAGGGCCCGCGTGTGAAGGTGGCCGTGGCGCTGGCGACGCTGCTGCTGGGCGCTGATCCGGCCTGGGCCGATCACGGCGGGCCGCTGCGCACGGCCGGCTGGAGCCCGCTCACCGCGGCGCTCGTGTTCGGTGGGCTCGCGCTGCTCGCCGGCATGCTCGTGGTCGTGATCGTCGCGCTGCTGAGCCGTCGCGACCGCCCCTCGTCCTGACGACGTCGTCCGCGCCTAGTGACATGGGGGGCCCCGAAATGGCCCCCCATACCCCCCACACGCTCGTCGCGCCCCGGCGAAGCCGTGGCGCGCCTCGACCTCCAACGCTCGGGGCGCCCCGGCGAAGCCGTGGCACCCCTCGATACTCCGACAAGCTCCTGTCTAGCGGGCGGCCTTCCGCGTGCGCCGGCGCGGCGCGGGCGGCGCGTCGGCCTCCTCCCCCACCGCGGCGCGCAGCGTCTTGAGCAGCGCGAGCGCCTCGTGGCTCAGCGGGCGCTGGCGCGGGTGGATGACGTCGAGGCTCCGGCTGAGCGGCTCGGCATCGCTGAGCTCGAGGCTCAGCAGCCGGCGGCGGCGGATCTCGTTGACCACCGCGAGGTGCGGCAGGAAGGCGAGGCCCATACCGCGCTCGACCATCCGCTTGGCCGTCTCGATGGTCTCGACCTCCAGGACGACGTTGGGCACGAGCCCGGCGCGCCGGAAAAGCCCGTGGGTCAGCGTCCAGTCGCTCGAGCCGCGGTCGAAGAAGATCAGCGGCTGTGCCGCCACGTCCTCCAGCCGGACCCGCCGGCTCTGCGCGACGTGCGAGTCGGGCCGGGCGACCAGCACCAGCGGGTCGTCGCGCAGGCTGAGCGTCTCGACCTCGGGATGCTGCAGCGAGCGCGCGAGACCGATCTCGGCCTGGCCGCCCAGGACCATCTCCAGCACCTCCTTGGAGTGGCCGGAGCGCACCGTGATCATGACCTTGGGGTGAGCGGCCTGGAAGCGCTTGAGCACGTCGGGCAGGACGTACGTGCAGATCGAGAGCGCGGCGGCGAGCTGGAGGGCGCCGCCGCTGGCCGGGCGCAGGTCGTGGACGGCCTGGCGGGCCAGGGCCACGGCGTGCAGGAGCTGCTCGGCGTGGGGGCGGAAGGCCCGGCCGGCCGCCGACAGCCCGAGGCCGGTCGGGCTGCGAATGAAGAGGGGGACGCCGAGGGACTGCTCGAGGGCCCGGATGCGGGCGCTGATGGCCGGCTGGGTCACCCGGAGGGCGTCGGCGGCCCGCCGGAAGCCGCCGAAGGTGCCCACCGCGAGGAAGGCCTCGACCTGCCCGATCTCCACCCATTCACCTCGCTTATGGCGTCACCCGCCCCGATACGGTCTGATTATACCCACCTGTGAAAGATCTTTCCGATCGAGAAATTTTATAGGCCCGATAAAAACAATGAGTTTGCCGGAGCGCGCGGGCCCCGGCACAGTAAGGGCAAGAACCTCACGCTGATGCTCACGGACGCCGACGGAGGCGACGATGGACGGTCGATGCGGTTGCGGACACGAGGTGCCGGGCGAGCTCCAGCTGTTCGGCTGCTTCGATTGCGGGACGACGTGCTGCCGAGCCTGCGCCATTCACCTGGAATCGGCGACCTACTGCCGCGCCTGCGCGGGGTCGCTGCTGGACACGGCGGCCGTGCACGCGGCCGAGCCGTTCGAGCTCCACTGAGACTCGCGCGACGCGAGGGAGGGACGACGATGACCACGGCCTGTCACTGCGGAATGACGCCCGAGCAGGATCGCCGCACCCCTTGCGCGGAGTGCGGGACCACGGTCTGCGCCTCCTGCTCGCTCGAGTTCGACGCCACCACCTACTGCCGCTGGTGCGCCAGCACGACGGCGCTCCAGCGCTCGGCCTGACGGCCGCCGTCCGAGGCGAGCGAAACCCAAGGAGACCCACGCGATGATCGAGAGCAAAGGGAAGGCATTCCGCCGGCTGCTGAAGGACGAGCCCTACGTGTTCACGGGCGGCGTGTACTCGCCGCTGGACGCGCAGATCGCCGAGAAGGTGGGCATCAAGGCGATCTACCTCAGCGGGTATTCGGTCGCCATGGCCAACGGGTGGCCGGACATGGGGTTCCTGACCCAGACCGAGGTCGCACGCATCGCCTCGATGGTGGCGGGCGCCGTCGACGTCCCGGTCATCGCCGACGCCGACGACGGCTACGGCAACGCGCTCTCGACCCTGCGCACGGTCCAGGAAATGATCAAGACCGGCGTGGCCGGCATCCACCTCGAGGACCAGCGCTTCCCGAAGCGCTGCGGCCACATCGCCGGCAAGGTGTGCGTGAGCCGCGAGGAGGCGCTGGGCAAATACCGCGCCGCCGTCGACGTGCGCAACCGTCTCGACCCCGACTTCTTCATCATCGCGCGCACCGACGCCTACGGCGCGGTGGGCGGCAGCCTGGAGGAGGCGATCGCGCGCGGCCGCCTGTACGCCGACGCCGGCGTGGACTCCGTGTGGGCCGAGCTGTCGAACGCCTCGCGCGAGCCGGCCATCGAGTTCGCGCAGGCCATGCGCAAGACGCACCCGGACCTTCCGCTCTCGTTCAACTACTCCTCGTCCTTCAAGTGGTCGAGCGACAGCAACCCGCTCACCTTCAAGGAGCTGGGCGAGCTCGGCTACAAGTTCATCTTCATCACGCTCTTCGCCGCCCACGCGGGCATGTATGCGACGTGGAACGCGCTGGAGGAGCTGGCCAAGGACCAGGAGCAGGCGCAGTGGCGGCTGGAGAAGGCGAAGGCCGGCCATCCCACGGAGAGCCATCACGTCATGGCGCGCGTGGCCCACTTCCAGGAGCTGGAAAAGCAGTACATCCCCGGCACCGAGGAGCGCATCAAGGGCAGCCACGGGTTCGACGACAAGCGCATGCACTAGAGCTTCGCTTCGGAGGGGGCCTGAGCTTCGCATCGGAGGGGGCCTCGACGGTCCCCTCCGATGCCTCCCCCCAGGATTTCTTTCGGAGGGGGCCCCGACGGCCCCCTCCGACGCCTCCCCCCAGGATTGCGCCGGCAAAGCCGGCGCTCGAACGCGGCCCGCTCCCTCGCCTCGCGTACAATGTCGCCGCTGTGGAGTTCCGGTATGTGATCTGCGACGTCTTCACCGATCGGCCGCTGGCGGGAAAT
>Ga0209266_1000047_pt1 | contig 106910 bp, 94 predicted proteins | sample GraSoiAngelo_132_FD_185889 | JGI IMG/M metagenome (GOLD analysis project Ga0209266, IMG submission 185889) | Grasslands soil microbial communities from the Angelo Coastal Reserve, California, USA - 14_0929_02_40cm (SPAdes) (version 2) | ecosystem: Environmental > Terrestrial > Soil > Grasslands...
CGCTATCTGGCGGCGCCGCGCGCCGGGCAGAAGACCGGCGCCTTCCTGGACCAGCGCGAGAACCGCGTGCTCGTCGCCGGGTCGACGCGTTCCGGAGGCGGGGGCCGCGCGCTCGACGCCTTCGCCTATCACGGCTCGTTCGCGCTGCACCTGGCGCGCCGCGTGGCCGAGGTGGTCGCAGTGGACTCGAGCGCCGAGGCGCTGGAGCGCGGGCGCGCCAACGCCGCGCTCAACGGCGTCGGGAACATCACCTTTCGGGAGGCCAACGCCTTCGACCTGCTGCGCGAGCTGGAGCGGCGGGAGGAGACCTTCGACGCCGTGGTGCTCGACCCGCCGGCGTTCGCGAAGACGAAGCAGAGCGTCCCCAAGGCGCTGGGGGGCTACAAGGAGATCAACCTGCGCGCGATGCGGCTGCTCGCGCCGGGCGGGATCCTCTTCACCTGCAGCTGCTCGTACCACGTGCACCGCGAGCAGTTCGCGGCGATGCTCGCGGCCGCGGCGGAGGACAGCGGGCGCCGCCTGCAGCTCCTCACATGGACGGGAGCCGGCCGGGATCATCCCGAGCTCTTGAACGTGCCGGAGACGGGATACCTGAAGGGGGCCCTGCTGCGGGCGGCCGACTGAAGGTGTTGACTTGGGGGCGGGCGTTTACAAGCTTGCACGCCATGCCGCTGCCCCGGCCCGAGGCACGCGACCGCCACATCCGCGTCCGCCGAGTCCTGACCGGAGTCCTCCTCGCCAATCTCGCCGTCCTGGGGAGCAAGCTGTTCGTGGGCATTTTCTCGGGCTCTCTCGCCGTCATGGGTGGCGCGCTCGACTCGGCGGTGGACGTCTTGAACAACGCGCTCGGCGTCGTGCTGGTCCGCGTGGCCGGTCAGGCGCCCGACGAGGACCATCCCTACGGCCACGGCAAGTTTGAGACCCTCGGGGCGCTCGCCATCGTCGTGTTCCTCGCGATCAGCTGCTTCGAGCTCGCGCGAGGCGCGGTGAACCACCTCCTGAGCGGGGGCCACGCGGTGCTCGTGACCGATCTCCAGCTCGCGATCCTCGTGCTCATGCTCGGGGTCAACGTGCTCATCGCCTGGTACGAGCAGCGCCGCGGGGGCGAGCTGAGGAGCGAGCTGCTGCTCGCGGACGCCGCGCACACGCGCACGGACGTGTACGTCACGACCGGAGTGCTGACGGGCGTGCTGCTCGCGCGGCACGGGTGGTGGTGGGCCGACCCCGCCGTGGCGATCGCCGTGGCACTGTTGATCCTGTGGGCGGCGTACCGGATCCTCGCCCGCGCCGTTCCGGTGCTGGTCGACCAGCGGGCCCTCCCCCCCGACGCGATCCAGGAGACGGCACAAGGGGTGGTGGGCGTGAAGAGCGCCTACGGAATCCGCTCGCGCGGCGCGGCCCCGGTGCGCTACGCCGAGGTCACGATCGCGGTGGACCGGAATGCGAACGTCCAGGAAGCACACGCCATCGCGGACGCGGTCGAGGAGCGCCTCAAGCAGGACCTGCAGCTCGCGGAAGTCACGGTGCACGTCGAGCCGTGCTGACGCCCCTCTCCGCCAGCGGCTCGCCCGCCCCCGCTCCGGCCCCCGCTCCCCGCCGCCCTCCCCGCTCGCTCAAGCAGGAACACCAGGAGTTCATCCTGCAGCGCATCGAGGAGTACAAGAACACGCTCACGCGCGAGCAGCTGCTGGAGATCGGGGACGAGGCCGTGCGCGAGCTGGAGGAGAACTCGGCCGGGCAGTACCTGCTCACCGAGGTGCTGCTGCTCGAGCACGTGGACCGGATCATCGCCCGGCGGCTGCGGCTGCCGTCGTTCCCGCGGTGGCGGCAAAAGCACCGGGCGCTGCGCGCCGCACAACGCGAGCCGACGCACTGGGGCCTGGACGCCGGCGGGCCCCTCGTCGCCTACGCGCGCCGCCTCGAGCCCGGCGACCTGGCGGTGGTCGTGGGGACGGGCGCACTCTCCGCCGGGCTGTTCATCGCCGCCTGCGAGGCCGAAGTGTTCCTCGTGGACCAGGAGCTCCACGCCGTCGAGGCGGCGGAGAGTCGAGCCGTCACGGAACAGCTCGCCGGGCGCTTTCAGGCGCTCGTGATCAACTTCGGGCGCTGGTTCCCGGACGTCGCACCCAGTCTCGTGGTGATCGATCCCGCCGCGCTGGCCGCCGCGCGGCCCAAGGACCGCCACGCCCTGCTCTACGACCTCCAGGCGCGCACGCGGGCGGGCGGCGTCCATGTCGTCCTGCCCACGGCCGCGACCCGGGAGGTCATCCCGCTCGCGCCGGAGTCGCTCGAGGCGCAGTACGCGGGATGGCAGCTCACGCGCCGCCGCCGCACACGCCGCGGCGCGGGGTTCGTGGCGGTGAAGCCCCTGCGTCCGCTCGACACGGCGGCGAACGTGTCGGACTAGCTACTCCGCGCCGACCCCGCCCCAGTAACCAGTTGTAAGACGGCAAGTTGTAAGAACGCCCTTGTGGCGGGAAGCTTGCACTTACGTCTTACGGCTTACAACCGGGAACTGCCCATGACGACCCTCCCTCTGGTACTGGACGACGAACCGCTCGGGATCATCCTGCGCGCGGGCCGGCGGATGCTGCGCCCGGCGAAGATCTGGGCCTACTGTTGGTTCACCGATGAGGGTGAGGCGGGCGACCACACGCACCGACACCTGCCGGATCACACCGACTGAAATGACAAAGGGCCGGCATCGCGCCGGCCCTTTGTTCACTCTCGCCTCATTCTCACCGCGCGCCGCGAGGCTCGCGACGCGGCCGCGGCATCACAAGTCGCAGCGGGCACCCTGCCAATTGCCCATGTTACCCGCGCCGTCGTCGAAGGTGCCGGCGACTGAGCTGCCGTCGGTGCTCACCGTGCCGATCGCGAGGGGTGGCCCAGTGGGGGCGTTGGGGTTGACGACGGTGACGCCGCTCCCCGAGACCGTCCCATCCAGCGCGAGAACGGTCCCGGCGTCACCCGTAGCCATGCCGAAGAGGATCGCCCCGTGGAGCGTCACGTTGAAGATCCCGTTCTCCCCGGCGGTGGTGCTAGTGAACGTCCCGCAGTAAGCCTTCGGGCCGTTCGTAGCCCGCTCGGTAAGGAATGTCCCGCTCAAAGTCGGTCCGGTGAATGTGCCCTGAAGACGGGAGCTGCCATCGTATGCGCCGTCGAACGTGTACCCACCGCCGGTGGCCGAGAAGGCCTTGGACGAGGTGTTGTAGGTGCCCGTGATCGCGATTGTGGTTTCGATGAGGTACTGGGACGTGCCGTCCGGCGTCTTGGTCCAAGCTGGCGAAACGGTGAGAATGTTTTCGCTGTTGGAGGACACCGTGCGCGTCTGGCCGGCGCCCGTTCCGGCGGCGATGAAGACCGGTTGCGCCGCCCATTCGTTCTTGGTCCACGATTTGCTCGGGTCCCCGAGCGTGGTGCTCGTCAGAATCTTGATGACGTACTGGGACGTGTTGTCCGGCGGCGTCGTCCAGGCTGAGGCGAGGACGAGCGTATTGGCGTTGTTGGAGGACACCGTTTTCGCCTGGCCCGCGCCGGTCCCGACGGCGATGCTGTCGGTGCGTCCCTTCCATACGTCGGTCGCCCACGTCTTGGTGTTGTCCTGGAGCGTGTTCGTCCGCGTAATGTCGTAGGTGGACGTGCCGTCCGGCGTCGTGGTCCAACCTGGCGAGACGGTGAGCGTGTTGGTGGTGTTGGAGGACACCGTGCTCGTCTGGCCCGCGCCGGTTCCGGCGGTGATGCTGACGGCGGCTCCCTTCCATTCGTCGACCGTCCACGTCTTGGTGTTGTCCTGGAGCGTGGTGCTAGTCTGCGTCCCGGTGGCGGTGCCGTTGTCGCCGGGGGCGATGCCACTGGCAGTGCCTGTCTCGTTGGCGGCGGTGCCGGCGTCAGCGCTCGGCGTGCGGATCTTGAACGTCGCCGCGACCCGTGTTTCGTCGATCGTCAGCACGACCGACCCACTCAAGGTGGCGTTGGCGCCGTTCACGGTGCCGACGAATACGAGGGTGTTGGCACCAATTGGGCCGGTCTGGTTGTTGTCGTTGCACGCGGCCAGCGCCAGCGTGGCCAGCGCGATAACGCCGCAGGCGAGCCGCACGCCGCGACGCGTCGTCTGGTCCCCACGAAGCAGTTCCATGAGCGCTCCTGTTGACGGTGTAGCATCTTCAGATGCTAACAGGTTTCCTCGGCACCTTGCGGTGCGGGCGTGAAAAAGTGCACTGCTTCAGATGGCCCCGCTAGGGGGGGCCTCGCGCCTGCAGGGCGCGTCCGAGTAAGGGTTCTTTCGAGGGGTTGGGTCCGGTAGCTTCGCTGCTGACAGTATCTGCAAGCACATAGCGGACCGGTGGTTGCCCTGCTCCGCTTCGGGTTGCTGAGGCGCGCTACAGCGTCTAACCTTCTCGCCATGACCACGCTTACCATCGACGGCCGCAGCGTCACCGCCGACCCCGATCGCACCATCCTCGAGGCGGCGCGCGCCGCCGGGATGTCGGACATCCCGACGCTGTGCTGGTACCCCAAGCTGCCGATCGTGGGGAATTGCCGCATCTGCCTGGTCTCGGTCGAGGGACAGCCCAAGCTGCTCCCCGCCTGCGCCACGAAGGTGGCGGACGGGATGGTCGTCAACACCGAGTCGCACGCCGCCGTCGAGAACCGCAAGGGCGTGTTGCGCCTGCTGCTGGAGCGCTACCCGGCGGACCACCTCCGGAACGGCGGCCGGGTGAGCCCCCGCAACGAGTTCGAGCAGTACGTGGTGCGCTACGGGGTTGTGCCGACGCCGGTGGCGGAGCGCGACCTGGCGCTGCGCCACGGCGACGAGCGCCCGGGTGACCCGATGATCCGGCACGACATGAGCACCTGCATCCTCTGCACCCGCTGCGTGCGCGCATGCGAGGACATCCAGGTGGTGGGGGTGCTGGACGTGGGGCTGCGGGGCGAGCACACCGAGATCATCGTCGGCGCGGACGGCGACCCCGACAGGGCGGGGTGCACCTGGTGCGGTGAGTGCGTCCGGGTGTGCCCCACGGGCGCGATCTTCGAGGTGATGCCGCGCGAGCGGTTCACGCCGGAGCAGATCCGGCACCCTGCGAAGGTCGTTCGCTCCGTGTGCCCGTACTGCGGCGTGGGCTGCCAGCTGGACCTGCACGTCGCCGACGGCAAGGTGGCCCGCGTGACCTCCCCGGACATCGAGCTCAACACCCCGAACCAGGGCTCGACCTGCGTGAAGGGGCGGTTCGGGTACGATTTCCCGCAGCACCGCGACCGGCTCACGCGGCCGCTGATCCGCAAGGGCTGGTCGAAGCAGCGCGGGCGCTGGGCGTGGCAGGGCGCTTCCGGCCCGGACCGCCGCGGCGGGCCCTGGCGCACGATCGAAGGCGAGGGACAGACGGAGAAGCCCGCCGGGCCGCCGCGCGCCGTGGGCAAGTCGGTGCGCGAGCTGCCGCTGCTCGAGCGGCTCGACCTCGACATCCGCGACCGGGGCGCCACGCCGCCCTCCTGGTACGAGCCGTTCCGCGAGGCCACGTGGGACGAGGCCTTGGAGCTCGTCGCGCAGGAGCTGTCGCGCATCAAGCGGGAGCGCGGCGGCGACGCGCTGGCGTGCTTCTCCTCCGCCAAGTGCTCCAACGAAGAGAACTACGTGATGATGCGCATGTTCCGGGCGGCGCTCGGGACGAACAACATCGACCACTGCACGCGGCTGTGCCACTCGACGTCGGTGGCCGCGATGCAGCGGGCGCTCAATACGTCCGCCGCCTCGGGCTCGATGCGGGAGATCGAGGAGGCGTGCAACGTCATCTTCATCGCGGGCGCGAACACGACCGAGTCGCACCCGGTCTTCGGTGCGGCGATCAAACGCGCCCACGAGCGGGGCGCCACGCTCATCGTGGCCGACCCGCGCAAGACCGAGCTCGCGGCCCGCGCCGACCTCCACCTGCAGATGCAGCCGGGCACGGACGTGGCCTTGTTCAACGCGATGCTGGGCCACATCCTCGCCCGGGGCCTGGAGGGCAAGCAGTTCGTCGCCGACCGCACGCGCGACTTCGGCAAGCTGCGCGACTCGGTGCGGGCGATGACCCCGGAGGTGGCGGCGAAGATCACGGGCGTGCCGGCGGAGAAGATCAAACGGGCCGCGGAGATCTACGCCCGGGGCCCGAACACGAGCACGCTGTGGGCCATGGGGCTGACGCAGCACGCCAACGGCACCGATCTCGTCACGGCGCTGCTCAACCTGATGCTCGCGTGCGGCATGATCGGCCGCTGGGGCGCGGCGATGCTGCCGATCCGCGGGCAGAACAACGTCCAGGGCGCCTCCGACATGGGCGCGATCCCGTTCGTCTACACCGATTACCGCACCGTCAAGGATCCCAAGATCCGCGACGAGTACGCGCGCGCCTGGGGCGTGGCCCCCGAGTCCCTCTCGCTCAATGAGGGGCTGATGGTGACGGAGATCGTGAAAGAGGAGAGCGGAGTCCGCGGGATGTACATCATGGGCGAGAACCCCATCATCTCCGATCCCGACATCGCGCACGCCGAGCACTGGTTCCGGGAGCTCGAGTTCCTCGCGGTGCAGGACCTCTTCCTCACCGAGACCGCCCGCTACGCCGACGTCGTGCTGCCCGGCTCGAGCTTCGCCGAGAAGACCGGGACGTTCGTCAACACCGAGCGGCGCATTCAGGTCGCCCACCGGGCGGCAGACCCGCCGGGGGAGGCACGGGGCGATCTGGAGATCCTGATCGAGCTCTCCAACAGACTGGGACTGAAAACCCCCCACCGGTCGGCCGAAGACGTCATGCGGGAAATCGTACGGGTGACACCGTCCTGGAGGGGCGTGACCTACGAGCGGCTCGAGGGCGCGGGGCTCCAGTACCCCGTGCCGACGTCCGATTCGCCGGGCACGGCCTTCCTGTTCGACGTCCGGTTCCCGACGGCGGATGGCAAGGCGAGCTTCGTGCCGGTCGAATACGCCCCGCCCGTGGAGCTGCCGGACGAGACATTTCCGTTCGTGATGAACACCGGGCGTCAGCTCTACCACTGGCACACCGGCACGATGACGCGCCGGGCCGCGGGGCTGGACCAGCGCGAGCCGACGCCGATCATGGAGATCCACCCGGCCGATGCCGCGGCGCTGGGCCTCGGCGACGGCGATCCCGCTCGCGTGACGTCGCGGCGCAACAGCCTCACGATCTCGTGCCGTATCTCCAAGCGGGTGGCGCGCGGCCAGGTCTTCGTGCCGTTCCACTTCCGCGAGGCCGCGGCGAACCTCCTCACCAACCCGGTGCTCGATCCCTACGCGAAGATGGCGGAACTGAAGTGCTGCGCCGTGCGGATCGAGCCGGTGGACTGAACGTCTAACCGGGCTTCGCTTTCGCCTCTAGATTCCGACGCCTATGGACCTCGGTCTCGCCGGCCGCGTGGCGCTGGTGTGCGGCAGCACGAAAGGCCTGGGCCGCGCCGTGGCGAAGGCCCTGGCGCAGGAGGGGGCGCGCGTCGCCATCAACGGACGTCATCAGGACTCCGTCGAGCGCGTGGCGCAGCAGCTCGAGGCCGAGACGACCCGCACCGTCGTGCCGCTGGTGGCGGACGTCGGGATCCCCGCCGAGGCGGAGGGGATGGTGGAGCGGGTCGCCCGCGAGCTGGGCCGGCTCGACATCCTGTTCTGCAACGCCAGCGGCCCGCCCGCCGCGCCGTTCAGCCACCAGACGGGCGACGCGTTCCACCGCGCCGTGGAGCTCAACCTGCTGTCCACCGTCCATCTCGCCCGCGCGGCCGTGCCGGTGATGCGCAAGGTCCAGTGGGGGCGCATCATCTGCCTCGCCTCGGTGGCGGCGAAGCAGCCGGTGCCCGGCCTCATCCTCTCCACCACGGCGCGCGCCGGCGTGCTCGGCTTCGCCAAGGCGCTCGCCGACGAGGTGGCCCCGGAGGGGATCACGGTCAACGTGGTGTGCCCCGGATTCATCGCCACCGAACGGATCGAGGAGCTCACCGAGACGCGGGCGAAGCGGGAGCACCGCAGCTCCCAGGAAGTGATGCGCGAGATGGTCGCAGACATTCCGATGGGACGCATGGGCCGCACCGACGAGCTGGCTGCGGCCATCGTGTTCCTGGCCTCCGAACGCGCCAGCTACATCACGGGCGTCGTGGTCCAGGTGGACGGGGGCTTCACGCGCTCCATCTTCTGACCCTCCCCGTTCCGCTTCCCTGATGCCCGCCATGCACGCCATCGTGAAGGACCGTCCGGGCCCCGGCCTCAAGGTCGCGACGGTCCCGAAACCGGCGGCGGGACCGGGCGAGGTGCTCATCGCCGTGCGCCACGCCGGAGTGTGCGGCACCGACCTGCACATCGCCGAGTGGGACGCCTGGGCGCAGGGCCGCCTCAAGCCCCCCCTCGTCATCGGGCACGAGTTCGCGGGGGAGATCGTGGCGGTCGGTGACGGCGTCGGCGAGCTCAAGACCGGCCAGCTGGTGACGGCCGAGGGGCACATCGTGTGCGGGCACTGCCTGCAGTGCCGCACGGGCAACGCCCACATCTGCCGCAACACGCGCATCATCGGTGTGGACCGGGACGGCGCGTTCGCCGAGTACATCGCCATGCCCGCGAGCAACGTGCTGCCGCTCGACGGCATCCCGACCGCGGTCGGGGCCGTGATGGACCCCATGGGGAACGCGTTTCACACCGTGCTCTCGGCCGAGATCCCCGGCAGCACGGTGTTCGTCGTGGGCTGCGGACCGATCGGCTGCTTCGCCGTGGGGATCGCCCGGGCGGCAGGGGCCGTCAAGGTCATCGCGTCGGACGTCAACCCCATTCGGCTCGCGCTCGCCGCCAAGATGGGCGCCCACCGCACCCTCAACGCGGCCCACGACGACGTGGTACGCGCCGTGCTCGCAGAGACCGGGGGCGAAGGAGCGGACGTGGTGTGCGAGATGTCGGGCGTCCCCACCGCCCTGCATCAGGCCTTCGCCGCCGTGCGCCGCGGAGGGCGCGTCCACCTGCTCGGCATTCCCACGGGCGAGATCCCGGTGGACTTCGCGAGCGAGATCATCTTCAAGGGGATCACCGTGTACGGCGTGATCGGACGCAAGATGTACGAGACGTGGCACCAGATGCGTCGCTACCTGACAGCCGGCTTGCTCGACCCCCGCCCCGTCATCACCCACCAGTTTCCGCTCGCCCAGATCGACCACGCCCTCGCCGCCATCCGCTCGGGCGACGCCGGCAAGATCATCCTGGAGATCGCATGAGTTTCGCCGCACGGCTCGCCAGCGAGCTCGACCAGTTCAGGCGGGACGGCGTCTACAAGCGTCTCAACTACCTCACGTCCCCTCAGGCCGCGCGGGTGCGCATGGAGGGCCGCGGCGAGGTGGTCATCCTCTCGTCGAACAATTACCTCGGACTGTGCGACGTCCCCGAAGTCGTGGAGGCCGGCAAGCGCGCGCTGGATCAGTACGGCGCGGGAACCGGCTCGGTGCGGTTCATTTGCGGGACGTTCACGATTCACCGCGAGCTCGAAGCGGCGCTGGCCCGCTTCGTCGGCTGTGAGTCATCACTCACATACGGCAGCTGCTGGAACGCAAACGAGGGTCTCTGTCCCACGCTGCTGGGTGAGCAGGACATCGTCATCTCCGACCAGCTGAATCACGCCTCCATCATCGACGCGATCCGGCTCGCCAAGACCATCACGAAGTGCCAGACCGCGGTGTACCGGCACTCGGACATGGCGGACCTCGAGGAGCGACTCAAGGCGGCGAAGCACCACCGCCTCAGGCTGATCTTCACGGACGGCATCTTCTCGATGGAAGGCGACATCGCGAAGCTGCCGGACATCGCGGCGCTCGCGCGGCAGTACGACGCCGTCGTGGCCGTCGACGACTCGCACGCCACCGGCGTGCTGGGGCAGACGGGCCGGGGCACGGCCGAGCATTTCGGAATGACGGGCGAGGTGGACATCATCACGTCGACCCTGGGCAAGGCGCTGGGCGGGGCCGCGGGAGGATTCACCGCGGGGCCCGCAGCCCTCACCGACTACCTCACCCAGCGCTCCCGGCCGCAGCTCTTCAGCAACGCGCTCCCGCCCACCGTCGCCGGGAGCGCGCTCGCCGCCCTCCGCTACGTCGAGCAGCACCCCGAGCTGGTCCGCCGGCTGCACGAGAACGCGCGCTATTTCCGCGAACAGCTGACGGCACTGGGGTTCAAACCGCTCGCAGGGGAGACCCCCATCGTGCCCATCATCCTGGGGGAAACCTCGCAGGCGATCCAGATGAGCGAGCTACTGCTCGGCGAGGGGGTGTTCGTGACCGGCTTCGGCTATCCGGTCGTTCCTCAGGGCCAGGCGCGGGTGCGCTGCCAGTTGTCAGCCGGCCATACCCGTGACGATCTCGACTTCGCCCTCCAAGCATTCCGCCGCGTGGGAACCAAGCTCGGCCTGATCTAGATACGCACATCTTCGGTTTAGTTTCGGGTTTTGTAGCGCGGTCGCCTGGTTGGCACCTCAAGTACTTTCAAGACTCCGTGGCTTAACCTTATGGCAAGTATGGACTTTTTGCGACCAACTCCTATTTTGGGGGTCGCTTGTCGGGCGCAGCTTAGCCCTTTCCGACCTGATGGCGGCTTTCGCCCGCTCGCGGAGGCCGTGGGAGGTAGTCCGATGCGGGTACTCTCGATGCTCGGGATGGCACTGGCCTGCGGGGCGACCACCCTCGGCGCCCAGCGCAGCCACCGGATCGAGCTCGGTGGGTTCGGCACGTACACGCGCTACGACCCCATTTTCGGCCTCGAGAGACAGTTCGGCGGCGGCGGCCGGCTGGGCTTCTTTCTTACCAACAACATCGGGCTCGAAGTGGACGGGAGCGTCACGAAGGCGGCCCCCACCGCCGGCGGCCCGACCACGCAGGTTCGGTTCGGCAGCGTGAGCCTAGTCCTCAGCACCGGCGGTACATACCTCCTAGGCGGCTATTCCCGGCTCGAGATGGGAGTCAACCCACCCTACAACTTCTCGCTCAACGCCGTCCACGGTGGCCTCGGCCAGCGGTTGTTTCTCACCGACCGGGTCGCCCTCCGCATCGAAGCCCGGGCTTACTACCCGCCCAACAACCCTTATTTCGCCGGCAAGAAGTCCCTGGACGCGACTGCGTCGGCGGGGCTCTCGGTCTTCCTCCTCGGCGGCGGCCCGCACGAAGCCGCCCCGCGTCCGCTCCCCCCAGCGCAGCGGGAGTCGGTCGTGGTGGCGGCCGGCAGACCACCCGCGCCCGCGGTGGCCCCGACGCCAACGCCCGCGTTCGCGCCCGCGCCCGCGCCCGCGCTAGCGCCTGCGCCCACTCCGGCGGTTGAGCGCCGCACTCCGGCGGTCCACTTCGTGGGCGAGGGCGGGCACGCCGACCAGTTCGAGTTCGGGGCGTTCGGGAGCTACACGCGCTACGACCGCGCCTACAACCTAAAGAACCAAGTGGGAGGAGGCGGGCGGCTGGCGTTGTTCATCAGTGACAAGGTCAGTATCGAAGTCGAGGGGGGCTTTCAGCGGCCGACCCAGAAGCTAGGCACGCTCTCGCCGCAGCTCGTGCTCGGGAGCGTGAGCCTGGTGTTCAACGCCCCGGCGGGCCGCAACCTGTTCTACCTGCTCGGCGGCTATACCCGGTTCACGTTCCGCGACACCCTGCCGCCCTACGACTTCACGGATAACGCGCTGCACGGCGCCATCGGAGATCGGTTCTTCCTGACTGACCACTTGGCGCTGCGGGTCGAGGGGCGGGCCGTCTGGTCGCCCACGACCAATCTCCCCGGCGGCAAATTGGGCGGCCAGATCATCGGCACGGCCGGACTGTCATACTTCACGGCCAAGGGGCGGCTCGCCCAAGCGCGCGCGATCGGCTGGCAGCATCAGTGGTTCTGGGGCGGCCAGGGCGGGGTGCTGATCTACAAGACCAATCGCCAGCCTCTCACGTACGACCCCATCATCGGCGGCCATTGGCTGATCACGGGCAAGCGCACGGCCCTCTACACGAGCTTCGAGCAGGCCTTCTTCGTGAGCCCGGTGCTGGCCGACGTGGCGATCCCCAACACGGACTTCGTCGGCACGTTCTCCTTCAGCAATGTGCGCCGCATCATGGGCGGGATACTCGCCTTCCCGACCCAGCAGCGGATCCAGCCGGTCACGGGCGGCGGGTTTGCACTGATGCAGATCCTCACCCCGGAGCTGCAAGGCTGCTCGGGCTGCGTCACCAAAGCGGACACCGTCGCGGCGTTTGATGCGGCGGACGCCAACGCGAGCAAGGCGTTCTTTTGGGTGATGGGAGGGGTCGACATCAGGCAGGGGCGGCTGTCGATCTTCGGCCACTACATCATCACGTCCTCGGCCAAGGGATTCCTGCTCCAGGGCCCGACTCACACGTTGCAGGGCGGTGTCCGCTACAGCCTAGGGACAGCGAAGGAAGAGGTCACCCAGGAGCACTGAGGACCCGCAGGAAGTTCTCTCCCAGGATCTTCCGAACGTCGTCGTCGCTGTAACCGCGGGCCCGCAGGGCCGCAACGACCAGCGGCAACGACGTCACGTCTTTCATGGGGGCGGGCAGCACGCTGATCCCGTCGAAGTCCGAGCCCAATCCGACGTGGTCCACCCCCATCACCTGCACCGCGTGATCGATGTGCGCCACCAGGCGCTCGATCCCCGGCACGGCGAGCTCCGCCGCCACGCGCTCACCCACGAGCCGGTCCACGGCGAACGCCGACTCACCGGGACGGTCCTGGTAACGCGCGTGGATCGCGTCGGTCTCGGGCTTCAGACGGGCGCGGAGCCTCTCGTACTCGCGGCGAAAACGGTCGTCGAGGAAGACCGGGTAGAAGTTGATCCCCACGACGCCCCCGGTCCGGGCGAGCGCGCGGAGCTGGGCGTCGCTCAGGTTCCGGGGATGTCGCGCGAGCGCCCGGCAGGCGGAATGCGAGGCGATCACCGGGCGCGTCGTGACGGCGATGACGTCCCAGAACGTCGCGTCCGACACGTGGGAGACATCCACGAGCATCCCGAGCTCGTTCATGCGACGCACGACCTGCTTCCCGAACGGGGACAGGCCGCCTGAGCGACGGGGGTCCATCGACGCTCCCGCCCAGTCGTTCCCGTTGTTCCACGTGAGCGTCATGTAGCGCACGCCCAGGCGGTACAAGGAATCGAGGCGTTCGAGGGAGTTCTCGATCGCGTGCCCGCCTTCCACGCCCAGGAGCGCGGCCACGTGGCCCCGCGCCGCCGCACCGCGGACCTCATCCGCCGTGGTCGCGAGCTCGACCTGCGGATCGGTGTCGGCGAGCGCCCGCACGGCCGCGATCAGGTCCAGCGCGCGCTGGAACGCGCCCGCTCGCCGATAGCGCGCGTCGACCCAGATCGAGAAGAACGCCGCGGTGAGCCCTCCCTCCTTCATGCGCGGAACGTCGATGTGACCGTCGGAGAGCCGGGCCGAGATGTCCGTGCGCATGTCCAGCATGCGCTGAGGAGTGTCGATGTGGCCGTCCAGAATGACCGGGGGCTGCTGGAGCACGAGCAGCAGTCCTAACGCGAGACCCATAGGGAGCCCCCGATCAGGAACCGGAGCGGCCAGGTGCGCGCCCGCGTGATGCCAATTCGGGGTGTCGTGATGATGTCGAGCCGCTGGCGAGCCGGCCCCCGCACGATCCGCAGCCGGCCCCGTTGCAGCGAGACCCCGTCGAGGCTGCCGGTGACCGCGAGCGCCTCGCACAACCGCGCCGGACCGGAGCAGAGCCCGCGGTCAGTCGCTCCGCGGCGCCGGCGGCGCATCGTGTCCAGGCCGTCGAGCGGCTCGAGCGCGCGGATCAGAACGGCGGCGGGGAAGCCCTCGGCCTCGGTGACCGCGTTCAGGCACCAATGCATGCCGTACGTGAAGTACACGTAGGCGGTGCCGGGGGGGCCGAACAGGTGCCGGTTGCGGCGCGTGCGGCGAGCGCCGTAGCCGTGACACGCGGGATCGTCGGGGCCGACGTAGGCTTCGGTCTCCACGATCCGACCCGCCACGCGTCGCCCGCCGACCTCGCTCACGAGAACGTGCCCCAAAAGCCGACGCGCGACCTCGGGTGTCGGTCGCGCGTAGAAGCTCGGGGCGAGGGCGCGCGCCTTCACCCGCCGCCGGTCAGCCCGCGCTTCACCTTCGACCAGAAGGACTCTTGTTCCCCGTCTGCCTCACCCTCTGGCGCGGGTGACGGCGCGGGTGGCGGCTCGCCCGGCGCCCGGTCGGTACGGGGGGGCCGTTCGGCCTGGTCGCGCATCTCGGTCTCGCCGCCGCGCCCGCCGCGTCCTCCCCGACCTCGCCCACCCCGGTGCCGTCGGCCACCTCGTTCACCTCGTTCACCTCGTTCGCCGCCTTCGCCGCGTTCGCCCCGTTCCTCGGGCGGTCCTACCACCGCGGTCGGACCCCGCGGGTCGTCCCGGTCGCGCCCTCCCAGGCCCTCGCCGCCCTCCCTGCCACCCCTGCCCCCTCGGCCCCGGCCCCCCCCGCCCCCCCCCCCCCCCCCCCCCCCCCCCCCCCCCCCCCCCCCCCCCCCCCCCCCCCCCCCCCCCCCCCGCTCCCCCCGCCCCCTCGGCCGCCGCGGCGATCGCGGGAGCCCTCGCCGCCACTCTCAGCGGCGCGACTCGGCTCGACCACGGGCATCTCTGGGGGCTTCACGGGCACGAGCTCGATGCGAGGTGTGAAGTTCGGGTCCACCTCCACCACTCCGACTTTGGGAATCTCGGGAGGGGCGACGGCGACGCGAGGCCCGCGCGAGCCGCGGCGGAACCGCGCGCTGCGCGACGGCACCGCCACGACTGCCGGCGGCGTCGCTGGAGCCGCGGGCGGCGCGGTGGCCGCGTTCGGCGGTTGCGACATCTCGACGACCGCTTCCTCCCCTGCGTCGGGGGCGGACGCCTCACCGGGGCGCAGCTTCACGGCGTACGCGCCGTCTTCCTCCTTCGAGAGGTCGATGATCTCCGCGTCGTGCGCCTGGCGGAGCAGGTTGGGGAACCGCTCGGGCTCGAGCGGCTCCGCCGCCTCGCCCTTCAGCTCGATCATCGTATCGCGCAGCTCGTCGGCGCTTACCGGCTGCTCGCCGCCCAGGCGGCGCAGCGCCTGCTTGATCAAGCCGAAGCCCTCGCCCAGGGAAAACCCGCTCCCGCCCCCGCTCGCGCGGCGGCCGTCGTCGCGGCGGGCCCCTTCGGCGGCGCGGCGGCGCGGCCGCTCCTCGCGGGGCGCTTCGCCGCGCGGCGCGCCCGTCGCCGTGGGTTGGGCCGCCGCGCCGGGCACGCCCGGGCCGAGCGAGATCTCGTACTGGCCGTTGTCCAGCTTCTTGAGGTGGATCAGGCCGCGGTGCGCCGCCTCGACCACGAACTTGCTGAAGCGCGAGAAGCCGATGTCCTTCTCGTTGAACGACGGGTCGATCTCCTGCATCACCTGCTTCAGCCGGTCGGAGCGCATCACGTCGTTGTGCGCCGTCATCTGCTTCACGGCCTCGACCACCAGCTCCCACGGATCCCGGCGCTCGGTGGTGACGTCGCTTTCTTTGGTCAGCCCCGCGAGCTCGTTGTAGGAGAAGTACTCGTCGCAATTCTGGATCAGCAGGTCGCTCGACGACTCCCGGATGCCGACCCCGATCACGTACTTCCCATACTCCTTGAGCTTGATCACCAGGGAGGAGAAGTCGCTGTCCCCCGAGAGCAGGATGAAGGTGCCGATCTCGGGCCGGGTGAACACGAGCTCGAGCGCGTCGATGGCGAGCCGAATGTCGGTCGCGTTCTTCTTGTTCGATCCGTACGCCGGGGCGAAGATCAGGTCGATCGACGACTCGGACAGCGGAACGATGTACTGCGGGTAGCGCCGCCAGTCGGCATAGGCCCGCTGCACGGCCACCTTGCCGCGGATGATCTCCGATTGCAGCAGCCGCTTCAGCTCCGATTGGAGATCGGAGCGGATCCCCATCGTCACGTTGTCGAAGTCGATCAACAGCGCGGCGTTGGGTGCGTGGGCGGGGGGCTCTTTGTGAACGGGTCGCGGTAGATGGGCATGTTGCTGCGGGGTCATGTGGCGCTCAGGTAAGCGCGCCCGAATGGCGCGGGCATGCGGCTCGCCGGCCGGCCCCAACCAGGGGCACCGGACGGCGCAAGCGGGGCACTTCGGGCACTATGTGGTTGGCGACTGCTTCGCGTCGCAACGCGTTCGTCAAAAGGGGTCGCCTATCAGTTGTGGCTGGAGCGGCAGGCAGGGGGGTCGCCGCGTTCACCGCAGCGCGCCGGGGCCGATTCCTCGGCCTTCCGCCGAGGTCGCCGAGCGCCGCTGGATGAGCCGACGCCACCCGTGCCACCCTCCAACTCCGTGATCGCATTGAAGATAAACAACTTGCGCGATATGTCTAGACCCCCAACACCTTGATGATCACACGTTTCCTGCGCTGGCCGTCCCACTCACCGTAAAACACCCGCTGCCAGGGGCCGAGATCGAGCTTTCCCTCCGTGATCGGTACCAGCACCTCGTGGCCGATCGTCAGGCTCCTGAGGTGCGCCGCCGCGTTGTCTTCACCGGTCTGGTTGTGCCGGTAGCGGCTCGGGTCCCACGGCGCGACCGTCCGCTCCAGCCATTCGAGGATGTCCTGCCACAGCCCCGACTCATGGTCGTTCACGAACACCGACGCCGTGATGTGCATGGCGCTCACGAGGACGAAGCCTTCCCGCACGCCGCTCTCCCGCACCTGCTCGGCCACCGCGTCGCTGACGTCGATGATCTCCTGCCGCGCCTTGGTGTTGAACCACATGTAGTGAGTGTGAGACTTCATTGGTGCTCCCCTCTCCCGGTTCTTGGCTGTGTCGAATTGTCACACGGGCGCTCAAGCCCTAGATTGCGCCTCAATATGGCGCTCCCGTTCCGCCAGCGGATCTTCCTCATCCTCGTGGCGCTGACCGCCACTCCCACGACGCTCGCCGTGATCGGCTGGGCCCTGTCGGTGCGGTCGGCGGGTCCGTCGGCCGGCGCCCTGGCGTCGCTCGAGGAAGTTGGCAATTCGGCCCGCACGCTGGCCGAGCGAGTCGACACGCTGCGGCTCTCCCCCGGCCAGCGTGCCGCCGTGCGCCAGCATTTCGCGCAGGTCTCGAACACGGTGACCCTGGCGCGGCGCGCCGACGTCTATCTCCGGTACTACACGGCCGGCGTGGCGGTCGTGATCCTGGTGCTGGGCGGGCTCGTCGTGTTCGCGTCGGTGCGGCTGGCAGGTCACCTGTCGCGCCAGCTTTCGCGGCCGATCGACGAGCTGGTCGGCTGGACGCGGCTGATCCGGCGGCGCGAGCCGCTGCCCGCGGGGGAGTCGGCGCGCGGCGCTCCCGACTTCGACGCCCTGCGACAGGGGCTGCGCCAGCTCGCGAGCGCGCTCGACGCCGCGCGCCAGAAGGAGCTCGAGGCCGAGCGGTTGCGGGCTTTCCGCGAGGTGGCGCGCCGGGTGGCCCACGAGATCAAGAACCCGCTCACCTCGATGCGGATCGCGGTGGACCAAGTGAAGCGGTCGGGCGGTCAGGCGGACGGGGGGTCCGCGATGGCCGTGGAAGTCCTGAGCGCCGAAACCGACCGCCTCGAGCGTCTGGCGCGGGAGTTCGCGGATTTCGGCCGTCTCCCGGAAGGGCCGCAAAGCGAAGTGGACGTCGTGGAGCTGCTCCAGGAGTTGGGCCGCACGGCGGTGCCCGAGGGCGTGAAGGTCTCCGTCGAGGCCAACGGGGGGCGGCGCACCGTGCAGGGCTACTACGACCCGCTGCGTCGAGCGTTGAGCAACCTGCTCCGCAACGCCGCCGAGGCGATGGGGGGCCGGGGCGCCATCGAGGTGCGGGTGACGGGCGACGGGCGTGGCATGGCGATCACCATCGCCGACCACGGGCCCGGCATCCCCCAGGAGATGCGGCAGCGGGTGTTCGAGCCCTATTTCACGACCAAGCGCGACGGCACGGGCCTCGGGCTGGCGCTCGTGCGGCAGACCCTCGAGGCCCACGGCGGCACGATCACCGCCGGCGAGACGCCGGGTGGCGGTGCCACCTTCTCGATCGTGTTGCCCACGTGAGCCCGCGCATCCTGCTGGTGGACGACGAGGCCAACATCCGCAAGATGGTGGGTGCGCTGCTGCAGTCCGAGGGTTTCGAGACCGCGGAAGCGGGGAACGGGACCGCCGCCCTGGCGGCGGTGGAGCGCGGCGCGCCGGACGCCGTGCTGCTCGACCTGATGATGCCGGGCGGCCCCGACGGGCTCGCGACGCTGGAGCAGCTGAAGCGCGTGGCCCCGGACGTGCCCGTCGTCATGATGAGCGGCAAGGCCAACCTGACCGACGCGGTGCGCGCCACCAAGCTCGGCGCGTTCCAGTTTCTCGAGAAGCCGCTCACGCCCGAAGGGCTGCTCGTGGCGATCCGCGGGGCGCTGGAGCTCGCGCGCACCCGCGCCGAGAACCGGCGCCTGCACGAGGCGCTGGGGCACAGCGATCCGCTCGTCGGCGTGAGCCGCGCGATGGATGAGCTGCGGGCGTTGATCGCGCGCGTCGCGCCGACGGACGCCCGGGTGCTCATCACCGGCGAGTCGGGCACAGGGAAGGAGCTCGTGGCTTCGGCGATCCACCGTCAGAGCGCGCGCGCCGCGAAGCCCTTCGTGTGCGTCAACAGCGCCGCCATCCCGAAGGACCTGGTCGAGTCGGAGATGTTCGGGCACGAGCGGGGCGCCTTCACCGGAGCCACCGAGCGGCGCGTCGGTCGCTTCGAGCTGGCCGACGGCGGCACGCTGTTCCTCGACGAGGTGGGGGACCTCGGACCAGAGGCCCAGGCGAAACTGCTCCGCGTCTTGGAGTCGGGAGTGATCGAGCGGCTGGGCGGCGAGAAGCCCGTCACGGTGGACGTGCGCGTGATCGCGGCGACCAACAAGGAGCTGACGAGGGCGGCGCGCCAGGGTCACTTCCGCGAGGACCTGCTGTTCCGCCTCAACGTGCTGCCGGTGCACATCCTACCCCTGCGGGAGCGTCCCGAGGACGTGCGTCCGCTGGTGGAGCACTTCGCGGGCCGGCAGGCGGCGCGGCGGGGGCGGCCGCTGGGCTGCGACGCCGGTGCGCTGCAGCTGCTCGCGGCCTACCACTGGCCCGGGAACGTGCGCGAGCTCGCCAACATCGTGGAGCGGCTGGCGATCCTCGGGTCGGGTGACGCCATCACGGCGGACGCCGTCGCCCGGGTGCTCCCGGGGGACGGGGTCCGGCCCCCGGCCGGGGGGGAGCGGGCGGGAGAGTGGACCGACGTCGCGCTCTCGGACGCGCTGGACCAGTACGAGCGCGCGCTCATCGCGCGGGCGCTGTCGGCGGCGCACGGCAACGTGGCCGAGGCCGCGCGCCGGCTCGCCACCGACCGCGCCAATCTGTACCGTCGCATGCGGCGCCTCGGGATCGAGCCGCCGCGCAACATGACGGGATGACAACGCCAACCAGGGTTCGTCCCATGCGCACGAGCGTCCTCGTCACGGTCCTGTCGGGCCTCGGGCCCGCGCTGCTCGGCGCCCAGGACACGGCCATCGTCATCATTCCCGAGAGCGCCGGGGTGAGCGTGCAGCCACGAGAGCTGCCGCGCATCGTGGCCGAGGAAGCGATCCGGCTCTACAACGCGTCCACCACGACGCGGCTCGTCGGCCGCACGCGGCTCCCGCCCGGGAACGAATGGCGCGGCGATGTGGCGGTGCGCAACGGCTCGATCGCCGTCGGCGGGCGGATCGCGGGAACGGTGCTCGTGATCAACGGCGACGCGGCCATCGACTCGACGGCCGAGATCACGGGCGACCTCATCGTCATCGGCGGCACCGTGACGGTGGCGCGCGCGTCCGCCGTGCGCGGCGAGGTGCGCCAGTACCGCGAGCCGCTCGCCTATCGCACGCAGGGCGACGAGATCGCGCTCGCCCCCAACCTGCGGCGCCGCTTCCCCAGTCTCGGCGCCCAGAAGAGCTGGGGCACGGCCGAGTCGCGCTCGGCGCTCACCATCGCCACGAGCGGGACGTTCAACCGCGTGGAAGGCCTGCCCATCGTGTTCGGGCCGACCTTCGACTGGAAGGTCGCGGACGGTCTCCGGATCCGGTTCGACGCATTGGGGATTTTCCGCACGGCCGGCAATCTGTCGGACCGCGGCAGCGACCTCGGCTACCTGGTGCGCTCCGAGCTGCGCGCCGGCGACCGCCAGGCGCTGGGGCTCGAGCTGCGCGCCTACAGCATGGTGGCCTCCGTCGAGGATTGGGGGTTGCACAATGCGGAGGTAGGGTGGAGCGCCTTCCTCTTCCAGCGGGACTACCGCGACTACTACACGAACAAGGGCGTGGCAGGCCGCGCGTTCGTGCAGCCCGAGCCCTCGCTCAACTTCGCGCTGGAGCTGCGCCGCGACGGCCAGACATCGGCCCCGACGCGCGATCCCTGGACGGTATTCCGGAACGCCCAGGCGTGGCGCCCGAATCCGCCGATCGACGACGGCCACTACGTGACCCTCGGCGGCTACTTCACCCTCGACACTCGCAACGACCAGCTCGATCCGACCGCGGGCTGGCAGCTGCGGGCGCAGCTCGAGCACAGCTGGAGCGCGGACGTGAGCCCGCAGGCCGGCGTCCCGCCCGCCGTGCGGCGCACGATTCCGAGCGACGGCTCCTACGCGTTCAGCCGCGTCTTCTTCGACTTCCGTCGCTACACGCGCGTGAGCCCTTCGGGGCGCGTCAATCTGCGTCTCCTGGCCGGGGGATGGCTGGGCGGCGACCCGTTGCCGCTGCAGCGGCGGCTCTCCATCGGCGGACCCGACCCGCTGGCGGGGTACGGCTTCCGCCACGGCGCGTGCAACCGCGACATCGTCGATCCCGCCTTCCAGCGCACCCTGGTCGCGGCGTGCGACCGCGTGATCCTCGCCCAGGCGGAATACCGCGGGCACATCTCGCTCCACTGGGCCTACGGCGCCGCGCGGCCCGAGGACGAGCAGGCTCGGCCGTTGTTCGCGCTCCAGGGTCCCGACCTGGTGGTGTTCGGGGACGCCGGGCAGGCGTGGCTCGTCGGCAACGGGCCGGGACGGCTGCCCAGCGATCGGCTGCCGACGCCCGGCAGCTGGCTCGCCGATCTGGGCCTCGGCGTCGATTGGGGAGGGTTCGGCGTGTATGCGGCGAAGGGGGTCACGGCGGGCGAGCGGCTGCGCTTCACGTTGCGACTCGACCATCGCTTCTAGGTGCGGCCGGGGCTCGTACTCCTCGCCCTCCTCGCCGGTGCCGCCGTTCCGGCCGCCGCCCAGGCGCCCACCCTGACGATCACGCTGCAGAGCGAGACCCCGCGCATCCAGACCACGCAGCTGCTCGCCGACGGCAAGTTCACCGCGCTGATGCGCTCCGGCTTCCCGCTCCGGCTCCACTACCGCCTGGAGCTGTGGCGCAACCGGGCGACCTGGTTCGATCAGTTCGTGCGCGAGGCTTCATGGGACGCGGTGGCGCACCACGACCCGCTGGCCGACGAGTTCGTACTGATCCGCACCGGCGGCGGCGTGGCGCGCTACGCCACGGCGGAGGCCCTCGAGCGCGCGCTCGAGCTCCCCTACCGCGTCGCCCTCAGCCCCAAGAGCGCGGGACGATTCTATTTCCTGTGCCGGCTCGAGGTGACCACGCTGAACGACACCGACTTGGAGGAGCTGACGCGCTGGCTGCGGGGTGACGTTTCGCCGGCGGTGTCGGGTCAGGGCAGCCTGGGGAGCGCCCTCGCGCGCGGCGCGCAGCGAATCATCGTCCGCATCGCCGGGCTGCCGCGCCTCACGCTGGAGGTGCGGTCGGAGGCTGTGACGAGGGAAAACTAGCGCCCGTACTGGGCGTCGATGGCCTGACGGATCCCGGCGAGCCCGCTCCCCTGGGCCGCGAGCCGCGTCGCGAGCATCGCCTCCCCCATGCAGATGTCGCAGTGGGAAGCGTGCTCCGATTCGAAACAGGTGAGGAGCGAGCGGTGCCCCGAGTGCCGCGAGCAGTCGCAGTGGCAGTAGATGCCGTCGAGGATTTGCGGCGCGCCACGCGCCGCGGCGTATGCCTCCGCGGCCCCGGGAGTGTGCGGCACCGCCGCGGGCGGCAGCACGCGCTCGGCCGTCACGCCGGGTCGCGGCTCGGGATGCGTCGCCGCCCGGCCGGTCCGAGCCAAGACCAGCGTCCCCGCCAGGGCCGCCACACCGGCGGCCGCGACCAGCCACGGGCTCTTGGCCCCGCTCACAACGCCTCGAGCGTGGCGAGCACGTCGGCCCCGTAGAACAGGCGGATGTACTTCGACTGCGTCAACGTCAGCCGGCGCACGGCCCACGCGAGGTGTACGAAGTGCGGCTCGAAGGGAGGGCGCAGCGGCTGCATCCCCGCCTCCTCGGGCAGCAGGTTCCCCTTGCGCGTGTTGCAGCCCGAGCACGCCGTGAGCACGTTGGCCCACGCGTTCGTCCCGCCCCGCGACAGCGGCACCAGGTGATCCCGCGTCAGGCACTCCCGCGGCCGGAGGTCGCGCTGCGTGCGACCGCAGAACTGGCAGCGGTAGTCGTCACGGGCGAAGAGGAAGGTGTTGGTGACCTGGCGGCGGAAGCGGCGGGGGACGTGTACGAACTTCACGAGACGGATGACTGCTGGTCGCGGCAGCTCCAGCCGCTCACTGCGGACCGGTTGCCCCTCCGACTCGACGATCTCCGCCTTGTGGTCGATCACGAGACGCAGCGCCCGGCGCACGGGCACCATCGTCAGGGGCTCGAACGAGGCATTGAGGGCAAGGCAGCGCAAGGCAGTCTCCCGGCGAAAAAACGGCCGTCTCGCTCGTCACGACCGAGACGGCCTCGTATGCTACACAGCCGGGTAACACTCGGCAAGAGCGAGGGTTATCCCGCGCCGCCAAGCGTAAATGCCTTGCGCAGTTCCTCCAGCTGCTGTGCGACCGACTGGCGCGCGGAGCCGCCGGGCGTGGCGCGCCCCTCGATCGAATCCTCCCAGGTTCCAAGTTGCGCCAGGGCGGCGCCGAGCGCGGGGTGAATGACTGCCGCTACGGCAGGGAGCACGCGGTCGAGCGGCACGCCGGCTCGCTCCGCTTCGAGCACCAGGCGGCCCACGAGACCGTGGCTTTCGCGGAACGGCACGCCCGCCTCTACCAGCAGGTCGGCCACATCGGTGGCGTGGAGCGAAGCATCCAATGCGGCCCGCATCCGCTCGGGGTCCGTGGCGAGCGAGGCGACGGCTCCCGTGACGGCCGGCAGTACCAGCGCGACTGTGTCGAAGGCGTCGAACAGGAGCGCTTTGTCCTCCTGCAAGTCCTTCGAGTACCCGGCCGGGATCCCCTTGAGGGTGGCGAGCAGCGCGACCAGGTCGCCGAGCAGGCGGGCCGACTTGGCGCGTGCCAGCTCGAGCACGTCGGGGTTGCGCTTTTGCGGCATCAGGCTCGAGCCGGTGCTGAACGCGTCGGACAGCTTCACGAAGCCGTACTCGGCGCTGGCGTAGGTCTGCAGCTCCGCCGCGAGCCGCGAGAGGTGACTCCCCACCAGGGCAAGGGCGAACAGCACCTCCGCCACGAAGTCGCGATCACCGGTCACGTCGAGGGCGTTGGGCGACAGGGCCCGGAACCCGAGCGCCTCCTTCAACAGGACCCGGTCCACGGGGAAGCCCGACCCCGCGAGCGCGCCCGAGCCCAGCGGCAGCTCGGCCGTGCGGCGGCGGGCGTCCGCGAGCCGCTGGCGATCGCGTACCAGCGGCCACGCGTGCGCCGCCAGCACGTAGGCCCACCGCACCGGCTGCGCGCGCTGGCCGTGCGTGTAACCCGGCAGCAGGTCGTCCATCCCGTCGCGCGCGCGCGCCACCAGCGTGCTGCCGAGCTGTGCGAGATCGGCGTCCAGCTGGTCGATCGCGCCCAGCGTCCAGAGTCGCAGATCGGTCGCGACCTGATCGTTGCGCGAGCGCCCGGTGTGCAGCTTGCCCGCCGCCGAGCCGACCTCTTCGTACAGCAGCCGCTCGACCAGCGTGTGGATGTCTTCGTCCGGGGCCCCGACGGCGGCGCCGTCGGCGAGCCGCTCGGCGACGCGGTCCAACCCGTCGAGCAGGGCGGCCTCCTCGGCGGGGGCGAGCACGCCCAGGCGGCCGAGCGCGTGGACCCACGCCTTGCTCGCCGTGACGTCCTGGGGCCACAGCCGGTGGTCCACGGGAAGGCTGCGGTTCAGCGCGTGCAGCGCCTCGCTCGGGCCGAGCGCGAAGCGCCCGCCCCACATCTGGTGCTGCGGCGTCTCGGTGCGGTGCTGGGACGCCATCAGTCGGCCGCCGCGCCGAGCTCGGCCTTGCGCGCCGCGTCGAGCCCCGCGCCGATGCGGATCGCGAGGCCGTACAGCCGGATGAATCCCGCGGCATCCCGCTGGTCGTACACGTTGTCCTTCCCGAAGGTGGCGTAGGACGGCTGGTACAGCGCGTGCGGGCTCTCCCGCCCCGTCACCGTCACGCCGCCCTTGTAGAGCTTCAGCCGCACCCATCCCGTCACGGGCCGCTGGGTGGCGGCGATCGCCGCATCCAGCGCCTCGCGCTCGGGAGTCCACCAGCGGCCGTCGTACACCAGGTCGGCGTACTGGAGCGCCAGCTGGTCCTTGAGGCGGAGCGTGCGGCGGTCGAGCACGAGCTGCTCCAGCTCGCGGTGCGCCGCGTGCAGCAGCGTGCCGCCGGGCGTTTCGTACACGCCGCGCGACTTCATCCCGACGAGACGATCCTCGACCACGTCCGCGCGGCCCACCCCGTGCTCGCCGGCGACCGCGTTGAGAGTCTCCAGCAGGTCCACCGGGCCCTGGGGCACGCTGTCCACCGACACGGGCGTCCCCTCCTCGAAGCCGATCTGCACGACCACCGGCTCGTCCGGCGCCTCGAGCGGGTTGGAGGTCATCACGAAGATGTGTTCGGGAGCTTCTTTGGCGGGATCTTCCAGAATGCCGCCCTCGTGGGAGCAGTGCCACAGGTTGCGGTCGGTCGAGTACGGCTTCTGGGCCGTGGCCTGCACCGGGATCCCCTGGGCGTGCACGTACGCGATGAGATCTTCGCGGCCCTGGAAGTCCCACTCCCGCCACGGGGCGATCACCTGGAGGTCGGGGGCGAGGGCGGCGTAGGTCAGCTCGAAGCGGACCTGATCGTTCCCCTTGCCGGTGCAGCCGTGGGCCAGGGCCTGCGCGCCCAGCTGCTTCGCCAGCGCGACCTGCCGCGCCGCCGTGAGCGGCCGGGCCATGGCGGTTCCGAGCAAGTAGGTGCGCGCGTACACCGCGCCGGCGCGCAGCGTCGGGAAGACGTAGTCGCGCACGAAGTCCTCGCGCAGGTCCTCGACGACGCAGTCGACCGCGCCGGAGCGCCGCGCCTTTTCCTCGAGGCCGTGCAGCTCGCCCGCTCCCTGCCCTACGTCCGCGGCGAAGCACAAAACCCTGGCCCCGTACCGCTCGCGGAGCCAGGGAACGATCGCCGAGGTATCGAGCCCGCCCGAATACGCCAGCACGACCAGCGGACCCATCGACTCGCCTCCTGTAGGTTTATGCATGGTGATGCATAAAAATACGGGGGCGGCGGGGCCTGTCAAGGCGTCAGGCGGGGAGCCCGGCGGCCTCTTTCAGCCGCTCCTGCACGGCGCGGCGGGCGCGCTCGCTGCGCGCGATCACGAGCACGGCGTCGTCCCCCGCGATCGTGCCGATCACCTCCCGCCAGCCTTCGGCGTCGAGCGCGAGGCCCAGCGCCTGCGCGCCGCCCGCCGGCGTCTTGAGCACGAGCAGCGGGCCCACGCCGTCCACGGAGACGAGCATCGAGGGGAGGAGCTGGCCGAGGTGGGGGCGGATGCCGGGACCTTCCGGCGGGGGGGAGTAGTGCGAGCCGCCGTCGGGCGCGGCCACCTTCGCGAGGCCGAGGTCGCGGATGTCGCGCGACAGGGTGGCCTGCGTCACGTCGAATCCCTCGGCCGCGAGCAGCTCGCGCAGCCGCTCCTGGCTCGCCACGCGCTCGCGTCGCACGATCTTGAGAATGGCGGCGTGGCGCTGGGTCTTCATGGCGCCCAATCTACCGCGCGCCGCCAATTTCGGCCCGCGCTTGGTGCACGATGCGGCCGGCGACGACGGTGACAAGGGCGGTAGGGGGCGGTAGAGGGCGGTAGAGGGCGGTAGGGGGAAAGACCGCGAGATCGGCCGCTTTCCCCACCTCAAGGGACCCGATCACTCGCTCCCAGCAGAGCGCCCGCGCCCCTTCGATGGTCAACATCCGCAGGGCCTCCTCTCCCTGCCACCCCGCTGCCTCCGCCTCGGCCCAGAGATCCAAGTCGCCGACGCTCACGACCGAATCGGTCCCGAGCCCCACCCGCACGCCCGCGGCCCGCAAGGCGGCGAGCGGCGCCACGCCGTGGCCGTGGGCGCGGTTCGAGCGCGGACAGTGGGCGACCGCGGCGCGCGCGTCCCGCAGGAGCGCGATGTCCCGAGCGTCCAGGCGCACGGCGTGAATGCACAGCGTGCCGAGTCGCAGCACGCCGAGCCGCGCGAGCAACGCGACGGGGGTGCAACCCTGGGCCGCGACCGCGATCCCGCGCGCCCGCAGCAGCTCGGCGAACGGCCCGGCGCCGTCGCGCACCAGCTCCACCTCCTCGCGCGACTCGGCGAGGTGCACGGCCAGGGGCAAGCCGTCCCGGTACGCCTCCTGGGCGACCGCGCGGTACAGGTCCGCGCTCACCGTGTAGGGCGCGTGGGGCGACGCGCCCAGGCCGACCTGGAAGCTCGTCCACTTGCGGAGCGCGGCCACCTCGTCTCGAAAGCGGGCGAGACTCGGCTCCGCCAGCGCCGGGTCGGGGCCGAACACCTCGTGATAGGCGATGCCGCGGCCGCCCAGCCGGGCGAGCGCCTCCACCACGGCGCCCGTGCTGCCGGTGTCGGCCACGCAGGTGACGCCGCGCGTCCAGCAGTCGCGCACCCCCTGCTCCGCGGAGCGGCGGAACTCGTCGGGCGGGGTCGCGTCCTTCAGCTCGCGGATGCGGTGGATCCACGCGGCGAACCCGGGCTCTGGATTCCGTCCCGCGAGGTGCATGAGCTCGAGATGGGTGTGACAGTTGATGAGACCGGGGACCAGCGCGGCATCGGGGAACTCGAGCGCCCGCGCGCCGGGAGGCGTGGGGACGCGGGCGTGCGGGCCGACGGCCGCGATCTTGCCCGCGTCGTCAACGAGAACGGCGCCGTCCGAGATCGGCGGCGCCGTGACGGGATGCACCGAGCCCGCGCGGATGCGCAGCGCCACGCGGCCGGCGGCTAGGGGGTGACCCCGAACGGAGGGGTGTGTACGGGACAGAGCTGCGTCGGCTCGGTGCCCGGATAAAACCACTCGAAGCGATGCAGCTCCCGGGGGCAGAACGGGGTCGCGAGCGTGCCGTTGGACCAGTCCACTTCCTTCAGAATCAGCGAGTCGGGTCGCGGCCAGTCGATCGGCGTGGGGCGGCGGTCGTACACGTCGCGCATGAACATCGTCCAGGCCGGCGCCACAATGCGGCCGCCCGCGGCGTTGTTCATGATGCGCTGCTGCAGGTCGTAACCGACCCAGAGTCCCGCCACCAGCTCCGGGGTGAAGCCCACGAACCAGGCGTCCGTGTAGTCGTCCGTCGTCCCGGTCTTCCCGGCCATCGGGACGTTGAGCCCCGCGACGGCGCCCGCCGCCGTGCCGCAGCGCCCCGGCCCCGTGCCGGGCTGGCAGCGCATCACGTCCCTCATCATGTCGAGGATCAACCACGAGTGCTCGGGGTCCATGACCTGCTCGCGCTGCATCTGCGGCTGCCACAGGATGTTGCCCTGCCGGTCCTCCACCCGCAGGATGCCGACCGGCTCGGCGCGGGTGCCGAGCGTCGCGAACCCGGTGAAAGCGGCGATGATCTCGATCGGCCGCACGCCGTTGGCGCCGATGTGGAGGGACGGATAGGCGCGGAGCGGCGTGGTGATGCCGAAGCGGCGCGCTTCCCCGACCACGGTCTGCTCCCCGAGCGACATGCCGAGCTTGATGGTGGAGAGGTTGCGCGACAGGTACAGCGACTGCCGCATCGGGATCATGCCGAGCGTCGTGTCGTCGTAGTCCTTCGGCTGCCACGGGGTCGAGTCCAGCTGGATGACCGGGGGGTTGAGCGGCGAGTCGTCGAGCATCTCCGTGACGGGGTGGCCCGCCCGGATCGCGGCGGCGTACACGAACGGCTTGAAGGTTGAGCCGGGTTGGCGGATCGCCTGGGTGGCGCGGTTGTACTTGGAGTCGTCGAAATCGCGCCCGCCGACCATGGCGCGCACGTACCCGGTGCCCGTCTCGATCGCCACCAGGGCGCCCTGGAGGTACGGCGTGTACGGCCCGTGGTCCTCGCCCGACGCCTTGGACGATTCCATGTAGTCGCGGTAGGTGGTGCGGCCCGGGAACTTCTCCTTGCTGTAGACGCCGGCCTCGATGGCGTCGAGCTGCGACGTCAGGGCCCGCTCGGCCGCCTGCTGCATGTCGAGGTCGAGCGTGGTGTAGACCCGCAGGCCGCCCTCGTACAGCTGGCGCCCGAAGCGGGGCTCGAGCTGGGTGCTGCGCAGCCACTCGACGAAGTAGGGCGCCACGTCGCCGTAGTTGGTGCGGTTGCTGGTGAGCACCAGGGGATAGGCCTTCCACAGCTCGGCTTCTTCCGGGGTGATGTAGTCCTGATCGCGCATCAGGCTGAGGACCACGTTCCGGCGGCGGACCGCGCGGTCGGGGTGGGCGCGCGGGTTGTAGAACGCCGGCGCCTTGGGGAGGGCGGCGAGCATCGCCGCCTCGGCGACGTTCAACTGCCGCGCGGACTTCCCGAAGTAGATCTGCGCCGCCGCGGCGACGCCGTGCGCCCCCGACCCCAGGTCGATCTGGTTCAGGTAGAGCTGCAGGATCGTGTCCTTCGGGAAGTTGCTCTCGATCTCGATGGCGACGCGCGCCTCCTTGATCTTGCGCGTGATCTTCTTCTCCCGGCTGATCTCCTCCGGGAAGATGTTGCGGGCGAGCTGCATCGAGATGGTGGACGCCCCCTGCGAGCGCCCCAGCGTCACGATGTTGGCCTTGAGCGCGCCGAAGATGCGCCAGTAGTCGATCCCGTGGTGCGAGTAGAAGCGCTTGTCCTCGGTGGCGATGAAGGCTTGCCGCACGGCGAGCGGGATCTCGTTCAGGGCCAGCACGGTGCGGCGCTCGAGCCCGAGCTCGGTGATGAGCCGGCCGTCCGCCGCATAGACCTTCGAGGTCTGCTGCGGGCCGGGGCCGCCGATGAGGCGGGAGATGCTGGGACAGCGCTCCGCCGCGCACACGCGCGTCCAGGAGCCGTAAGCGAGCCCCGTGACGTACGCGGCGAAGAGCACCGCGGCCGCGATCAGGCGGGCGCGGACCTTGGGGTCCTGCCACCAGGTCGCGGGGCCGGGGAGCGAGAGCGGGGGAGCGGCGAAGGCCATGTGATCCGATTACAACGTAGTGAGGCCTCCGCGTGCTTGCCAGCGGTGGCCGCGTTCCTTACGATTCCGCGCCATGTCCGATCTCTTCGCCGAGCTCGAGTGGCGCGGGTTCGTCTCCCACGCCACGCAGCACCTGCGGCGCCACCTCGCCGAAGGGCGGCGCACCGTGTACTGCGGCTTCGACCCGACCGCGCCCAGCCTGCAGCTCGGCAACCTGATGCCGCTGATGCTGCTGCGGCACTTCCAGCTCGCCGGGCACAAGCCGATCGTCTTGATGGGCGGCGGCACCGGCTTGATCGGCGACCCGAGCGGCAAGCGCAGCGAGCGCCCCCTGCTCTCGCGCGAGCAGATCCGGGAGAACCTCCAGCGGCAGCGCGATCAGATGCAGCGCCTGCTGGACTTCGACACCAAGGAGATCCGGGCGCTGGTGCGCAACAATGCCGACTGGCTGGCGAACGAGAAGGCGCCGCTCGCCCTCGTCGACTTCTTGCGCGACGTCGGCAAGCACTTCACCGTCAACGTGATGATGCAGAAGGAGTCGGTCAAGGCGCGGCTCGACACGGGGATCTCGTACACCGAGTTCAGCTACATGTTGCTGCAGGCGTACGATTTCCTGCACCTCTACCGGAAGGAAGGATGCTCCATCCAGGTGGGCGGCAGCGACCAGTGGGGCAACATCACGGCGGGGATCGACCTGATCCGCCGGGTCGAGGGCGGCGAGGCACACGGCCTCGTGGCGCCGCTCATCACGACGGCATCGGGGGCGAAGTTCGGCAAGACGGAGGACGGGGCGGTCTGGCTCGACCCGGCCCTGACGTCGCCGTACCAGTTCTATCAGTTCTGGGTGAACACCGATGACCGCGACATGCAGGGCTACCTGAAGCTCTTCTCGCTGAAGCCGCGCGACGCGATCACGGCGCTCATCGAGCGGGCGAAAAAGGACCCGGCCGCGCGGGAGGCGCAGCGGACGCTGGCCGCCGAGGTCACGGAGCTGATCCACGGTGACGCCGCCCGCAATGCGATGGTCGCGTCCGACATCCTGTTCGGCCGGTTCGACCCGCGCCAGGCGAGCGGCCGCGTGCTCGAGACGCTGGCGCAGGAGATTCCCACGACGACAATCGACGGCCAGGACGCCCTCACGCTCGTGGACGCGCTCGTGCGGTCCGGGCTCGCCAAATCGAAGAGCGAGGCCCGCCGCGCGATCGAGCAGGGCGGGATCTACCTGAACCAGGAGCGGGAGAAGAACGTCGAGCGGCGGATCGAGCCGGGTGACCGGCTCGCCGACGGGAGCTTGCTGCTGCGCAAAGGCAAGAAGGACTACGCGCTCATCCGCACCGGAGCCTGACCGTGTTCATCGGGCACTTCGCCCTGGGGCTCGCCGCCAAGCGGGTCGCGCCCCGCACCTCGCTCGGGACCCTGTTCGCGGCGCCGACGCTCGCCGACTTGCTGTGGCCCGTCTTCCTGCTCACGGGGTGGGAGCGGGTCAGCATCGTCCCCGGGCCGAACCCGTTCCTCACGCTCTCGTTCGACTCGTTCCCGATCTCGCACAGCCTGCTCACGCTGGTGGGGTGGGGCACCCTCTTCGGCCTGCCGTACCGGCTGCGGACCGGCTACGCTCGCGGCGCGGTCGTGGTAGCGCTGCTCGTGGTGAGCCATTGGGTGCTCGACTTCGCGACCCACGTGCCCGACATGCCGCTCTATCCGGGAAGCCCGCGCGTGGGGCTCGGCCTGTGGCACTCGGTCGCGGGGACGGTGATCGTCGAGGGGCTGATGCTCGCCGCCGGCACCTGGATCTATCTCAGGGCGACGCGGGCGCGGGACGCCGCCGGGCGATACGGCCTCGGGGCGCTGCTCGCGCTGCTCGTGGTCTCCTACGTCGGATCGCTCTTCACTGGTCCGCCGCCGACGCTGCGCGCGCTCGAGATCGGCGGGATCGTGTTCGGGTGGTTGTTCGTCCTGTTGGCGGCGTGGGCGGATAGGCACCGCGAACCAGTCGCCTGATTACTCCAACCCGTCCAGCACGTCCAGCACCCGCTCCATTTCCTCCACCGTGTTGTAGCAATGCGGGGACAGGCGGATCGCGCCCTCGCGCAGGCTGCACACGACGTGGGCGCGCTTCACGGCGTGGAACGCCTCGGCGGCTTTTTGCGGGGCGACGCACACGATCGCCGAGCGGTGGGCCTCGTCGCGGGTCGACGTCACCCGCATGCCGCGCTCGTCCGCCCACTGGAAGATCGGCTCGTGCAGCGAGCGCGTGTGCTCGACGATGTCGCGGATGCCGAGCTCGAGCAGCAGGCGCACCGACGTGTTCATGCCGTGGAAATCCTGGTAGGGGAGCGTGGCCAGCTCGAAGCGGCGAGCGTCGGATCGGAAGGTGGGGTTGTACTCGGTGAGCCGGGAGAAGTCGTCCGTGCCTTCGAAGGCCATCCAGCCGGTGACCGCCGGCTCCAGCACGGGCACGAGCTCCTTGCGCACGTACAGGAAACCCGAGCCCCACGGCGACAGCAGCCATTTCTGACCGCCGCAGGCGAGCAGGTCTACGGGCGTCTCCCGCACGTCGAGCAGGGAGTTGCCCACGCCCTGGATCGCGTCCACCACGAGGAAGGTGCCGTTGGCGCGGCAGGCGGCGCCCAGGCGGGCCAGGTCGGCGCGGTAGCCGTTGGAGAACTGCACGAACGACACCGCGAGCACCCGCACCCGCGGGTCCTCCAACCGCTCGACGAGGTAGTCCTCGTCGGGCCAGCCCTCGGCCACGCAGGGCGCGAGCTCCACGTCGATGCCCTGCTTCTTGAGGAGCAGCCAGGGATAGACGTTGGCCGGGAACTCCCGGTCGGAGACGAGCACGACGTCGCCGGTGGAGAGCGGCAGCGCCCGCGCCGCGACGTTGAGCCCGTAGCTCGTGTTGGTGGCGAGGGCGATCTCGCCCGGTTCGGCGTTGATGAGCTGCGCCAGGGCCTCGCGCGCCGACTGCAGTCCCGCCAGGCGCTCGCGGTCGGGGAGCAGGTGCGGCGCCGTGCGTTTCGCCGTGAACTCGTCGAGCGTGCGCCGCGTGCGCTCGGGGATCGGTCCGATGGCCGCGTTGTTGAGGTAGACGGTGTCCGCCGTCCAGGGGAACTCGGCGGCGCGCAGCGCCCGGAACGAGTCCCGCACGGCGCGCAGCCGTGTCGGGTGGTAAGCGATGTCGGTCATCGCCGCGGCGAGAGGCGTGGCGCGCGCATAGGGGATACGACTACGTTACCCGGGACTTCACGTTCCGGGCAAGCGGTCGATTCTCGTGCAAACGGAAACCCGCTTCACACTGGTGCTGGGCGGCGGCGGCATGAAGGGGCTCGCCCACATCGGCGTCCTCCAGGCGCTCACCGAGCGCGGCCTCCCGCCCACGCACATCGTGGGCTCGAGCGTAGGGGCCCTCGTGGGCGCCGCGTGGTCGGCCGGCAAGAGCGTGGCCGAGCTGCGCGAGGTCGCGCTGTCGCTCGAGCGCAAGGACGTGTTCGTCGTCGCCCACCTCGACATGGCGTTCAAGCGCATGCGGTCCCCGGCCCTGTTCCGGCGCGAGCCGCTGGAGCGCCTCATCAACCGCCTGCTGGGGGACCGCACGTTCGAGGACCTGGAGCGGCCCCTGATCGTGAACACCGTCGACGTCAACTCCGCGATGCAGGTCTTCTGGGGCCTGCCGGGGCTCGAAGAGGTGCGCGTGGCGGACGCGGTGTTCGCCTCGTGCGCGCTGCCGGGCTTCCTCCCGCCGCACGAGATCCGCGGGCGCTACTACGTGGACGGCGCCACGGTGGACAACCTGCCGGTGGCGACCGCGCGCGCGCTGGGCGGCGAGCTGGTCTTCGCCGTGGACGTCTCGGCCTCGAACGCGTTCCGCGCCGATACCCAGGAGGAGGGGTTTACGGCCGTGTTCATGCGGGCCACCGAGATCGCGATGGAGTCGCTGCTCGAGCTGCGGCTGCGCGCCTGGACGACGCCGCCGATCTACTACCTGCACCCGCGCGTCGAGCACATCTCGCCGTTCGATTTCGACCACCTGCGGGAGCTCGTGGAAGAGGGCTACCGGGCGACGATCGCCGCGCTCGATCGTCCCGAGGAGTGGCCCGCGCCGGGCGACGAGGGCGTGTACCCCAAGCGCCGCGTCACCGTACGGGTCCAGCGCGAGCGCTGCATCGGCTGCGGCGCCTGCCTGGTGCAGGCGCCCCCGGGGATGTTCGTGCTCGATGCCCAGGGGAAGGCCGTCGTCACGACGCCGGAGCAGGAGTGGTCTCCCGGCGACGGCGGCTTCATCCGCCACTGCCCGACCTACGCGATCAGCGCGCGCCCGGCGGCCGTCGCCGAAACTCGGCGTCGATCCGGATGAAGTCGCGGGCCACGCGGTCCCAGTTGTAGAACGTCTCCACCGCGCGCCGGCCGGCCGCCCCCAGGCGGCGACGCGCCGCTTCGTCCCCGAGCAACGACACGATCCCGGCCGCCACGGCGGCCGGCTCGTCGGGATCGACAAGGATGCCGGTCTCCCCTTCCCGCACCGCGTCGGGCACGCCTCCCGAGCGGCCGCCCACTACGGCGAGCCCGCACGCCGCCGCCTCGACCAGCGCGATCCCGAACCCTTCCGCCAGGCGGTCGAACCGGCGCGACGCGCCCACGTACAGGTCCGCGGCGTTGTAGAGACCCGGCAGGTCCTCGTCCGACACGAAGCCGAGGAAGCGCACGGCGTCCCCCAACCCGAGCTCGACGGCGAGGCGCTCGAAGTGCGGCCGGCGCGACCCCACGCCCGCCACGGCGTAGCGCGCCGTGGGGACCACCGCGCGGACGGCGGGCAGCGCCTTGATCACCGTGTCGATCCCCTTGTGCCAGTCGAGCCGCGACACGGTGAGGAGCCAGGGCCCACCCTCCAGGCCGTGCTTCGCCCGGATGGGCCGCGGATCGATCCCCGGCCGGAACAGCGACGGCGTCGTGCCGGGCGGCACCACCCGCACGTCGCGCGCGAGAGCTCCGCAACCCAGCGCGGTGAGGAGCGCGCGGGCGCGCTCGGCGGTCCAGCGGCTGTTCGCCACCACGACCGCGCATCCCGCGAACAGCTGCCGCCCCGTCCAACGCTTGAACGCCGAGCGGGCCGTCTTCTCGTCCAGGAGGAGCAGCTCCGTGCCGTGCACCACGATCCCGTAGGGCAGCTGCCGGCGGGCATTGAGCCAGCGCGCGGGGTAAGCCGCGGGCTTCAGCTCCGCGCACCAGACGAACCCGGGGACGTGACGCCGCGCCAGGCGGGAGGCGCGCGCCGTCCACAAGACGAGCCCGTTGAGCGTGCGCAACCGCGTGGCCCGGATCGCGACGCGGTCGACCGGGTGGGGGAACCGGGCGTCGCTCGCGGCGCTGTTCGCGTAGGCGCCGGTCGAGACGACGAGCGACCCCGCGGGGTAGCGCAGCGCGATCTCGCCCATCATGCGCGCGATGCCACCGCCGTGCGGAGGGAAATTGAAAGCGAGGAGCAAGGTCGGGGTCAAGACGGGGACGAGGGACGGGGGACGGGGGAAGGGGCCGCCCCCTACCCCACCACTTCGGATTCGATAGCGCGGATGTCGCGGACGACGCGATCCCAGTTGTAGTAGGTCTCGACCGCGCGGCGCCCCGCGGCGCCGAGGCGCCGCGCCAGCGCGGGGTCGTCGAGCAGCCGGCAGACCGCCTCGACCACCGCCGCCGGCTCCTCCGGCGGCACGAGGAAGCCCGTCTCCCCATCCCGCACCGCGTCCGGCACGCCGCCCGAGTTTCCCCCGACGACCGGCACCCCGCACGCCGACGCCTCGACCAGCGCGATGCCGAACCCTTCCACGCCGATCCGCTCCCCGCGCCGCGAGGCGCCGACGTACACCGTCGCCAGGTTGTAGAGCGCGGGCAGGTCGCGCTCGCTCACCTGGCCGAGGAAGCGCACGCGGTCCGCCACGCCCAGCTTGTGCGCCAGCTTTTCGAGCGACTCGCGCTCCGGCCCGCCCCCGGCCACTGCGTAGCGCACGTCGGCGGCGCGCTCGACGATGGCGGGGAGCGCCTGCAGCACGGTGTCCACGCCCTTGTGCTTCTCCAGACGCGCCACGGTCACGAGCCAGCGCCCCTCCCCGGCCCCGTTCGCGATGCCGAGCCGCACCCGCATCGCCGTCGCCTCCACCCCGGGCCGAAAGTGCTCGGGATCGGTGCCGAGGTGCACGACGCGCAGCCGCTGCCCGTGGCCGTCGAGGCCCAGCTCGCCCAACACGGTGAGCGCGAGGTCGCGCGTCCAGTTGCTGATGGCGATGTAGACGGCCGCGCCGCCCAGAATCGCGCGGGCGGAGCGGCGTTTGAACTTGGAGCTGTGGTACTTGTGCTGCTCGGACAGGAGATCGGCGCCGTAGAGGAAGACGCCGTAGGGGACGCGTGTCCGCTCGTACACCCAGCGCGCCGGGTAGCCCGCGGGCTTCACATTGCCGCAGTGGACGAAGCGCACGCGGTGCTGGCGCGCCAGGCCCGTCGCGCGCCGCGACCACAGCAGCAACCCCGGGAGCGTCTTCGTGAAGCGCCGGCTCATCGGCAGCCGGTCCACCGCCCCGCCGAACTGCGCGTCCACTTCGTTGGCGTCCGGACTCTGGGGCGTCGAAACGATCAACTCGCCCCGCGGATAGCGCCGCGCGAGCTCGCCGTGCAGGCGGGCGATGCCGCCGCCCATCGGGGGAAAGTCCTGGGCCAAGAGCAGTGCGGTCATCGCGAACGCTCCCAGAGTCGGGCGTACTTGAGGAACACGCTGACGGCGGCGAGGCCGCACAGCACCGCGCCACGCCACCCGTCGAGCACGCCGAGCTGCAACAGGTACATCCGGGCGAACCGGGCCGGCGGCCGGAACAGGAGGTCGCTGAGGCGCGGCCGGCGCCCGCGCGCGGCCAGATCCTCGGCGGCCCAGGTCGCGTAGCGGTCGAGCTTCTGCAGATAGTGGCTCAGATCGCGGTAGGGGACGTGCGCGAGCGGCGCGCCGAGCCGGCCCACGTCCGCGACCGGCTCGAGCCCCTCGTGCACCCGCCGCTCGACGAAGCGCCGCTCACGCCGGAACAACCGCACGACCCAGTCCTCGCCCCACCCCGCCCGCGTGATCGTCTTGCCGAAGAACACGTTGCGCCGCCGCACCGCGTACGCGTCGTGGGCGGGCGCAGCCACCGTGGCCGCCAGCTCGGCGGCGAGCTCGGGGCCGATGCGCTCGTCCGCGTCGAGCGCGAACACCCACTCGTGCGCCGCGGCGGCGATGCCCGCGTTGCGCTGCGCGGCGATCGTTTGTCCGCCGGTGCCCGCCCTGGCTCCGTTCAGGACGCGCGCTCCCGCCGCCCGTGCGGACTCAGCCGTGCCGTCCGCGGACGCGCCGTCCACCACGATCACCTCGCCCGCCCACGCGAGCCCTCGAACGCACTCGCCGATCTGCAGCGCCTCGTTGCGCGTGGGGATGACGATCGAGACCGGCGTGCGAGCAACCATGTCGCTGGCTAATGGTAACGACGGGCGAGCGCCTCGCGGTAGATGGCTTCGGTGCGCGCGGCCGTGCCTTCGAGCGTGAACTCGCGCCGCACGAGCTCCCGGCCGGCGCGTGCCAGCCGCCGCGCGAGGCCGGCGTCGCCGAGCAGTCGCGCGAGCGCCCGCGCCCACGCGGCGGGGTCGAGCGGCGGGACCAGGAGTCCCGTCTCCCCCGACCGCACGAGATCGGGGTTGCCCCCGTAGTCGGACGCCACGACCGGGAGCCCCAGCGCCATCGCCTCGAGCAAGGTTTGCGACATCCCTTCGATGCGGGACGGCAGCGCGGCCGCCGCGGCGAGATGGTAGAACGCGAGCGGGCGATCGGTGGGCGGCACGAACACCACGCGGTGGCGAGCCGGCACCGCGGCCGCGAGCGCGCGCAGGCGCTCATCCGCCTCGAGCCCCACGAGCGCGAGCACGAGGGGTTGCTCGAGGCCAGGCAGGGCCCGGAGCAGGACGTCCTGGTCCTTGCGGCGCGCGACGATCACGACGACCGGCCGGCCGGCGACGTCGCCCAGCGCGGTGCGGGCCGCCGTCAGGTCAGCGGGCGGCACGGGAGCGTCCACGCGGTCCAAGGCGATGCCGTTCGTGACGACGCGCAGCCGGCCTCCCGGGTGCAGCCGGCGCCGCAGCGCGCGGGCCACGGCCTCGCTCACGGCGATGGTGCGATCCGCCGCGAGTCCCACGGCGACGAGCTCGAGCGGGGACGTGAGGGGCATGGTTCGCCGCGTGACCACGAACGCCTGCGGCAGGGCCCCGCGCCAGCGCAGCCACGCGAGCGCGCGACGGTCGCGCGTGGCGTGCGCGCTCACCACGTCCACGCGCTCCCGGGCGATGACGCCCGCGAGCCCGCGCGCGAGGGCGCCGATGCCCGTGAACGCGAGCGGCGCCACGGGCAGCGCCGCCTCCCGCGCCAGCCGCGCGAGCAGGGTGTCCTCGCGGCAGCCGACGACCACGCGGTGGCCGCGGCGGGCGAGGTGCTGACTCAAGCCGAAGATGGACTGTGTCGAGCCGGCGGGACCGCCCTGGTGCGTCAGTTGTAGAATGGTGAGGGGCCGGTCTGGCATCGCCCGAAGGTAGTTATACTATCTCGCCCATGCACGTCGTGGTGGCGTCGCACCAGCAACTGCCGGCGAAGGGCTACGGCGGCCCGCAGCGGGTGGTCGTCGCGCTGGTCCGCGGGCTCGCCGCGCACGGCCACCGCGTCACGCTGCTCGCGCCCCCCGGCACGCGGGTCCCCGAGGCGAAGCTCGTGGAAGTCCCGCCCCGCAAGTTCAACGACCCGACGAGCCTCGTGCCGTACCTGCCGCGTGACGGCGACATCCTGCACGTGCACTTCCCGCTCAAGCGCGGCCCCGACGCGATCCCGTTCGTCCAGACCATCCACCGCAACCTCAAGCCCGGCTCCCCCGTCTCCCCCAACGCGATCTTCCTGTCGCGCGACCACGCGCGCCGCCACGGGAGCGAGCTGTTCGTTTACAACGGCCTCGACCCGGCGGAGTACTTCTTCCGGCGCTTCCCCAAGCGGCCGGAGCAGTACGACCTGTTCCTCGGCAAGCTGCACAGCGCCAAGGGCTACCATTGGGCCGTGGAAGCGGCGAAGCGGACGGGCCACCCGCTCATCGTCGCGGGCGGCTGGCGGCCGAGCTTCACCGGCTCGATCAAGTACGTGGGCGAGGTGGACGGCGCGACCAAGGCGGCACTGCTCGCCCGGGCCCGCTGTCTCTGGAACCCCGCGGAGTGGGACGAGCCGTTCGGCCTGGTGACGATCGAGGCCCTGCTCTCGGGCACCCCCGTGCTCGGCACGCGCCGCGGCGCGCTGCCGGAGCTGATCACGCCCGAGGTTGGCGCGCTGTGCGGCACCCTGGAGGAGATGATCGCCGCGGCCGCGACGATTCACACCCGAAGCCCCGCCGCCTGCCGCGCGCACGCCGAGCGCCGCTTCACCCACCTCGCCATGGCCGAGGGCTACGTGCGGATGTACCGCTGCCTGCTGGAAACGGGGAAGCTCGCGCCCCAACACACTGCATGATCGCGCTCAGGCGCGCGCTCCAGGAGCGTCCGCTCCTCGCCGTCCTGATCCTCGCCGCTCTCGTGCGCGTGACCGCCGCCATCTTCAGCCGCGGCTTCCTCGCCATCGACGATCATCACGTCCTGGTCGACGCCGCGGAGCGGCTGGTGAGCGGCCTGGGCCTGGAGGTCGAGCACAAGCGCTCGATCCTCTATCCCGGCGTGGTCGCGCTGATCATGCGGGCGACCGGGGCCGTGGATGATCCCTCGCCCGCCACCCAGCTCCTGGTCGTCCGCCTGGTGCAGGCGGCCTACTCGCTCTTCACTGTCTCGCTCGTCTACCGGATCCTGGAGCGCACGGCGACGCCGCGCACGGCCCTGCTCGGCGGCCTCCTCGTCGCGACGTTCTTCGCGCTCCCGATCACCGCGGTGCACCAGTTCGAGGAAGCAGTATGCCAGGTGCCGCTGCTCGCGAGCTGCTGGTGGCTGCTGCGGGCGCGGGACGACCCTCGCGGCGGGACGTTCGCGCTGCTCGCCGGGACGGCGCTGGGTGTCGCGCTGATCGTGCGCTTCCCGCTGATCTCGTTCGTGGTGCCGTTCGCACTGCTCGCGCTGTGGCAGGAGCCGGACCGGCGGCGCGGCGCGCTGTTCCTCGGAGGCCTGGCGCTCGTCCTCACCCTGCAAGGACTGAGCAACCACCTCATCAACCACGAGTGGTGGTACTCGTTCCGGATCTACTACGGGCCGCTGGTCCACTGGCCTCCGCGCATCCTCACCGACCCGGGTGGCTACCCCCAGGGCGCGGTGTGGACGTACGCGGCGGCGCTCGTCGGCCTGTTCGTGCCGCCGTTCTCGCTCCTGTTCCTCACGGCCGCCGCCCGCGGGGGCAAGGACCTTGCCCTGCTGGGCGTGCCGACACTCGTCTTCCTCGTCGCGCACAGTGCGATCGCCAATCGGCAGGAGCGTTTCCTCCTCCCCGTGCTCCCGGTGATCATCCTGCTCGCGGCGCTCGGCTTCGGCCCCGTCGCCGCGTGGCTCGCGGCGCGCTCGTGGTCGCGCGTGTACGGCTGGCTGTGGAAGTACTACTGGGCGGTCAACACCGTGCTGCTCGCGGGCACGCTGTTCGTGTACGGCAAGAAGGACCGGGTCGCGCCGCTCGTGTACGTCCAGGCGCGGCACGACGCCACGGGCGTCGTCGTGGTGCAGTACACGTACCTGTTCCCCGTCCCTGTCTACTATCTGGGCCGGCCGCGGCCTCCGGTTATCGTGTTCGCCGACCGTAACCGGCTGGCGCAGGACGCGCAGGCGGTGCGCGCGGCGAGCCCGGCGCCCAACTACCTGATCCTCTACAGCGACTCGGCGGAAGCCGACGCGGCGCGGCTCGAGCGCGCCCTGGGCGCCCGGCTCGAGCGCGAGGCGACCGTCACCCCGAGCCTGGGCGACGAGCTGGCGCACCTCGTGAACCCCCGCCGCAACCACGCCACCAGCGCGGTCGTGATGTCGATCGCGCCGCCCAGCGCAGCGTCACGCTGAGGAGCTCCTGCAGGCGGAAGCTCACACCTCGACGTAGTTGCGGTATTCGAAGACGCGGGCGCCCGTGAGGCGCTCGATCCAATCCGAGAGGTACAGCCGCAGGTGCTGGCGCCGGAAACGGCGCGGGCCTACCCCGGGGCCCGCGTGGTCACGCCGCTCGGCGACCCAGTCACCCGCGGCCCGCGGGTGCTCGCCCGTGAAGCGGCGCAACAGCGGAGTCCAATCGAGCCGGCCCCGCGCCTCGCGCGCCGCGGTCCGGTCCGGCACCTCGGTGAAGATGTCGCGCGACGCCGCGAGCTTCCGCCGCAGCGCAGCGGGCGGCCGGGCCCACCCGTAGTGGAACATCCGCGCCGCCGTCGCCCGCGCCCGCACGCGCCGCTCCTCCGGGCCAACGCGGAACCCCTGCGCGTCCTGGTAGGAGCGGACGTCCCGGCCCAGGCGCACGCACCGTACCTCGCGCCGGTACCAGTGCCGGTCGGTTGCGAGCGTGTCGAAGTCGCCGTAGAAATGGAGATAATCGACCAGCAGGCCCTCCACCCGCGCGTCCCGGTCCCACTCGCCGACCCGTTGCTTGAGGATCTCCGCGCCCCGCTCGTCGAGCACCTCGTCGGCCTGGACGTAGAGTCCCCAGGCGCCGCGGCAGGCGGCCATGGCGCGGTCGGTCTCGACGGCGAGCGCCGTGCTGCCGCGGGAGAAGTCCCACACCGTGTCGAGGATGCGCACCCGCGGGTCGCCCAGCGCGGCGACCAGCTCGCGCGTGCCGTCGTCCGAGCGCCCCACGTTCACCACCACCTCGTCGCACACGTCGAGCAGCGACCGGACGGCGGGGATGATGGGGTAGTCGAGCGTGACGGCGTTGCGGACGATCGTGAAGCCGGAGAGCATGTCAGACCCGGAACTGCATGTCGTGCAGCCGCCGGTACACGCCGCCGCCCGCGAACAAGGCGTCGTGGGTCCCGCGCTCCACGATGCGCCCCCCGGACAGCACGACGATCAGGTCCGCGTGCCGCACGGTCGTGAGCCGGTGCGCGATGACGAGCACGGTGCGGTGCGCCATCAGGCGATCGATCGCCTCCTGCACCAGACGCTCCGACTCGGCGTCGAGCGCGCTCGTCGCCTCGTCGAGAATCAGGACCGGGGGGTCGCGCAGCAGGGCGCGCGCGATCGCGATACGCTGGCGTTGCCCGCCCGAGAGCCGGGTGCCGCGCTCGCCCAGCAGGGTGTCGTAGCCCTGGGGGAGCTGCGCGACGAACTCGTCGGCGTTCGCGGCACGCGCCGCATGCCGCACCTGGTCGAGCGTGAAGTCGCTGCGCCCGTAGGCGACGTTCGCGAACACGCTGTCGTTCAGGAGCACCGTCTCCTGCGACACGATCCCCAACAGGGCTCGGAGACTCGCGCGCGTGAACCGCGTGATCGGCACGCCGTCGATGAGGATGCCGCCGCTCGTGGGCTCGTAGAAGCGCGGCAGCAGGTCCACGAGCGTCGTCTTTCCCGCCCCGGACGGCCCCACGATCGCGACCACCTGGCCCCGCCGCACCTCCAGGTCCACGTCGCGCAGCACGGCGGCCTCGGTGCCGTCGTAGGAGAAGCTCACCCGGCGGTACTCGATCCGCTCCCGGAAGGCCGCGGGGATCTCGCCGGGCCGATCGCCTTCGTCGGACGGGAGGTCGAGCACCTCGAAGACGCGGTCGGCCGCGGCCACCGCGCCCGCCATGATCGTGGGGTACTGCGCGACCGCCTTCACCGGCGACATGAGGCGCAGCGCCAAGAAGATGAACGCGATGAACACCTCGGGCCGGAGCGTGGCCGAGGCGCCGAGGGCGAGGTGGGTGCCGTAGAAGAGGATCAGCGCGACCACGAGCCCGGCGAAGATCTCGCTCACGGGGCTCGTGAGGGTGGACCAGCCCTGCGCGCGCAGCACCCGCCGGCGGTAGCGGTCGGCGAGCCGCTGGAAGCGCTCCGCCTCGAACGCCTCCGCCACGTAGGCGCGCACCAGCTTGATCGACGCCACCATCTCCGCCACCAGGCTCGTCAGCTCGCCGCGCTCGTCCGCCTGCTCGCGCGAGCGGCGGCGCACGCGGGCGATCATCGGCCGGATGATGAGCGCCAGCACCGGGGCCGCGACGATCGCGATCAGCGTGAGCCGCCACGACAGCCCCAGCAAGATCGCGACGTACACGACGATGAGGCTGACGTTGCGGAGCAGCGAGGCGAGCGCGGCGGTGACGGCCGTCTTCACCTGATCGGCGTCGCTCACCACCCGGGCGAGCAGCTGGCCGCCCTTGGTGCGCTGGAAGAAGCCGAGGGGCAGGGTCTGGAGATGGCGGAACAGGCGCACCCGCAGGTCGCGCACCACGCCCTCTTCGATCGCGACGCTCGAGACCGCGGCGGCGTACTGCGCCACGTTCTTCAGCACCAGCGCGCCCAGGAGCACGACCACCACGTTGCGGAGCGCGACCGCGGGCGCTCCCGCCGCGAGGAACGGCCCGGCGATCTTCGCGAGCACGTCCTCGACGCCCGAGGCGCCGGTCGTGGGGAGCGCCTCCTGGCCGAACAGCGCGCGCAGGAAGGGGATGAGCAGCACGAACGTGGCCCCATCCATCACCGACGCCACCAGCGTCGCGAGGATGTTCGTGGTGAACAGGAGCGTGTAGGGGCGCAGCAGCAGCAGCAGGCGGGCGCCGCGGCTCATTCAGCCCGAGCCCCCACGCCGGCCGCGCGGCGTCAGCAGGGCCACCGGGAGGATCATCTCCTCCGGGGTCACGCCGCCGTGCAGGAACGACCCGCGGTAGCGCGCCTGGTACTCGCGCAGCTTGGTCGGATAGACGAAGAAGCGGTCGGTCGTGGCGAGCAGCAGGCGCACGCCCAGTCCCATGGCCGGCAGCCCCCACGTCTTGAGGTCCTGGACCGCGATCGCGGCGTCGGGATCCTCGGCGCGCAGGTCCTCGCCAAACTTGTAGCGCAGATTGGCGGTGGCATCGCGCTTCGCGAACACGGTGGCGGGGCGCTCGCAGTGGATCGAGCCGTGGTCCGAGGTGAGCAGCACCGTGACGCCGCGCCGCTCGGCCTCCTGCAGCGCCGCGAGCACGGGACTGCGCTCGAACCAAGTGCGGGTGAGACCGCGCAGGGCGGCCTCGTCGCGCGCCACCTCGTAGAGGATCGCGCTCTCCGAGCGGCCGTGCGTCAGCTGGTCGATGAAGTTGAACACCAGCGCCGTCACGCCGTCCTGGGCGAGGTGCGCCGGCAGCCGCCGCTGCAGCTCGGAGCTCTCCCCGGCGCTGAACAGCTTCTCGTAGCGCACCGGCACCGGCTTGCCCACGAGCTCCGCCAGCTGCTCGCTCAACAGCTCGGCCTCGTGCGCGTTCAGGCTCTCCTCATCGGACGCCGCGCCCCACCAGTCGGGGTGCCGCGCGGCGATCTCCATCGGGAACATGCCGGAGAAGATCGCGTTGCGGGCGAAAGGCGTCGCCGTCGGCAGGATGCTGAAGTAGTGCGACTCCTCGACCTGGAACAGCGGCGTGACGAGGTCGCGCAGCACTTCCCACTGATCCAGCCGCAGGCAGTCCACCACGATGAACAGCACGCGGCCTGTGTCCTTCAGGACGGGCACGAGGAACTCGGCCCCGACGTCCACCGACAGCGGCGGGCGGTCGCCCTCGGGGGCCGCGAGCCAGCGGGGGTACTGGCGCGCGACGTAGGCGGCGAAGCTGTCGTGGAGGCCGCGCTGCAGCGCGCGCAGCGCGTCGCTGAGGCCGGGCTCGCGCGCGGCCTCGAGCCGCACCTCCCACCCCGCCAGCTCCACCACCAGCTCGATCCATTCGCGCCACGCGAGCGTCTCGGCGCGCTTCGCTTCCAGCTCGCGGAACCGCGTCACGAAGTCGCGCGCCCGGCGCTGCTGGCGGATGCGGTCGCCCTCGAGCAGCCGCGTCACCACGGACAGCACCTGCCGCGGGTGGACCGGCTTGACGAGGTAGTCGTCCACCTCGACGCCGATCGCCTCGCGCAGCGTGCCGTCGCCCTCGCTCTGCGTCACCATCACGACCGGCATGGCGGGGTCGATCGCGCGGATCTCGCTCAACAGCTCGAGGCCGCGCCGCCCGGGCATCTGCTCGTCCAGCAGCACGACGCTGTACGGCTGCCGCCGCAGCAGCGCCAGCGCGTCGTCGCCGTGCGTCGCCGACGCTACGGTAAAGCCCTGCTCTTCGAGGAAGCGGCGGTGCGCGGCGAGCCCTTCGATCTCGTCGTCCACCCAGAGAATGCTCTTCGGACGCTGCATCGTGGCGAAAGCTAATACGCGAGACTAGAATTGGCCGCGTGTTGTGCGTCCTGCTCGTGCGCTTCAGCTCCATCGGCGACATCCTGCTCACCACGCCCCTCGCCCGCGCGCTGCGGCGCCGGCACCCCGAGGCGCGGATCGTCTACGTCACGAAGCAGGCCATGATCCCCCTCGTCTCGGACAACCCGCACGTCCACGACGTGGTGGGCCTGGAGCCGGACGAGCCGATCCGCCACCTCGCCCGCCGGCTGCGGGCGCTCCGGCCCACGCACGGTCTCGACCTGCACGGCAGCGTGCGCAGTGCCGCGCTGCGGCTGCTGGTGCGCTGCCATTGGACGGGCTACCGCAAGCGCAAGCTCGCCCGCGCGCTCTTGATCGCGACCAAGCTCGACGCCTACGGCGCCCGCGCTCCGGTGGCGGAGCGCTACTTCGAGGCGGCGCGCGCCCTCGACACCCGGCCCGACGGCGGCCCGCCCGAGTTCTGCCTCAGCCAGGGAGCCCGGGACCGGGTGGCCGAGTGGCTGGCGCAGCGGGCGCTCGCGGACGCACCGCTGATCGCGCTGGCGCCGGGAGCCGCGCACGCCACCAAACGCTGGCCCCTCGCCCACTGGATCGCGCTCGCCGACCGGCTGCGCGCCGCGGGGTACCGGCCCGTGGTGCTCGGCGGGTCGGAGGACCGCGGACTCGCCCAGCAGCTCGCAGAGGGAGGTGGGACGCGGGGCGGGCCGATCGAGAGCGCGGCCGGGGAGTTCTCGCTGCAGGAGACCGGCGCGCTGCTGGGGCGCGCGCGGGCGCTCGTCTCCGGGGACACGGGGGTGATGCACATGGCGACAGGCGTGGGCACGCCGGTCGTGGCACTGTTCGGACCGACGGTGGGGCAGTTCGGCTTCTTCCCCTACCGCGCCCCCGCAGTCGTGCTGGAGCGCCCGCTCGACTGCCGCCCCTGCTCGGCCACCGGCACGGCGCACTGTCCGATGGGCCACCACCGCTGCCTCGGCGACATCGCGCCCGCGGAGGTCGCGGCGGCCGTGCAGCGCCTCGTCGCATGATCCGCGCGACCACGCCGTGCGAGGAGCAGCTCATCGGGCTGCTCGCCGCTGCGGGGCGCGGTCCCGCACGGGACGGCGTGTTCGCGCTGTGGCTGGTGCTGCGCGCCGCCGAGGCGCTGCTGACGCTCCAGCCCCGCCCCGTCTCGAGCCGCGGACACCGCCGCCGGCTGCAGGCGCTCGAGACCCGCCTCGCGAGCCTCGCGCTCCCGGGGCCGCTGAAGCGCGCCCTGGCCGCGGCGCGCCAGCATCTCGAGCCCGGGACGCCCGCGGCCGCGGCGGTCGTGCTCTCCCAGCTCGTGGCCCCCGCCCGGGACGTGCTCGGGCCCGAGGCCGGCAACGCCGTGGCCGTTGCCGCGCGCACCGCCCGCATACATCTATAGACCTGGACCGGTAGACGGATAGGAGAGGACCAATGACGCCGCGCCGCTTCGAGCGCCGCCCTTCCCTCGAGTCCCTCGTGACGCGGGTGGACCAGCAGCGCCCGGGGGAGATCACGGGGGACACCATCCCCACGGGCTTCGCCTCCGTGGACAGGCTCCTGGGCGGCGGCCTGCGGCGCCGCGACCTGGTCGTGCTGGGCGGCGACATCGGCGCGGGGAAGTCGGCCTTCGCGCTCGGCGTCGCGCTGCGCGTGGCGCAGCAGGGGACGGGCGTCGCGTTCCTCTCGGGCGAGATGGATGAGGAGCGCCTGATGGAGCGCGCCCTCGCGATCGAGGGTCGGGTGGCGGTGGACGAGCTGCGCACGGCGAAGCTGAACGACCTCACGCGCGCGGGGATCGGCGCGGCGGCCGTGCGGCTGCGGGGCCTGCCCCTCTCCCTGTTGCCGCTCGCCGCCGACGACTTCGCGACGATGGCCGCACGGCTCGACCCGCTGCGCCAGCTCGGCCTCGTCGTCCTCGACTACCTGCAGCTCGTGCCCGCGCCTACCGGCGCGACGCGCTCCACGCAGGACGAAGAAGTCGCGCTGGTGCTGCGCCAGCTCAAGGCCCTGGCGCTCGAGCGCCAGGTGGCGCTGCTCGTCGCGGCGCAGCTCCCCCACTTCGACGCCAAGCGCGAGGACCCGCGTCCCGCGCTGGACGACTTCGGCCACCTCGGCGCGGTGAAGCAGCACGCCGACGTCGTGCTCGCGATCTTCCGGGAGGAGATGTACAACCCCGGCGGCGGCGTCGAAGGGGCGACCGAGCTCTTGGTCGCCAAGAACCGCAACGGCCCAACGGGGTTCGTGGACCTCTACTTCTACCGGCGCTGGATGCGGATCGAAGACATGCTCGACCCTGATAGGTGAAAGTTGTAAGTTGGAGTTCACATGGCCGGCCACAGCAAATGGAAGCAGATAAAGAGGAAGAAGGCGGTCACCGACGCCAGACGCGGCGCCGCCTTCACCAAGGTGATCCGCGAAATCACGATCGCCGCGCGGCAGGGGGGCGGCGACCCCGCCGGGAATGCGCGTCTCCGCACCGCCATCGAGGCCGCCAAGGCCGAGAACATGCCCTGGGACAACATCGATCGGGCCATCAAGAAGGGCGCGGGCGGGCTGGACGGCGTGCAGTACGAAGAGGTGACCTACGAGGGCTACGGTCCCGGCGGCGCGGCGATCCTCATTCAGGCGACGACCGACAACGCGAACCGTACCGTCGCCGAGATCCGGCATCTCTTCACCCGGTACGGCGGTAACCTGGGCGCCGCCAACTCGGTCGCCTGGATGTTCGACCGCAAGGCGCAGATCGTGGTGGACGCGGCGCAGGCGGACGAGGACGCGACGCTCGAGGTCGCGCTCGACGCGGGGGCCGACGACGTGGTGCGGGACGGCGACCAGCTGATCGTCACGGGACCGGCGAGCCAACTGCACGCGATTCAGGAGCGGCTCAAGGCGCGCGGACTCGCGGTGCAGTCGGCCGAGGTCGCGATGACCCCGAAGAGCACGGTCAAGATCGAGGGCGGGGACGCGAAGCGGCTGCTCGCGCTGATCGAGGAGCTCGAAGCGATGGACGACGTGGCGAAGGTGTTCTCCAACTTCGACATCGACGCCGAGGCGATGGCTGCGGTGAGCGGCTGACGTGAGAGTGCTGGGCGTCGACCCGGGCACGGCGGCCACCGGCTACGGGGTCGTGGAGGCCGGGAACGGCGCACCGGGCGGCGGGCGGCTGATCGAGTGCGGGGTGATCACGTTCGCGCGCCGGAGCTCCCTGCCGCGCCGCCTCGCCGAGCTGCACGCAGAGATCGTCGCGCTGATCGACCGCCACCATCCCGCCGCCCTCGCCCTGGAAAACGCCTTCTATCACCGCAACGTCCGCACCACGCTGGTGCTCGGTCACGCCCGCGGCGTCGTGCTGCTCGCGGCGCAGCAGGCGGGGCTGGCCATCGCGGAGTATGCGCCCGCGACGGTGAAGAAGACGGTCACGGGCGCCGGCGCCGCTCCGAAGGCGCAGGTGGGCGCGGTGGTGGCGCGGCTGCTGCGGCTGCGGCAGGCCCCGCGGCCGGCCGACGCCGCGGACGGCGTCGCCGTGGCGCTGACCCACATCCTCAGGACCTGACCGCGTGATCGCCCAGGTGAGCGGCCGGGTGGCGGCGAAGCGCGCCGACCGGGTGCTGGTGCAGACCCCGGGCGGGCTCGGCTACGAGATCGTCGTGCCGCTGGGCGTGATGGAGCGGCTGCCGGCGGTGGGCGAGCCCGTGAGCCTCGCGACCGAGCTGGTGGTGCGCGAGGACGGCTGGGCGCTGTACGGCTTCCTGGACGAGCTGGGGCGCCGCTTCTTCCAGCGGCTGATCGGCGTCTCGGGCGTGGGCCCCAAGCTCGCGGTGTCGCTCGTGTCGACGCTCGGCGTCGAGCGCGGCGCGCGAGCGGTGCAGGAGAAGAACATCGCGCTGCTCGCCTCGGTGAGCGGAATCGGGAAGAAGACCGCGGAGCGGCTGGCGCTCGAGCTGGCGGACAAGGTCGGCGAGTTTGTGGACGCCGCCGCCGCATCGGTGTCGGGAGCGGCGAGCGCCGCGCTGCAGGCGCTCGAGCGCCTGGGCTACGCGCGCGCCGAAGCGGACCGCGCGCTCGGCGCGGTGCTCGCAGCGGATGGGGGGGGCGCCGGCGACGCCGAAACGCTGGTGCGGCGCGCGCTGCAGCTGCTGACTCAAACGTGAGCGTGACGACGATGCCCGTGTCCTGGACCACCGCCGAATGGGTCTGCACGCGCTGCGGCTCCACGAACCGCAAGCTCGTGCCCGCGGGCGCGCGCCGTGCAGCAGATGAATGCGTCACCTGCCACACTCGCCACGAGCTCGAGCCGGAGGAGCGTCCGGTACGCTGGCGGGCGCGGCCGACGGGGAGGTAGAGATATGCCCCGCGCCCAGATCACCACGCCCGAAGCGCTGCCCGACGAGCGCTCCGCCGACGCGGCGCTCCGCCCCTCGCGGCTGGACGAGTTCGTGGGCCAGGCGAAGGTCAAGGAATCGCTCCAGATCGCGATCGACGCGGCCAAACAGCGCCGCGAGCCGCTCGACCACGCCCTCTTCTTCGGGCCTCCGGGGCTCGGCAAGACGACCCTCGCCCTGCTGATGGCGAAGGAGCTCGGCGTGAACATCCGCACGACCTCGGGCCCAGTGCTCGAGCGTCCGGGGGACCTCGTCGGCATGCTCACGTCGCTCGAGGCGGGCGACATCCTGTTCATCGACGAGGTGCACCGGCTGCGGCCGGCCCTCGAGGAATTTCTCTATCCTGCGATGGAGGAATACCGGGTGGACGTGCGCATCGCCGACGGGCCGCACGCGCAGACGATCCCGATGACGCTGGAGCGCTTCACGTTGATCGGCGCGACCACTCGCTTCGGGCTGCTCACCCCGCCGATGCGGGCCCGCTTCGGGCTGATCGAGCGCCTGTCGTACTACCCGCCCGACGATCTGGCCCAGATCGTGACGCGCTCGGCGCGGATCCTCGCCGTGCCGATCGACGCCCCGGGCACGGCCGAGATCGCGCGCCGCAGCCGCGGCACGCCGCGCGTCGCCAACCGCCTGCTGAAGCGCGTGCGCGATTACGCCCAGGTCCGCGCCGACGGCAAGATCACGGGGCCCGTGGCGCTCGAGGCACTGAAGCGGCTCGACGTGGACGAGTTCGGACTGGACGACATGGACGCCCGCATCCTGAAGACGATCATCGAGCAGTTCGAGGGCGGCCCCGTGGGACTGCAGACGATCGGCGCCGCCGTGGGCGAGGACTCGGGGACGCTCGAGGAGGTGTACGAGCCGTTCCTGATGCAGCAGGGCTTCCTCGCCCGCACCCCGCGCGGCCGCGTCGCTACGGCAGCCGCGTTCAGGCATTTTGGCTTCACTCCGCCCCGGAGCGCTGAACAGCCGACGATCTTCGACGGCTAGTGCGGAATGCGGAGTGCGGAGTGGGGAGTTCGCCCAGACGAACTTCCATTGCGAACTCCGCATTCCGCATTCCACATTCCGCACTCTCATGCTCCGTGCCTCAGCCTTCGACTACGATCTCCCATCAGAGCTCATCGCCCAAGAGCCTCTCCCCGACCGCTCGGCGAGCCGGCTGCTCGTGCTCGAGCGCTCAAGCGGCGCGATCCGGCACGCCCGGTTCAGCGACGTGATCGACCTCGTCGCGGCCGAAGACGTGGTCGTTTTGAACGTATCACGCGTGATTCCGGCGCGACTGCACGGGAAACGGGACACCCTAAAGGGGTCCCGGACGGTCGCGGGAGCCATGACAGAGGTGCTGCTCGTGCGGGAGCTCGAGGACGGCACCTGGCTTGCGATGGGGCATCCGGGAGGGAAGCTCAAGCCCGGGCGGCGCGTCGCGTTCGGGGACGACAGCGCGGTGGAGATCGTCGAGATGTTGGGCGGCGGGCTCAGGCGTGTGAAGTTCGTCGGCGCGCTCGACGCTCGGGCGACGGTCGCGAAATACGGGGAGGTGCCCTTGCCACCCTACATTCGCCGCGCTCCCACGGCCACGGACCGTGCGCGCTATCAGACGGTGTACGCCGAGCACGACGGGAGCGTCGCGGCGCCGACGGCGGGACTGCACTTCACGACGGAGCTGCTCGACCAGTTGCGCGCCAAGGGCACGGCGATCGCGACGCTCGATCTCCATATCGGCCCGGGGACCTTCAAGCCGGTGGAGGTGGAGGATCTGGTACGGCATCGCATGGAGCCCGAGCCCTACGTGATTCCCGAAGAGACGGCCGAGGTGATCAACCGGGCACGGGGCGCGGGGCATAGGGCGTGGGGCGTGGGGACGACCGCAGTCCGCGCGCTCGAGACCTGTGCGGACGAGCGAGGACGCGTTCGCGCGGGTGCCGGCGAGACGAACCTCTTCATTCATCCACCCTATGAGTTCAAGGTCGTCGACCGGCTGCTCACCAACTTCCATCTGCCGCGCTCGACGCTCTTGATGTTGGTGTGCGCGTTCGCGGGATATGACAACGTGATGGGGGCGTACCGGGAGGCGATACGTGCGGGCTATAGGTTCTATTCGTATGGGGATGGGATGGCGGTCATATGAACGCGGAAGTGCGAACGCGGAACGCGGAACGGAAGCACGGGCGCCTGTTCCGCGTTCCGACTTCCGCGTTCCGCCTTGAGTACCATGTTCGAGCTTGAGGTCGAGGCGACGAGCGGTTCCGCCCGCACGGGCCGCCTCGCCCTGCCCCACGGCACGATCGAGACCCCGTGCTTCATGCCGGTGGGTACGCAAGGCACCGTGCGCGCCCTCTCGCCCAACGACCTGCTGGCGGCGGGGGCGAGTCTCGTGCTCGCCAACACCTACCACCTGCACGTCCGCCCCGGCGAGGACGTCGTCGCGCAGCTCGGCGGCCTGCACCGCTTCATGGCGTGGGACCGCCCGCTGCTCACCGACTCGGGCGGCTTCCAGGTGTTCTCGCTCGCGGGATTCCGCCGGGTGAGCGACGACGGCGTCGAGTTCCAGAGCCACCTGGACGGCGCGCGCCGCTTCCTCACCCCCGAGCGCGCGATCGAGATCCAATGGACGCTCGGCGCGGACGTCGCGATGGCGTTCGACCACGTGGTCCCAGGAGTGGCGGACGAGACGACGGCGCGGGACGCACTCGAACGAACGCTGCGGTGGCTGGAACGGTGCGGGAAACGACATCGGGAACTGGTGGATAGTCGGTTAGGCGGTCAGGCGGTTAGCACCAACCGTCTAACCGCCTATCCGACTATCCGCCAGACGTTATGGCCCATCTTGCAGGGCGGCACTCATCTCGATCTCCGGACCGAAGGTCTGCGGCGGATCCTGGAGCTCGGCGTCTGGAGCGGCCTCGCCGTCGGCGGGCTTTCGGTGGGCGAGCCGAAGCCCGCGATGTACGAGATGCTGGCGGCGCTCGAGCCCCGGCTGCCCCCCGCGCTGCCGCGTTATCTTATGGGCGTGGGGTTCCCCGTGGACCTCGTGGCGGCGGTGGAGCGCGGGATGGACCTGTTCGACTGCGTCGCGCCGACCCGCAACGGCCGCAACGGCACCGCCTTCACGCCCGACGGCCCGGTGAACATCCGCAACGCCGCCTACCGCGAGGACGCGCGGCCGCTCGACGAGACCTGCGACTGCGAGGCCTGCACCACGTTCTCCCGCGGCTACCTGCGGCACCTGTTCCAGGCGGAGGAGCTGTTGGGCCTGCGGCTTTTGTCGCTGCACAACGTCCGCTACCTGATCCGGCTCGCCGGCGAGATGCGCGCCGCCATCCGGGACGGGAGCTTCCCCCGGTGGGCCGAGGAATGGCGCCGCCGCTACCTTCAACCGGAACTCGCATGACCACGCTCGGACTGTTCGCGCTCGCCTTCGCCCCCTCCGGGCAGAACACCGGCGGCGGGCTCGCGGTCTTCATACTCCAGATCGGTGCCTTCATCGCGATCTTTTACTTCCTGTTGATCCGGCCGCAGCGGCGGCAGCAGGCGGAGCACAAGCAGCTCCTCGCCTCGCTGCAGCGCGGCGACCAGATCCTCACGTCGGGAGGCATCATCGGCGAGGTGGTGCACATCAAGGACGACCAGGTCACCGTGCGCAGCGGCGAGTCGAAGCTCCTGGTGTCGCGCAGCGGCATCGCGAACATCCTGAACCGCGGCGCGGCGGCGGAGGCCAAGCCGTCGTGACGGTGCTGCGGCTCCATCTGCTCGGCTCCCCCCTGTTGCGCCAGAAGACCACCCCGGTCGCCACGGTTGACGACGCGGTCCGGCGTCTCGTGGACGACCTGTTCGAGACGATGCACGCCGCCAAGGGCGTCGGGCTCGCCGCCAACCAGGTGGGCGTGGCGCGGCGCGTCGCCGTCGTGGACGTGGGGGAGAGCGACCCGCCCCCCCTCGTGCTCATCAACCCGCGCATCATGTCGCGCAGCCCGGGGACGGAGACCGCCGAGGAGGGTTGCCTCTCGATCCCCGAAATCTTCGGCGAGGTGGAGCGCGCCCAGACGGTCGAGCTCGAGGCGCTGGACCGGGACGGCCGGCCCTATCGCGCGACCCTCTCCGGCTTCAAAGCGCGCGCGGCGCAGCACGAGATCGATCACCTCGACGGAGTCCTGTTCCTCGATCACCTGAGCGCGGTGAAGCGGGGCCTCCTGCTCGCGAAGTGGAAGAAGTCGCGCAAGGGGAAGCCCGGCTATCTCAAGGAGGTCGTGCCGGAGCCCGCGGGCGAGCTGTAAGTGCGCGTCGTTTTCTTCGGCACGCCGGAATTCGCGGTCCCTTCCCTCGAGGCGCTGCTGGGCGAGGGGTTCGACGTCCTCGCCGTCGTCACGCAACCCGACAAGCCGCAGGGCCGCTCGCGCTCGCAGACGGTGGCGCCGCCCGTGAAGGTCGCCGCCGTTGCCGAGGGAATCCCCGTGCTGCAGCCGGCGCGCCCCACGGACCGCGCGTTCGTCGACCGCCTGCGCATGCTCGCTCCCGACGTCGGCGTGGTGGTCGCGTACGGGCACATTCTCAAGCCCGAGCTGCTCGCGCTTCCCGGCCACGGCATGGTCAACGTGCACCCGTCGCTCCTCCCCGAGCTGCGGGGCGCGGCGCCCGTGGAATGGGCGATCCTCAACGGGCTCGAGAAAACGGGCGTCACCATCATGCGGATGGACGAAGGGCTCGACTCGGGACCGATCCTGCACCAGTTGCCCCACTACATCGAGCCCGAGGTCACGGGCGGAGAGCTGTCGGAGCACCTGGCGGAGATGGGGGCGCAGGCGCTGGTCGAGACCCTGTCGCTGCTCGAGCAAAACGCCCTGAAGCCCGTGCCGCAGGACCACGCCCGCGCGACCTACGCGCCCAAGCTCACCCGCGACACGGCGCGCATCCGCTGGAGCGACCCCGCGGACAAGGTGGCCCGTACGATCCGCGCCCTCGACCCGAAGCCCGGCGCGTGGACGGTCTTGGAACCGGGAAACGTGGAGCTGAAGCTCTTCGGCGCGAGGCCGGTCCAGGGGAACGGCACCCCCGGCGAAGTGCTGCAGGCCGACAGCCGACTGCTGATCGCCGCGGGGAGCGGGGCAGTGGAAGTGGAAGAAGTCCAACCTGCGGGGAAGCCCCGGATGGCGGCGGCGGATTGGCTGCGCGGGCGCGGCGTGGCGGCGGGCGGGCGGTTCGCGTGAAGCCGCCGCTGCCGCGGCTGCACGCCATCACCGACGAGCGCATCGCGCGGCGAGCGGACCTCGCCGACGTCGCCAGCGCCCTCGCGACGGCGGCGGGCGGCGATGTCGCCCTGCACGCCCGCGGGCGCGCGCTCACGGGCCTCGCGCACTACGAGCTCGCTATCCGTCTAACCGCCTATCCGCCTAGCCGCCTCTTTGTGAACGACCGCCTCGACGTCGCGCTCGCGACGGGCGCGGCCGGCGTGCAGCTCGGCTGGGGCAGCCTGTTGCCGGAAGACGCGCGCCGCCTCGACCCCGAGTGGTGGATCGGGAAGTCGGTCCACGACCTGGCGGAGGCGGAGGCCGCGCGGACCCAAGGAGCCGACTATCTTTTAGTGGGGCCGGTATTCGCCACCCCTGCGACCCCGACGCACCCCGAGCGGCCGCCGCTCGGGCCCGCAGCGCTGGGCGCGATAGCCCGGCTGGGAGTGCCGGTGGTGGCGATCGGCGGGATCACGCCGCCACGGGTGGGGGAGGTCAAGGCGGCGGGAGCGTACGGCGTGGCCGCGATCAGCGCCCTGTGGGACGCGGTCGAGCCCGCCGCCGCCGCCCGCCAGATGATCGAGGAGCTCGTCGCATGACGCAAACGATCGACGTCGTCGTGAACGGAGCACGCCGCCCTGTGGCCCGGGACGCCACGCTGCTCGAGCTGCTGCGGTCGCTCGAGCTGGATCCGCGCGCCGTGGTGGTCGAGCACAACCGCCGCATCGTGCGCCGCCCGGCGCTGGGCGACGTGCGGGTGGCGGAGGGCGACGCCATCGAGTTGGTGCACTTCGTGGGAGGCGGGTGAGCATGACGACCGCGGTCGAGGTGGTGCAGGACGCTCCGCTGACGATCGGCGGGCGCACGTTCCCGTCGCGCCTTCTCGTGGGAACGGGGAAATACCGCGACAGCGACACCATGGTGCGGGCGATCGAGGCCTCGGGCGCCGCAATCGTCACCGTCGCCGTGCGCCGCGTGAACCTCGACCGTACGAAGGAAGAGGGGATCCTCTACCACCTCGACCCCAAGAAATACTTCCTGCTCGCGAACACCGCCGGCTGCTTCACCGCGGAGGACGCGGTGCGCTACGCGCGGCTCGCCCGCGAGGCGGGGTTCAACGAGTTCGTGAAGCTGGAGGTGATCGGGGACCAGGAGACGCTGCTCCCCGACGTGCAGGGGCTGCTCGAAGCAGCGCGCACCCTGGTGCGGGAGGGGTTCAAGGTCCTCGCCTACACCAACGAAGACCTGGTGATCGCGCTCCGGCTCGAGGACGCGGGCTGCGCCGCGGTGATGCCGCTCGCCTCGCCGATCGGCAGCGGGCTCGGCCTGCTGAACCCGTTCAGCGTTCGCGCCATCAAGCGGCGCATCCAGGTCCCCGTGATCGTGGACGCGGGCGTGGGCACGGCGTCCGACGCCTGCATCACGATGGAGCAGGGCGTGGACGGCATCCTGATGAACACGGCGCTCGCCGCCGCGCGCGATCCCGTCGCGATGGCGCACGCCATGCGCCTCGCGGTCGAGGCGGGCCGCGCGGCCTTCCTGGCAGGCCGGATGCCGCGGCGCGAGGTGGCGCTGCCGTCCTCGCCCGCCGAGGGGATGCTGGATTAAGGAAGCGACGATGCGCTTCCGTCGCCACATCCCTGCCGCGTCGCAGTGGAAGTGGACGTGGCCGTCCCTCGGGCCGAACGGCGTCCGCCGCTGGGCACTGGCACTCGCGGGCGCGGTGCTCGCCGGCTATCTGACAGCCTATCTGGTCGTGTTTCCGTCGCCGATCTGGCGCAGCCGACAGGTGGTGCCGCGGGTGCTCGGCCTCGCGCTGGAGGACGCCTCGCGACAGCTGCGCGAGGCGGGCTTCCAGATCCAGGACGGCGGCTCGGAGCCGCACCCCACGGCGCCGCAGGGAACCGTGATCTGGCAGGACCCGCCCCCCGGCGTGAGCGCGCCGGCGGGGCTGCGCGTGACCCTGGTGGCGAGTGGCGGGCCACCCAAGATTCCGGTACCGGATGTGGCGGGGCTCGACGGCGCGCTGGCGCAGCGGCTGGTGGCGGCGGCGGGAATGACCGTGGCCCAGGTGGAATCGGTGCAGGCCGACCGGCCGGCGGGGGTTGCGATGATGACGCGCCCGGCGGCGTCCACCGTCCTCGGGCCGGGGGCGCCCGTCACCGTGGTGGTGAGCCGCGGCGCGCCCACGATCGCGGTGCCCGACCTGCTCGGGATGTCGCAGGCGGACGCGCGCACCCGGCTGGAGCTCGAGGGCTTGCAGCTCGGCACCGTGACGCGGCGGCGCACGGCGGACGCCAATCCCGGCACGGTCGTCGCGCAGCGTCCCGCGGCGGGAACCCTCGCCGCGCCGGGGACGGTCGTGGACGTCGTGGTCGCCAGGAGCCCGCAATAATGACGAACGGACGAGAAGGAGGCATCCGCATCGCGCCGAGCGTCCTCTCGGCCGACCTCGGCCGGCTCGCCGAGCAGGTGCGGCAGGTGGTGGCGGGCGGGGCGGACTGGCTGCACGTGGACGTGATGGACGGGCGCTTCGTGCCGAACCTCACGTTCGGCGCCGGAATGATCGAGGCGCTGCGGAAGCTCACGGACAAGCCCCTCGACGTGCACCTCATGGTGGTCGAGCCGGAGCGCTACATCGAGCCGTTCGCGGCGGCGGGCGCCTCGGTGTTCACGTTCCACCCCGAGGCGACGACGCACGTGCAGCGGCACCTCGCCGCGGTGCGCGGCCGCGGCATGCTGGCGGGCCTGGCGCTCAACCCGGGCTCCCCGCTGGCGCTCGCCGCGGAGGTGATCGCGGACCTCGACCTGCTGCTCGTCATGGCGGTGAATCCGGGGTTCGGCGGCCAGACCTATCTCCCCGCCTCCGACGACAAGATCCGCCGGGCCCGCGAGCTGATCGGGGCCCACGGCTCGCGCGCCTTCCTCGAGGTGGATGGCGGCATCACGCGTCAGACGATCGCCGCCGCCCACGCCGCCGGCGCCGACACCTTCGTGACCGGCAACGCCGTGTTCACGAGCGCGGACCCCGGCCACGAGGTGCAGGAGCTGCGGCGCCGCTGCCTGGTGACCGTATGACGAACGGGCGGCAGTGGAGCGTGGCGCTGGGCGTCGTGATGGCCGTCGTGTTCGGCGTCGCGCTCGCGATCAAGATCCGCCCGCAGGTGAATCTCGTCGCGGTGGGCTCGCGCGCTCCGCAATTCACCGCGACGGATCTCGCGTCGGGACGGGTGACGACGCTCGCGGATTTCCGCGGCACGGTCGTGCTGCTCAACGTGTGGGCGACGTGGTGCCAGCCGTGCCGCGTCGAGATGCCGTCGCTGGAGCGCCTGCACCGGCGCCTCGGGGGCGCGGACTTCCGGGTCGTGGCGGTGAGCGTGGACGAGCAGGGGCCGGATGTCGTGGCGAAGTTCGCCCAGGACCTCGGGCTGAGCTTCGAGATCCTGCACGACCGCTCCGGCGCGATCCAGGCAGCCTACCAGACGACCGGCGTCCCCGAGAGCTTCGTGATCGACCGCGACGGCGTGATCATCAAGAAGGTGATCGGCCCGGCGGAGTGGGACGGGCCCGTGAACGAGACCCTCATCCGGCGGCTCATCGATGCCCGGTAGCGTAGGGCAGTTCTTCCTGCGGAACTGGCTGCTCAAGCTCGCGGCGGTGTTCTTCGCCGTGATGCTGTACGTGGCGGTGGCCGCGCAGCAGCCGCTGACGGAGACCTTCGCCCTGCGGCTGTCTGTCGCGCCGCCGCCGGGCCGCGCGCTGCGGCAGGCACCCCCCAGCATCGCCGTCACGGTTCAGGGCAAGGGGAGCGAGATCTTGAAGCTGCGCAACATCCCGCGCACCATCTCCAAGACCGTGCCCGACACGCTCACCGGGTCGCTGTGGCGGCTGCACCTCCTGCCCGGGGACATCACGCTCCCGAAGGGCGTGGAGGTGCAGGTGAGCGACATCTCGCCGCGGGACGTGGACATCGTGGTCGACTCCGCCGCGCGGCGGGACGTGCGCATCGCGCCGCGCGTCACGCTCGAGAAGGACTCGGGCTTCGCGCTGCTCGGGATCACCGCGGTCCCGCCCACGGCCCGTCTCATCGGCCCGCCGAAGAGCCTCGCCGGGGTCGAGTCCGTGACCACGCAGCCGACGCAGATCGCGAGCGTCCCCGGCCCGGTCTACCGCACGGTCGCCCTCGACACCCAAGCGCTCGGCGTCGCCCGCATCACGCCGCGGGAAGTGCGGATCGTTGGGGAGGTGGCGGCGCTCGCCCAGCGCGTGTTCGCGGGCGTCCCCGTCGCGACCGCGGCCTCGGGCTTCACCGGCTGGGAGCTCGTCTCGGAGCGCGTCCAGGTGAGCGTCGGCGGCCCCGCCACGCGCGTGGAGCGCCTCACCCGCGACAGCCTGCGCGTGGTGGCGCATCTCGTGCGCCCCGCCGGCCCGGGCGGCTACGCCCGGCTCTCCGTCCAGGCGCCCAACGGCATCGCGGCGCGCGCTATCCCCGACTCCGTGGCCTTGAAGCGCAAGGGCGGGCGCCGTGGCTGAGGTCCTCCTCGGCATCGAGACCTCGTGCGACGAGACCTCGGCGGCCGTGCTCGTGGGCGAGCGCGGCCGGCCCGAGCTCGCGAGCCTCGTTATCCTGTCGCAGGACGTGCACAAGGTGTTCGGCGGCGTCGTGCCGGAGCTGGCGAGCCGCGCGCACCTCGCCACGCTGCCCGCCGTGGTGGAGCGCGCGCTCGATGAGGCGGGCGTCAGCTGGGGCGCGGTGGACGCCGTCGCCGTGACCGCGGGGCCGGGCCTCGTGGGTGCACTGCTCGTGGGGGTCGTGTACGCCAAGGCCCTGGCCTATGCCGGCGACCGGGCGCTCATCGGCGTGCACCACATGGAGGGGCACGTCTTCGCCCCGGCGGTCGAGGATCCCGAGCTGGCGCCGCCGTTCGTGGCCCTGCTCGTCTCCGGGGGCCACACGCTGCTGCTCGACGTCCCCGCCTGGGGCCGCTACCGCCTGCTCGGTCAGACGCGCGACGACGCGGCGGGCGAGGCCTTCGACAAGGTGGCGACCCTCCTCGGGCTCGGCTATCCCGGCGGGCCGCCGATCGAGCGACTCGCCGTCCAGGGTGATCCCGCGCGGTTCTCATTCCCGCGCCCGCTGCTCGAGGACGGCTTCGAGTTCTCGTTCTCGGGTCTCAAGACCGCCGTGCTGCGCGCCGTGCGCGCCAGCACCGACCTGGAGCGCGACCGGCCGCAGCTCGCCCGGGCGTTCCAGGACGCCGTGCTCGACGTGCTCGTGACGAAGCTGGAGCGCGCCGTGCGGCTCACCGGCCACCATACCGCGGTGCTGGGCGGGGGCGTTTCCTGCAGCCGTGCCCTCGCGACGCTCGCCGGCCAGCGGCTCGCGGGCCTCGCGCGCGTGGCGGTCGCGAGCCCCCGGCTCAACGCCGACAACGCCGCCATGATCGCGCGGGCGGGCTGGTGGCGCCTCGAGCAGGGCGAGCGCAGCGATTGGACGCTGGATGCGCGCGCCGATCTCCCGCTCCCGGGGCTGGAACCAGCCCCCGCCACTCCGCACTCCGCACTCCGCACTCCGCACTCGCCATGACCATCTATCCCCTGGTGCTGCACCTCGGCCCCTTCAACCTCACGGGGTACGGGATCATGATGATGGTGGCGTTCCTGATGGCGGGCTGGACCATCCAGCTCGACCTGCGGCAGCGCGGGCTCGACGAGGAGTACGCCGCCGACATCATCCTCGCCGCGGTGCTGGGCGGGCTCGTCGGCGCGAAGCTCTGGTACGTGCTGCTCACGGGCGAGTGGGACGCGCTGTTCCGCCGCGGCGGGTTCGTGTGGTACGGCGGCTTCCTGGGCGGGGTGGCGGCGGTGCTCCTGAACGGGCGGCGCCGCCGCGTGCCGCCCCGCTGGACAATGGAGCTCACCGCCGCTCCCCTCGCCGTGGGATACGCGCTCGGCCGGGTGGGGTGCTTCCTCGTGAACGACGACTACGGCATCCCGAGCTCGCTCCCCTGGGCGATGAAGTTCCCCGAGGGCCTGCCGCACTCGACCGTCGCCGAGCTGACGAGCATGCACGTGCAGTTCCCGCCGGGAACCGACCCGGGGCAGCTCGTGGCCGTGCACCCCACGCAGATCTACGAGACGGCGCTGATGCTCGCCGCGTTCTGGCTCTTGTGGCGACTGCGCGGGCACCACCACGCGATCGGCTGGCGCTTCGGCGTCTATCTCGTCCTCGCCGGGCTGGAGCGCTTCCTCATCGAGTTCGTGCGCGCCAAGGACGACCGCCTGCTCGGTCCCTTGACGCTGGCGCAGGCGACGAGCGCGCTGCTCGTCCTCGTCGGGATCGTGATCCTGAGACGGCTCGACGCTCCAGACGCCGCCGGGGCGGCCGTCCCCGCCTACCTGCGGCCGCGAGCCCCGGCCTAGTGCCGTCCAACTGAAGGAGTGACGCCATGCAGTGTCCTGCCTGCGGCAACACCATGACCGACGTGAAGACGGGCGACATCACCGTGGATGCCTGCAAGGGCGGCTGTGGCGGCCTGTGGTTCGACCACTTCGAGCTCCGCAAGGTGGAGCAGCCCGCCCAGTCCGCGGGGGAGAGCCTGCTCAACATCGCGCAGAACCCCAAGGCGAAGGTCGACCAGAGCCAGCGGCGCAAGTGTCCCCGCGACGCGGACATCGTGATGATGCGCCACTTCTGGAGCGTGCAGCGCGAGGCGACCGTGGACGAGTGCCCCAAATGCGAAGGCGTGTTCCTCGATCCGGGCGAGCTGGCTGAGATTCGCGGCGAGTACAAGACCGACGCCGACCGGCACAAGGCGGCGCGCGAGTACTACCGCGAGATGTTCGACACCCAGCTCGCCGGGATGCTGAAGCAGGACAAGGCGAAGTACGAGAGCGCCCGCAAGGTCGCCCGCATCTTCAAGTTCATCTGCCCGAGCTACTACCTGCCCGGGAAGCAGGACTGGGGAGCGTTCTAACCCGATTGCGCTGCAGCCAGACCATGGCGACGACGAGGAGCAGCACCAGTACGCCCTGCAGCGCGAGCGACTGCACGGTGGGATAGATCCCGAACACGGGCAGGCGCGGCGCCCACTCGACCACGGTCGTCGTCACGACGCCCGCCTCCTGCATGCCGGCGACCCCCTTCCCCGCGAACACGAAGGCCATGTAGTAGAGCATCGCGCTCGTGACCCCGAAGAAGGGCTTGAGCGGCACCTTCATCCCGAAGCGGGTGATCGCCACGTACACGGCGACGAGCGCCACCGCGCCGGCGAGCATGCCGGCGAGCACCGCGGACGTCCCGCCGCTCGCCCCCGTCGAGGTGAACAGCGCCTGGTAGAACAGGATCGTCTCGAAGCCCTCGCGGTACACGGCGAGGAAGGCCACCGAGGCGAGGGCGAAGCCCGAGCCGGTCCGCAGCGCCTCCTCCATGCGGCCCTTGACGTAGGCGGTCCACTTCGCCGCCTCGATCTTGGAGAGCAGCCAGTAGCTCACGTAGAACAGCACCGCGGCGGCGAGGAGCATCGTCACGCCCTCGAGGGCCTCGCGCTGCACGGGGGTGAACTGGAACAGCAGCTCGACGAGCACAGCGGTGAGGACGCTCGCCGCGACGGCCGCGAGCGCCCCCTTCGCCACGTCGCGCCGACGCTCCGTGGCGCCCGCCTTCGCGAGGAACGCCATCAGCGCCGCCACGACGAGGATCGCCTCGAACCCCTCCCGCAGCAGCAGCACGAAGGATTGCATCACCAGATTGGCGCCCGAGCTCTTGTCGGCGACGAGCCGCTCGGCCCGCTCCAGCGCCGATAGCAGCCGGGCGTGGATGGCGTCCAGCTCGCGGGCGTCGCCCGCCGGCGCCCGCGCCCGCAGCGCCGCAAAGGCGTCCTCCAGCTCCCCGGCGAGCGCGGCGTTGCGGGCGCGCACGTCGGTCTCCACCTGCTCGAACGTCAGATAGGCGTCGAACGCGATCTTGTCGGAGCGCAAGGCGACCGCGGAGTCGAGCTGGCGGCGCACCGTCGAGAAGACCGCCGCCGCGGGAGACGGTTGGAACCGCTGCCGCTCGGCCGTGGGAAGCACGCGCACGAAGGCGACGAGCTTGCGCGCCGCCTCGGTGTCGAGCACGCGCGCAAAGCCCGGCATCGGCGTCCCGGGGCGCCCGTGCAACACCAGCTCCACCAGCTCTTCGTCCGAGAAGCGACCCTGCACCGCCAGGTCGCGCAGCGCCGGGGGACGCACCGACAACGTCGCCGCGAGCGGCCCGTCGCCGCCGCCCGCCGCGCCGTGGCAGGACGCGCACTGCGCGGCATACAGCCCCTCACCCTCCCGCACGTCCCCCTCGCCGGCGCGCAGCGTCGCCACGTAGGTCGTCACGGCCCAGCGGTCCTCGGGAGACAGCGTCTCCTCGAACTGGGCCATCGCGGTGCCCGCCACGCCGATCGTGATCTTGCGATACGCGTCCACAGGCGACACCCCGGCGAGCCTCCGACGGTCCGTCAGGTCCGCCGGCGGCGGACCCTCGACCTGCTTCGCCTTGGGGCCGTCTCCCCGGCCATGCTCGCCGTGACACTGGACGCACTGCTCCCGGTACACGGCCGCCCCACGCACCAGGGAAGGCGGCCGCAGCGGGAAAGGGTCGAGCGCGCCCCCGGCCGCCGCGGCGATGCGCTGCACGAGCGCCGCCGCCCGGCGGGCGACGGTGTCGGGCGGCGCCACCCGCTCGACCATGCCGCGCAGCACCCTGAGCTCAGAGGCCGCGAGCTCGCGCACCGCGACGGGCAGTGCCGCGGCGTCGAGCTGCGCCGCGTCGAGGAACTGCTTCGCCTCCTCGACTTCGGCCGGGACCGTCACCCGGCGCCCCTGCGCCGCCACCCCCGCGGCGTACTCCTTCGCGGCGAGCGACGCGGCTGCCACGATGCGTCGCGCCACGGCGAGCGAGTCCGTCCCTTGCGCCGCGAGCGCGGTCGCGACGCAGAGGCCCAACAACGCGCCCAGTAAGAGCTTACGAGGGATGAGAATGATTCTCGGAAACCAGGTTTCAAATACTAGAGTGATTTAGTCGGGAATGCAAGCTGCCGCGTCAGTCCGTCTCGAGTACCACCACGGCGACGGCGGCGAGGTGGGTGTGCGACAGCGACAACAGCACGCGTCTCACACCGAGCTCGTGCGCACGCGCCTGGGCGAGCCCCGACAGGGCCACCTCGGGGCGGCCGTCCGGCGCCCGGATCACCTCGATGTCGCGCCACCCGATGCCGCGCGCGCCCGCGCTCCCCTGCAACGCCTTGTACGCGGCCTCCTTCGCCGCGAGCCGCACGGCCACGTGCGTCGCCGGATCGGGCCGACTCTCGCAGTAGGCCCGCTCGGCGGGCGTGAGCAGTCGCTCGAACACCCGCGCGCCCTTGTCCGCGATGATCGCGCCCACCCGGGACACCTCCACCAGGTCCACACCCACGCCCACGGCGCTCACGGCCGAGGTCTCGTCACGACCAATGCCGCTGGCACTAGAAGCCCAGGCGCCGGGCCAGCCAGGCGGGCGCGGCGAGGTAGCCACCGAGGACGAGGCCGAGCCAGACGAGGAGCAGGGTGAGAGGGACCCATGCGGCGAACAGCGGCCATAGCGACGGCCGCCAAGCCGCGACGGCGTCGATTTCCGGCGCCCAGCGCCGCCGCTCGTCCGCCACCACGGCCTCGAGCGCCAGCCAGGCGACTTCGAGCCGCCGGGCCGCCGTGCGTAGGGCCTCCTGCCACTCCGCGTGGACCTCCTTGTCGAGCACGCTCGCCTCGCGGGCGCGGGCCGCCGTCTGCTCGAGCACGTCGAGCGCGGCGACGAACGGCTCTCCGCCGGTCGCTAGGCGGGCCGCGATCGCCCGCTTCTCCGGCCCCGACAGCAGTCGGCGCCGCCAGCGCCGGCGGGCCATCCGGACCTGCTGTCCGGCCCGCTCGATCTCGCCGTCCAGCGCCCGCGCCACCCGCTCCGCCGCGCGGCGCACGGCCCGCTCCCACGCGCCGAGCCACGCGCGTCGGCTCACCGCCTCGAGCACGCGCTCGCGCTCCTCCCGCACCGCCGCCGCGCGCGCCTCGCCGCCCAACTCGATGACGCGGGTCGCCAGCTCCTCCCGGATGTCGTCGAGGGGCACCCATGGGTCCACAAGGCGGCGCGGCACGAGCACCCGGCCGAGCGAGGGGGCGAGCTCCGGCACGCGGAGCGGCATCGGGATCCTGAGGGAGGGGCTCACGACGGCACGGTGAGCCGGGCCCGACGCCCGGTCCGGGCCTCGTAGGCCTCGACGAAGTGGGCCAGCGACTCGGGAAGGAAACGCTCGCGCGCGAGCCCCGTGGCGGTGATCGCCCGCTCGATCGCGGCCGGCTCGCCCTCCACTTCGAGCAGCACGTCCATCCGGGGATACCACTCGAGCCGCAGCACCGCGTCGCCCAGCCGGTAGATCTCGACCGTGCGGTCGATGCGGAGCGTCACCTCGAACCCCAGGCGCTCGAGGATGGTGAGCGCCGCGTCGGGGTCCGCGGTGCGGGCCTCGGACTCCTCCCGATGGCGGTACTTCCCGCGCTTCGAGTGTGGCCCCTTGAAGCCGAGCACGCCGTAGGGGGGGGAGCCGTCCGCAGGGCGGTAGATCCGCAGCCGCAGCACCTCGTCGCGGCGCTGCAGCCTGCCTTTCCGGTCGAACCGCCGGTCGACCATGGCGCCACGGAATGCGGCGACGGCGCCGGCCCGTCCCAGGGCTTGCCGCAGCGCCTCGGGGTCCTCCACACGGGCTTTGACCTCCAGCTCGTCGGCGGACGCGGCCCGGGTCAAGCGAAGATCGCGTCCAGCACCGCCGCCGTGTCGGCGAGGGTCGCGAAGACGTGCGTCGCGCCGGCGGCCCGCAGCGCCGCGACGTCGTAGAACCCCGTCGCGACGGCGACCGCCCGCGCCCCGATCGGCCGCCCGCAGGCGACGTCGTCCGGCGTGTCGCCGACGATCACGATGTCTTCGCCCGCGAACGCCCGGCCCGCGAGCGCGGCGGCGCGCCGCGCCGCGACGGCCGGCAGATCCGGGCGCCGGTGGGAGTCCGACCCGTAGGCGCCGACCCGGAAACGTCCCGGCTCGAGCCCGGCCGACCGCAGCTTCAACGCCGCGCCCCGCTCGAGATTCCCCGTGAGTAGGCCGACGAGCGCGCGCCCCGCGGTCTCTGCGTCCCCGAGCGCGGCGAGCAGTTCGGCAATCCCCGGCATCAGCGTGGTCCGCTGCGTGGGCCGGGCCAGCTCGGCCGCGAGCAGACCGACGTAGCGGCCGCACACCGCCTGTACCCGGGCTTCGTCCCGCGCCGCGGGGTGGGATGCCAGCGCCAGCAGCTCGCGCACGATCTGCGGGTCGGTCTTGCCGTCGAAGCGGTAGCCTTTGATCGGCCCCGCCGTTCCCACCTCGTCCACGAGCGCCTGGCGGATCGCCCGCCGGCCCGCGCCGTCGGTCCAGAGCAGCGTGCCGTCGATGTCGAAGAGGACGAGCTTCATGGGAGAAAAGTAGGCGGTTAGGCGGTTAGGCGGGTAGGCGGACCGTCGTAACCCCGGGCTCAAACCCCGGGGACGCTGCGCCCCCACGAATTCCGCGACATATTGCCCGTCTCACCCGGAGGAAATGATGCGTCGACCCTTCTACGCCTTGCTCGCCCTGATGGCGATCGCGCCCGCACCCGCCCGCCCCCAGGCAGCGGACGTCGCCCCGGGGGATAACCTCGTGACCAAGGGGATCCCGCCGATTCCGGGTGCGATTGCTGAGGAGGCACGGCGCTACAGCCAGCTCCGCACGGCCGCGTTCTGGGACTGGCACCCCACCAGGCGGGAAATGCTGATCGGCACGCGGTTCGGGGACGCGCAGCAGCTGCACGTCGTCAGGTTTCCGGGCGGCGCCCGCACGCAGCTCACCTTCTTCCCCGACCCGGTCTCGGGCGCGTCATATCAGCCGACGCGCGGCGAGTACATCGTGTTCTCCAAAGACGTGGGCGGTGCCGAGTTCTTCCAGAAATACCGCTACGACGTGGCGACAGGCGAGGTCACCCTCCTCACCGACGGCAAGTCGCGCAACGTGGGTGGCGCCTGGTCGCACGCGGGCGACCGCTACGCCTACATGTCTACGCGCCGCGATGGGCGGGACCTCGATCTCTGGGTGATCAACCCGGCAGAGCCGCGCAGCGACCGCATGGTGGCCCAGCTCGAGGGCGGCGGCCACGCACCGGTCGACTGGTCGTCCGACGACCGGACGATCCTCCTCGGCCAAGGCGTGTCCGTGAACGAGAGCTACGTGTGGCTCGTGGACGTGACGACCGGCGAGAAGACGCTCCTCGCGCCGCCGGCGGGGGGCGAGAGGGTTGCGTACGCGGATACGAAGTTCAGCCGCGATGGCAAGGGAATCTATCTCAGCACCGACGAGGGCTCGGCGTTCAAACGCCTCGCGTATCTCGATCTCGCGACCAAGCGCACCCGGTACCTCACGAGCCACATCCCCTGGGACGTCGAGGAGTTCGAGCTCTCGGCCGACGGCAAGCTCGTGGCCTTCGTCGTGAACGAGGACGGCGTCGGGGTGCTGCGCGTGATGCGCACGGCTACGGACGCCGAAGTCGAACTGCCGAAGCTGCCGGTGGGGCTGATCAGCAGCCTGCGGTGGCGCGGCAAGACTCACGACCTAGGGTTCACCTTCTCCAGCGCCCGCTCGAACGGCGACGCCTATTCGCTCGACCTAGCGAAGGGGACGCTCACGCGCTGGACGGAGAGCGAGACGGGCGGGGTGCGCACGGCGAGCTTCAGCGAGCCCGAGCTGGTCCACTGGGCGAGCTTCGACGGCCGCGCCATCTCCGGGTTTCTCTACAAGCCGCCGGCGCGGTTCGCCGGACGCCGGCCGGTGATCGTCAACATCCACGGCGGGCCGGAGGGGCAGTCGCGTCCCGGGTTCATCGGCCGCAACAACTACTACGTGAACGAGCTGGGCATCGCGATCGTGTATCCCAACATCCGGGGATCCGCGGGGTACGGAAAGACCTTCGTCACGCTCGACAACGGCGTGCGGCGCGAGGACGCCTACAAGGACATCGGCGCCCTGCTCGACTGGATCCGGACCCGCCCCGATCTCGACGCCGAGCGGGTGCTCGTGACGGGCGGGAGCTACGGCGGGCACATGACGCTCGTGACGGCGACGCGGTACGACGAGCGCATCTGCTGCTCGGTCGACGTCGTCGGGATCTCGAACCTCGCCACGTTCCTGCAGAAAACCTCGGGCTACCGCCAGGATCTGCGGCGCGTCGAGTACGGTGACGAGCGCGACTCGACGACGCGCGCCTGGATGGAGCGGAGCGCGCCCCTCAACAACGCCGATCGCGTGACCAAGCCGCTGTTCGTCGTCCAGGGCATGAACGACCCGCGCGTGCCGCGCAGCGAGGCGGAACAAATGGTGGCGGCCCTCGAGCGGCGCAACGTCCCCGTGTGGTACCTCATGGCCAGGGACGAGGGCCACGGCTTCCAGAAGAAGGCGAACGTGGACTTCCAGTTCTACGCGACGATCCTGTTCGTGAAAAAATACCTGCTGCGACAGTCGGACAGCCGCACGGTCGGACAGTGACTAGGGCTTGAGCCGCCGCACCGCGACGAGCCGCTCCCGCAGCCCCGCCATCCGCGGGTCGTCCGAGAACAGATCCTCCGACGCCACGCCGCCGCAGGCGAGCGCCGCATGCACGATGCGTCCGGCCCCCGCCCACAGCGCGACGTGCGAAACGCGCAGCCCGTCCGAGAAACACAGCAGGTCGCCGGCCTCGTAGCCCGCCCCCGCTTGCGACACCGGCACGCTGCGGCCCGCGAGCGCCTGCTGATAGCCGTCCCGCGGCAGCTCCAGGCCGCGCGCGGCGTAGCTCGCCTGTACGAACCCCGAGCAGTCGATCCCCCACTCGGTGCGCCCGCCCCAGCGGTACGGCGCTCCGCCGAACCAGCGCCACGCCCACTCGGGCACGGCCACGAGCCGCGCCTCGGCCGCGAGCTCTGCGACCGAGCGCACCGTGCCGGCGGCCACGATCCCGATCCGCCCGTCCGCCGCCTCCACGCGACCATCGCGCCGCACCGCCAGGCGCGCGCCGATGGGCAGGCGCAGCCGTCCGTCGTCGAAGCGCAGCTCCGCGCCGTGAGAGCGGGCGCCTGCCCGCCCGATCCAATCGGTCGCCCAGTCTTCCGGTCCCGTGGCGACGTAGCCCGCGTGGGTCCAGGCGTGGTAGCCGTCCGCCATGCGGACGCGCAGCCACCCGGACCCGTCCCCCGCACCTCCCCCGGCCCGCTCCTCGAGGACAGCCAGCGCCTCGCCGTGCAGCGCCTCACTCACGCGATCGGCCCGGATGTCCGGTGCCTCGAGCAGGGGGGCGATGGCCGCCGTCACGACCACTGCCCGGTCCTCCCCGACCGACGCGTCGGGGAGCAGCGCCACTTCAGCCGCGAGGCCCGCGTCCGCCGCGAAGCGGCGCAACGCCTGCAGGGCCTGGCGGCTCGTCGTGCAGCCCACCAGCCGCTCCCGCTCCATCGTCACCTCCCACACGCCGAGCCGCGCGTCAGGGACCCACTTGCGGCGGATGTCGTCGAGGTCTCGTTGCCGCCGGTCCGTCATGACGGCGTGTCGGCGAGTCCCGGGACGTCCCCCATGCCGCGGGCCAGTCGTACCGACCGCTCCACCGCCTCGGGCACGGCCAGCTGGGCCAGCGCCTCGGCCTGGAGCGGCGTCCGCGGGGCGACGGCCGCCGTGCTGACCGCGAACACCACATCGCCGTCGAACGGCGTGCCGCAGGGCACGATGCGGCGCGCCACTGCGTCACCCGCCGCGTGGGCCAGGGCCTCGAGCTGCAGCTTGTCGAGCGCGGCGTTGGTCGCGACCACGGCGAGGGTGGTGTGGCGCGCCGCGCCGCCGAGCGGGGCGCCGCCCTCGGCGAGGTAGCGCAACGCGTCCACGGGCTTGCCGTCCGGGCCGCGCGCGCCGGCGAGAATACGACCGGCCCCGTCGAGCACGTTGCCCACCGCGTTCGCGACCACGAGCGCGCCCACGACCACGTCGCCCGCGCGCGCGGCCCAGGTGCCCACGCCACCCTTCATCGCGCGCCGCGGGCCCAGCGCCTTGCCCACCGTCGCTCCGGTGCCCGCCCCAACCGAGCCTTCGGCAATCGCCGGGGACGCGGCCTCGCACGCGCGGTAGGCGTCATCGGCGCTGGGCCAGCGGTCGGCGCGGCCGCCCGGGGCGAGGTCGAAATCGAAGATGACGGCGGTGGGCACGATGGGCACGACGCCGGCGGGGCCGACGGGAAACCCGCGGCCGCGTTCCCGCAGCCAGCGTACCACGCCGTCCGCCGCGCCGAGCCCATAGGCCGAGCCGCCCGTGAGGAGGACCGCGTCCACATGACCGACGAGGTGGCGCGGGTGCAGGGCGTCGAGCTCGCGTGTGCCGGTGGCGCGGCCGCGGATCGCCACGCCCGCGCGCATCCCACCGGGCGGCGCGAGCACCACGGTGCAGCCCGTCGCGGTGCGCGCGTCGGTCCAATGGCCCACGGTGATGCCCGCGACGGCGGCGAGGTTGAGAGCGGGTGACGCGCTCATCGCGCGGCGAAGATAGCTCGGCTTGCTGGGGTTGTGGAGTGCACGTACGTTAGCCCCCATGAGCAAGCCCGAGACGAAGTCCAGTCCCACGACGGTGCTCGTGGTGGACGACGAGGACGGCATTCGCCAAGCGCTGGACCGCTTCCTCACGCGTCTGGGGTACCGCGTGCTCCAGGCCGCGAGCGGGGCGGAGGCGCTGGAGCGTCAGGTCGCGGACTCGCCGCACGTGATGCTGTCCGACATCCGCATGCCGAACATGAGCGGAGTCGAGCTCGTCCCCAAGGCGCTGGCGCAGGACGCCGACCTCGCCGTCGTCATGCTCACGGCCATCGACGAACCGCGCACGGCGATCGAATGCCTCAAGCTCGGCGCCTACGACTACCTCATCAAGCCGGTGGACCTGGACGAGCTGGAGCTGTCGCTGCAGGGAGCGTTGCGCCAACGCCAGCTCGAGATCGACCGGCGGGAGCTGGAGCAATGGCTGGCGCGCGAGGTGGCGGTGCGCACCCGCGACCTGGAGGAGCGCACGGAGATCATCGTCGACGTGGCGCTCAACGCGCTCGCCGCGGCGAAGGGATGGGACGGAGAAACCGAGGCCGTGCGCCGGCTGGCGAAGGAGCTGGGGCTCGAACCCGACGAAGTCGGGAAGGACGTCCGGAAACGGCGCCGCTAGGCGCTGGACTGCGCCTTCGCCTTCTCCTCGCAGGCCTTACAGCGCGTCACCCCCCGGAACGAACAAATCAAGCAGAGGAAGGTGCCGCAGTCGGCGCAGGGATAGCCCTCCGAGGCCCGCTCTTCGTTGCCGCAGGAGCGGCAGGTCATCGCGTCGTGCTCCTTCAGTTTCGGCTTGTCCATGGGTCACCTCAGAGGGCCAAGGCGTACACCTTAATCTTATTGATCAGCGTGGCGCGCGAAATGCCGAGCTCCTGGGCGGCCCGGGTGCGGTTGCCGCCGTGGAAGCGCAGGGCGCGCTCGATGTGCTGCCGCTCGACGTCCGCGAGCGTCAGCGGCAGGTGGCGCCGCTCTCCGCCGCTGCCCCCCCCGCCCCCCCCGCCCCCCCCGACCCCCCCGGCGCCGCCGGGCTTGCGGAGATCGGCCGGCAGGTGCTCCGGGCCGAGGGCGGGGGCGCCCCGGGCCAGGAGCATCGCCCGCTCGATGACGTTGCGCATCTCGCGCACGTTGCGCCACGGGGCCGACAGCAGGCGGTCCAGCGTGTCGGCGGCGCACTCGCTGGGGCAGCCCGGGAGCTGGGGCTTCAGGTCCGCCAGCAGCCGCGTCACGAGCGCCAGCCGGTCTTCGCGCGAGCGCTCGCGCACCGCCGGCAGGCGCAGCGGCATCACGCTCAAGCGGTAGAACAGGTCCTGGCGGAAGCGGCCCGCCTGCACCTCGCTCGTGAGCTCGCGGTTGGTCGCGGCGACGAGACGGACGTCCACCGTCAGCTCGCGGGTCCCGCCCAGGCGCCGGAACGTCTTCGTCTCGAGCACCCGCAGGAGCTTCGGCTGCAGCTCGGGCGCGAGGTCGCCGATCTCGTCGAGGAAGATCGTGCCGCCGTCGGCCAGCTCGAACAACCCGAGCTTGCGCTCCTTCGCGTCCGTGAACGCGCCCTTCTCGTGGCCGAACAGCTCCGACTCGAGGAAGGTGGCCGACAGTCCGCCGCAGTTGACCTCGACGAACGCGGCCGACGCGCGGGGGCTGAGGCGATGCACCAGCCGCGCCACCCATCCTTTCCCCGTCCCGCTCTCGCCGGTGAGCAGCACCGTCGTGCGCTCGCTCGCCGCGAGCAGGCCGATCTGGCGCGCCAGCTCCTGCATGCCCGGGGAGACGCCGAGCGACTCGGGCTTCTCACCCTGGTGGTCCCGCTCGCGCAACAGCGCGTACTGGCGCGACAGGTGCACCTTCTCCAGCACGCGCGCGGTGGCGGCCGCGAGGTGGCCCATGTCCACGGGCTTGGTGAGAAAATGCTCCGCACCGAGCTGCATGGCGCGCACGGCGGTGGCGATGTCTCCCTGTCCCGTGAGCAGGATGACCGCGGCGCCGGCGCCGCGCAGCCGCTCCAGCACCTCGAGGCCGCCCAGGTCCGGCAGGTGGAGGTCGAGCAGCACCACGTCGGGGCGCAGCCGCGCGAAGGTGTCGAGCCCGCGCTCGCCCGAGGTCTCGCGGTACACCTCGAAGCCGATCCGCTCGAAGTAGTCGCCCACGGCGCGCAGCACGTCGGCGTCGTCGTCGATCAGGAGCAGGCTGTCAGCCACGGCGGTCCCTCCTCTGCGACGCGGTCGCGGGATCCACCAGCACCCGCAGCGCGCCGGGTACGAGCCGGACCTGGAACGGCGTCTCGCCCGTCACCTCGCCGTCGAGCTGCACCGGTGCGGACGGGCCCTCGAGCACCTCGACCCGCACCTCCCGGCCGCGGCCGAACCACAGCTGGCGCGAGCCGTTGGCCGGCCCCCGCACCAGCGCGAGGAACGCCGTCACGCTCTCCAGGGCGCCGTCGGCGCGCAGCGCCAGCACGTCGAGCCAGCCGTCGTCCGGAGCGATGTCGTGGCGCAGCCGCAGGAACGGCGGGATCAGCTCGCCGCAGTTCGCGACGAGGACCATCGCCGCCCGCAGCTCGCGCGCCGCGCCGTCCACCGTCACGCGGTGGGTGACGCTCTTCACGTGCGGCAGCGCGGCGAACGCCCGGGCCACGTAGGCGCCCATGCGCCAGCGCCGCTTCTCCGCGCTGCCCGTCAACGCCATCAGCCGGGCGTCGAAGCCCGTGCCGCCGCACACGGCGAAGTAGTGGAGGCCGTCCGCGCGCTGCACCTGCCCCAGATCGATCGCCCGCGGCCGGGCGCGCAGCAGCAGGCGCGCGGCGTCGGCCGGCCGGCGCGGCAGCCGCAGGTTGCCGGCGAGCAGGTTGCCCGTGCCGCCGGGGACGAGGCCGAGCGGGAGGCCCGTGCCCACGGCACCGGCCGCCACCTGCATGGCGGTGCCGTCGCCGCCGTAGCATACCAGCACGTCGAACCCCTGCGCCGGCGCTTCCACCGCGAAGCGCCGCGCGTCGCCCGGCCGCGCCGTCGCGAGCACCTCGACCGACCAGCCGCCGCCCCGCAGGGTGTCGCGGATCGCGGTCACCGCGCGCGCGTCGGCGCGCGCCGCCGCCGGGTTCGTGATCAGGAGCGCGCGCGTCATCTCAGTAGCGCTTTTCCCAGAAGAGGTCGAAGCCCGCCTGCCGGACCACGTTTCCCGGCTGCGACTCGGCCAAGGGGTCGGAGCAGACGCGGATCGGCTCGAAGCTCGCTTCCGTGCGCCATTCGGGGCTAATGCGGAACTGGAGCGACAGGCCGAGCGTGTTGCGCAGCGCCACGGGCCGGCCCTCGCAGAACCCCGCGTCCACGACGAGGAACGTCTTGGGCCCGAGCTGGCGCCCCACCGCGAGCTGCACGCCCGCCAGGGGGTCGTTCTGTCCGCCCGGACGGATCTCGACGTAATCCACCGGCACCCCGAGATCGGAGACGATCGTGCGCTCGAGCTCCCCGGACAGCACGGAGGCCGCGCTCTGCACCAGGGCCCGCTGGGAAGTGATCCCGCCCTGGTCTCCGCCCAGCTCGAAGGTCGGCTTGCCGAACAGCAGGTAGGAGATCACCTCGGTCTGCGAGAAGTCCTGCTTCTCCGCCTCCAGCGTCACGCGCGGCACGAGCAGGGTGCCCGTGATGTGGGCCACGACCGTCACGTCCTCCGGGTTCTTCTGGGCGGGCGTGGGCACGGGGTGCAACGTGTGCTTCGCCTCGATGTTGAGCTCGGCGTCCTGATCGGGCGTGCCGAAGTACCGCACCGTCCCTTGAGAGACCACGAACTCGCGCGTCACCGGCCCGACCTTGAGACGGTAGGTGCCGCGCGACGCCTGCAGCGTGCCGCTCACCAGGTACTCTTTCCGCTCCTTCTTGAGGAACACCGTGCCGGCGAGCTGGATGTTCGCCTCGCTGGAGCGCAGCCACACGTCGCTCCCCATGTCGAGCTCCAGGTCGCGAATCCGCAGGCTGTCGAGGAACACGCTTTCGAACTGTGGGCCCAGCCGCTGCTGCTGGATGAGCGAGGTCAGCGCGGTATCCACCAGCTCGTCCAGGTTCACGATGCGCTTCCGCACCAGGTCGGCGAAGTAGAGCACGCCCGAGGTGACGGTCGCCCGCCCCGTGAGCGTCGCCCCGATCACCGGGCCTGTCAGCGTCAAGCGACCGCTCGCCGTCACCGCCACGTTCTGCTTCAGGTCGAGCGCCTTGAAGTCGGCGGCGGTGATGTCGAGCGCGAGCACCGGCCGCGCCAGCTGCTCCAGGCGCACGAACCCCGAGACCACGGCGTGTCCCCGGTCGCTCCGGACCGCGATGGTGTCCACGCGGATGGTGTCTCCGGACAGCGCCAGCCGGCCGGTGATTCCCTCGTAGCGCACGTTCAGCGTCGGGAGCGTGGCCGCGGCGTCCCGGATCACGAGGCCGCCGCGCAGCCGCGGCGCCTCCCACGTCCCGGCGATGCCGACGTCCGCCGTGAACACGCCCGCCACCTCCTTGAGCAGCGGTGTGAGCGCCTCGAGCAGCGAGAGGTCCACGCTGTCCGCAGTCGCACGGACCGAGAGGGTGTCCGGGAGCTGGCGCCGCTCCACCGGCGCGAGCGCGAGATCGAGCGGGAGATGGGCCGCGACGGTGAGGACCTGCTGGCCCGAGCGCCACAGGTGCATGGCGGACTCGAGCCGGCGGTCGCGATACTCGAAGCTGCCGTCCACATAGGGAGCGTGGAATTCGCCGATCGAGCCGTTCGTGAGCGAGAACGACCCCGTGTACAGGGGCTCCGCCCGCGTGCCCGCGAGCGCGGCGGTGGCGCCGATCGTCCCGCCCACGCCCGCGGTGTCCTTCTGCAGCAGCGCATACAGGCCCGCGAGCGGGAAGCCCTCGATCTGCAGGTGCGCGTCGGCCCGGCCCCGGGTCGGCAGGTCCCCCTGCAGCAGGAGTCGCCCCCTCCCGTAGACGCTCTCGAGGGCGAGGCCCGCCACCCGGGCGGCGGAGTCCGTCATCACGAATGCGACCGGGCGGCGCAGCACCCAGACGTCGCCCGGGATCTGGAGCGCGAGCGAGTCCACGGCCACGGACGCGGCGTCCGCGCGGCGCACGTAGCGGCCCCCCGCGAGAACCGCACCGACCTGGCCGACGCGCGAGCGGGCGAACCAGGCGAGCGAGTCCCGGGTCCCCGCGACGCTCGCCGTGGCGGCGCCGAAGCCGCGCTCGCCCAGCGCGAGCGAATCGAGCGTCACCTCCCCGGCGATCGCGGGCACCGGACCGGGCCGGTACGTCACGCGGGCGCGCCCCGCCGGCACCTCCCACTCGCGCCACCGCAGGCGCTCCAGACTCGCCCGCGCCTCGACCGCGAGCGAGTCGAGTGCGCCCTCGAGCGTCACCGCGACCCGCGCCGCGCCCGCGAGCGAGCGACCCCCGCCCCCGCCCTCTCGCCCGAGCGCACGGCCCGCCACCCAGGCGATCAGCGAGTCGACCGAGTTGAGGCTGTCCGCGTCGAGGTCCAGGCTCAGCGTCCCGCGCGCCGGCCGCGCCCATCCGAGCACGCCGCTGCCCGTCGTGATCAGCCCCGGCTGCGACAGGCGCAGCGAATCCACGTACACGCGGCGGTCGGCGAAGCGCAGGCGCGCCACCCCGCTGTCCAGGCCCGCGCCCGCGAACAGCGAGGGCCCGAGCGCGGCGGTGACCGCCCCCGCAGGTGCCGCGCCGCTGTCGGCGCCGACACTCCCGGCGAGCGTTCCGCTGAGCCGCGACGATGGAGCGGCGGGCGCCGCGAGCCAGCGCGAGAGATCAAGCTCCCGGGTGCGGACGGTGGCGTCCCGGGCGCCAAGCCGCGACGCCAGCAGCGTCAGCACACCGTCCACCTGGACGCCGCCGCCGTCCTGCGTGGACTGCAGGTCGGCGTGCGTCGCCAGCGCCGCCAGCGTGCCGTCGACCCGCACCGGGCCCGTCACCGCGCCCGCGAGCGGCAGCCCCCCGCCCGGGAAGCTCCCGCGCAGGCCATCGAACGAGAGCGAGTCCGCGACCACGTCGGCGAACACCGCGAGCGTGTCGCTGCGGCTGTCGAGCCGCACGACGCCGCGGATCACGCTCGGGGGTAGATCGCGGGGCCGGTGCCGCAACGTGCCGCTGAACTGCGCGTCGGCGAGCCGGCCCGTGAGCGTGCCGGCGGCGTCGAGCGCGCCCTGCAGCCGGACGGCCGGCACGAGCCGCCGCACCGTCCTCAGGTCGATCGTCGCCGCGTCCACCGCGAAGGAGCGGAAGCCCACTCCGGCGCCGCGCGACAGGTCCACCTCGCCGCGACCGCGCACGGTGGACTGCGGCCAGCCTGGGACGAGGGAGTCGCGGAACACCCAGTCCGTCTCCAGGTGCAGCGCGCCGATCGCTCCCTCGGCCAGGGTGCGGCCGCTGAGGCGGCCCGCCAGAGGCAGCCTGTCGAGGAAGGGGCGGGCGAACTCGAGATCGAAGGCGCGCGCCTCGAGGTCGGCCGCCCGCAGGGCGACGAGCCCGGAATCGGCCGCGCTGAGCGCCGTGAGCCGGCCCGTGATGGTGCCGCCGCCCGAGGAGAGCGTGAGCGGCTCGAGCCGGATCTCCAGCAAGCGGCCGCCGTGGGAGCGTAGCGCGACGCCCCCGTGCAGCACCGCCCCGTCGGGGAAGCGGGAGTCGACGAACCGGAAGTCCGAGAGGGTGGCGGAGTCGGCGCGCGCCGCGAGATCGAACAGCAACGTGCCGCGCGGCCAGCGGACGCGGCCGCGAGCCTGGAGCGCGGAGCCGGGGAGCCGCACCCGCTCCAGGTCGGCGTCGAGCGAGTCCCCCACGATGGTGATGCGGCCGGCCACGTCGCGCAGCTCGACCGCGGGGTCGCTGCTTTGCACCGCGAGCCCGGTAATGTCCATCCGGATCCCCCGCTCGCGTGGCGAAGAGAGTCGCAGGGCCGCGAGCCGGGCGGTGAGATGGTCGAAGCGGCGGACCCGGAGCGGGCCGTCCCGCGCCGCGGCGTCGATCTCATGGGTCGGGTCGGGCGCCGGGCCGGCGCGCAGGCGCAGCATCACCGTACCATCCTCGATGCGCACGTTGCGGAACAGGATCAGCGTCGCCGGGCCGCGCGGCCCCTGCGCCGTGTCGGGGCCGCCCAAGCGGAGCAGCTCCTCGGCGTTGAGCCGCCCGCTCGGGTGCTGCACGATGTTGAAGAGGGGCTCGCGCAGGGCGAGCTCGAACAGCACGACGCGGCCCGCCGCGAACTCGAGCGGGTTGTAGGAGAGCTCGGCGCGGGGGAGCCAGGCGACGAGCGTGGTGTCGGGGTCGTACAGGCGGACGTCGGAGAGGGTCAGTCCGGTGAGCAGCGTGCCACCGACGTCGCCGATCTCGATCGACCCGGTGAACACCTGCCGCAGCGCGCCCTCGGCCGCCCGCGCCACCAGGTTCCGTCCGGCGCCCGTGCCGATCAGGGCGGAGAGCGCCCCGAGGAAGCCGGCGAGCAACCCGACCACCCCCCACAGCGCGACCCCGAGCGAGCGCCGCACCATGTCAGAAGGCCTGTCCCACCGCGAACTGCCACACGATGCGGCGCCAGAACCCCGGAGGCAGGGCCGGCCGGAACGCGACGCCCTGGATCAGCGTGAGGCTCTTGTCCGTGTTGTTCAGGAGGTAGACGGGCCCGGGCTCCGACGGGTAGCCGTTGTAGGCGGCGTCCAGCCGCACCGGACCGAGCGGTGTCGCGAAGCGCAGCCCCACGCCCGGCGTGACGCGCAGGCCGTTCACGGTCGTGAGCGGCTCGCCGCGCTCCCACACCTGGCCCGCGTCCACGAACAGCGCGACCCGCATCCGGTCGGGGAAGAGCGGGGTCGCGAACCGGACCTCCGTGTTCGCCACGAAGATGGTGTTGCCTCCCGTGGGCGAGGCGGTCACGTGCAGGAACGTGCTGTCGCCGCTGCCGTTGACGTCGACGCTGTCCGTGACGTAGACGCGGGGGCCGAGCTCGTTGCGCGCGTAGCCGCGCACCGAGTTCGGTCCCCCGCCGTAGAAGCGCTGGTCCGGCGGCACGAAGTGGACGCTCTGGCCGGCGAGCGTGATCCGCCCCAGGACGATCGCGCCCGCCCGCACCCGCCACGCGAACACCCCGCGCCGGCCGAGCGGATAGTAGCGCGACGCCTCGAGCTCGCCGCGGTTGAACTCATACAGGGTATCGGAGTAGACGATGCGGGAGGCGTGCATGAGGGTGACGGTCACCAGGCTCCCCCCCGAAGGGTCGAGCACGTTGTTCACCCTATCGCGCACTCCCGAAACCGTCACCGCGGCGAAGCGGCGCGAGCTCTCCAGCAGCGCCCGGTCCTGGGCGTCGCACACCCGGAACACGCTGCAGAACACGGCCGGCTCGGCCGTGGTGCGGCCGTACGAGAGCCCGTAGCCCACGGTCACGGGGATGTTGCGCCGCGCGTTGAGGGTGACGGCGAGGTTGCCGCCCACCGCCTGGCGCGTGTACGCCTTGAACTCCGAGCGCCGCTCGGCGAACATGCCGAAGCTCGCGGCATGACGCGGGGACAGGAAGAAGGGCTGCCGCAGCGTCAGGCCGACGCCGTAGTTGAGGGTGTCCGAGGTCAGATCGTCCCGGAGCGCGCGGCACACGTTGTCGCGGAGGCTCCAGTCGGTCGGTACCCCCACGCCGAGCTTCGAGAGGCGCCCCGTGAGGTCGAGCGTCCGGGCCCCGCCGAGGAAATCGAAGGAGGTCCACCCGCTCTGGACGCGAAAGCAGTCCACCGTGCCGTAGCCCACCCCCACGCGGACGCGACGGCGGGGCCCTTCACGCAGCCGCACCAGCACGCGCACGGTCGAGTCGCCCGGATCGGCGGGGGGCGCCGTGTCGGCGAGCACTACGTTGACCGAGCGAAAGAGCCCCATGCCGTAGAGGTCACGCTGCGTCTGATACAGCCGGTCCTGACGGAACAGGTCGTTCGGCTTCACGGACAGCATACGCCGCACCGTCCCCGTATCGACCTTTTCGGTGCCCGCGATCGCCACGTCCCCGATGCGCATGCGCGGCCCGGGCACCGCCTCGAGCGTCGCCACGGCGCGGCGCTCGGCGGCGTTGACGTCGAAACTCCGCAGCACGTCGACGTAGGGATAGCCGCGGTTCCTGAGCCGGGCGACGATCGTGTCGCCGGACGCCTGGAACAGCATCCGGTTGAAGGGCGCGCCGACCGCGAGCGGCAGGTCCTTCTTGAGCGCGTCCAGGCTCAGGATGCCGTCCAACCCGGTGATCTCGAGCCGCTCCAGCCGCACGGGGTCCCCTTCCATGATCCGGAGCCGGATGAACACGTCGTTGCCGTCCCGCCGCACCAGCGTGTCGATCACCGCGTCCATGTAGCCGCTCTGCCGGTACAACAGCAGCAGCCGCACCACGTCGCGGCGGAACTCCAGCTCGTTGAAGTACCGCTTCTCGCCGAGGAACCCGATCCAGCGCAGCCACCAGACGCTCGCGAAGAAGCTCGAGTTGGAGGTGGCGATCGCCGTGCTCAGCGTGTAGCTGTCGATGGCCTTGTTGCCGTCGAAAGAAAGACCGCGCACCACTCGCTGCTCTTGTTGTGCGGCGAGCGGGAGGGGGGCCGCCGCGAGTACGGCGACGAGCACGAGGCCGACGCAGGCACGCAATTGACGGGGTCGCCCGACTCTCCTATGTTGGCTACCACCCGCCCCACTGTCAACCTTTTCGACACCTGATTCCATGCCGGTAGTGGTTCACCGCGAGCGCGGTCAAGTTCCACCACGAGTCGGGCCGCGCGCCACGCTGCGAGCCCTGGTCGCGGCGTCGCTCGTCGCGAGCTCCGCGCTCGCGGCGCAGGGTCGGCCCGGCGCCGCGGCGCCACGGAGCAGGCCGCTCCAGGGCTCGCTCGAGCGGCGGCTGGCACAGCTCATCGACGTGCCGCCGTTCGATCGCGCCACCTGGGGCATCTACGCCGTGGACGACCGGGGGCGAGTCCTGTATCAACGCAACGCCGACCGCCTGTTCGTGCCGGCGAGCAACACGAAGCTCGTCGTGACGGCGGCGGCCCTCGCGCTGTTGCCGGCCGACTACCGCGTGCGGACGAGCCTGTATGCGAACGGCGGCGTGGCCGCCGGAGTGCTGCAAGGCGACCTCGTGTTCTACGGCCGCGGCGACCCGACGTTCTACGCGGGCTGTTACGGCGTGGACACGCTCGCGCCCGGGGTGTGCGACTCGACGTTCACCGCGCTGGACGCGATCGCCGACACGCTGCGCCGCAAGGGGCTGCGACGGATCACCGGGAAGCTCGTGGGCGACGGCTCCTACTTCGAGCCCACGCTCATCCATCCCGCCTGGAACGCATTCGACCTGAACGCCTGGTACGCGGCGCCCGTGTCGGGGCTCGGGTTCCACGGCAACAGCGTGGACTTCACGATCGCGCCGGGCGACGCCGTGGACCGGCCGCCCCTGATCACGTGGTCGCCCGACCTTGGGCTCATCGGCTTCGAGAACCGCGCTCGCACCGGCCCCCCGGACTCGAACTCGACGATCGAAGACAACTTTTACCGCCGGCCCGGCACCTGGGACATCTGGGCGGAGGGGAGCGTCTCGCTGGCGCGGGCGCCCTGGACCGTGAGCGTCGCGCTCCCCGATCCCAACCTCTATGCCGCGCGGGCGCTCGCCTACGCGCTCCAGCGCAAGGGGGTGGCGATCGGGGGCGGGGCGGCGAGCACGACCGATTCGCTCGTGTACCGAGCGGCGCGCGCCCAGCCACCGCTCGCGGAGTATCGCGGCCGCCCGCTCGGCGACATCGTCTTCCCGATCCTCAGCTCGAGCCAGAACTGGTTCGCCGAGATGCTCGTCAAGATCCTGGGCCGCGAGCTCGGGGGCGCGGGGTCCTGGGAAGCGGGGCTCGACGTCGAGCGGCGCTTCCTGGTGGACTCGGTGCGCATCGACTCGACGGCGTTCGCGCTGGAGGACGGCTCGGGGCTCGCGGCGGGCAACCTCGTCACCCCGCGCGCCTTCGTGCAGCTGCTGGGCTACATGCGCCGGCACCCGCAGCGCGGGCCCTTCCTCGCGGCGCTGCCCCGCCCCGGCCAGCCCGGCACCCTGCTCAAGCGCTTGGTGGGCACGCCCTTCGAGAGCCGGGTGCTCGCGAAGACCGGCAGCATCGATCGCGTGAACAGCTTGTCAGGTTACATCGAGCAGCCGAACGGGCGCACCATCACGTTCAGCGTGCAGGCGAACGCGCGCGCCGTGCCGTACTCGCAGATGTTGGCGCAGATTGACTCGGTGATCGTGGAGATAGGGAAGACGAAATAGACGTCAGACGTCAGACATCAGACATGAGCCCTGAGGTCTGACGTCTGATGTCTCAGTCTTCCGTCTGCCCGAAGATCGCCATGTTCGAGCTGTGTCCCGGCTCGATCTTCGCCGCGGGATTGATGAGATGCACCGCGTGGTTCACCGCGATGGCGGCTTCGGCCGCCCCGGTGGCGATCAGCTTGAGCTTCCCAGGGTAGGTGACGATGTCGCCGGCCGCGAAGATGCCCGGGATGCTCGTCTCCATGATCTGCGACACCTTGATCTCGCCCTTCTCGATGTCGAGCCCCCACTCGGCGATCGCGCCCAGCGACGAGATGAAGCCGAGCTGGGGGAGCACGCAGTCGATCGAGACCGTCTCCTCGTGCTTCGTCTTGTTGTTCACGATGGTCACGCGCTCGATCACGTCGCTCCCGTGGATCGCCTTGACCTCCCAGAAGGTGCGCAGCTCCATCTTGCCCGCCGCGACCAGCTCGCGCACCTGCGCCACGGTCGCCCCGTGGGCGCGGAAGCCGTCACGGCGGTGAATCATGAGGATGGACTGCGCGATCCCCTGCAGGTTCACCGCCCAGTCGAACGCCGAGTCGCCCCCACCCACCAGCAGCACGCGTCGCCCCGCGAACGCTCGCGGATCGAGCACGCGGTCGTACAACCCCTTCCCGTACCACCGGTCCACGTCCTTCAGGGGCAGCTTGCGCGGGGTGAACGCGCCGATGCCCCCGGCGATGAGGACGGTGCGCGATGGATATTCGTCCCGGTCGGTGACGACGGTGAACAGCGGCGCGCCGTTCTGCGCCTCGCGCCGGAGGCCCGCGACCTTCTGGCCGAGGTGCAGGGGCGACTTGAACTGGAGCGCCTGCTCCGCCATGCCCTTCACCAGGTCCTTGGCGAGCACCTTGGGGAAGCCGGCGACGTCGAAGATGTACTTCTCGGGGTAGAGCGCGGTGAGCTGCCCGCCCGCCTGGTCCAGGTTGTCGATGACGCGGCACGAGGCGCCGCGCATGCCGGCGTAGAAGCAGCCGAACAAGCCCGTCGGGCCGGCGCCGATTATGGTGATATCTTTGAGGTCCTGCATGGGGCGAACGTAATGAAATACCAAAGGCGTGGGGAGTGGGGAGTGGTCCCTGGAGGCCGCGGGCTTGAAGATCTACACCAAGACGGGTGACGGCGGGGAGACGGGGCTGTTCGGCGGCGGCCGCGTCCCCAAGGACGACCGGCGGGTTGCCGCGTACGGCGAGGTGGACGAGTTGAACGCCGCGCTCGGCCTCGCCCTGGCGCTCGAGCCGCGGGCGTTCGCGCGCGACCTGCTCGAGCTGGTGCAGCGCGACCTGTTCACGATCGGGGCCGAGCTCGCGTCGCCGGACCCGGCGAAGCTCGTCAAGGCGCTGCCCGGCCCGCGCCTCGGTGACGCCCGCGTGGAGGCGCTGGAAGACGCCATCGACCGGGCGGAAGCGACGCTCGCGCCGCTCAAGAACTTCATCCTGCCGGGTGGCAGCTCCAAGGCGGCGGCGCTGCAACTCGGGCGCGCCGTGTGCCGCCGCGCGGAACGGGCGGTCGTCACCCTGTCCCGCGAAGCGGCCGTGAGTCCCGCGATCCTCAAGTACGTGAACCGCCTCTCCGACCTGCTGTTCGTGCTGGCGCGCGCCGCGAACGCCGCGGCCGGGCTCTCCGACGTGCCGTGGTGACGGTCCGCGTCCCCATCAGGGACCAGCACGACGCCTCCTACGACATCCTGATCGGCCGCGGGCTCCTGGCGAGGCTGCCGGCCCTGGTGCGCGACGCGTGCCCCGCGGCGCGCTACGTGGTGATCACGGACTCGCACGTCAACGCTCTCTACGGAGGGCAAGTCGCCACGGCGCTGCAACACGCCAGGTTGCCGGGGGACGTGCTGGAGTTTCCGGCAGGGGAATGGAACAAGACGAGGGAGACGTGGGCCTCGCTCGCGGATCGCATGCTGGCGCTCGAATGCGGGCGGGACTGCGCGGTGATCGCGGTGGGCGGCGGGGTGGTCGGAGACGTCGCCGGATTCGTGGCGGCGACCTACCTGCGCGGCGTGCCCCACGTGCAGGTGCCGACGTCGCTGCTCGCCATGATCGACTCTTCGATCGGCGGCAAAACCGGCGTGGACGTCCCCGCGGGCAAGAACCTGCTCGGCGCGTTCCACCAGCCGCGCCTCGTCATCGCCGACCTCGATGTGCTGGGCACGCTGCCGCCCGTGCAGCTCGCGGCCGGGATGGCGGAGGCCGTCAAGCACGGTGCGATCGCGGACGCGGCGTACTTCGCGTTCCTCGAGCGGGAAGCCGCGGCGGTCACCGCGCGGGACCCGGCCGCGCTCGAGCGCGTGGTGCGGCGCTCGGTCGAGATCAAAGCCGAGGTCGTCGCCGCGGACGAGCGGGAGGCGGGGCGCCGCGCGATCCTCAACTTCGGCCACACCGTGGGGCACGCCATCGAGGCGACGGCAAAGTTCGCGGTCCTGCACGGTGAGGCGGTGGCGATTGGGATGGCCTGCGAGGCCCGGCTCGCCGCAGCGCTCGGGATTGCGGCGCCCGGCACCGCCGACCGCGTGTGCGCGCTGCTCGAGCGCTACGGACTGCCGCTCGAGCGTCCTGCAACGGGGACAGTGGACGACCTCATCGCCGCCATGCACCACGACAAGAAGGCGCGCGCGGGGGCCGTGCGGTTCGCGCTGCCTCGCGCCGTAGGCGAGATGCAAGGCAACGGGACGACCGGGTGGACGGTGGCGGTGCCGGAGCAGGCCGTGCGGGAGGCGCTGGGAGCGACACAGTAATCACAAATCTTTCAACAACTTCCACACGCCGTGTGCAGTTCCCGGGGCCGACCCACGCCGCTCCGTGCACATTTGTTTTTCCACAGCGCGTGTGGATAGTGGACAAACGGTGGAACGACCTGTCAGCAAAAAATTTGTGATGTTGATAAGCGTTGACATTTGCACCGTTGACAAGTGATTCCTATATTGGCGCGTTGCTTCGGGCCTGTTTCAACCTTTCAACCTTTTGCCCACCGCTGGAGCCCTAGCTATGGCAAGGTCGAACGGAGGCAAGGCGAAGGCGTTTTTTCGCGCCAATCCTTCCGGTGCCTTCGACCAGTACCTGCAAGACATTCAAAAGCTCCCCCTGATCAAGGATCCCGCAGAAGAGCGCCGGCTCGCCCGGCGCGTACAGCGGGGCGACGAAAAAGCCGCCGAGCGCCTCGTCACCGCCAACCTCCGATTCGTCATCTCCTACGTCAAGAAGTATCAAGGTCACGGGCTGGACCTCTCCGAGCTGGTCGCCATCGGCAATGAAGGACTCCTCAAAGCGGTCAAGAAGTTCGATCCCGATCAGGGCGTGAAGTTCATCTCGTACGCCGTGTGGTGGGTGCGCCAGGCCGTCCTCAAGGCCCTCGCCGAGCAGACCCGGAGCGTCCGCATCCCGCTGAATCAGAACTCCCAGCTCATCCGGATGAGCCGCACCGAGACCTACCTGTCGCAGGAGCTCGGCCGCGAGCCCACGGACGACGAGATCGCGCTCGCGCTCGAGGACACGGTGGAGAACGTGCGCACGGCGCGCCGCATGACGGCGGCGGAGCTGTCGCTCGACGCCCCCGTGGACCGGAGCGACAAGGACGCCGCCACCCTGGGCGAGCGCTTCGCCGGTCAGGAAGGCGGCGAGATCGAGGAAAAGACCGACGGCAAGCTGATGCGCGAGTTCATCGACCGCATCTTCCAGAAGTATCTCACGCCGCGCGAGCGCAAGATCCTCTACCTCTACTACGGTCTCGAAGAAGGCAGCGAGGCGATGACGCTCGAGAAGATCGGGGCGCTGATGGGGGTCACGCGCGAGCGCATCCGGCAGATACGAGAGCGGGCGTTCGAGAAGCTCAGGGAGTCGCCGGACGGCAGGGCGCTGAAGGGATTCTGGAGGGCAGCGTGAGGACGTAGGCTAGACGGGTAGACGGACAGACTGGTAGCGGTGCGAAGGCTTGAGTGGTCGGGGTAGGTTCTCCTGACCACTTTTTGCTGCCCGCCGCTATCCGTCTACCCGTCTACCCGTCTATACTATTTGTCATGGCCCGTGAGCTCCCGATTTTTCCCCTCCCCCTCGTCCTGTTTCCCGGGGCTCCCCAGCCGTTGCACATTTTCGAGCCTCGCTACCGCCAGCTCCTCGCCGATTGTCTCGCGGCCGACCGGCGGTTCGGCGTCGCATACGTCGCGCCGCCGCGCGCGCCGGACGACGACCCGGCGCCGCGTCCCGGTGACCTCGGGTGCGTGGCGCTGATCCGCTCCACCCAAGAGCTCCCGGACGGCCGCTCCAACGTTCTCACGGTGGGGGAGCGACGCTTCGTGCTGATCGCGTGGTGCGCCGGCGATCAACCCTACCGGCTGGGCCGCGTGGAGGAGTTCGACGACGAGCCGAGCGAGCCGGGGGAAGCGGAGGCGCTGGCGGCCGGCGTGCGTGACGACTTCTCGCGCCTGGTGGGCGCCCTGGGCGTGCTCACCGACCGCGAGCACGAGGCGATCGAGCTGCCTGCGGACCCGCAGGAGCTCTCCTTCCAGGTGTCGGCGGCTCTGGAGCTCGATGCCGAGGCGAAGCGGTCGCTCCAGGCGCTGCGCAGCACGACCGCGCGGCTGCGCCACCTGGGCGGGCTGCTCGAGCCGCTCGCGGCGGACGCGGAGCGGCGGGCCACCGTGCGCCGGCGCGCCAAGGGCAACGGGCGCGGCGGCCGCCACCCCACGATCGAGCACACCGCATGACGGCGACCCCCCCCACGCTGGCGCGCGCGCTTGCGGACCTCGTCGGCGAGCCGCACGTCCGCACCGCAATGGCGGAGCGGGCCACGTACGCGCGCGACGGCCTCCCCATCCATCGTCGCGTGCCCGGCGTCGTGGTGCTCCCGGGGACCCGCGACGAGCTGATCGCCGTCGTGCGGCTGCTCGCGGCGCACCACGTGCCGTTCGTGCCGCGCGGGGCGGGCACGGGGCTCTCGGGCGGCGCGCTCGCCGACGAGCGGGCGGTGCTCGTCGTGCTGACGCGGCTGGCCCGCATTCTCCGGATCGACCCCGTGAATCGCGTGGCGGTGGTCGAGCCGGGTGTGGTGAACGCAAGACTGTCGGCCGCCGCCGCCCCCCACGGCCTGCGCTATACCCCCGACCCCTCGAGCCAGACCGCGTGCACGCTCGGCGGCAACGTCGCCGAGAACTCGGGCGGCCCGCACTGCCTGAAGTACGGCGTCACCGCGAACCACGTGCTGGCGCTCGAGGTGGTGCTCGCCACGGGCGCCGTTGTGGAGCTCGGCAGCCCGGGCGGGGAGCCGTGGGGTCCCGACCTGGTGGGGGTGTTCGTGGGCTCGGAAGGCAACTTCGGGATCGCGACGCGCATCAGCGTGCGGCTGCAGCCCGTGCCGGCCGCGGTGCGCACCTTGCTCGCCGACTTCGACTCGGTCCGCACCGCGGGCGAGGCCGTGTCCGCGGTGATCGCGAGCGGCATCGTGCCGGCGGCGCTCGAGATGATGGACCAGTCGTGCATCCGGGCGGTGGAGGACTCGGTGTACGCGGCAGGATACCCGCGCGACGCGGCGGCCGTGCTCCTGGTCGAGTTGGACGGCAGCTCGGAGGGCGCCGTGCAAGCGGACGCCGGCAGCGTCGAGCAGCTGCTCCGCTCCCACGGAGCGCGCGGCGTCCGCTCCGCCGCGGACCCGCGGGAGCGCGAGCGCCTGTGGCAGGGCCGCAAGAAGGCGTTCGGCGCGCTGGGCCGCCTCGACCGGGATCTCCTGGTGCAGGACGCCGTGGTGCCGCGCTCCACGCTCCCCGATGTGCTCGAGACCATCGGCCGCATCGCCGCCGCCCATCAGCTGGTCGTGAGCAACGTGTTCCACGCGGGCGACGGCAACCTGCATCCCAACATCTCATTCGACGGCCGGGTCCCCGGCCTGCGCGCGCGCGTCGAGGCGGCGAGCGGGGAGATCATGGAAGCCTGCATCGCGGCCGGCGGCACGATCACCGGCGAGCACGGGATCGGCCTCGACAAGCTGCGCTACATGCCGCTCATCTTCGATCCCGACTCCCTCGCCGCGATGCGCGCCCTGCGCCGGGTGTTCGACCCCGAGGAGCGGGTCAACCCGGGCAAGGTGGTGCCGGTGCACGCGTGCCGGGAATGGAGTGGCGTGCGGAATGCGGAGTGGCGAGTGCGGAGTGCGACGAATCGAGGCACGTCCGACGACTCCGCACTCCGCATTCCGCACTCCGCATTGGCTCCATGAGCCTCCTCGACCGCGTTCGCGCGCTGCTCGGCAGCGACGCCCTGCTCGAAAGCGCCGGCCCGGACGGCGTGCCCCGCGTCGCGCCCGATTCCCCGGACGCCGTGGCGCTGCTGCTCGGCACCGCGCGGGAGGAAGGGTGGCGTGTGCGGATCGAGGGGGCCGGTACCTGGATGCCCTCCGACGCGCCCTGCGACCTCGCGCTCACGACGCGCCGCCTCGACCGCGTGCCGGCGATCGAGCCCCAGGACCTGTCGGCCACCGCCGAGGCGGGGATCGGCTTCGATCTGCTGCGCCACCAGCTCGCCGACCGCGGCGTCTGGCTCGCGATCGACCCCCCGGGGCTCGGCGGGCGCAGCGTGGGTTCGGTCGTCGCCACCGCGACGACGGGCCCCCTGCGCCAGGGGTTCGGGCCGGTCCGGGACCACCTGCTCGGTGTGACCTTCGTGACGGGCGACGGTCGCATCGTGCAGAGCGGCGGGCGGGTCGTGAAGAACGTCGCCGGCTACGACCTGACCAAGCTCGAGGCGGGCGGGTTCGGCGCCTTCGGCGTGATCGTTCTGGTGCACCTGCGGCTGCGCGCCCTGCCCCGCGTGGACCAGACCCTCGTGCTCGAGGGCTCGCGGGACGATCTCACCCAGGTGGCGGACGACATCGCCGCGGCGGGGCTCGCACCGGCGGCGCTCGAGCTCGTGTCGCCTGCGCTCGCCCGGCGGGAGCGCTGGGTGCTCGCGGTGCGGCTCGCGGGCTCGGCCGCGCTCGTCGCCGGCGACGAGGCTGGGCTGCGCGCCGCCACGGGCGGCCGTTTGACGCCCCTCCGCAGCGAGGAGGCGCACCTCTTCTGGACCCGCGCCGCCGAGGGGATCGCCGCGCGACCCGTGGCGTTCCGCATCGGCGGCTTGCCGGACTCGAGCGACGAGCTGCTCGACCTGCTGCAGCACCAGGTGGGCGACGAGTGGATCGCGGCGAGTCCGGGCGTCGGCGCGCTGCGCTGGGCCGGCGAGACCACGGTGGATCGGCTGCGGCGCCTGCGGCGCACGCTCGCGGGGCTCGAGGTCCCACTGACCCTGGAGCGGGCGCCCTGGCCCGTGCGCAGCGCCGTGGGGCATTTCGGCGCCTACCGCGAAGGGGTCGGCCCGCTGGTCGCGGGCTTGCGCCGGACGTTCGATCCCAGCGAGGCGTTCGTCGTGGCGGTCGAAGGCAGTGAATGATTGAGCGGGGGGGCTTCGAAGCCCTCGACGCGTGCGTTCACTGCGGCTTCTGCCTCCAGGCCTGCCCCACGTTCCTCGCCACCGGCGACGAAGCGGACAGCCCGCGCGGCCGCATCGAGCTGATGCGCGCCCTCGAGGCGGGCGAGCTCGGGCCCGAGGACCGGTTCCTCACCCTCCATCTCGACCGCTGTCTCGGGTGCCGCGGCTGCGAGCCGGTGTGCCCGTCGGGCGTCGGGTACGGCCACGGGCTCGAGGCCGCCCGCGAGCAGATCGCCCGCGCGCGCGGCGTGCCACGGCTGGCGCGCGCCGCGCTGTGGGCGCTCACGACGCCCGGGGTTTCCCGCGTGGTGTACGCCCTCGCGCGGCTCCTCCGAGCTACGGGGCTCCCCGGGCGCCTCGCGGGTTGGGGACGATTCCGGTTCGCCCTGGGAATGCTGGCGGCGACGCGGCCGAGCCGAAAGGGGACGGACCGAGACGGACGGAGACGGAGCGCAGCGCCCGCGGCGTCCGACGCCGTCCGCCCCAGTCCGGCCCCGTCCGTCCTGCTCTTCCGCGGCTGCATCATGGACGGCCTCTTCGCCCACGTCCACGCCGCCACGATCCGGACGCTCGCGGTGAACGGCTACGAGGTGCGCGAGGTGGCCGGGCAGGTGTGCTGCGGCGCGTTGCACGCCCACGCCGGGCTGCGGGACGAGGCACGCCGGCTCGCGAGCGCCAACGTCCTCGCCTTCGGGGAAGGGGAGGAACCGATCGTCGTGAACAGCGCGGGCTGCGGAGCGATACTCAAGGATTACGGCCATCTCGTGGGGGACGCGCGCGCGCACGCACTCGCGGCACGCGTGCGCGACGTCACCGAGCTGCTCGCCGACCGGGGGCCCCGGCCGGGCGCGCCGCTCGACCGGCGCGTCGCCTACGATCCGCCCTGCCACCTGCTGCACGCGCAGCGCGTCGCCGAGGCGCCCCAGCGCCTGCTCGGCGCCATCCCCGTGCTGCAACTCGTCGCCACACCCGACGCCGCCCAGTGCTGCGGCAGTGCGGGGCTGTTCACGCTGGTCGAGCCCGCCATGTCCCGCGCCGTGCTCGCGCCGAAGCTCGCCACCTTGCAGGAGGCCGCGCCGCAGGTCGTCGCCACGGGCAACCCGGGATGCCTGATGCAGCTGGGCGCGGGTCTCGCGGCGGCGGGAATCGCGGCGGTAGCGCGGCACCCGGTGGAGCTGCTGGATGAATCGTATCGCGCGGCCGGGTATTATGCGTGAGATTGATGTCAGGGGACCAACCGTGACGACCGACACGAGCGCCGTCGCCCGGCTCGAACCCGGCCGCGTCACCGCGGCCACGGTCGCCGCGCTGCGCACGGGCGCCGTGCTCGCCCGTGCGGAGGCGGGCGTCGTCGCGCTCACAGGGCCTGGCGCCGTCACCTGCTTCCAGGGCCTGCTCACCAACGACATCGAAAAGCCGGGTGACGGCGCGTTCGTGTACGGCGCCCTGCTCACGCCCAAAGGGATGATCGTCGTGGATGGATGGGCCACGCGCCACGGCACCACGGTGAGCTACACCGTGCCGGCGCACGGGCGCGAGCGTGCGCTCGAGATCCTCACGCGCTCCGTGCCCCCGCGCCTCGCGCGTCTCGCCGATCGGACGGCGGAGCTCGCGGTGCTGCGGCTCACAGGCCCGCAGGCCCTAGCGGTGGCCGAGGCGGCTGGGCTGGCGGTGCCGTCGACGGCCGGCCGGGCGGCGCAGGCCGTGACGGGGGATGCCAGCGCGGACGTGGCGCGGCCAGGTGACGTCGCGCCGTTCGCGTTGCAGTTCAGCCTCCCGGCCGATCGTGCCGACGCGCTGCGCGAACGGCTCGTCGCCGGGGGCGCGCTCTGGGCCGACTCCGACGCGCTTGAGTTCGCCCGCATTCTCGCAGGCTGGCCGGCGCTCGGCGCCGAAGTGGATGACAGGACGATCCCGCAGGAGGTGCGCTACGACGAGCTCGGCGGCGTCTCCTATACCAAGGGCTGCTATACCGGTCAGGAGACGGTCTCGCGCCTGCATTTCCGCGGACACACCAACCGCTACCTCCGCGGGCTGATGTTCGACGCCGAGCCGGCCGCGACGCCCGCGCCGGGCTGGACCGCCGTCACCCATCTCGACCGCGACGTCGGGCGGGTCACGAGCCTCGCCTGGGTGCCCGAGGCCGGCGTAGCCGGCGGCGGGATGTGGATCGGCCTCGCCCTGGTGCGTCGCGAGGTGCTCCCCGGCACGGCGGTGCGCGCCGCGGGGCGCGACGCGCACGTCGTGGAGCTGCCCTTCGCCCTGCCGGTCAACGAGCCCGCCTGAACTCGCTCCCACAAACGAAAAGCCCGGGCACCGGCCCGGGCATCGCTCTTGCCGACCGCCGCCTTACGGCCGCTTCTTGGTGCGCGCCGGCGCCGGCTTCTTCATCATCTTGGACGAGTCCATCATCATGTGCTTCGACGTGTCTGCCATCATCATGTGCTTGGACGTGTCCGACATCATCATCTGGTGCGAGGTGTCCTGCATCGTCGTGCTGCTGCTGCCGCTCTGCCCGGCCTTGGTACAGGCTGCGAGCGCGACGACGGCGAGGACCGGGGCGAGACGCTTCATCGGTGCTCCTGACTAGTAGGGTTCGTGACGGATGCCACGCGGGGCGAAACCTAGAGCGGCGCCCGGGCGAGTCAAGAGCAGGAGGGGGGGCAGCATGAAGGATCGCCGGACGTTCTTGCGGTGGTTGGGCGGGCTGCCGGTGCTCGGGCGCTACCTCACCCCCCTCCCCTCGCCGCAGCCGGGAAGGGGCGCTGGGGCGCCGCCCACCGTCATTGCCACCCCCACGGCCCTCTACCAGCAGCCCGAGGGGCGCCGCAACCTCGTGCGCATCGCCGTCACGGGGCTCGACGCGCCCGCGGGCCGGGCGCGTGTGACGGACCGGCGCGGTGCGCTCGTGGGCAGCGCCGGGCTCCTCCCGGCGGGCCCGGTCCTCCTGGGCGAGGTGTGGGTGCCGCTGTCCGAGCCTTCCCAGTTCCAGATCGACGTGGAGGTGGGGAAGACGCGCGTTGCGCGCAGCCGCCTCCGGCTCGTGCCGCCCAAGCGCTGGACGCTCTACTGGCTGTCCACGATCCACACCGCCGTCGGGGACACCGACCTGCAGGAGCGCTGCCTCGAGATCCACCGCGAGAACCTCGACGCGGCCCTCGCCCGCCTCCCCGGTCACCCCGACTACCGCTGGACCGCAGAGTGCGCGCTGCAGGTGATCTCCTACGTCGAGAACCGCTCCCCCGAGGCCGCCGGGGCGCTGGTCGAGGCGATCCGCGGCGGCAAGATCGGGTTCCAGGCGCTGTTCGCGAACCTGTTGACCGGGCTGCTCGACCACGAGACGCTGGCGCGCGTCGTGTGGCCCGCCGGTTTGCTGGCGCGCGAGCGAGGCCTCGGCTTCGCGGCCGCCCAGCTTACCGACGTTCCGGGCCAGACACTCACCTTTCCGACGGTGCTCGCGGCGAGCGGCGTGCGCTATCTCGCCACGGGCCCGAACCCCGAGCGCGCCGTGCCGCTCCTCTCGGCGGCGGACGGGGCAGCCGCGGGTTTGGCCGGCGACTGGCCGGTTTATCCCCAGGCGTACTGGTGGGAGGGCCCGGACGGCGGCCGGGTGCTGCACTGGCGCGCCTACCGCTACGGTGACGCCACGCGGTTCGGGTTCGACGTCGGGCCGGACGAGATGGGCCGGCGCCTCTCCGACTGGCTGCTCACGAACCCCGTGTTCCTCTCGCCCGGCTACCCCTTCGACATCGCGCTCCTGTACGGCGCGTCCGCCAGCGACAACGCGCCCATCGACGAGCGGCTGGTCCAGAACATGGAGGAGTTCAACCGCCGGTTCGCCTTCCCGCGGATCGTGCCGGGCCGCGCCGAAGACTTCTTCCGCGACTTGGAGCGCCGCTGGGGGGCGAAGCTGCCGGTGCGCCGCGGCGACACGGGCTGCTACTGGGAAGACGGGGCCGCTTCCACGGCGGCCGAGCTCGCCCGGTTCCGCCGGGCGCAGCTCGCGGCGCGGGGGGCGGAGCTGGTCGCTCTGTGGGACGACCGGCTCGAGCCGCGGGACGACGAGGCTACGGCCCGGCTCGCCCGACGCGCCTCGGAACGGCAGGCGATGTGGCGCGACCTCCTCTTGTTTGGCGAGCACACCTGGGGCGCGGACGTGAGTGTCTCCGCCCCGGACTCGCGCCAGACGGTGGCGCAATGGCTGTACAAGCGGCGCTTGCTGGACGGCGCCGCGGCGGCCGCCGAGCGGCAGCTCGCCGAGGGGCTGCTCAGGATCGGCGGGGCCACCCAGGCGGGCGCGGGGCGCCTCGTGTTCAACGCGTCGAGCTGGCCCCGCAGCGAGGTCGCCCACGTCCCCGACGGCGCCGGCCAGCGGCTCGCGTACGCGGGCGCGGAGCTCCCGGCGGTGGACTTCCCCGACGGGTCCGCCCTCGTCCTGATGCGCGATGTCCCCGCGCTGGGCTACCTCGCGCTGGCCGAAAGCGAGCGGCCTCCTCGCCCGGCGGTGGACGACGGCGCGGCGCTCGACGCGCAGGCGGGAGCCTTTCACCTGGCGCTCGACTCGGCAACCGGCGCCGTTCGGTCTCTCGTCGGCGGCGGCAAGGAGCGGGTGAACCCGGCCGCCTGGTCCGGGCTGAACCAGCTCGTGTACGTGCGCGGCGGCGCGCGCTCGGCGCTCTGGACCGACAGGTCGCGCGACTACCTCAAGGCCCCGCCCGAGCTGGCCGTGGCGCAGGCGCAGCTCGTCGCCGCGCGCCGCGAGCGGCTTCCCGGGATCGGCGTGCGTCTCGTGGCGACCCGGCGCCTCGAGGGCTTCCCGTCGCTCACCTCGACCGTGACCCTGTACGACGAGCTCCCCTGGATCGACGTCGAGAATCGGCTTGCGAAGACCCCGACGCTCGAGAAGGAAGCCCTGTATGTCGCCTTCCCGTTCGCGCTGACCAAGCCCGTCGTCGAGGTCGAAGTGCCGCTCGGGCGCATGGCGGTGGAGCGCGATCAGCAGCCGGCGAGCTGCCGCGACTGGTTCTGCCACGCCCACTGGGTGTGGCTGCACGACGCCAGCGACGGCATCCTGTGGAGCGGGCCCGACACGCCGCTGTTCACGTTGAACGACGTGTGCCGCGGAGCCTGGCGGCGTCGCATCGAGCCGGACGGCACGCTGTTCGCCTACGCGATGAACAACTACTGGCACACGAACTACGCGGCGCGCCAGGGAGGCGAGCACGTCTTCCGGTTCCGCGTCTCGCTGCTCTCGCCCGGCGCCGAGCCGGCGGAGCCGGTGCGGCGCGGCTGGGCGGCGTGCGATCCGCTGTACGTGAGCGCGCCGTACACGGCGGCCGTGCCGGGGCCGCTCACCGCCAAGGCCGCCGCGCTCTCGCTGCCGGATCCAGGTGTCCTCGTCGTCGGCGCGAAGCCCGCCGACGACGGCGAGGGCGTGGTCGTGAAGCTGCTCGACGTGGCGGGCGCGGCGCGCTCCGTGACGATCCGGCCCGCGGCGTACACGTTTCGCGCGGCGCGGCGCGCGAACCTCGTTGAAATGAACGGCGACACGCTGGCGGTGACGCAGGACGGGTACGTCGCGCTGGACCTGCCCGCCTGGGGAGTGGGCGCCGCCCGACTCTTTACACCGCGGGAGGGGTCGGGTTAACTATCGGGCCATGGCGAAGCCAAGCACGCTGGGCGAGCTGAAACACACCGAGTGGGGGAGCCCCGCCCGCATTCGACGCACCGTCAAGGACGAGCTCCGGGAGAATCTCATCTGCCTGCTCGAGAACGGCGCCTCCCTCTTCCCCGGGATCGTGGGCTATGAGGACACCGTGATCCCGCAGCTCGTCAACGGGATCCTCTCCCGGCACAATTTCATCCTGCTGGGCCTGCGAGGGCAGGCGAAGAGCCGCATCCTGCGCGCGCTCGTCACGCTGCTCGACGAGGAGATCCCGATCCTCGCGGGGAGCGAGGTGAACGACAACCCGTTCGCGCCGATCTCCAAGTACGGGCGCGAGCTCGTGAACGAGCACGGCGACCGCGCGCCGGTCGCCTGGCTGCCGCGCGACTCGCGCTACGTGGAGAAGCTCGCCACCCCCGACGTCACGATCGCCGACATCATCGGGGACGTCGACCCGATCAAGGCCGCGCGCGGCGGGCACCTGCTCTCGGACGAGCTGACGATGCACTTCGGGCTGTTGCCGCGCGCCAACCGCGGCGTGTTCGCGATCAACGAGCTGCCCGACCTCGCGGGGAAGATCCAGGTGGGGCTGTTCAACATCATGCAGGAGGGCGACGTCCAGATCAAAGGCTACCCCGTCCGCCTGAACCTCGACGTGGCGCTCGTGTTCACCGCGAACCCCGAGGATTACACCGCGCGCGGCAAGATCATCACGCCGCTCAAGGACCGGTTGGGCTCGGAGATCGTGACGCACTATCCGCACACGGTGGATCTGGGCGCGGCGATCACGCGCCAGGAGGCCTGGCTCGACCGCAACGGCCGGCCGCTGCGGCTGCCGGAGTTCATCGCCGAGCTGATCGAGCACGTCGCGTTCGAAGCGCGGGAGGACAAGCGGGTCGATCGCCGCAGCGGCGTGTCCCAGCGCTTACCGATCAGCGTGCTCGAGAACGTCATATCGAACGCCGAGCGGCGGACGATCGCCACCAAAGAGAAGACCGTGGTGCCTCGCGTGTCCGACGTGTACGCCGCGCTCCCTGCCATCACGGGCAAGCTCGAGCTCGAGTACGAGGGCGAGCTGCAGGGCGCCGAGGCCATCGCGAAGGACCTGATTCGCCGCGCCGCAGGGAAGACGTTCGCGGCCCGCGTGGGCGGGGCGAACGTGGACGACATCGTGCACTGGTTCGACGAGGGCGGTGCGCTCAAGATCTCCACCGACGAGCGCGCCGAGACGGTGCTCAAGGGATTCAGCGTCGTGCCCGGTCTGCTCGACGTCGTCGACCAGGTGGGGCTGGCGGGCAAGAAAGACCCGGGTACCCTGGTCGCGGCCTGCGAGCTGGTGCTCGAGGGGCTCGTCGCCGAGAAGCGCATCTCGCGCAACGAGGAGCTGGGCTACGTGCGGGCTCGCCCCGATCCGAAAGGCCCGCCGTACGGGAAGACGGGGGGCGGGGGCGGGGGCGGGGGCGGGGGCGGACCGAATCTGTTCTCGTGAGACGTAAGCCGTAAGCCATAGGCCGTAAGTCACGCCGCTGACTTACGGCTTACGACTTATGGCGTACGGCTTATGTTCATCCTACCTCCCCTCCGGAGCCTCCATGGGCAAGCTCGTCTCCGCCGCCGTCCTCGGCGCCATCGCGTTTTCCGTGCTGCTCGCCGCCGCGCTGCTGCGCTCGCAGCGGCCCGGGCCCATCGTGTCGCTGCTGCGGTTCGCCGGGCTCGGCCTCGGGGCGCTCGCCCTCGCGCTCGCCGTCGGCTCCGCGATGGTCGTGATCGACCCCGGCGAGGTGGGCGTGCGGCACGCCTTCGGCTACGTGGACCCCACCCCGCTCTTGCCGGGCATCCGCGTCGTTCCGCCGTGGTCGTCGATCGAGCGCTACTCCACGCGCGAGGAGCAGTGGCCGCCGCGCAGCGACCAGATCGAGCAGATCGCGGCGCTGTCCAGCGAGCAGATGGGGACGACCGTGGAGGTCTCGATCCGGTGGCAGATCGACCCCCAGCAATCACCCAAGATCTTCACCGAGATCGGCGACGAGGAGCAGATTCGCGGCGCCGTGCGGAACGCCATCCGCAAGGGCGTGCGCGACGGCATGGTGCAGTACTCGATCAATGACATCGCCAAGCGCACCCAGATCGCGAACACGATGGAAGGGCTCGTGGACTCGGCCCTGGTGACGACGCCGCGCGCCGGCGGCGGCAAGTTCCGGATCGCCACAGTGACGGCGTTCTTCCTGCGCGACCTCCAGCCCCCCGCCCAGGTGGTCCAGGCGATCAACAACAAGATCGCCCAGGAGCAGCAGATCGAGACCGAGCGGCACCGCGTCGAGGTGGCGCGGCTGCAGACCGAGCAGCAGCGGCTCCTGAATCAAACGCTGTCGCCGGAGGCGCTCATGAAGCAGTGGATCGAGGTGCTGCACGACATGAAGAACTCCAGCAACCTGATCATCTTCGTGCCGACCGAAGGCGGCATCCCGCTCCTCAACGTGGGCGAGCTGCGCAAAAACCTGAAGCCCTGAGATGGCCCCGCCCGTCATCACCGTCACGCGGCAGTACGGGTCCGGCGGCTCGGACATCGCGCGGTTGGTGGCCGAGCGCCTGGGGTGGGAGCTGGTGGACAACCAGTTCGTGGAGGAGGTGGCGCGGCGGGCCGGGGTGCCGCCGGCCGAGGTGGCGCAGCGGGAGGAGCGGGCGCCGGGGCTGCTCGAGCGGCTCGCCCGCACGCTCGCGGTGGCCTCGCCGGAGATGTTCATCGCCCAGGCCGCCGTGCCGCGTGTCGAGCAGGACGAAGCGACGCTCGTGAAGGTCACCGAGCGGGTGATCGCCGAGGCGGCGATGCACGGCCGGGTCGTGCTCGTCGGCCGCGGCGCGCAGGCGGTGCTCGGCAACCGACCGGACGCGCTGCACGTCTACGTCGTGGCCTCGAAGCCGTTCCGCATGAAGCTCGCGGTCGAGCGGCTCGGCGCCGACCCGGCGACCGTCGAGCGGGTGGTGGAGGAGACGGACCGCCAGCGCGACCACTACGTGAAGACGTACTATGGCCGCCACCGCCACGACGTGACCAATTACGATCTGGTCGTGAACGCGGAGCGGCTCGGGTTCGAGGGCGCGGCGGGGCTGGTGGTCGCCGAGGCGAAGAGACGGGGATGGAAATGAGTGCGGAATGGGGAGTGCGGAGTGCGGAATGTCATGGTAGGCGTCGAGAGACGAGCGACCTTCCACAGCAACTCCGCATTCCGCATTCCGAATTCCGCACTCAGGTTTTTCGCAGCTCCGGGACCCGCCACGCCGCCACCAGCACGACGAGCGCACTGACGAGCCCGCCCACCGCCACGGCGGCCGGAGCGCCGGCGTGCTCGGCGAACACCCCCGCCTGGAACGCGCCCAGCGGCGCCATCCCGACGAACACGAAGGAGTAGAACCCCATCACCCGACCGCGCAGCTGGTCGGGGACGAGCGTCTGCAACGTGGTGTTCGTGAGCGCGTTGTTCACGATCATCGCGCACCCGGCGAGCGCGAGCAGGCCCACCGACAGGACGAACACGCGCGACAGGGCGAACAGGCCGACGAGCACGCCGAACGCCACCCCGCCCGCGATGAGGAGCCGGCCCTTCGGAACGCGGCGGCTGTACACGGCGATCATCAGCGCCCCGAGCATCGCACCGATCCCCACCGCCGCCATCAGCGCGCCGTAGCCCGACGCTCCCGCCCGCAGCACGTCGCGCGCGAACACGGGCATCATCACGAGGAAGGGGAAGCCGAAGATGCTGAGCAGCGCCGTCTGCACGACGAGCGTCGCGATGCGGCGGTCGCCGCGAATGAACCTCACCACCTCCTGGAATCCCACCCAGGCGGACTCGTGCGCGGGCCGGGGCGCGTGGGGCGGAAGCCGCATCGCGAGGAGCCCCCAGATCACGGCCAGGTAGCTCACGCCGTTGAGAAAGAAGCACACTCCCACGCCCCAGGCGCCGATCAAGACGCCCGCGAGCGCCGGCCCGAACACGCGGGTGGCGTTGAAGAGCGACGAGTTGAGCGCGATCGCGCTCAGCAGGTCTTCCTTCCCCACCATCTCCACGAGGAACGACTGGCGCGTGGGGATGTCGAAGGCGTTCACGATCCCGAACAGTGCGGCGAGCGCGATCACCCACCCGACCGTCACGGTCTTCGTCCACACCAGCACCGCGAGCGCGAACGCCTCGAGCATCTGCAGCGTCTGCGTGAGCACCACGGTGCGGCGTTTGTCCACGCGGTCGGCGACGACGCCCGCGTACAGCGTGAACAGGAGCACGCCGAGCGAGCCGACCGCGGACACGAGTCCCACGAAGAAGGGAGAGTCCGTGAGCTGCAGCACCAGCCAGCCCTGGGCCACCGTCTGCATCCAGGTACCGGAGAGCGAGACGGCCTGGCCCAGGAAGAAGAGACGGAAGTTGCGATGCGACAGGGCGCCCAGAGGAGCGCCGCCGGCGGTCTCGGTCATTGCGGGAAAGCTCGCGGCGCGCCGATATTTGGGGTAGAGCGTCGATGCGTTACACCACCTACAGTCGCCACGTGCCCGAGTTGATCGACACGATCAACCTCCAGGGCCTGCTCGACCAGCTCGCCGACTTCCTGCTGCAGTCCGGCTTCGCCGGAGGCGCGTATTCCCACCCCTTCTGGGGCGAGTTCGGCGACGAGGAGCCCGACCGCTCGCTCGACGCACTGCGCCAGGCGATCCTCCAGGCGCTCATGGACTCGGGCCAGCTGACTCCCGACATGCTCAAGGCGCTGCGGGGCGAGTCCACGGGCGACGCCGAGCGGGACGCCGACCTGCAGCGCCAGCTCGCCGAGCTGCTGGACAAGATCGTCCAGAAGCTGATCGAGGAGGGCTACCTCACGGTGAACGAGGCGCCCCGCATGCCGAGCGCCCAGCAGCCGCTGTTTGGGCCGGGCGGGATCGCGAAGGAAGCGGCGCAGCAGGTGCAGTTCAATCTCACCGACAAGGGCATCGACTTCCTCGGCTACCGCACCCTCAAGCACCTGCTCGGCTCGATCGGGAAGTCGAGCTTCGGCGCCCACGACACCGAGCACCTCGCGACGGGCATCGAGGCCGAAGCGGCGAGCAAGCAGTACGAGTACGGCGACGTGCTGAACCTGGACGTCAACGCCACGCTGCTGAACGCGATCAAGCGGGAAGGGCTGGGCGTCCCCATCAACCTGGAATACCGCGATCTCCGGGTACATCAGGCCGAGTACCGGTCCTCATCGGCCACCGTGCTGATGCTCGACTGCTCACACTCGATGATCCTCTACGGCGAGGACCGCTTCACCCCGGCGAAGAAGGTGGCCCTCGCCCTCACCCACCTCATCCGCACCCAGTTCCCCGGGGACACGCTGCGCGTCGTGCTGTTCCACGACACCGCCGAGGAGATCCCCCTCGCCCAGCTGGCGCGGGCGCAGGTGGGGCCCTATCACACGAACACCGCCGAGGGGCTGAAGCTGTCGCGCCGCATGCTGCTGTCGCAGCGCAAGGACATGCGCCAGATCATCATGATCACCGACGGCAAGCCGTCGGCGCTCACTCTCCCCGACGGGCGGATCTACGTCAACTCGATGGGACTCGACCCCCAGATCCTCCAAGCCACCTACCGCGAGGTGGCGCTGTGCCGCCGCAACGGCATCCTGATCAACACCTTCATGCTGGCGCGCGACCGCAGTCTCGTGGAGTTCGTGAAGAAGGTGTCGGCGATCTGCCGGGGCAAGGCGTACTTCACGAACACGATGACGCTGGGGCAGTTCATCCTGATGGACTTCATGCGGAGGAAGACGCGGCGGGTCTCGTGAGCGAGTTTGTCTTCGGCACCCACAACGCCGCGTTCGTGCAGGTGATGTACGAGCAATACCTGCGCGACCCCGCCTCGGTCGGCGAAGAGTGGCGGCAGCTGTTCGATAACGGTCGACTCGCCGACCTCCCGGTGATCCCCACGAGCCGTGCGGAAGTGTTGCGGAGCGGGGAGCAGGCAGCGGTACCTTCCGCTGCACCGCCCAGTACCGCTCCCCGCTCCCCGCTCCCGGCCGGGTTAACCCCGATCACCGGACCGGCGGCTCGCCTGGTTCAGAACATGACGGACTCGCTGTCCGTCCCGACGGCCACGTCCTTCCGCGAGATCGTGGTCGACACGCTGGACGCGCGGCGCCGGGAGCTGAACGCGCGGCTCGCGGCGAGCGGCCAGAAGATCTCCTATACCCACCTCATCGGCTACGCCATCGTGCAGGCGGCGCGCGCCTTCCCCGTGATGACGCACGCGTTCCAGGAAGCCGGCGGCAAGCCGCATCGCCTCGATCCCGGCGGGGTGAGCCTCGGCCTCGCGGTGGACGTGGAGAAGAAGGACGGCAGCCGCACGCTCGTCGTGCCGGTGATCAAGCACGCCGAGGGGATGGATTTCGCGGCGTTCCACACGACCTACGAGACGCTGGTCGAGAAGGCGCGCACCGGTCGGCTCCTCCCCGACGACTTGGCGGGCGGCACGATCACCCTCACGAACCCCGGGACCATCGGCACCGTTGCCTCCGTGCCGCGCCTGATGAAGGGCCAGGCCTCGATCATCGCGACCGGCGCCATTCGCCAGTCGGGTGGCGCGAAGCTCATCACGATCACGAGCACCTACGACCACCGCGTCATCCAGGGCGCTGAGTCGGGGATGTTTCTGCGCAAGCTCGAGGCGCTGCTCCAGGGGGAGGACGGGTTCTACGAGCAGGTGTTCGAGAGCGTGGGCGTGGGGCGTGGGGCATTGGGCGTAGCACCCGCGCCCGCCGGCCAGGCTCCCGCGCCCCCCATGCCCCACGCCCCACGCCCCGGGGTGGAGGTCGGAGTGGAGGAGCTGAAGCACGTGGCGGCCGCGATGGCGCTCGTGAAGGCGATCCGTCACTTCGGCCATCTCGCGGCGCGGCTCGACCCGCTCGCCTCCGACCCTCCCGGCGACCCGGCGCTCGACCCGGGGCCCCTGGGGCTCACTCCCGAGATCATGGCGCGCGTCCCAGCCGAGGTGCTGCGCGTCTACGTGCCCGGCCGCACCCTGGCCGACGCATACCCCGAGCTGCTCAAGACCTACTGCGGCACGATCGCCTACGAGGTGGAGCACATCGGCAGCCATCAGGAGCGCGTGTGGCTGCGCCAGGTCATCGAGTCCGGCCAGCATCGCCCGCCGCTCGCGGCGGACGAGAAGCGCAAGCTCCTGTCGCGGCTCACGGCGGTCGAGATGCTCGAGCGGTTCCTGCACACGGCCTACCTGGGCCAGAAGCGCTTTTCGATCGAGGGCCTGGACGCGCTCGTCCCGATGCTGGACCTGACGATCGAGCTCGCCGGCCAGGCCGGGGCGCGCCGCGTGGTGCTCGGTATGGCGCATCGGGGGCGGCTCAACGTGCTGGCGCACATCGTCGGCCTGCCGTACGAGACGATCTTCGCCGAGTTCGAGGGCGGGCGGCACGTCGAGGAGACGCTCACGCCCGAGGGCGGCACGGGAGACGTGAAGTACCACCACGGCGCCGACGGCGTGTACCAGACCGCGGCCGGCAAGCCGGTCAACGTCAGCCTGTCGCCGAACCCGAGCCACCTCGAGGCCGTGAACCCCGTGGTGGAAGGGCGGGCGCGCGCGGCGCAGACGAACCGGCGCGGTAAGGACGCGCTGCACGACGGCAGCGTCGCCGTTCCGCTGCTGATCCACGGGGACGCCTCGTTCGCCGCGCAGGGGGTCGTGGCCGAGACGTTCAACCTCGCCCGCCTCCGGGGCTACACCACCGGCGGCACGATCCACCTCATCGCGAACAACCAGCTCGGCTTCACGACCGACCCCAAGGAAGCACGCTCCACCGACTACGCGAGCGACCTCGCCAAGGGCTTCGATGCCCCGATCATCCACGTGAACGCGGACGACCCCGAGGCGTGCCTCGCGGCGGTGCGGGTCGCGATGATGTATCGCGATCAGGTCCACGGGGACGTGGTGATCGACGTCGTGGGCTACCGGCGGCACGGTCATAACGAAGGAGACGAGCCCGCCTACACGCAGCCCCTGATGTACGAGCGGATCAGGCAGACACCGCCGGTCCGCCAGCGCTACGCCGACCAGCTGGCGCGCGAGGGCGTGCTGGAGCGCGCGCAGGCGGACGCAGAGGCGGAGCGCTTCTCGCAGCGGCTGTACGAGACGCAGCAATCCATGAAGGCCCACCTCGCCGAGGCGGGCCAGGGCGAGGAGCCGCAGCGGATCTCGGGCGCGCAGCCGCCGGAGCCGGACACCGCGGTCGCGACCCAGGTACTTACGGGGCTGAACGCGCAGCTCCTCACGGTGCCGGAAGGGTTCACCGTGAACCCCAAGCTCAAGAAGCAGCTCGAGCGCCGGCGCGGCGCCCTCACGGACGGAGGCATCGACTGGGCGCACGCCGAGGCGCTGGCGTTTGCCTCGCTCGTCGTTGAGGGGACGCCGATCCGGCTCACCGGCCAGGACACCGAGCGCGGCACCTTCAGCCAGCGCCACCTGGTGCTGCACGACGCGGTCAACGGACAGCGCTACGCGCCGATCCAGAACCTGCCGGGGGCGCGGGCGCCCTTTGAGCTGCACAACAGCCCGCTCTCCGAGTTCGCGTGCCTGGGCTTCGAGTACGGGTACGCGGCCGCCGCGCCGGAGGCGCTGGTGCTGTGGGAGGCGCAATACGGCGACTTCACGAACGGCGCCGAGGTCATCATCGACCAGTTCCTCATCGCCGGGCTCGCGAAGTGGCGGCAGACCTCGCGCCTGACGCTGCTGCTGCCGCACGGCTACGAGGGTCAGGGGCCGGAGCATTCGAGCGCCCGCATCGAGCGCTTCCTCGCGCTCGGTGCCGAGGGCAACCTGCGCATCGCGAACTGCACCACGCCGGCGCAGTACTTCCACCTGCTGCGGCGCCAGGGACGCCATGCCGAGCTGCGGCCCCTGGTCCTGTTCACGCCCAAGAGCCTGCTGCGCCTGCCGCAAGCGGCGTCACGGCTCGAAGAGCTGACGACGGGCCGCTTTCGGCCGGTGCTCGACGACCCCGAGGGCGACGCGCGGCGCGCCGCGACGCGGCTCGTGCTGTGCAGCGGCAAGGTGTATTACGACCTGCTGCTGTCGCCGCGGCGCGCGCAGGCCCAGCACGTGGCGATCGGCCGGGTGGAGCTGCTGTATCCGTTCCCCACCAGCGAGATCGCCGAGCTGATCAAGCGCTATCCCAGGGTCGCGGAGATCGTCTGGGTGCAGGAGGAGCCGCGCAACATGGGGCCCCAGAAGTTCATGAAGCCGCAGCTGCGCGAGCTCGTGGGGCCCGACGTCGCGGTGCGCGACATCGGCCGGCCCGAGCGCTCGAGTCCCGCAGAGGGGTACCCCGCCGTGCACGCCGCCGAGCAGGCGCGGATCGTCACGGCGGCGCTGGAATAGCGGCAACGACGCAGCTGCGTGGGGAGTGGGGAGTGGTACCTGACACCTTAAAGGCGTGGGGAGTGGGGAGTGGTACTCGACGGTGCGCAAGGGATCCGCGGATTGCACCGTCAGGTACCACTCCCCACTCCCCACAGTTTTCGAGCCCCACATGAGACGGCTGGTTCCCGCGCTCACCGCCGGCGCCCTCGTAACGAGTGGCCCCCACTGGTCCGCCGCCGCGCCCCTCCCCGAACCGATCCAGGAGACGCACGCGGCCGTCTTGCACGGCAAGATCTACATCGCGGGCGGGATCGACCGCGCCGACCGCGCCACCGCGGCCGCCTACCGCTACGACTCGGCGGCGAACCGCTGGGAGCGCATTGCCGATCTCCCCGCGCCCCGGCACCACATGCCGCTCGCCGTCGCGGGCGACACGCTGTACGCCGTCGGAGGCCTGGCCGAGACCAGCTTCGTCCCGGAGTCGAACCTGTGGATCTACCGTGAGGACCGGAACCGCTGGGAGTCGCGCGCGCCGCTCCCCGAGCCGCGGGGGGCATCGGGCGTGGGCGTCGTGAGCGGCAAGCTCGTCGTGGTGGGCGGGTGGGGCATGGGACGGGTCCTGCTCGATTCCACGGCGATCTACGATCCCGCGGCGAATCGCTGGCAGCACGCCGCGCCGATCCCCACGCCGCGCGATCACCTCACCGCGGCCGCCGCGGGCGGCCTGGTCTACGCGATCGGCGGGCGCCCGTTTGACCCGGGCCGCAACTTCGACGTCGTCGAGGCCTACGACCCCGCTGGCGACCGCTGGTCGAGGAAGTCCCCCATGCCCTCGCGGCGCGGCGGACTCGCCTCCGCCGTGCTCGACGGTCGCATCCACACGTTCGGCGGCGAGACTCGCTCGTCCGTGCTCGACAACCACGAGATCTACGATCCGGCGACGGACCGGTGGAGCGTCGGCCCGGCCTTGCCCGTCGCCCGGCACGGTCTGGGCGCGGCCGCGTTGGGCGGCAGGATCTACGTGATCGGGGGCGGCCCCCGAGCGGGGTTCGCCCAGACGGACGGGGTGAACGTCTTTACACCCTAAAAGGCGTGGGAGTGGGGAGTGGTACCTGACGGTGCGATCCGAGCATCCGCTGCGCACCGTCGAGTACCACTCCCCACTCCCACGCCTTTGGGGTGTCCCGTACCACTCCCCACTCCCCGCGCCTTTCGTAACTTGAGACCATGTACGACGTGCACACGATCCTCCGGGTTCTCGTATTCGCAGCCTTCTGCCTCGCCGCGCTGGTCGCGCTCGCCGGCTGGCTCGTGCGCACCCGCCGCGTGTCGCCGTTCGGGGGGGTCGGCCGCACCCTGCGGAGCGTGACGGACCCGGTCCTGCGGCCCGTGGAAACCCGTCTCGTGCGCCTCGGCGGGAATCCGGTGCACGCCGGGTGGTGGCTGGTCGTGCTCGTCGCCGTCGCGGGCGTCCTGCTGCTCTCCCTCATCGACTGGCTCGTCCGCACGGCCCGCTGGTTCTACGCGGCGGCGACCGGCGGACCGGGTGCCTTGTTCGCGTTTCTCGTCGGGGCGGCGTACAACGTGCTCGTCATCGCCCTGCTGGTGCGCGTCGTGGCCTCGTGGCTCGGCTGGTTCCGCTACTCCCGCTGGATCCGCCCCGCCTACGCGCTCACCGACTGGCTGGTGGAGCCGATCCGGCGGCTGTTGCCGCCGGCGGGAGCGATCGACTTCAGCCCGCTCGTGGCGTGGCTCGTGCTGTGGGTGCTGCGGCAGGTGCTGCTGATGGCCCTGTGAGCGCGGCAAGTCTCGCCGTCAGTCGAACACGCGCCTCGCGACCCACCACGCGGCGACGCCGCCCGCGACGAAGCCCAGGACCGCGCCGAAGGAGCCGAACAGTTTGCTTCCCACAGCGCCCGCGATCGTTCCCACGATGAAGCTGATCAGCGCCTTCAGGAGCTTCATGGCACCTCCGACGGTTGACGGCTCTTGAAGATCCGCAGCAGATAGTACAGCGACGGGAGCAGCACGAGCGCGCCGAGCGCTAGGGCCGCGAGCACGAGGCGCAGCGTCACGGCGGGCGCCGCCGCGGCCTCGACGGGGAGGTCGGGCGGCAGGACGTAGGGGTACTGCGCGAGCGCCCACCCCCACAGAATGAGGGAGACCTGCGTCGCCGCCGCGACCCGGGCCACGCGCCAGCGGCGGCGCCATAGCGCGGCGAGGGCGGTGACCGCCGTCGCGGCCGTGAGCAGGTGCAGCGGCACGGCCCACGGCGCGAAGATCAAGGCCTCGCGCACGCGCGGCGCCCAGCGCTGCGAGAGGAGCAGCGCGGCCAGGGCCGCGAAAAACAGGGCCACACCCGCGCCCAGCGCCCGACGACGAAAATCCTCTTGCAGTTCCCGTTCCTGCGCTTCGAGCGTCAGATATACCGCCGCGAGAAACGCGAATGCGATCAAGGCGAACACGCCGACCGAGAGCGCGAACGGCGTGAGCCAAGGCCCGACGTACACCTGGAAGAACCCTTCCCCCTTCCCCCTTCCCCCTTCCCCGAGGGCGCCCGAGGCAATCGACCCAACGGTGGTCCCAAGGAGGAGCGGCGTGATGAGGCTCGCGATCGCGAACACGACGCCCCAGTGCCGCTCCGTCTCGGAGCCGTGCCCGCCCCCCGCGCCCCCCCCGTAGCGCCAGAACGTGAACGCGGAGCCGCGGAGCACGATCCCGATCAGGACGAGCGACAGCGGGATGTGGAGCAGGGTCCCGAGGCGCGCGAAGGCCGGCGGGAAGCACGTGAACAGCAAGACGATCGCGAGGATGAGCCACACGTGGTTCGCCTCCCACACGGGGCCGATCGCCTCCGCGATCAGGTGACGCTGACGCTCCCGGCGGGGACCGCGCGCGAGCAGGTCCCACACGCCGCCTCCGAAGTCCGCGCCTCCCAGCAGCGCGTACGCGTTGCGCGCCAC